>JAESGQ010000034.1_pt1 | contig 370563 bp, 301 predicted proteins | sample 9266251 | NCBI WGS metagenome assembly JAESGQ01 (sample SAMN17056778, study PRJNA650883) | algae metagenome | isolation source: Kaiparowitsia implicata GSE-PSE-MK54-09C and co-occurring heterotrophs from... | place: USA: Kaiparowits Plateau, Grand Staircase Escalante National Monument, UT ...
GCCTCAACTGTGACTATGAGGGACTGCCAGAAAGTACGGAAGCGATGATTTACATCGCCATGATTCGGCTGATGGTGAGGCGGCTGGCGTAATTGGTTACACCGCTGTAACTTTTCAAACGCCCTCTTAGCGATAGATGGTATTGAAAGTTGATGAAATTTTTTGCGCCATAGTAGCAGGAAGAGAAAGGTCAGTGATTTCCACGTATAAATGTTTCCATTTATACGTAAATATTCGATGAAGAATAGAGGTTGCTTCGTCCGAGATTACAGCCAGAATTCATTGATTTGCCTTGGCTTGGTTGATTCTTGGAGTTTTGCGATTTTTCCCTGAACTCGATGAATCCCTCCGTGTGTGCGTGTATTTACTCTATTCGATGCCTTGAGGGAAATGTTATCAACCAGATAGGGTTACGTTTAGGTCTGCGCGTCAAGGCTGCAGGAGTTTAGAGCTTGCTGGGTTAGATCTGCTGCTGTGCAGTTCTGGTTCGGACAGCCTGCCTAAAGACGTTGCCGACCAATTTATGAACTGGGCTTCTCTACAAGCAATTCAGGATTGGCCTTAACTGTCGAGGATTTGGAGTACTGAATGAATAGCGTCAGAGTTTTAAATGTGGAGATTGACAATCTATCAACGCGGGAACTGCTGCAGACCTTAAGGCAGGGCGTTGTAGTTACACCCAATGTGGATCATCTAGTCAAACTTCAGCATGATGAAGCATTTATGGAGGTCTATCGCTCAGCAGACTTTAGAGTGTGCGATAGCAAGGTTCTACTATGGGCAGCGAAGTTCCTAGGCCAACCGCTCAAAGAAAAAATATCTGGTTCCGACTTATTTCCTGCTTTCTATGAGTTTCATCGTCACAACGAGGATATTCGTATATTCTTGCTGGGAGCCCGAGAAGGCGTTGCTGCAGATGCCATGAGACGAATCAATCAAAAAATAGGCCGAGATATCATAGTTGATTGCTACTCTCCATCATTTGGGTTTGAAAAAAACGAAGATGAGTGCGCTGAAATTCTTCAAAAAATTCGAGATTCAGGTGCAACAGTATTAGCGGTAGGTGTAGGCGCACCAAAGCAAGAAAAATTTATTCATCAGTACAAAGATCAATTGCCGACAATCAAAATATTTTTGGCAATTGGGGCAACCCTCGATTTCGAGGCAGGAAATGTTAAGCGATCGCCCAAATGGGTCAGTGAAGTCGGCCTAGAGTGGATGTATAGACTACTCTCCGAACCCAAGCGTTTATGGCGTCGATATCTTCTTGATGATCCCCAATTCTTTTGGTTTTTAGTGATGCAAAAACTAAGCCTTTACCAAGATCCGTATAAGCACACCGATTCATCTATGGGTCTGCCAGATAACCCTTATCTCAAAGAGCCAGGTAGTGTTGTACTAGAGTGAACGCTCTGATATTCATCAACCTCATGATCAACCTCATGAGATTGGGATGAGTAGGGTTGTAGTTGCTTTGGCTGAGAGCGTTAACTTTGCAAAAGCTTTTCACAGTAACCGATTGCCTTGTGTAATTTTACTCAGGAATATTCACTGTGATTTTGCTGTACTGGTAACAGGTAATAAAGTGCGTAAAACGGCAAAAGAAAAGAGGTTAGAAGACAGCAGTTTAGATATCTTAACTCTTGTTTGCTATTTAATGTCGTTAATCACAATATTGAGCACTACGATAAGCGCGTAGATTGCAATAGATAAATAGAGCCATAGATTTAGTTTGAGGTAATCGTTGTGTTGAATCAAGATTCGATCGTTAAAGCTTCTTCAACCCAGGTTGCATCGGACTTAGGTGGAGAGACAATAATTCTAAATCTAAAGTCTGGTACATATTATGGTCTGAATAAGGTGGGAACAAGAGTCTGGACGTTGCTGCAAAGTGGCTTAACCATAAAGCAGATTTATTCCACCCTTCTAGAAGAGTACGAGGTTGAATCTGAGCAATGCATGGTGGATTTGCTGCAGATTCTGAATAACTTGCAAAATGCAGGGTTGATTGAGGTCGGCCATGCGGCGGCTGCGTAAGTTCTTGCACCTTTCATCGAGCGATCGCACGCTACTAATCGAAGCTTTAATCGTTATTCTTGTACTGAAGTTAGGGCTGTGGTTGCTTCCATTTCGGGTGCTTCACACCTACTCCCTCAAGCTATCTCAAGTGTTGATGCAGCCCCACGGTCTCGAGGGTCATCGAATCCAATCTATTGTGCAATCAATAGAAATTGTGACCTGGCATATCCCTGGGAAAGCCAAATGTTTGGCTCGCGCTATGGCTGTGCAATTTATGCTTCGGCGTCGAAATCATCAAACATCTTTGCACATTGGGGTAACGAAGCGAACGGATTCAGTTTTAGAAGCGCATGCATGGCTTGAGTATGACGGAGTTATTGTAATTGGCGGCGTCCCAGATTTTAATCGATTCAAGCCTTTGGTAATTCTGTAGGAAGCAACTGGTGAGTGGAATTGTAGGCCTTTACAACTTAAATGGGCAAAGCATTGATTCAGAGCATCTAAACGATGCGATGAAATCAATCTCTCATAGAGGGCCTGATGCATCGAACGTGTGGTCTCAAGACACAGTAGGAATGGCGCACTGCTTGCTGTGGACAACGCCAGAATCGCTATTAGAGCACTTACCTATGCTAAGTGGCGATCGCTCTCTTGTCCTGACTGCCGATGCCCGGATTGATAACCGAGAAGAATTAGTTGCCAAGTTAGATATCGCAAACAAGCCTTTGGAAAAAATCACAGACAGTGAATTGATTCTGATAGCGTACAGCCATTGGGGTGAGCACTGTGTTGAGCACTTAATAGGCGATTTTGCCTTCGCTATTTGGGACCAACCCCAACAAAAGCTCTTCTGTGCCAGAGATCATCTTGGGGTTAAGCCGCTCTACTATTTCTATGACCCGGAACATACATTTTGTTTTGCCTCAGAAATGAAGGCATTGCTCACCTTCCCTTGGATTTCGCAAAACATAAATGAACGACGCATTGCAGATTACTTGAGGAATTCAGTGAATGATGTTACTGATACGGTCTACAGCAATATTTCTCGGTTGCCACCAGCGCATACTCTAGTTGTCAGTGCTGCCTATGGGGCCAGACTCGAGCAATACTGGATGCTAGATCCCTCCCACAGCTTAGAGATGGATTCTGACGAAGCCTATGCAAACGCCTTTTTCGATCTTTTTGCTGAAGCAGTCCATTGTCGCTTAAGAAGTGCATTCCCCATTGGCGCACACTTAAGCGGTGGGCTGGATTCGTCATCTGTCACCTGTGTGGCGCGACACTTGCTTGCAGAGTCTGGGGCTGATCCACTCCATACCTTCTCCAACGTCTTCGACATTGTTGAAGAATGCGACGAGCGACCTTACATCAATACAGTGTTGCACCAGGGTGGGTTAATTGCTCACTATACCTATCCCGATCGAGTTGGCCCTCTTGCGCGGTGGCAGGATATGCTGCAACCACGAGAGGAACCCTGTCTTAATGGGGGAAACGGTTATCTGGTTTGGATACTGAATCAAGCGGCTCAAACTGCTGGAGTACGAGTCTCGTTGGACGGGTTTGATGGCGACACTACAGTTAGCCATGGGTTTAACCGATTTGCAGAGTTGTTGCAGCAAGAGCGTTGGCAGGAGTTTGCAGCGGAAGCTCGATGCCTAGCAGAACGGTTAGAGGGCTCCCCGAATCCGCTGGTAGTTCAGTATTTCTTGCCGTATCTTACAGAGCTGGCACGGAGTTGGCGCTGGATTGCGTTTCATCAGGCGATCGCCCAGATGAGCCAGCATTTTCGCCTACCATGCAAGCGACTATGGCTTCATGGCATCAAAGCCATACTGCCTTCTAGGATGCTGCGTCTGGGGCAGGATTTGCGCAGGCGATACGCTGAGGATCAAGAGGCTTCATCCTTAATTCATCCTCTATTTGACCAGCGCACCCAAACAGATACTGCGGTTCAATCGGGTAGGCGCGGTCTACCCTCGCAAACTTCCCAACGGGATGAAGCACTGATGACAGTTCGAGAGGCCCAATGGGCGATGCTGACATCCCCTGGGTTAACGCTTCTGCTAGAACTGCAAGATATTGCAGCAGCAGCGCACTCCATAGAAGCGCGGCATCCATTTCTGGATAAGCGCTTAGTCGAGTTTTGTTTAGCTCTACCCTCCCATCAAAAGCTACATCAGGGATGGTCACGCATTATATTGCGTCGAGCGATGAAAGGTTTTCTTCCCCATGAGATCCAGTGGCGAGCAGGCAAGATGGATATGAAGCCCAGCTTTATTAAAGGTCTGCGTCAGCAAAACCGTGCCCTACTGGACAATGTCATGACCCATGACATGGAGAAGATTCAAGATTACGTAGGCCTAGCTAGTCTGCGTAAGTCCTATGACCGTCTCACATCTGGTGCTGCAGCATCAGATCGTGACTTGATGGCGGTTTGGACAGGAACAGCGTTGGCCCTATGGCAACGCCAAATTGAGTCGGCATCTCTTGCCAACTCAACTGAATCGAATAGTTCAGTGCAATTGTCACTGAACTAGGCTTTTAAACCAGCATACAACGGAGATCTAACCATCATGAAAAAGAGCTATATCGCTCCTCAACTGACCAACCACGGTAGTGTCGAGTCCCTGACTCAAGCTGTAGGCGACGTGAGCTTCTCTGATACCGTATTTCTCAGCGCGAGTGTGAATCCCGTGGCAATCGGTGACTCGGCTGGCTCTCGCGATGCTATCGTTGTGCCTCTCTAGGATGAATTTTGACAGCGATAACCAGCGTTATTCCTGTTAAATTTAGCCTTGCGATCGTACAAGTAATATAATCGCATAAGCAATGTAGCAGTTGAGGGTGAATTTGCGCGCTCAACTGCTACATTTTTGTATTGAAATTCAGCTTCTACTTTAGAAATTAGAGGTTCGAGATAGTCTTGATAGTCTTCTGGATTGTTTTTTGGAACCATGTTTTAGGAAGCTATTTGCCGTAGCAGCTAGAGACCAATAATAGTTCTGCGCCAATGGCATGCTATCTGATATAAATCGCCGTAGTTTGGGCATTGTGGGGTGGGCTCAAAGATGTGTAGCAAGCTCATCGCGTTTGTTGCAGTGGTTTGAGAAACTCCAATATGTCAATTCCTGATTTTATGTATACCTATACTGCTTACAACCTGATAATTCAATCTGAAATTGAGCTACCGGAGCTAATTCCATCTGATGGGTTGGGAGATATAACGATTCGCATGGGCAATTTAATGCGGCCCAATCATCGCAGAAGCGATGGCGGAAACCATTTTTTGGGAAAGGTTGACGGTGCCGGAGTATTTCGGGTGTTGGATGGGTGCGATATCACCATTCAGCCGGAGCCTGGGGTCGATGAGGCAGTACTCCGTCCATTGATTGAGGGGCCAATATTATCGACGCTGCTGCGGCAGCGGGGTTTACTGGTACTCCATGCCGGAAGTTTTATTGCTCAGCAGGGAGCGATCGCCTTTATGGCAGACTCCGGATGGGGTAAATCCACATTAATTGAGACGTTTCACGGACGGGGTTATGAGATCCTGACTGACGATGTGATGGCGCTCAATCTGGAAACAGGCCAGCCGTTGGTGCATCCTGGCATTCCGCAAGTAAAGCTTTGTTTTGATGCAGCAGAATATACGGGGCATGCGCAGAATAGTTTGCCGCTCATTCATTCTCACGCGCTAAAGCTATCGCATCGGCTGACCGATGGCTTTTCATCTCGTGCGGTTCCACTACGGCGACTGTATGTGTTGGATTATGGCGATCGCAACGAAATTATTCCCCTGACCCAGCAAGAAGCCTTTCTAGCATTGGTGCACCACTCTCGCTCCATGATATTGCTGACCGCGCCAGAGTTTCAGGCGGCGCATCTACATCAGTGTTCGCGTCTGCTACAGTCGGTGCCGGTCGGTCGGTTGGTGCGGCGGCGATCGCTCGCCAACATGCCTCAGGTTGTCGCCATGATTGAAGCAGACATTGAGCAGGCCCCCTACGAAACCATTCCACCCCATCCTGTGCCATCAGATAATGCGTTGGCTAATGCCTAAGCGTTCAACTGTATGGCGAGATAGAGGTTGCGCTCGGTATCCCGCTTTATCCATATCTTGAACGTAGCGAGATCCACGCGGTGGAATCTTTTGCGTTGTTTAGACCCATCTAAATACATCTATATGAGAGTCTGTCAGCAGCTTCGGGCACTCTAGCGGTGGACAAGGCGCAACTAATAGATTTGCATTTGCGGGTCTGACCCACTACAACTCTACGTGTCGGCAAATGCCGTGTGGTTACGGCTAAATCTAATCGTCTTGTAATTGCATAGTTGCTAAAGGCAGCTATTTTCTAGAACCTATGCCCAGAGAAGGTTCTACAGGAAGAACAATCATCTGCACGTCAAGCGCCATGTTACTAAACTGAACGAGGAACGAGATGATAAGCCGCAGACTGCAACAGGTGTTCCAAACTGGACTGGCTCAGGCTGCTTATTTGCCTCAAACCGCGCAACTAATTTGGCAGGCCTCTCGGGGATGGATGCTGGCTTGGGTAGGGCTGCTAGTTTTGCAGGGTCTCCTTCCAGGTCTTACGGTGTATCTAACTGGAATGCTAGTAGATGGGCTCGTTCAAATTACGGGTGCTGGGTTCAGTCGTGCCAGTATTCAGCCTATTTTGGTGCCCGGTAGCTTGATGGTAGCAGCGCTAGTTCTGACAGAGCTGTTGAAGAGCGCTGGTGAATGGGTACGAACCGTGCAGGCAGAACTGGTGCAAGACCGAGTCAGTTCGCTGGTGCATCAGCAGTCGCTAGCGGTAGATTTGGGGTTCTACGAATCATCTGAATTCTATGACCACATGGATCGGGCAAGAACTGATGCGGCGGGGCGATCGCTTGCCCTGCTCGAAAGCATTGGGGGCTTGCTACAAAATGGCATCACGTTACTAACGCTAAGCGCAATTTTGCTGCCCTATGGGCTCTGGTTACCGCTGGTACTGCTGGTTAGTACGATTCCTGCATTTTTTGCAATGCTGCATATTAACCGTCAGCAGCATCAGTGGTGGCATCGTACAACGATCGATCGACGGTGGCTGCAATATTATGAGTTGCTGTTGACCCAGGCTATGGCTGCGCCTGAGATGCGGTTGTTTGGCCTAGGGAGCTATTTTCAGACTGTTTACCAAACCTTGCGGAAACGGCTGCGTGGCGAGCAGTTTGCGCTAGTAAAACGGCAGGGAATAAGCCGGTTGGCTGCAACGGCGATCGCCCTATTAATCTCTGGTGGTGCAATGCTTTGGATGGGCCGGCAGGTGTTGCTGGGGGCGCTGACCTTAGGAGACTTAGCCCTGTTTTACCAGGCCTTTAACCGAGGTCAGGGAATCATGAAAGCGCTGCTAGGGAATTTGGGGCAGGCCTATAGCAATAGCTTGTTTATCCGCAGTTTATTTGAGTTTTTGGCGCTGCAACCACAGGTTGTGAGTCCAGCTAAGCCATGCTCAGTCCCAACCCGGTTCTGCCATGGCATTGAGTTTCGAGATGTGACGTTTCGCTATCCAGGGAGCGATCGCCCTGTCCTAGAACATTTCAACCTATCTATTCCGGCTGGCAAAACCGTCGCGATTGTGGGTGACAATGGCGCAGGCAAAAGTACCCTAATCAAGTTACTCTGTCGTTTCTATGATCCCCATGCGGGCGCAGTTGAAATAGATGGCGTAGATCTACGGGCATTTGCGGTAGAAGACCTACGACGGCAGATTACCGTTTTGTTTCAAAACCCAGTCCCCTACTTTGTCACTGCAGTACAGAATATTGCACTAGGCGACATCAGCACCACCCCGTCAGAAGCAGACATTGAAGCCGCAGCCCAATGTGCAGGCATTCACGACACAATTTTGGATCTGCCTAACGGGTATCAGACTCGGTTGGGTAAGTGGTTCCCCAATGGAACGGATTTGAGTGGCGGACAGTGGCAACGGTTAGCGTTAGCGCGCTCCTTCTTACGTCAGGCTCAGTTAATTATTCTGGATGAGCCCACCAGCGCCATGGATCCCTGGGCAGAACATGACTGGATTGAGCGGTTTCGGGCCTTGGCGAGCGATCGCACGGCTGTCGTCGTTACCCATCGATTCACCCTGGCTATGCGAGCTGACCTAATTCATGTCATGCGAGCCGGGCGCATAGTCGAATCGGGTACCCACAGCGAGCTCCTGGCTCTGAACGGTCTCTATGCTGAGTCATGGCATGCTCAGATGAGTCATGAAACTGCTCCATTGCCTGTCGTCAGCCTGGCATAGCCCCAACGATAGGTCTTGTCTTGCAATAGATTCCGCTAGTTATCTGCTGAGCAACTCAGCTCTTTGCCTGCGCCTGCTTTTACTCGTTGATATAACCCTTGTCCTGGAGCGCCACTGACGATGTCTACGCCACTTGTTCGTACCCTTATTAGAACCTGCCTAGCTGACCCAGGAAGCACGTGGACACAGATCGCAGCAAAGCATGTGCAGCAGGCGAGCCATGCAGAGTGGCAGCAAACCTTGCTTACTTTACTCGTTCATCGTCTGGTTCCCCTAACCACCTATGCGCTCGAGCAGCATAGCCTGCTGGATGCCGTTCCTGCCGAGCATTTAACCGTGATGCGACTTGTAGCGCAGAAAGCTAAGACGACAACAATGCTGAATCTGCTGACCCTAGACGGCATCCTTACCACTATGCAGCAGGCGGGTTTACATCCCGTTTTGTGGAAAGGGGTTGTGCTAGCAGACAGTTTTTATCCGCATCCCCAAACTCGAGCGATGGACGATATTGACTTTTCACTGCCACCAGAAGAAATGTCTAAAGCCCATGACGTCTTTCAGTCGCTGGGGTTTATTCGGCAAGAGCAGATGGCAACTGATGACGCAGTGTATTACCTGAATCGACTGGGTGTCCTGTGCGATGTACATCACCGAGTTCGCTTATTTGAAGCATTAGACACGACTATAGATTCATCCCATCCATTGACGATCGATTTCAACCCAACTCATCTCAAAACCAGACCTATGAATGTACTAGAACCCAACGCTATGTTGGTTCATTTAGTAGTGCACATGGATGGACATCGCGACGAAACGGGGCCGCTACTGATCTGGATGCTGGACGTGGCCTTTGTCCTGCGGCGATGGGGCGGTCTGATTGATCTAGAGCGAATCCAAACTCTCATGCCTGCACCAGAGTATCTGATCTCGCTTCTACGGCTAGTGCGGTTCTTGCATGAGGAATTGCATGAGCCATTACCAGAATCACTGGCGATCGCCGCTCAAAACTATCCTCCCTACACCCTGGCAGAAATTTTGCGCCAGCGCCGACTGGCGATTTGGGGCTTGCCAACCTGGCGTGGCTGGGTGCGGCTACTCGGGTGCAGGCTGGGCATTACAGCACGAAAAAATCGGATTTATCCTCACATCCATGATTTGCTGCCCTGGGCTACTGCATCATGAACCAGCCCCCTTATCGCTCTTCATTGGTTCTCGGATTTAAAGTGCCAAAACCTCGAGAATTGGTTGGGCGCCGAGTACAACAATTAACATATATGCGCTGGTTCACCTATTCTCTGCCCAAAGTCAATGAAGAGGATTATATCAGTTCCGAAAATTTGGGCTACAAATGGGGAGCAAGGAGGCTTCGCCCCCTTTTGGGGAACTCAGCTCTCCACTCCACTCCTCAAACAGTCCGTCGTTCTGATTTAGAGAATTAATATCAGGTCTATTCTTCTAGATAAAAAAATGGGTGCCAGAACCAAGCTTTGAGGAGACATCCCCTCCCGGAACCCTCGCTAGGGGAAGAAATACGTTCTTTAGAACTCCTCTGTAATGGGCTTGGGTGGGGACAGCTTCAGTCTGGGCGGTGGCAAAACCGCTTCGATGGGCAGAGGAGGGGAACAGGAGCGATCGCCGGGTAGAGCCACTTTAAACACCTTGGATTCAGGTGGAGGATAGAGAGCCGCGTGTGACGCGCAGTGCTTCACCACCCTTGACGCTTCTAAGCATCAAGGGTTTGAGGTTGTCGCGCACTCTCAAGAAACAAATCCCACAGGTAAGGCTAAAACCCTTGATATTCAGACCTTTTGTTTCTTTTCACCTTCCTGCCCCCCGGCATTGGAGACTCACGTTTTACCTAGCTACCTACTACACATAAAGTATTGCTAGGAGTTTGATCTTTTTGAATAGAAGCCTTCGGATGATTCTACATAGCCATAGATATTCGCAAAAAGCCGCACATTCTAGCTTTTCGTCAGCTTTTATAGTACAAATGAACTGTATACTCAAATAGGGTGCTCCGAACAATTCAACCCGACTTTATTTTATGTAGGAGCGAAAAAGATGATACGCGATATCCTGATGGCTCGCCTAGATGCTCGTAAAAGTCATGCAGAACCTTACGGGAAAAGGGCACCCAACATGGCTTACCAACAACCTCAACAACCAGGGCGCATCATTTGTGAAAGCTTGTCATCTCTTAAAGAAGAAATAGAGAAAATGCAACCCCCAAATAAAGCAGAGTTGACAGAGGCGGTACATAAGCTTTGGTTATTTCGAGGCTGCGACAGAATGAGTTCTAAATAAGACTATTCGTTTCTGATTGGCTGATAATAAGCATATAAGCTTAGTCTCGTACAGATACTTGATAAAGTTGTAGTCGATACTGCGGGAAGCGACGTAACGCTCTTGTCAGCCAATCAGTTTAACTAACTCGCCAAGGTAATCTTTCAAGTATTGAGCTTCAGAGGTCGATAGCTGTCCAAAATCCTTTGTGGCTATGATCTTATGTATGGCTGTTCTGTATGGAAAGACCAAGTCAATAGTGTGATTCTCCACATAGTCCTCTATCCTGCAAAAGAAGCCATGCTGTAAACTTTCGGCTAGCCAACGCAAGTATTCATAGATGTCTTGCTTGAAAGATTCAACTTTATCATCAGTAATGAGATCGGGATGTGCTTCTGAAGCAGTTCTGAGAGCTAGTTGAAGCCAATCATCTTTCTTATAATGAACCCAATCTGCTGCCGTTTGAGAGCTTTGAAGATACTCTTTATTTTGTTCTATAGTAACTAAAAAACTCTCAATCTTTCTGAGGCTGTAGCTTGTTTCAGAAGTAATACCTTTCTGGGCTAGATCTTCTACTGCTTCTTCAAGAAGCTGCCTAAAATCTCCCATTCTCTTTAGCTCAGACTTCTTGCTTTCTAGATCTCGATGGAGATATCCAACCTCTTGATCGTGCTTCTCTTTGAGAATTAAGACATGCTTAGCGTGTGCCTTTTCGAGATCCTCTTTCGATCTTTCTAGGCGTCGTATCGTTTCATCTTTAGAATCTGTCAGAGACTTAATTACGAGAGCTGACAAACCAATTATTCCACCACCACCAAAAACTAACGGTAGCCAGGCAAGTAGAGATGCTTGTGACATTGTTTATCCCACTTTGACTTAGCGTATGATGAATTTTCTAGAAGTGTACACTATTAGATCTGACTAACACGAAGTTCTGCCTTCTCATATCTTTATGAATGAAGGAGTGACAGGGTATTCTCCTGAGGCTCATCGCACATAGGCGATCGCCCCTCGACTTTCCTGGGCTAGGCGATTGACGGCACACAGCGCATAGGTGCCAGCAGACACTTCCAGACTGGTGGCGGTAGCGGGGAGCAACTGCTGCAGTTGCCATTGGTCGTTGACGACACGATAAAGGCTATAGGCGTGGGGCCGAGGGGCGGGTGCCGTCCACATCAGACGCTGCCCGCCGCGCAGGCTGGTGACGGGGGTTGCAGAGGCGGTGCTGAGCCAGGGCATGGTGGGGGGCAAGGCTGGCTGGGCGTAGAGCTGAGTTGAGAGGCGATCGCCAAAACCCGCCCGGTTGGTGGCAAGCGACTTCATGCTGTAGAAGATATTGCCCAAGGCCAGACGAGAGGAGCGATCGCGCGTCTCATTCACCTGCCGCTCTAGTTCGGTAGTGTCGGTAGTGCCCTCCTTGAGCAACGCCAGGTTGTTGCCAGGGTAGATGTGGCGATGGCGCGAGTTTTGCGCTAACCACCAGTCCAACAGGGCCATGTAGCTTTGGCCTGGGGAGTCAATGCGCCAGTACAGCTGTGGAGCCAGATAATCGACCCAGCCTGCCTGCAGCCACTTCAGCGCGTCGGCATAGAGCTGGTTATAGGCGTCTAATCCCTGAATTTGCGGGGGCTGCCCCGGTCGATAAATGCCAAAGGGGCTGATGCCAAACTTGACCCAGGGCTTGGCGCTGCGAATGCCCTCCGCCAGCCGTTGCACGAGCCGATTTACATTGTCGCGTCGCCAGTCGGCGCGGGCAAGCTTGCCGCCCTGGCTTTGATACGCTTGGTAGGTGGCATGATCGGGAAACTCTTGTCCCGCAATGGGATAGGGATAAAAATAGTCATCCAAATGAATGCCATCCAGGTCATAGCGACGCACAACGTCCAAAATCACGCGGTAGGTGCGCTCTTGCACGGCGGCAGAGCCTGGGTCCATCCACATCTGATTGCCCCAGGGATAGACCACCGACGGATCGGTGATGGCGGCGTGGGGCAACACATGCACCGTTTGGGCGCTGGTGCGAGCGCGGTAGGGGTTAAACCAGGCGTGCAGTTCTAGGTTGCGGCGGTGGCATTGGGCGATCGCCCACTCCAATAGGTCATAGGTCGGATTGGGGGCTTTACCCTGAGTGCCCGTCAGCCAAAAGCTCCAGGGTTCTAACGACGAGGCATAGAGCGCATCGCCTTCAGGGCGCACTTGCAAAAACACGGCATTGAACTTCATGGCTTGCAGCTTGTCTAAGAGCGCCGATAGCTCGCTCTGCTGCTGCGCCACTGTCAGCGTCCGCTGCGAGGGAAAATCAATATTCCATACCGTGGCAATCCACGCACCCCGAAATTCGCGGCGATGGCTCACCTCCACCAGTCGCACCCAAGAGACGATGCCCGGCGCATCTAGATCGGGAGCGCTGCCCTGGTGGACGAGGCATTGGTAGATAAAGGCGGCAATCTCGGCGCGGGTGGCGGGCTGGTTGGGGTGCAGGCGGGTGCGATCGGGATAGTTGACAATGATGCGGGCGTCAGTGCAAGCGGCGATCGCCCCCATCGCCCACGTCGCAATCTCTCGACTATCGTGATATAGCTCCGCGAGTGGAATTGCTTCGGCGGTCGTGAGGCCAAGCCCGCTGGCCAATGACACCAGCGCCTGCACGCGGGGAATCGACTCTAGCGGGCGAAACAAATTCCCAGGATAGCCCGACAGAAAGGCCGTTTCGTAAGCCCACTGCACCGCCCCCGCCGCCCAATATCCCGGCGCAATATCCCCAAAGGGCATGTAAGGGCGCACCCCCAGTTTAGGAAATGCCGCTCGCAACAGGGCCGCAAACTCTGCACGACTGGTCGGGGCCTCGGGACGAAAGGTGCCATCGTCAAAGCCTCGCACCACACCGCGTTGGGTGAGCCCTTCGATAAAGGGTCTGGCCCAGTGGGTTTGAATGTCGGGAAATGTCTGGAGAAAAGCCTCAGAACTAGCGCTGGACTCGGCTGGCGCTGGAGAACTGGAAGGATTGATGTGGCTCATGGGGCAGCTCCTGCAATACGGCACCTATGGCTATGGTTATAGCCTGGCTCGCGAGAGATGCAGCATGGGGGGAACAGCCATCATGCCATGACCAATGTCCTAAGCATGCCGTCTTAGCGCTACATCCGCAGGTAGATCTGCGCGCTAGGGGTGCATCCAACCTTCAGCATTTTTTCGTAAACGGGCTGGAAGGCAGGCGCATCGTTTGTTTTCGCAAATGGTCTCGGCTCGAGGTCTGGCTTTGCGTTGCCTGCGTTTAGCAAAAGCACGACAGCGTGTTTGAGCAGATTGGGGGACTTGTGTGCAGCAAAGCTAGCGCCCCCAAGTCAAAGCCTAGCCATTCCATGTTCTTCGATGTTTCTTTACTGAGAGTGCCGATATGAATCCGTTGTCTTATGTATTTATTGACCCCGCAGTCGCTGATTACCCACAGTTGGTGGCTCAGGTTAAGCCGGGTCACCGGGTCGTTGTGTTGGAGGGCGATCGCGACGGCATCGCACAAATTAGCCAAGTCTTAGCAGAACACCAGAATGTGGCCGAGGTTCACCTGGTGGCCCATGGGCAACCCGGTCGCCTGCAACTGGGGTCTACCCAATTAGATCTGAACTATCTGGCACCCTATGCCAAAATGCTGGCCCAATGGCGCAATGCCCTTCTTCCCAATGCCAATCTGTTGATCTATGGCTGCCGCTTTGCGGCTCAGGGATGGTCGCACTTGCTGCACCATCTGCAAGTGTTGACGGGGGCAAATGTGGCCGCATCTAGCCAAGCGGTGGGCAATGGTCATTGGGATTTGGATCGGCGACTGGGACGGTTCATTCCCTCGTTGGCATTTACCGATGTGCTGCAACAGCAGTATGCAGGCACCTTTGGCACAGGCTTTGTGCTCAGCGACAACAGCCTGATCCCGTTCGATATCTCCAATCCAGGGAATTCTGGTGGGGCGATCGCCCTCTCTGGCATTGCCGACGGCGAAACCTTAGTCGGCATCGACTTTCGCCCCCAAAACGGCCAGCTCTATGGCTTAGCAACCAACGGCAGCCAGGTGCGGCTTTACCTCATCAGCACCCAAACAGGCATCGCTACACCGCTCACCGAGGCTCCGGTCGGGTTCGACGACACACCCATTACCGGCACCAACTTTGGGTTTGACTTCAACCCGACAGTCGATCGCATCCGCGTCGTGACCGAAACAGGGCTTAACTTCCGCCTTAACCCCAACACCGGTGAACTGGTAGATGGCAACCCCGACATGATGGGGAGCAACCCCGATGGCAGCGTGAGTGGTGGCACCACCAGCGTTAGCGCTACCGCCTACACCAACAGCGCCCCCAACGTCACAGCGACCACCCAATACACCCTAGACGCAGGCACGAACGCACTGTTCATTCAGAACCCACCCAACGATGGGGTGCAGGTTCCAGTAGCACCGATTACGCTCAATGGCGCACCGCTCAACTTTTCAGCCGTCAATGGATTCGACATTCCGCCTAACGTGATGGTAGCAGAAGGCAACGCGCCTGCGATGGGGCAGGGCTTTGCGGTGCTCACGGTGGATGGCACAACCTCGCTCTATGGCATTGACCTAGCGACCGGCGCAGCAGCGCTGATGGGGCCTGTGGGCAATGGCAGCAATCCGGGCGAGGGCTTTGCCTTTCAGCGCAATGTGACGGTTGCCAATACCGACGCCATTGGGGTGGATGGCAGCAACAATTTGATCCGGTTTAGCAGCGCTGATCCAGGAGTGGTCGCCACCACGGCGGTCTCTGGCTTAGCCAATGGCGAGCAAATTGTGGGCGTTGATTTTCGTCAGGCCACGGGCGAGTTGTTTGGCCTCACCACCGATGGCACGGGCGGCGTGCGGTTGATTGTGATTGATCCGCAGACGGGAGCGGCCAATCCGCTAACGTCTGAGTTTCAGCAGTTTAGCGATGGCGATGGCAGCCCAGTGCCCATCATGGGCGATGCCTTTGGCTTCGACTTTAACCCCACGGTGGATCGAATTCGGGTGGTGTCAGATGCGGGGATGAACTTCCGCTTTAATCCCAATGACGGTCTGCTGGTGGATGGCGACAATGGCGGTGCGGCGGGCAGCATGCCCGGTGTTAATCCGGATGGTGCGGTCAGCAACGGCACGATGATGGTGGATGCTACGGCCTATACCAACAGCTTTAACGGCACAATGGTGACGACCCAGTACACTCTGGACTCTGCCAGCAACCGCCTGTTCATCCAAAATCCACCCAATGCTGGGGTGCAGACGGAAGGTATTGCCTTGACGCTGGATGGGGCACCGCTTAACTTCACCGCAGCTAACGGGTTTGATATTCCCGCTCGGACGCGCACGGGTGAGGCGAACGATCCTGTCAATGGCGTTGGTTTTGCAGCGCTGACGGTCGAGGGCGTCACGAGTTTGTATTCCATTAATCTAGCGACGGGCGTGACCCGTAATCTGGGTGCGGTGGGAGATGGAACGATGTCGCTGTCAGGTTTAACGGTGGCAAACGGCGTGGTTCCGATCAATCAGGTGTTGGTGGGTGGTCCCGGTGCTGATGAACTGATGGGTGGGGCGGGCAACGACACGTTGCAGGGCCTAAACGGTCGCGATACGCTGATTGGCGGCCCGGGTAATGATGTCCTGATTGGCGGAGGGGGCGGTGATTTCTTGATTGGCGGCCCGGGGGCTGATCGATTTGTCTATCGGGGCAACACGCTGCGGAATGCTCATCGTCAGTCGCTGGTGGGCCAGCCGGATCGCATTTTTGACTTTAATGTGTTGGAGGGCGATCGCATCGAACTCAACTACCAGGGAGCAGGCAGCCGCAACAGTCCCCGTGGGTTGTTCAATGCTGGGCAGGTAGCTGGCGGTACCCTAGTTCGTGCAGCGCGCAATGCCTATGCCAACAAGAACCAAGTGGCCGAGGGCAACCAGGCGCTGGGTGCCCGAGAATCTGTGTTCTTTGAGTGGAGCGGTGGCACCTACCTATCGGTGAACAACAATAACCCCGGCTTTCAGGTTGGCGGCAGTCTGGTGATTGATGTGACCAACGCTCAGTTCAACCCAGGAGATCAAACGGCTGGCGTGCTGAATGTGGCGAACTATTTCGCTTAGTCCGGCTATAACGATTGAGTCGTGCCACGGTTGAGTCGTGCCACGGTTGAGTTGACCAAATTGACATTTGGTCAACTCCTGAAATGCTGCTGCCTGCGTTGTGGGCCGCAATTTAGGTGCTGTGGACTGCACAGTCTTTAAGACCCTGTAGCTTTTGCTGTGAGGTCTGTTGAATTAGAAATTAGAAAGCGTCCTCGACTTAATAAGTCGAGGACGCTTTCTAATGGATCTTTCTATGTGCGATCGCCACAAGGGCGATCGCACTCCTTAGCCAACAGCCAACTGGCTCGTCTACTTAGTTTCGGAGAACTCAGCGTCAATCACGTCTTCACCGCCATCAGAGGAGCCAGAAGAGCCTGCATCGCTTGCGTCACCTGAGCTTGCATCGGGGCCACCCGAGCCGCCAGGCCCACCCATGCCTTCATCGCCTCCTGCACCCTGGTAGAGATTGCTGCTAATGCTATACAGCACTTGCTGAAGCTCAGTGGTGAGCGACTTCATGCGATCGTTGTCTTCTTGAGCCACAGCTTCTCTGAGATCAGCCACTAGCCCGTCCACCTTCGTCTTTTCATCGGCGGGCACTTTATCGCCCAAGTCAGCCACCTGCTTTTCTGCCTGATAGGCGAGAGAATCAGCCTGATTCTTCAGATCAATCCGCTCGCGACGCTCGCGGTCAGCCTCGGCATTGCTCTCGGCCTCGTTCACCATCCGTTCCACTTCATCCTTCGGTAAGGTAGAAGCACCCGTGATGCTAATAGACTGTTCTTTACCCGTGCCTTTGTCACGCGCCCGCACATTCAAAATACCGTTGGCGTCAATGTCAAAGGTCACTTCGATTTGGGGCACCCCACGCGGAGCCGGGGGAATGCCATCCAATCGGAAGGTTCCCAAGCTTTTGTTATCGCCAGACATCTGACGCTCCCCTTGCAGCACGTGGATTTCCACATTGGTCTGTCCATCGGCTGCAGTCGAGAAGACCTCAGACTTCTTAGTGGGAACTGTCGTGTTGCGGGGGATGATCGCAGTCATCACGCCGCCTAGGGTTTCAACCCCCAACGACAGCGGCGTCACGTCTAGCAGCAGAATGTCTTTCACTTCCCCAGCCAGCACCCCGGCCTGAATCGCCGCGCCCACTGCAACCACTTCATCTGGGTTCACGGTTTGGTTAGGTGCTTTACCTAGAATTCGGGTCACCAGCTCTTGCACAGCGGGAATGCGAGTAGACCCCCCCACCATCACCACTTCGTCAATGGCTTCTTTGTTGAGCTTGGCATCACGCAGAGCGTTTTCAACCGGCACTCGGCTGCGATCGATTAGGTCAGAGCAGAGTTCCTCAAACTTGGCACGGGTCAGCGTCATCTCTAGATGCTTAGGCCCGTCTTGCGTTGCCGTGATGAACGGCAGGTTAATCTCGGACTGAGTCACGCTCGAAAGCTCGATCTTGGCCTTTTCAGATGCTTCGGTCAACCGCTGCAAGGCTTGCTTGTCTTTCCGCAAGTCAATGCCTTCATTGCGTTTGAACTCGGCAGCCAGATAGTCCACAATCTTTTTGTCAAAGTCGTCGCCACCCAAGTGGGTGTCGCCCGACGTGGCTAGCACTTCAAACACACCATCGCCCACCTCTAGGATGGACACGTCGAAGGTACCACCGCCAAGGTCAAACACGAGGACGGTTTCGTTGCTCTTCTTGTCTAAGCCGTAGGCGAGAGAAGCCGCCGTGGGTTCGTTAATAATTCGCAGCACGTCAAGCCCAGCAATCTTACCTGCGTCTTTTGTGGCTTGGCGCTGTGAGTCATTAAAGTAGGCAGGAACCGTAATCACGGCCTGGGTTACATCTTCGCCTAAATACTTGCTGGCATCTTCCTTCAGCTTCCGCAGCACCTGCGCTGAGATTTCTTCAGGGGCAAATTGTTTGCCTTCGGCAGGGCAGTCTAGTTTGACATTGCCGTTAACGTTGAGCACCTGATAAGGCACTTCAGTCGTCTCGTGGGTGACTTCATCAAACCGCCGACCGATGAAGCGCTTGACGGAGTAGAAGGTGTTTTCCGGGTTCATCACCGATTGCCGCTTGGCAATTTGCCCAATGCGGCGCTCCTTCGTTTTTGGGTCAACGGCAACGACTGAAGGTGTAGTGCGATACCCGTCTGCGTTGGCAATCACAGTGGGTTTCCCCCCTTCCATCACAGCCACGCAGGAGTTTGTCGTTCCTAGGTCTATTCCTACAACTTTTGCCATATTGCTCTCGTGCTCCGGTTCTATGTGCTTCTGTATGCGGTCGATTATGCGGTTGGGCGCAATGCGGGGAAGCGGCCAACCGCCGCGCGGTTGCCCTGCATCGCGTTCCTGAGATTCTGGTCAGAATCCTGATGTTCCTAAAGACGTTAGGAGGTTTGCATAAGTGCTGGCGACTGCCACCGTTGCCACAACGCAAGGGCGCGATCGCACCTCAATGGTCATAGCTTTGGCAGGATGTGCCTCCCTTCTATAGTGCGGAGAATAGACGGTCTGATGAAGGGGTATTTACCGAACAAGGGGGAGGACGGTTCGGGCTGAAAGGCCCTAGGGGGCTGCGATCCAATGGGGAAAAGGCTGGGCAAACTGCGGCAGAGTGATGAGGTTAATCGAAGGGTGTTGCTGGGCAGCATGGCGATCGCCCTCGGTGTTGTAGCCCCAGTCGGCTAGAAACAGCCGCACATTCGCCAAGTCGGGCTGCTGGGCAATGTTTTGTAGTGTCTTGAGGCGGTCTTCTACAAACCAGATCACGGGTTCTGGGAATTCTGGAGATTCTAGGGATTCTGGAGAGGTGCTAGAGTCGCTGGATAGAGCGGCGTGTTGGAGCTGTTGCAGCGTTTGGGCTTTAGGCTGTTGAATTTCTTTGCCAATGATGCGATCGCCCGGAAACGCCACGCCCTGCCCCTGCAAAATCTGCCGGATAAACCGAGCTTCTTTGGTGCTGATGATGGTGATCGGCAGGCCGCTGTCGAGCCACTGTTGCAGGCGATCGCCCACACCGGGGTAGAGCCGATGCAGCCCCAGCCAGCGTTCCACATCCTGCTGAATCCACTCGTCCCGCAGGCCATCCACTGCTGCCGTCAACGCGTTGGGGGTCAGCCCTTCTTGCACAATCAGCGCTGGAGCCATCTGACTCCAGTTTGCCAGTAGGTCAGTTTCAGAGACGCCCAAGAGGAGCGATCGCACCACCAGCGGCATTTCCCAGCCCGTCTCAACAACGGGTCGCAGCCGCCCAAAGGCCGCTTCTAGCCCTGCGGGCGGCGATTGCCCTAGCGCAGACCAGAGGTGCTGGTAGGCCCGCCACGCCGTCTGAAAATATTCCGCTAGGCCGTCACACACCACACCGTCAAAATCGAGAGCCAGTACTGTGGGGTGATCCATAAAACGGGTGGGGCTGAGGTGGGGCGCAAAGGAGAAATATGTCGGGGGCGATCGCCCGACAGGCACACTAGAGCAGGATGACTCTGGACAAACGGCTCTGGGCAACAGTGTACTGCAGCCAGGTTCAATCGTAGGGTTGACGTGAGGTCGATTTTTGAGGGGGTATCGTTGACAGACTCCTACGAGCGTTTGCTGTGGCGACACTCCCACAGGCCTTTAATCCTACGCTTAGGAAATTCTCAGCTTATAGTCCTAAATGTAGTGGGCAAAAGGTGTAGTGCTATGAAAGCCCCCTTCAGTCGCTGTGTTGCATTCAGGATGATTACTATGACCCAATCGATGCCGCAGGCCGTTTCGTTTCCTTCAGCCCCGTTTAAGTCTCAGTGGGACGCTCGCAGTCAATTCCACGCCGAGGTGCCCATTGCAGGCATGCCTACTGCAGACATGCCCGCTGAGCCCCGTGCGCTGCAACTGCCGCTGTCGTCGATTATGGAGCGGCGAACCATTGCGCTGACGGAGTGCGATCGCCTGATTCAGCATTACAGAGACGAAGCGACTCAAAACAAACGCATCTTTGACCAGTTGAAATATGCCTGCATTGTTTTGGGAATGCTCACCACCCTCAGCTCTGGGCTAAGCGTGGCGGGCAAAATGGGGGAATGGGAGTGGGGGTTGCCAATTGTCAGCGCACTGACGACCGTCACCACAGCCCTCCTCACCCAGACCAACGCGCAGAAAAACTGGGTGCAGTCTCAGGCGGTGCAGCAGCGCCTTGCAGCGGAGAAATTTCTCTATCTGCAAGAAGCTGGGGACTACGGCAGCGTGGAGATGGGCGATCGCACCCGGCTGTTTTCTACAAAGATTGTGGAGATCTGGACCGAGAGCCACGACACGCTGCTGGAAGTAGCAGAAACGAACGGCTAGCATCAATTCTCCACCAGCAAGCCTGCACAAGGCAAACAGCTATTCGCCCCTTCAAGAAAGATGCCTACAGATTGAGATGGGATGTTCTTGGGTGAAAATCTCCTTAGTGAAAATGACCTTAGGCCGGAATAGCTAACCACGACACGATGACGCCCAAAATACAGCCTGCGATCACCTGCACTGGGGTGTGGCCCAGCAACTCCTTCAGTCGGTCTTCGCGAAATTCGGCATCGTGAAACATTTCATCCACAATCTGGTTTAGCACGCGGGCCTGCTTCCCGGCGGCTTGGCGCACCCCTGCCGCGTCATACATGACAATGACCGCAAAAATCGAGGCGATCGCAAATTCCGGCGTCTCCCATCCCATCGTTTGCCCGACGCCAGTGGCTAGGGCCGTTACCAAAGCTGAGTGAGCGCTCGGCATGCCCCCCGTTTCGACCAACGTGCGAAAGCTTACTTTTCCGTGACGCAGAAGCTCGACCACCAGCTTAAGCACCTGGGCAATGATGCAGGCGGCGATCGCCACAACTAGAATCTGATTCTGAAACACGGTGGCGATGTCCTGCATGGTGAGACTCCCCAGTGACGGCAAACGGCAAGCAGACCTAATGAGTGCGGGCGGTAATATAGTCGGCGATCGCCATCAGTGGCAGCGCTGCTGTGCCAAATGGCTCTAGCTTAGCTTTTGCGGCTGCGATCAATTGGTTCGCCTGGTGACGCGATTCTTCTAAACCCCAAAAGCTAGGATAGGTTGCTTTTTGGGCTTGCAGGTCTTTGCCCGCCGTTTTGCCCAGTTCCTCAGGCGTCGCGGTAATATCCAGCACATCATCCACAATCTGAAACGCTAGCCCAATATCCTGGGCATAGCCCGATAGCCGCTTCAAGGCAGACTCATCGGCTCCCGCCAACAGCGCTCCGCTCACCACGCAGGCCTCTAACAGCGCCCCCGTCTTGTGGCGGTGAATCCAGGTGAGCGTGTCCAGCGACACATCCGTCTTCCCTTCCGATTCCAAATCCACGACCTGTCCCCCCACCAAGCCTGCGGCACCCACGGCTCGCGCGACATGGCTCACCACTCGCAGCACCCGCTCCGGAGGCACAGACTGGGTTTGCGTCGCAATATATTCAAAGGCATAGGCCAACAGCCCATCCCCTGCCAAAATGGCAATATCGTCGCCATAGACCTTATGGTTTGTGGGCTTGCCTCGCCGAAAGTCGTCATTATCCATAGCCGGCAGATCATCATGGATCAGCGACATGGTGTGGATCATTTCTAGGGCACAGGCGGTGGGCATCGCCATCTCAACCGTGCCGCCCAGCAGGTCGCAGGTGGCAAGGCAAAGAATAGGGCGCAGCCGCTTGCCCCCCGCCATCAGCGAGTAGCGCATGGCCTCATAGATGGTGGGGGGATATTCCACCGTGACCGACTGATCCAAAGCGGCTTCGACTAATTGCTGTTGCTGCCGCAGATAGACCGACAAATTGAAGGTGGCGGCGGTAGACGTGATGGAACCGGTGGGATCGTGCAAACTTGCCATGCTGTTACTGGGCCAACCCGATCGCCCTTAACTTTATCGCGGAATGGGGCACTTCGACGGGGCTGTTTTTGGGGTTCAGCCTCAAGAGGGAAAGATTTTTGGTTTGGGATAGGATGCGACCGATGTGCTCGCTGGGGGCGAGTGGGGTTAAGCCCGTCCTTGAGCTTAGCTGGACTCTCGCTCGGACAACCGGCGGCGATAGCTCCACACGGTGTTATAAAGCAGCATCGTTACGGTCATCGGGCCAATGCCACCCGGGACGGGCGTAATCCATGAAGCCGTTGCCGCCACCGCATCGTAATCCACATCTCCTACTAGGCGACTGCCGCCCTCACTGGCTACTCGGTTGATGCCCACGTCCACCACGACGGCTCTGGGCTTCACCATATCGGCTGTGATAAACCCTGGCTTGCCAATGGCCGCTACTAGCACATCGGCCTGCTGGGTAACGGCGGCGAGATCTGTTGTGCGGGAATGGGCGATCGCCACCGTTGCATTCTCTTCAACCAGCATCAGCGCTACGGGCTTGCCGACTAAGATGCTGCGCCCCACCACCACCGCCTGTTTCCCTGCGAGGGGAATTTGATGGGCCGCCAGCAGCTGCATCACTCCAGCGGGCGTGCAGCTGCGCAAGCCGGGCTCGCCGCGCACCAGTCGCCCTAGATTTACCGGGTGCAGTCCATCAGCATCTTTATCGGGATGAATGTGGTTGAGCAGCGCGACCGAATCTAGATGCGGCGGCAGCGGCAACTGCACCAAAATGCCGTCTACCCGATCATCCTGATTCAACTCGCTAATTATCTGCATCAGTGTCTCTTGCGCCACATCCACGGGAAAATGCGTGCCAAACGAGGCAATTCCCGCTCGCTCACAGGCGCGCTCTTTATTTCGCACATAGGCAGCACTTGCGGGATTGTCGCCCACCATCAGCACGGCCAATCCTGGTGCTCGGTGTCCCTGGTTCACCCAGCCCGCGACCTCCTGCGCTAATTCTGCCTGCATCGTCTGCGCCAGTGCCTTGCCGTCCAAAATCTCTGCCCTGTGGGTCATCAATCGCACACCTCATCACGTTGGGGGACTCATGCAGCAGCATACACATAAGCACATCACTTCGGTATAGTCGTCCCGCGCCAACGCCTGCCGAACGCGCCGAATTTGCAAAACCCATGTCCCCAGGCAGCAAATGGAGTGAGTTTTGACCCGAGTCTTCATGCCAGGGAGGAAGGTGCAAGAAACAAAAGGTCTGAACTATCAAGGGCTTCAGCCTTGTCCGTAAATTTCGTTTCTGAGGAGTTTGGGCTAAGCCAAAACCAGCACTGCAAGCGTTTACGCTAAACAGGATTTACCATAAACAGGATTCATGACGGTGTTGTCCACCTGCTCCAACCTGCCGATGAGCAAGTTTCCCGCCAGAAAACCTAGCCGCAACCCCAATCCCCCACGTCGCCGGGTTAGTCACCGGGTTAAAAGAAGGCGATCGCCCGTGGTTCTGCTTGCGGTGCTGTGCCTGCTTTTGGGGCTGGTGCTGGCCTCGCCGCTGCGGCTGTTGGCGCTTACGGCAATGCGGCAACCCCTAACCGTGCAAGATATTGTGCGAACCTCGCTGCTGATCGATCGATCGGTATATTTGCATGGTCAAGTGGGCGATCGCGCCCCATTGCTGACCGGGCAGGTGTATGAACTCAGCGATGCCACGGGAATACTCTGGGTTCTCTCTCCTAACGCAGGTTTACAAACTGGGGATCAGGTCACAATTAGGGGTAAGGTTCGACAAGAGTCGTTTACCATCGCAGGCCAGCAGATGACTGAGATTTATATAGAAGAACTGCAAGTGCTAGGCAGCCCTACACAGGTAGGGGGTTTGACGGGGATAAGGGATGATAGAACCAGAACCGGGGCGATCGCCCCGGTTCTGGTTCTATGTTGATAGACTTCCTTCAAGGCGGTCGCCACAGCAATCAACCACAGCAGTGATCCGCACAATGCACCGAATCAGACAACAGACTGGGGGCCGTAGATACAGGCTTTGTCCTGACCGCCTTGCCCTTGATTGGGTGAGCTATTCTGCTGCCCGCCCGTCACAGCGTTACGCTTAAACCCTAAATTCCCCATCCTTCACCCCCTTGTCCTCCATCTCCCACCGCCGCTCTCGTGCCGATGTGCTGCCGGGCATTCGCCTCAACCGGCAGCAGCGCAAGGCGCTGCGCGAGCTAGAAGCCTTTACCCAGAGCCGCGACAAATTCTATTTGCTCACGGGCTATGCCGGAACGGGCAAAACCACCCTGCTGCAAGCGCTGCTTAAACGGCTGCGCGCCGAGGGCGACAATCGCAAAATTGTGTTTACGGCCTTTAGCAATAAGGCGACCAAGGTGCTGGAAAATATGGCTATGCAGTGGGAGCTCAACACAGACTGCATGACCTGTTGCAAACTGCTGGGGCTGAAGCCCGATATTGACACCGCATCGGGCAAGCAGGTGTTTCGTCCCGACCCCAAGAGCGAAACTCACATTCACCGCTATCAGCTCGTGGTGATCGATGAAGCGTCGATGATCAACGCAGAGCTGTGGGATTTGCTGGCAGGCTCAGTAATGGATCTACTGTCCTCGACACAATTGCTGTTTGTGGGGGATGTGGCGCAACTGCCCCCCATTGGCGAACCCCAGTCGCGCGTATTTCAGGAGATTGGCGATCGCTCCGATCTCACAGAGGTAGTGCGCTATGGTGGGGCGATCGCCCTGTTGGCTGAGTCGATTCGCAATAATCTCGAGTCGGCCCATCTGCCGCCGTTTCGTGCGGATGTCAATGGCGATCGCACCGAAGGCGTGCTCACCCCCACCCGTTCAGAGTGGGAAAAGCTCTTGGTTCGTGCGTTCCAGAGCGACGCCTACCGCGCCGACCCCGACTATGTACGCGCCCTAGCTTACACCAACCGCCGCGTGGATGCCCTCAACCACATCATCCGCACAGCTATCTATGGCGAAGGCACACCCCGCTTTATGGAAGGGGAACGGCTCGTGGCCAATAGCCCCTGCATGGCAGGCGACATGCTGCTCATGCAAACCTCTGCCGAGTGCGAAGTGCTCAACATCACCCACACCACTTTTGGCCCCTGGCAAGTCTGGGCGTTGCAGGTGTTTACAGACGATGGCTACCCCCGCACCGTCAACGTGCTGCACGAGGCCAGCCAAGCAGACTATGCCAAGCTGCTCAAGCTCTACGCCGACGAAAAGCGCTGGCAAGAATTTTGGGATCTCAAAACCCTATTTGCCAACCTCAGCTATGCCTACTGCCTGACCATCCACAAATCTCAAGGCTCAACCTTTCAAAACGTATTTGTGGATGTGCCCAACGCCCTGATCAACCGCAACATCCGCGAGCGGAATCAGCTGCTATATGTCGCCATTACCCGCTCGGCCAAGCGCCTATTTGTGTATGCATAAGCTTGAGGTGAGGTGCATGAGATTCGTTGCGGTTCTCTAAGGCCTGTCATCAATCGACCGCCATGACCGCTGATGGCCCAAAAATCAGATGACGCGCCCTAGGCCGTCAGCAAGACATCGGTATGATGGTAGGTAGGCGGCAATTGTTCTATGCATCCACCCCACCCGATGGGGTTCAGCGCCACAACCTTCTCTCCTTCACCCCCCCTGCCGATCCATGCTCGTTCACTTCAACATCCTGCGACAGACGACCGAAACCGCACCCCATAGTCACACTTTTCCCCTAGAGGTAGAGCCCAGCAGCACCATCCTAGACTGCCTTAACCGCATCAAGTGGGAGCAGGACGGCACCCTCGCCTTTCGCAAAAACTGCCGCAACACCATCTGTGGCAGTTGCTCAATGCGGATTAATGGGCGATCGGCGCTAGCCTGCAAAGAAAATGTCGGGCAAGAGTTGGCGCGGTTGCAGTCAATTCAGGCGTTCGCCCCCGAGAGCAGCGAGTCCCGCCCTGGCACCCAAACGGCTGAGACCGATATTCCAACTTTTACGATAGCGCCCATGGGCAACATGCCTGTGATTAAGGATTTGGTGGTGGATATGCAGCCCTTTTGGGACAACCTGGATGCGGTTGATCCCTATGTCAGCACGGAGGCGCGGCAGGTGCCCGAGCGCGAGTTTTTGCAAACGCCGGAGGAGCGCGATCGCCTCAATCAAACCGGTAACTGTATCCTCTGCGGCGCTTGCTATTCTGAATGCAATGCACGGGAAACCAACCCCGAGTTTGTGGGGCCTCATGCGCTAGCGAAAGCCTGGCGCATGGTGGCAGACTCGCGGGATGATCGCACCGCCGAGCGATTAAGCCAGTACAACGATACCAGCGGGGCCTGGGGCTGCACCCGCTGCTACTACTGCAACTCGGTGTGCCCGATGGAAGTAGCACCGATGGATCAAATCGGGCACATAAAGCAGGCTATTCTAGCTACCCATGATGACCAAGCCAGTCGTGCCATCCGCCATCGCAAAGTGATGGTAGACATGGTGAAAACGGGCGGCTGGATCGATGAGCGCCAGTTTGGGTTCAAGGTTGTGGGCAATTCGCTGCGGGATATCCGCGGCCTTGCGAGCTTAGTGCCGCTGGGATTGCGGATGCTGGCGCGAGGCAAGCTGCCCATGACCTTTGAACCGTCTGAAGGGACAAGAGAGGTGCGATCGCTCATTCATGCAGTTCAAGCTTTAGAATCAAAATCGCCAGCGTCACCTCCGCCTGGGCCTCCCAGTGAAAAGCCGACTCAATCAGATTCCTCTACGTCCGCTGAAAGTTCGACCCCGTCAAATTTATCTTGGGCTCCTGCCATGCCGTCCGAAGACTCTGTATCCTCTTCATCCTCACCTTCTGCAGCCCCCGTCACAACTCAGGTAGAGCCAAGCCCCGCTTTTGGCTGGACGGCCTATGCAGAACAGATCAACGGCCGATTTGCCATGATTGGGTTTGTGTCGCTGCTGCTGCTAGAGTTGTTCACTCGGCAAGACTTCTTTACCTGGCTGGGGTGGCGTTAAAACGGCAATTCCCCAGTGCGAGACACTGCGAACAAAGCTTAACCTTGAGAACTTCATAGGGAAACCCTAGGGCGTGTCATCAATTCCAACCAAAAGTTTTATGCTACGAGCGTTGCCACACCCGGCCCAAAAACTAGGCTAGGGGCTGTGACTGTTGATTTCTGGGACATTAGAGACTAATTGATGACAACCCCTAGTTCTATAGGGCAGCAATCCGCCAGTGCTTGATGGGGTAAGCATCGATAAACTCAAGCTACCGTGTCTTAGTTCAACCTTAGTTTGGGAGAAGACTGCTTTGGAGCGACACGCGGTGCCCCAAAACCCTCGATGGGCCGTGCGCAACGCACACGGCCCATCGAGGGTTTGAGCTTATCCTGAACTGAGATTAGTTCAGGGCTTTTTTTAAGAGTTGGAGTCCTTTTTTAACCCGACGGGACACCGTGACAGCGCTAATGCCAAGCCGCTCTGCAGTTTCTTTTTGGGTCAGGTCATACAAAAACACAAACTCTAGAACCTCTCGGGTTCGCGTTTCGAGTTTGACAAGAGCTTGCTGTAGACGAATCTGGTCTTCTTGGGCGAGCTGAAAGCTGCGGTACTGAGGGTCGGGAAGTAAATCGCCCAAGGTAGAGCAATCTTCTTCATCTCGCAGCGGTGCATCTAGGCTCAGCGGAGAGCGGTTGCGGTAGGCCAGTGTGATTTCTTGCCATTCATATAGGGGAATTTGCAAACCAGCCGCCACTTCTGTGTCTGTGGGGGGACGGTTGAGAGATGCTTGCAATTCTTTAGAAATGGCAGAGGCCTGATGCTGGATGGCCTGCCATCGGCGGGGAATCCGCACGGGGGAACCCTTGTCGCGCAAATAGTGTTGAATTTCGCCGCGAATGTAAGGAATGGCAAACGAGCTAAAGGCATGCCCTTTCGACATGTCAAACCGCTCAATAGCGCGGATTAAGCCGAGGCTGCCCACTTGAAGCAGGTCGTCAAAGCTTTCGGTGCATTGATTAACCCAGTGATGGGCTTCTTTGCGCACTAGGCCAATGTTAAGGCTGACCAAGCGATTGCGAAGCTCCAAGCTTGGATTGTCCTGATAGGCTCGCAAAAGTTGTAGGGATGTATTCTTTAATTCGCTGTCAATCAAGATAGCCATGACGATGTCCAGGTTGCGACGGTAGAAGACCATAACGGCTTGTCGGATGCATATCTGCGATCGCCCCTCGGCATATCAAGAATCAATATGCGTTGGCTGCTGATGGCAGGGTGCGGCTCGACAAGGTTGGCCAGACTGGGCCAGGTATAGAGTTGAATATGCCGTTTCAATGACTCAACCTAGCGACTGCTAAGGTGCACATCAAACTTATTTCTTCGGCCCATGTGCAACAACGGCAATTTTACGGAAGTGCAGCCCTTGAAGCTGGGTAGCTCAGCAAGATACGGAGTCGTTCTGAAGCAAGGGTAATGGTTCCGTATGAAGCAATTTCTTCAATTGCAACGCTTGGCTCAGCTGGGTCGCAGACTCAAAAACCACCGTTATTAGAAGCAAGAGCAACTACCAAAAAATGTATAAAATCAAACAACAGGAAGGCCATTAAACACACTAAGGGCACAGAGGCAGAGTGGCTCAATGCAAGCCACCTGCACTTGTGAACGCTGCTTAAGGCAACCTAAAACTTGACCTTAAATCAACATAGCTATGAGAATGCCATTGATTGGAGACGCTTGAAGATTCGTGCTGAGAAACTTCAAGGAAATGAGATAAACCCAGTTGATTTATCAAGAGGGAGTTAAGCCATCGGAGCGGACGCAACCCACATTGTTAGGCAAGACAGGCTTGCGGAGAGGGCAAATTTCTCCTCATCCTGCTCAGACGCGTTTGGGCTGATTCGGTGCCCTTCTTCCTACCAAAGAAGGAGATAGCGGTTGTTTGGGATGAATGTTAGGGCGATCGCCCACCCGATCCCGATATCAGATTTTATCTAGTCTGGCCCAATTCCGAAAGGCTGCATGGATTTCTCGATCGGCAGGTTAAGCCTGGGCAGCAGCGCTCAAGCAAACCAGAGTATTTTGCTAAGCCGTGTATCCACTGCTCTGAGGCGAACTGGGGCATGCCTAACTTGCAGAGAGCAAGAGGTTCTCAGGTAGAGAGGCTAGTGCAGCGTCAAGTCTTAATTTTAGAGTTGCCACCTTTTGGTAGGCCTGCCGAAAAAGACTTTCGGGGAACGCCAACCCTAATTCTTAGCGCTGACACTGCACTAGCCCGTAACGTTATGTAACGACTGAGGAAGAAAACGTTGCTGCAACGTCAAGCCGTTGCAAAATCGGCAACTATGCTCTGACCCCATACGTCACCGCTTAGAGTAGGGTGACAGTGGTGATGGGAGCGCAGAGCATCCTAGAGTTTGATCTAGACTGGGGTAGTGTGACCGAGCCTTGGGCCTTGGCCACACCTCGCTCTAGACTCGCCTTTCATCGCGATTTAACGTCTTGCCTTTCAGCGTGACCATGACTTATTCCTTTGCAAATCGAACGCTACCTGGCCCCCTGCGCGAGCCGATGATTTGGGGGGCGATCGCCTCTTTAGGCGTCCATAGTCTAATGTGGCTGGTGCTGCCCCTGCTGCCCTCCCAAGCAGAACCAACCGAAGACCAGATTCAGCGCCCAGTGGACTTGATCGAGCTGTCACCTGTAGAGCAAAGTCGGCTGCCAGATGTGCTGATTCAAGAGAATCAGACGCAGAATCAGATGCCTGATGGAACCGCAGATTTTGGTGACTTTTTTGGGATGCAGCCACCTGGGTTGTCGATGAGCCCTATCCCAGGTCAACCGCCAGCCCGGCTGACGCCAACCCTGCCGCCTTTTTTTGTGCCGCCCCCCCCACCAGCTGCGCCTTCAACCCCGTTTCAACTGCCGCCATCGCGCTTTCCGCCCTTAGGGTCACGGTCTACTGCGCCCATTACGCCGACCGTGAGGCCCAATTTAGAGCGGCAGCTTGAGGTTGAACGTGAAGCTCTGGATTCTCCATCCGCTGAGGCGACACCGACGCCGACGCTAACGCCTGGAACCACACCACCAGAACTTGAACCAGGTGCGGCTGATTTACAAACCACGCCTGCAACACAGGCCAATCCTAGCCCGTCACCCTCTGATGTCGCCGCCAACGAGGATGAGGCTGCTAATGGCCCAGAAGCGCTGGAGCGATCGCCCGAGTTAACTCAAACTCTGCTAGCAGATGTAGAAGCAAATCCCGAACTCTATGCCTATAGCGCCAGTGGCACCACGACAGACGAAACCACCGAAAGCTATCTGGGCTGGCTGGCGACTGCAAGCGAATGGATGGGTGAAGACTATGATCCGGCTGATTATGGCGCGGATGCCCCGGTTCGCAACATCACGGCAACTGTGCCCCAGCAAGCCTGCGTGATCGGTGAGCTAGATCAGGTGCAGCCTGCCATTGTGGGGCTGGCGGTGGATGCAGAAGGGCAACTCGTCGATGAGCCGCCTCCCACACTGCTGCGGAGCACTGGGTATGAATTTTTGAATCGCCGGGCATTGACCCAGGCAAAGCTCTTGTCCTTTGAGGGAACTGGAATTAGGCAAGCCGTGCGGGTCGAAGTCGACTTTGTGCAGGCGGATGCATGTGATGATGTGGAAGAGGTGGCGAGTGCCCCCGTAAGCACTGTCCGGGCGGAAAGTGGGGATTCGAGAGTGTAGTCGTAGAGGTCTACAGTCTTTTAACAGGCGCTTCAAGAGTCTGTCCTGCTGCAGGCTTTATGTGTGGTCTCACCACGTCACGCCAGTTGATAGAGAGCCTTTCCAAGTCCTGATGAAGGCATGGGTCAGTGCTGAGCGTTCTTGCTGAGCACCCTTATAGGAGGTCAGGGGGCGGTTCAATCAACGATAAAACCTGTGAACCGATGGGTTCTCGGGGGTTCTCGGGGGAGAGTAGGCTCACGAAATGTCTATGGCGCTCGTTACATATGTGCGGAGCAGAATCTGCCACTGCGCGACACCTATTGTTCAAGAATGATGCGGTAGAGTGAGAAGGTTGTTCGTTTATCGACCGAGTCTGCCCTGAAATGTATAGACATGGGGCCGTACAGGGTTCTTCTAACCATATGGGATCGCCCAATTCTTCCAATGTGCCGCTGGTCTATCGTCAGTCGAAGCGGGTTCGCCGTAAGCGGGTTCCGCTGGTGCGACTGGGTCTGCTGACGCTGCTGCTAGCGATCGCCCTGCGCCAGGGCCAACTGTGGATTATGCAGCCCCAAGCCATTTTGGTGTTGGGTGGGTCTCCAGAGCGCGAGCAATTTGCAGCGAGTTTTGCCCAACGCCATCCCCAATTGCCCATTTGGATTTCGTCAGGCAGCAATCAAGAATATTCGCAGTGGGTGTTTACTGAGGCCGGCATTGAGGGCGATCGCCTGCATTTGGACTATCGCGCCAGTGACACCGTCACCAACTTCACGACGTTGGTCGATGAATTCAAAGATCAAGATATCTCAAACCTCTATTTAATTACGTCAGATTTCCACATGCGGCGCGCCCGCGTGATTGGCACGATTGTGCTAGGCAGCCGAGGCATTGATTTCAAGCCGGTTCAGGTGCCGTCTTCGCTAGAGACTGAATCTTGGGGCAAGGTGACGCGCGATGCCGTGCGCTCAGTCCTCTGGGTTGCAACGGGACACACGGGCGCGCGCTTGGGACGCCATTTTGAGTGACGCCCGCGAGTTGGGTCTATGCTTCAAGGAGCGGGGCTGATGTTTTCTGGCGTCTCGGGCACCTCCATGATGGCAACGCTGCTAGCCAAACTTCCCTATAACCAGCGGATGTAATGGTCATGCAAGGTTTTACAACAGTGCCTGTTCAAACCCACTCGACAGATGCAAGAGCAACAGCTCCAATGAGTTTATGCGCCTAACGCGGAATGGGGTATTGCGTCAGACGCAATACCCCATTCTGCACGGCTCTCGTCGAGCTGTTGCCCCAGGCTTAGCGGAGGTTTAGAGAACTAGCTCAGCCTGAACCGGAGGCTTGCTTTCAGTGGAACTGCCGCCATTCTGAGCCAGTGGCAGCGCTGCCATGCCTGACTCAGGCGCGCGCAAATCCTCTGTGGTCAGTTTTGGAGTTTCGGTATAAACCGAACTCAGCAGAATGTTCAGCACGCCCGCTTGTTGAGCTTGGGCGATCGCCCGATGGGTAATCAACTCGCCTACGTTCAAAATCACATTGTCGTGTCGATCTAACACGACACGGGTCGCAGGTCGTCCCAACGCCCGATCAACTTGGCGCTGTTCGTAGACGGCAGTGCTTCGCTGCTGCATTCTCTGATAGGATGCCTGTAGCTGTTGCCAGAACGACTGTGCACCCGTTTGCAACTGTTCTGCCCCCTTTTGAAGCTGCATCCCAATTTCTTGCGCCGCAGACTCTACCCGAGCATTGGCGTTTTGAAAGCCAGCGTCGGTTCGGCTGCGTGCGGCATCTCCAACGGTTAGCCCGACGGCTTCTAGCAGTGCCAATTCTTGATGCTGCTCTCGGGTGCGCTGCAAGATGCGCTCATCCACAATCTGACCCGGAGCTGCCACAATCAGTCCATTTTGGGTGCGAACCGTCTGCTGGATGCGGCGCCCCAACGCCTGATCAATGGTGAGACCTGCAAACCATTGTTGGGTTCGAGTAGATAGCTCATCAGACACCTTGCCGCCTGTGGCACGATAGAGCTCATCAAGGATGTTAGCATCCTGAGCCTGCTGAGCGATCGCCCGCGATACGGTCTGACCTGCATTGACCAATACATCCCCTGTTGGCGTGGCGACGCTCCACTGTGCCTCGCGGTCAGTGGCAAATTCTATCTGCTGCTCCGGCGTAACGATTGAGTTTGTTAGAGAGGCCGCTGTGCCGCCCCGTGCGCCGGATAGTCGCTGCCTTGCGGCTAGACTAGCTCCCTGCAGTTGCTCGTTCAATCCGGTTGTAGAGGTTTTGAGGCGATCGCCCGTCTCTGACATTGCAAGCTGCAAACGCTCATTTGCGCGCTCGGTCAGGCTCCCGCCGACTGCTCGGTAGAGCTGATCCAGCACGCCTGCCGATTCGGCTAAATCAGCGTCTACCTTAGATACCACGATTCCAGAAGCGATCAGTACCAGTCCGTTGGCATCTAGCACATCGGTTTGTGTGGTTTTGCCCACCACAAAGTCACGCTGCTCTTCTGGCGTTACGATAGCATCAGCGATAGATTTCGATAACTGTCGATTGCCGCCTTGTAGCGCAAGTTCGGCCTGCTCACTGGCAGACTGAAGCGCCTTGCCCGTATTGTCTGCAGCATCTTGAATTTGCACTGTAGCAGAGAGCATCGCGCCACGAATGCCGCCCACTTGCTCCTCCATCAGCAGAGCGGTCTCTGGGGGCACAAATGCGACGTCGGTTCCGATACTAATCGTGTCAGGAGCTGGCACAAACGATCGCCCACTATACATATCAGCGAATAGCCCGCCAGACACTTCATACCCTTCGATTAACCCTGTTTCAGCATCAACAAACAGATCCAGCATTTGCCCCAAATCGCGCCCGTCAGTAGTCATGATGTGGGTGCCGCGCAACACGTTGTCTTTCTGCAAGATTTGTCGCATTTCTGGATGGGCCTTGGCGCCTTTGACGGAGCTTTTTGCAGGAACCACAATCGCGTCTGGGCCAATTGCTTTTACGTCTTCGAGCGCAATCACTCGGGCATCGCGAAACAATCCGCCTTCATCAATTAGAAAGCCGCTGAGCCGATTGGCGGTGTCATCAAACAGCAGATCCAACACTCGGCAGAGCTTTTCACCAGTGTCGTAGGCGATGATTACTCGTCCAATTAAATCGCTTCCCTTGCGCATTTCTCTCTCCTTAAAACAGTGTGTTGGGTTTTCTACTGCGTTTCTGATGTGTTTCTGACTAGTTATTTCGTCATAGCTGAACCGCTTGTCTATCGACATTACACGGATCTATTCTCGTCAGAACAGCATCTACAGGTTGATTCACAGATAGCTTCATAGACTCATTACGTCATCTAATGCATGAACGAGCCATGACTCTATTTCAGCGCGTTACACCGATTTAGAATCTTCGGTGCCCATTTTGCTGCAGAAGCTGCCTAAATCAATCCAACGTCCACTTAAATCGACTCTATGATTCTTACTTAACGCTCGATAGTTGACTTTAATCGCTGACGTCATCAGACAAGCTCGTGGATGAAGAGCGTTGCGAATCTGTTTGCTCTACTCGTCCACTCTCGCGTCCAAACTCAGGAATAAAATTTGTGGCTCCCATATATTCCAGCGTGCCAACCGCTGCAACACCGGCGATTAAGACTAGACCAATCATCCAACTGTTATCCTCTCGCTTCCCAGCTAATCGAGGCATAGATCCCTCCTACTCTTCACTTTTATTTTTTTCTGTTTGCACTATCCGCTTGCATTAGCCCACTGCTCCTTCGGTACTCTCTTCAAGTCTTTTTATTCTTAACAGAGATGAAAGCGTCAGTTAAGAATTTCGGTGGGCAAGTCAACCAGCGAATCAACTTAAATCAACTTCTTGATTTTTGAACTGAAAAAATTTTTGTTATTCATGTTACCTATTCACTATAGAAAAAAAGAGCGATCGCCAAATCGCTCAATAGTATTAACCAAATCAATCAACGATCCCCCCTGGGGCATAGATTTAGTATTACGTTGTCGTTTAGGGGCGATCGCCCTTGAACATCCATCAGCAATTCATCCTGGCATCAATGGCTGTATGTCTTACGCTATTTGGCATCCATCCAATTGTTGCCTGCATTCATTTCTACCCTAAGCGGTACGCTCAAGTTGACTGCCGATTCCATCGCCTCGCGAATCTGTGGTTTTAGGTCATCCCACTCAGCAGGATCAATCTCAAACACGAGTTCATCATGCACCTGCAGCAGCAGGTTAGCGTTGCGCCCTTTGAGGAGCTTGTGCAGTTGAATCATCGCAAGTTTGATAATGTCAGCGCTTGAGCCTTGGATGGGGGCATTGGCCGAGGCTCGCAGCGATTGAGCATCATACTGATCGCGATAGCGCAGCTTGTCTAGGTCGATGCTGTCGGGGTTGCTGCCGCGCAGCGCTTTGAGCCCCTCGCTGTTGAAATTAAAGTAGCGCCGCCGTCCCAAAATGGTTTCGACATAGCCGTGGGCGATCGCCGCTCGCTGCATCTGTTGCAGATAGCCAAACACGTTGGAATAGCGCTCATAAAAGCGATCGATAAACATCTTGGCCTCGGCATTGCTAAAGCCCGACTCGCGGGCAAATCGCTGGGCTCCCATGCCATAGATCACGCCAAAGTTGAGGGTCTTTGCCAGTCGCCGTTCATCAGCGGTGATGCTGTCTTTCTCAAACAACAGCCGAGCTGTTAACGCGTGAACATCCTCATTGTTCTGATAGGTTTCGATCAGAATGGGCTCTTGACTGAGGTGCGCCAAAATCCGCAGCTCAATCTGCGAATAGTCTGCCGCGATCATCAGCCAACCTTCTTTAGGGATAAAGGCTTGGCGGATCTGACGGCTAAATTCTGTGCGAATGGGAATGTTTTGCAGGTTGGGATTGGAGGAGGAAAGCCGCCCCGTCGCGGTGATGGTCTGATTGAAGTCGGTGTGGACGCGGTGGGTGTCGGGGCGCACCAGTTGGGGCAGGGCATCCACATAGGTCGATTTGAGCTTTGACAGCTCGCGATAGTCTTTAATGCAATCAATGACGGGGTGGTCGCCCTCTAGCTTTTCTAGCGTGGCGGCATCGGTGGAATAGCCCGTGGTGCGCTTCTTAGACTTGCGTTTGTCTAGCCCCAACGTGTCAAATAGCAGCTCACTCAGTTGCTTGGGCGAGCCTAGGTTGAAGGTGGTGCCCGCTACGTCGTAGGCTTTGGCCTCGATGCGCTGCAAGTCTGTTTCTAGGGATTGGGAGAACTTGCCTAGATACTCTACATCAATGCGAATGCCAGTATATTCCATCTGCGCTAGCACTGGCTCTAGCGGTTGCTCTACGGCAGTCAGCAAGTCGTGGAGCTGGGGAATAAGGGTCAGTTCTGCCCGCATCAGCGGCACTAGGCCGTACACGGTGTAGGCGTCGGTGCCGCAGTAAAGGGCAGCTTGGGCGATCGCCACACTAGCAAAGGTATCTCCCTTTTTTACCAGGTCGCCATAGGTCTGGGCTTCAATCCCCAGGTAGCGCATCCCCAAGTCGCTCAGGTTGTGCGTTTTTTCAGGGTTCAGCACATAGCTTGCCAGCATCGTATCCATCACCACGCCTGTCAGCTCAACGCCCTGGCAGCGCAGCACTAAACGATCAAACTTGGCGTTTTGCAATACTTTGGGATAGCGCGCATCTTCTAAAATCGGGCGCAGGGCGTCTAGCACGGTCTCACGCGGGAGGTTGGTGCCCTGGGCATGCCCGATGGGAATGTAGGCCGTCTCGGTTTCTCCTGAACCCCAGCAGCAGCCGAGTCCCACCAAGGTTGCATCGCGCGGCTCCAATGAGGTGGTTTCGGTATCCCACCCGACGGGGGTGTCGGGATTGGTGCAGGCGGTTAAGGTGGCAACAAGGGCGTTCAGCTTTTCCTCGGTGTCAATGATTTGAGGCGTTAGCGCTAGGGTTTGTCGGGTCGGGGCGGCATCGGTTTCTTCCGCAGAGAAGAACCAGAGGTCGCCGTCTTCGACGGGCATGGGGGCTGGGGCTGGGGCGGCAGATGTGGGAGAAGCCGCGACGCCGCTAAAGCGATCGCGCAATTTGGGTAACTGCCGCAAAAACTGCTGTAGCTCTAGCGTTTCAAACCACTGGCGCACGGGTTCTTCGTCAAAGCCGGTGAGCTTGCAGTCGTCGAGATTGGCATTGACGGGCACATCGAGGTGAATCTGCGCCAGATATTGCGATCGCAGCGCGTCTTCTTGACCGTTCTCGAGCTTGGTGCGCACGGCCTTTTTGGCAATGTCGTCCAAATGTGCATAGATCTGATCCAGGCTGGCGAACTGGGTGAGCAGGTCTATCGCCGTTTTTTCGCCAATGCCTTTTACACCGGGAATGTTGTCAGAACTGTCGCCGCACAACGCTTTGAAGTCCACGACCTGCGCGGGCTCAACGCCCATTTTTTCCTTGACTTCTGCGGGGCCATACTCCTTGAGCGACGAGGTGCGGCGGAAGGGGTTGGTGCTGAGGTAGAGAACGCTGACGCCTGTCTCGCCGTCTACGGGAGCATCGACCAGCTGAAACATGTCGCGATCGCCCGTCAAAATCTTGACCCGATAGCCCTCGGCACTGGCCTTGCGCGCTAGGGTGCCAATCACATCGTCGGCTTCGTATCCCGGCACTGTATAGATGGGCAAATTCAGCGCCAGCAGCACCGCCTGAAGGTTTGCCAAATCGGGCAAAAAATCCTCTGGCGCGTCGGGCCGTCCGGCCTTATAGGTTTCATCTTGCTCGTGGCGAAAGGTGCGCTCTTCGGGGTCAAAGGCGATCGCCAGATACTGGGGGTTCTCCTTGGTCATCGTATCCATCAGCGACTTGAGAAAGCCGTAGGTGGCGCTAGTCGGAATCCCCGTAGAGGTGCGCAAGCCACCCTCTTGGCTCTTGGAATGGGCAAAGTAGGAGCGAAAGGCCAGCGAGTGACCATCAACCAAAATCAACAGAGGAGCCATGAGCAGCGGCAAAGAACAGAGACAAGATCTGGGTCTAGTGTATCGCTTCTGATGGGGCGACTCTGCACCCGGTCTCGGCGCACCCAGTCTCAGCACACTCGGCCTCGGCGCACCCGGTCTCAGCCTCTCGTCGGAGTCAGATGCCAATGGGTGACATCACCACATCCAAAAGCACCTGCTGCTGACGCAGCTGCGACAGCAGGTGCTCAATGGCTCTGGGGCAACCGGCCAGCAGCAGGGTGGTGTGGTTTGGGGTTTGGGCAATGATCTCGCTGTGAATCAGGGTATTGTCCAAATCCACCTGGGTAAGGTCAGAAATTTGGGCTAGGGCGATCGCCCGCAACCCTGGATCATCCTGCGCATATACCGCCACCGCCACCACGCTAGAAAGCCGCTGGGTAGCCCGATACAGCGTCGTCTTCTTGGCCTCCGTGGCGCGAAAGCTAATGATCAGCCGCGCATCTGCTGTTGTGCTGGCGTCAATGCCGCTGCCCAGCGTGGCCTCTAGCGACACCCCGCGATTCGAGAACACCGACGCCACCGCCGTCATCGTCCCCGGTTTATCCAGCGCTCGAATCACAAACACCCATCGCTGTTCAGCCACGCTGCAAATCCTCTGCGAGTCGCTGACTAAGAAACGCCGCCATCTGGCGCAGCAATTTCTCTTCTTCATCCCAGATGGGAATCGGGATGACCTGAGTCCAGCCAAAGGGGGTGAGCACGATCGGCACGCCCATTGGGGTGTGAATGTCGCAAAACTCGCCCCGGAGCTGCACCTGCCCAGACACCACAATTTCGCGCCCGTCCATCAGAGCCTTGACTAAATCCACCGTGACGTTGGCCGTGGCAGAAATCGTCTTTGCGCCCGACAAGTGGGTGATAAACGGCTTGATGACGACCCGCAGATCCGGCGAGAGGCGATCGACATAATCATAGGCGGCTGCGATGTTGCCCGCTTTGACCAGCGCCAGCACCGCCGTCCGCTCTTGGCTCACATAGTCAGGAAACTCGGGAACCGCATGACCTTGGCGCAGTCGCGTCAGAGCCTCTTCTAATTCCTCTGCATCCATGCCGTGAATGTTGACACTGCTCCACAGCGGCACCATGCGATCGCCGTGCTCCCCCACCACAAACCCCTGCACCAGCTGTCGTCGCACGCCAATATCCACCGCAATCTCTCGCCGAAACCGCAGCGAATCAGAATAGGCCCCAATCCCCACGACGCGGTGCCGCCCTAGGTGCTGGCTAAACACTTCTACCGCCAGCTCTTGAGGATTTGTGACCACGACGACGACCTCATGCCCACTGCCATAGCGGGCGATCGCCCGAGCATATTGCTCAAAGACAGAAAGATTCACGGCTGCTAGCTCCGCCCGCGAGGTAAGATTCCCGCCGACCGTTGCGCCCGCCGTCATCACAATCACATCTCCCACGATGTCTTCGGGATGCAGCGCCACATCGAGTTCTGGAGCCATTTCGGCATAGGCATCGTTGAGATCGCTGCCCATGCCCGCCAGCACCCGCGCGCTCTTGCCCTCAGCCCGCCCCACCAGTTGCAGCCGTTCGGTCGGCATCAGCACCCGCGACACCAACAGTTGGGTGACAATTTCTCGACCGCAGTCGCCGCTGGCTCCAATAATGGCAATATCCATGCCTGCACCCCATTGCAGAGACTGTGTAGACTGGGGATTAATCGCAATCTGCTACACTAGAGCGCTAGCATAGCTCATTCGGTTAGCCTAGGGCTGCATTGCATCACACGCTTCACGGTTTTTTACCAGACGGGTAGACCCAGCACTTATGGCTCACGCTTCTGAAAACTCCGCCCCCAAAGAGCAAACGCATCCCCTATGGAAGAGCGATCGCCAAATTGTCGATGCGCTACTAACCGGCGACCCCAGCGACTATAACCTGTGCGAGCTAGCTCGTCTCCGCATCCGCTATGACGGCTTCCCCGGTGCTCAAGACATTAAGACTGATTTGGATAAAGCGCTGACTCAGTGGCAGCTCACCGAAGACGCCCTGTTCGAGAAGACCCGCGCCATTCACCAAGTGGCCCAAGTCTACAAAGGTCGAGGCTCTCAACGTGAAGACTGGAGCTAAGAAAGCACCCGCGTGTCGATCTCCATCGCGATATCTGCGCGCAGGCGCAATGGTCGGCAGGGGACTCTCTTCCGCCCTTCGTTTGGGCTTAGGCTTGGCTTAGATCATGTCTATCGCTAAACTTCTCAACTGCCCCTCCATAGGCTAAATAACCAGTACCGCCTGCAATGCGGGTGCTAATGGCTCAGAAACCGGGCCATTCGTTTAGTTCGCGTTCTCAGGGTCAGATGGTTTCGCAGGTAGCATCCGCATTGCAGGCGGATTACGTTAGAAGGCGTTTGCAGTCGTCGATGGGGGCATTTTGTGCCATGGCGGCAACGAGGGCATCGTAATGGTCACGCTGAGTTTCAATCAACGTTTTTGCTTGGAGAGCGGCCCAGCGCTGCTTTAGCACGGCTTCAGAGGGAGAGCGTTTGAACAGGTTCCACAGGGTGCGAATTTGGGCGCGATCGCTCTCCCCTCCTTCCGCATTGCCATAGACCATCTGCTCTGCGGCGATTCCCGCCATCCATACCTGACAAAACTGATCAACTCGCTGCGCTGAAAGTTGCCCGGTTGCGGCTTCAGCTTCTAACTCAGTCGTATCGAAGCTGACCCCGCCGACGCCTCGTTGCCCTTGGCGAAACGCCTCCCAAGCGCTGAGGGTATACCCGGTGATCGGAATTCCCAAATGGTGCGCCACCAGAAAATGTCCAGCCTCGTGGTGCAGCACTCGTTCTCGATGCTCCGGCGAAAACCGGGCGATCGCATCCACTAGCAGGGTGCTACCGCGATTCTGCCAGCCCAGCGTATCAACTGCCGCCAGCCCCATCGCCCCGGCAACGGCGATCGCCGGAACAGCAGGCGGAATGTGAATTAACGGCCCCACCAGCACAGAGAGGACGACCGCAAAAATAGAAATCGAAATAATATTAAGCGAGGTCTGTTGCACAATTTTTCTGATGATTTTTTCTAAGTTGAGGACGTTCACCCATCCAGCTTGAGCGAATTTCCTAGGGTTTAGCGTGGTCGCAAAGCGCGATTAAACTGACTAAAACTCCTCTCTATCAGAAGGTAGCGTCTCAGCGGGTCAACTGCCTCAATCGCTCGAAAGAAATCGGGTTCAATAGGATAGAGAGATCACCGCTTTAAACTCACCGTTTAAACAAAGAGGCATCCGGTGGATTCACAGTATCAGCATGGCGCAACGCACCAGACCGGCGATGTGATCAATGACCGTTATGAGATCCTAGCGTCTTTGGGTAAGGGGAGCATGGGCACCACTTATCAGGGGCGAGATCGGATGCTGGGCCATCAAAACGCTGTCTCTGCGGCAAGCGGGCGATTGGAAGCTGCTAGAGCTATTTGAGCGCGAGGCCCGCGTCCTTCAAACCCTCAGTCATCCTGCAATTCCCCAATACATTGACTATTTTCATCTCGACACGCCGAGCGATCGCCAGTTTTATCTCGTGCGAGAGTTGGCAGAAGGCATCTCCCTGGCGGAGTGGATAGAGCAGGGCGGTCGCGCCGACGAGGCCACCGTCAAAGCCATGGCGATTCAACTGCTCAACGTGTTGGACTATTTGCACCGGCTTACACCCCCGGTCATCCACCGCGACATCAAGCCCGAAAACGTGATTCGGCGAGAGGATGGGCAGCTTTACCTAGTGGACTTTGGCTCAGTGCAGGATATCTATCGCTATACCATGAGCAAGAGCGGCACCTTTGTGGGCACGGTTGGCTACATGCCCCTAGAGCAGTTTCGCGGCGAGGTGTTTCCCTCCTCGGATCTATACGCGCTGGGCGCAACGCTGGTGTATGTGCTCACCGGGCGATCGCCCGATGCGCTGCCCCAAAAGCGCATGAAGCTCGACATCCGCCCCTACCTCACCACCTCGCCCGCCTTTACCCGCTGGCTAGAGCGCCTGCTAAAACCGGCAAGCGAATCATTCGACGGCATGACTGACTCTCTCGTCTACCTATTGCTTCAGCAGCTTTTGCAGGTGCGATCGCTCACCTTTAGCGCCCACAGTCGCAGCGCCACTGGCTGGAGTGGTCAGGGCGCTGGCACCGTCAGCGTCACGCTGCCGCGCGACGCCTGTGTGGTGTGGCAAGAACGGGGAACCTGGCAAAATCAGCAGGGCACGATCATGCCCTTTCACAACCGCTATCGCTGGACTGGTGTGGGCGATCGCCGCCTGAGACTAGAGCACTTGCGCTTCCAAACCCCAGTGCACCTCATAGATTTGGTGCCCTGCTGCAACGACCCCAAACCCCAAACTTGGCAAGCAGAGCAGCCCCACGCCTGCGGAGACGATGCCTACCATCTCAGCCTGCAACGGCATGACATAGCGCTGCAGATGGATTGGACCATCACTGGCCCCCACAAGCAAGAGCATATTGTGTATTGGTATCGCGATCGCCCTAGCGCCAGCGGGGGTCTAAGCTTAGCCAACCAAAGGGATTGAGAGCCTTCAGTCTCGACGCAACCACTACCCAGCATTCCACCTCTGGCGTCAACCGCTACAACAGGCGTAACTGCGACGACTGGGCAGCGGGTTCTGCTTTAGCGGGGGGCGTGTCGCGGCTCGCATAGTCTAATTCAGCGTCTGCCGTGGCCGACAAAAGCGCATTAGCCGCCGTGATCAGATCTAGTTCCAGATCCTTTAGAGTGGGCTGATGAGCAATGTAAGACTTGAGCGCATCAATCGGGTCAATGCTGTGCCCCACGCCCAACTCTGGCAAGCGAGGCCGAGCCAATTGGCTCACCAGTTCGGGATAGATCGTGTATGTGTGGGCCGATTGAAGCGCCGCGTGAACCGCAGCGTTATCAACTTGGGGCAGTTGGTCAGGGTGAATTTGGTAGACTAGGCGCACCACCGCATCTTGAATGGGGGCTTGGGCGATCGCCCGACTCAGCTCATCCTGCGGGTCGTCTGCGGTGACCAGATTCACCCGAATAGTGAGGAAGGTGCGCACCGGCAGCGGACAAAAATCGACCTGGGCGCGACCGCGCTCTAGCTCCACGAGCACATAGCCCTTGGCTTCATCTTCTTCGCTAAAGTCCACCCGCTCAATGCTGCCAGGGTAAACCACAGGGGGGTGGTCGCATAGCACCTGATGGCGATGCACATGCCCCAGCGCCACATAGTCGAAGCAGTCGCGCGTCAGCAGCGCCATGGGCACAGTAAACCCCTTCCCCGCTGCCAAAAACCGCTCCGCCCCAAAGCTCGCAGTATCGGTCATCAAATGCGCCAGCAACACCGTCGGTAGCGTCAGGTCAAGCTGGCGGATTTCCCCCTCTAGCGCCACCCGCAGGCGGTCGATCAGTAGCTCTTGAATATCCCCAATCGACAGAGTTTCGGTATCGGGGCGGGTGAGCAAAGCCGAACGCGTCAGCCAGGGCAGCGTCAACACTTGCACCGCACCAGCCCGAGTGTCAACGCGGTGGGTTTGCAGGCGATCGCCCACAATAAATTTAGGCACCCCCAGCGTGCGATAAATGCACAAACTAGCGCCCCCCTGCCCTTGAGAATGCTGATCGTGGTTTCCCACCAGCAGCACCGTAGGAATATCAGCATCTACCAAACGGTGGAACTGGCGAGCAAACGCATCTTGCACCACGGGCGGCGGCGTGGCATCAGGAAAAGCATCGCCGCCAAACAGCACCAGATCTACAGGATCTGCCAAAGCGCGATCAATGCAGAGGCTGAGGCTATGCTCAAAATCATCAAGCCGGGTATTACGTCCGGTATTGGGGTTAATGCGCCCGTGGGAAAATCCACTACCCAGGTGGATATCTGATAAATGCAGAATCTTGATCATGGGGGATGACGTACCGCGTTCACGATTGCCTCCACAGCAAGCTCTACTGCGGCAAACAATCGTACTAACTAAGCTCCCCTTATTCTGTACCCATTTTGCGGGAACGATTCACTTATTTTTCCAGTGGCCTCCCTCGGTTCCTCCACACACACGCATCAGGACTTACGCACTCCGTGCAGCATCCTTCACCCCATCTCAGGGATTTAGCCCAGCCCTAGCTCAGAGATAGAGTCTGACTCCCGTCTGCCCCAAGCCAAGCGGCCTTGCTAGCGCCCAGTTTAACGCCACAAATCCAACAACCCCTTGCGGAGGGGTTCTAGGGGACGTGCTTCGTCCCCTAGCGGGGGTTCGGGGGGACGTCCCCCCGAGGCTTGGTTCCGACGCCCGTTTTTCTATCCACACCGTAAGTTTGAGATAGCTCAAATCCTCATGGGCCATGCGCATCGCGCACGGCCCATGAAGGTTTTGGAGCCTATATGTCTGCACCATCCCAAGGCTCTAGCGGCCCTGAAATGCTTCATTGAAGCGCCGCGTGACCGGCTCTAGCAAAAATGTGAGAATTGAGCGCTGGCGCGTCACCAGCTCTGCAGTGCCCACCATGCCCGGCAACAGCGCGACCTCCTGTCCATAGACGACCACGTTCGACTGCGCCAGCCGCACCCGAGCAATGTAAACCGGCCCCAGCTCTCGATCGGCGATCGCACTCGGGCTAAGCTGCATCACCTCGCCCTCTAGCGTGCCAAATTCCTGAAAGGGAAAGGCCGCCAGCTTCACCTTGGCGCGCATCCCCGGTGCAACAAACCCAATATCGCGATTCCGCACCTTGGCTTCTAAAATTAAGCCGCCGTCATCGGGCAAAATTGTCAGCAGTTCTTTGCCCGGTTGCAGAGTGCCCTCCGCAGCGCTGACTTGAAGGTTATAGACAACGCCATCGATCGGGGCACGCAGGCTATCTTGATCTTGCTGAGTGGTGGCCTGCGCCAGTTGCCCATCAATGTTAGTCAGCTCTTCGCGACGCTGGTTTAGCTGGGTCAAGATCTCGGCTTGGCGCTCAGAACTCAGGCGATTGGCAGCATCTTGAGCGATAGCGTAGGCGCTTTCCACTTGGCGGATGGCCTGTTGCTGGGCAATGATGTCTTGCTCAAGCGAAGCAACCTGATCTTGCGCCTGGTTGAGGCGATCGCGCGCTTCGAGATAATCAAACCGGGGAATGGCTCCGGTGGCTGGGTCGGCGAGCGATCGCAACCCCTGCTCTCGCTGGTCTGCGGTGCCTAACGCCAGCCGCGCACTCGCCAGATTTTCTTGCAGACGGGCCAGCCGGGCTTGGGCTTCGGCAATGGCTGCGCCTTGGCGCGTCACTTCAGTTAGCGCTGCGGTTTGTCGGGTGTCAAATTCCCGCCGCCGCGCAGTTAACAATTGTGATTGCAGCGTGTCATCCGCTAAGTCTGTGTCATTGCGCTCGGCCTCTAACCGGGCAATATCCTGGCGGATCAGCGTTGCGGTTTCGGCTAGCTGCTCAATTCCCGCCTGAGAAACAGCGGCATCTTGCTCAATGAGCAAATCGCCTTGCTGCACGCGATCGCCCTCTTGCACCAGCACCCGTCGAATCGTGCCCGCACTCAGCGCCTGCACCGGCCTCACCTGTTGATTCACCGCCAGCTCACCGGGGGCGATCGCTACTTCATCAATTTTGCTCAAGGCGGCCCAGGCGATGGTGCTCACCACCACTGCCGTCAGGCTGCCCGCCAGCAACCGCAGGTATAGCGGGGGCAAGGCCTGCACCGCTTTGCCCAATTCGTAGGAGAGATGGTCGTCAGCCGTTGCAAACTGCAACCGAGTTTGTCGGGCTTGCGCCGGGGAGGCTACAGGAACCGACGACGAGGAGGGGGCATGGGGCAAGTGGGTCATGGGATGGCACTAGCGCTACTCTGTTAGCATAAGGTTTAGTGATATGATTTCTGTTTTGCGACTATTTTTCGCGCAATGACACACCCTTACCGACGAGGTCAAGAATGGCTAAACGCCGCAACCTGAAGAAAGAAAAAGCACTCCGCAACTTAGAGTATGCCCGCAAGTTTCGTAAGCGCAGCAGCACCGGCCGGGGCGGGTTCCGTAGAGGCCGTCCGGGTGGCATGGGCGCTCAAGGAGACGATAACGAGCAGGAAAACAACAGCAACAATGAAGGCGCAGCAGATTAAGCGGGTGCTGCAAGGTTAATCGGTGCGGTAATCAGGTGCAGCTACGGGGTTCGCTAGAAAACGAACCTGCTGATTGGGGTTTCTCCCGTTAGGAGACGCTGCACGGTGGCTAAATCTGTCTGAAGGACAAACGATGCTGCTCAACCCTCGGCACACTGGGCGCGGACTGGGCAGCAGACTGGGACATCATTCACCCGCAGACTCCTAACCCAGCACCGTAGTCGCGGCAGGCACTCCCACATGGCGCAACTGCTGATCCACAGTTTCTGCGAGGTCTAATCCAGCCTGAAGCGCGGCTTCAATGCCCTGCCCCCAGCTCCAGTCGCCGCTGCAAGCCAGCGGCAACGGCAAGGCCGAAGCCAGCGGGGCAGTCTTGAGGGGCGATCGCACCAGCGCATAGCGCCAGCGGTGTGTTTGCAACTCCTGGGCATCCTCCAGCCAAGTTATGGGAGTTCCCTCTGGCCCAAGCTGTTGTGCCGCCTGGTGCAGCAAGTGTTGCCCCACTGCTTTCAAATCAGCCGCGTCTAGATAGGCCTCGGCAAACGCCGCACTGCTTTGCACAATCACGGCTGGAATCTTAGATTCCAGCCGTTTTGTGTGTTCTAGGCTAACCCACAACAGGTCGCTAGGCGGTGCCACCGCAACACTCGTCCAAGGCAGTTGCGCGGCCACTGGGTAATAGTGAGCGTCATAGGCGGCGATCGCCGTAATACACGGGGCATAGTCCACCGACTGCAGCGAAGTCAACAGCGAGGCGGGCATCCCCTCTGCCACTAGGGGATGCAGCAGTTCCACGGCTTGCAGCGTGGGAATGGTTAGGGCTACCGCCGATGCCGTAAGCGCCGGGGTGGAAGCAGCGGAGGGGGCGATCGCCTCTAGGCCAATCTGCCAAAGTCCGGCGTCGGGCTGCAGCGTGATGGCTCGCTGTCCTCGGCAGATCTCTAACCCCTGGCTCAACGCTTTGGCGATCGCCGTCATGCCCTCGGGTGCCACATAGCGCGCGGGAGAATTTACGCTAGGACGCAGCCTCCCCTTGATTAAGTCATAGGGAGTGCCTGTCCAGGGCTGCACAATGCCGCGCGTGAGCAGTGTCGTGAGCCATTGCTCAGTTAGCGGCCCCTGTGCCTCCAAGCACCGCGCCCCATGGTCGGCACAGGTGCCTGCAAGCCGCCGCGTGGCCACCCGCCCCCCCAATCCCCGAGATTTTTCGACCAAAACCACGGAGTATCCCGTCTGCTGCAGCAATTGTCCACACAGCAGTCCTGTAAGGCCAGCGCCGATGATTGCAATGTCAGGAGAGGGCATGGGGCTGATCCAGAAATAGAGAGGCTAAACAGACGCGGCCAGGGATATGGATCGTGGGTCATCAACAGACCACACGGGCAAACAGGACGGTGCGCCTCGCAGGGCAGAACGACAGACCCTTCCTGGCCCTCGCGACCGCTTTTTTTCCTTGCCTGCGCCTCAACGCCCTAGCCAACACGCCAAGGGAAAGAGCAGGTATTCCAGAAAAAAGAGCTTCCAAATGAATTGGTAAAAGCGGGCGATCGCCCGTCTATCTTGCAGATCGACCGTGCGGCTTTGCAGCCACAGGGCCGCCAGCGCCAGCCCTTGAGAGAGCACAAGCACAATCGCGTTGACCTGGGGCAACACCAGCGCGGCTAGTATCATCCCCAGATAGCAGGCCGTGAGCACCCATCGGGCCAGGTTAAAGACGGCGCGTGCCCCCAGCCGCAGGGTAAAGGTGCGGATATGGTAGCGGCGATCGCCCTCCAGATCGGGAATGTCCTTAAAAATGGCGATCGCAAAGGTGAACACCAGCACAAACAGCGTCAGCGCCCACACCGGGGCAGAAATGCGGGCCGGGTCGCCCAACCGCTGCTGAAAGTGGAGAAACAGCCCCAGGTTTACAATCACGCCCCGCACCGTAAAAATGCACAGCGACGCCCACACGGGAAATCGCTTCAGGCGAATTGGTGGCAGAGAATAGGCGGTGCCAATCAGCACGCTGATCCATACCGTAGCCGCTAGGTATGGCCCCTGGGTCATTGAGAGCCCTAGCGCCATCAGCAGGGCGATCGCCACAATCATCTGAGCTTGCCGCCGCGAATATTCCCCCGCCGCAAGGGGCAGATGGGGCTTATTGATGCGGTCAATAGCCACATCTTCGAGCTGGTTTAGCCCCACGATATAAACGTTGCCGCCGAGGCAGGCCAGCAACGCGGGCAGCGTTAGCCCTAAGGGGGGAGGAGCGGTGCGATCGCCCAATGACCACGCTATCCAAAACAAGCCCAACACGCTCAGAGTGGTGCCAATGATGGTGTGCGGTCGCGAAAACTTCCAAAAAAAATAGAGCCAGGGCAGGTGCTTGCTGACCCAGCGCATCCTCGGGTTCGGCAGGTTGCTAGAAGCAGAGGGTGTTTCAGTCGAATCCGTCCGGCTCATGAAGGGTTACATCAATCCAATCGTGACAAGCATGACAAGAGATAACAGGCAGACTAGAGACCCTGACACCACAGCAACGGAAGGTTGCGGAAGACAGGGTATGGGGGAGCGTTTGGCTGCGCCAAGGTTCCCAAACGTTACCAGAAGACCAGCCCCGTCTCAACCTACCAGACCAGAGTCCCTGCAAAACCAGCCCTATCAGGATGATTTTTGGCCGCAGAGCAGCCCAAACCGCACCAGCCCGCTGCGGTAGCCGCGCTGCATTAAGCCCAGAGACAGAGCCGCCTGGATGGTGGTTTTGCCCGCGCGCAGCAGCCCCACCACCGCCTGGGGGGTGAGCGCCGAGCCAATCACCACATCCCAAAAGGGGGCAACCGCCGTTGACCAGTCCGCGGTGCGCAGCTGCTGAAAATTGAGGGATTGGGCGATCGCCTCATAGTCCGGTAGCGACACCACAAACGGCAGACAGTAGACACGATAAATCTTGTCTAAGAGCGCTTGCTCATCGGCAGAGAGCGGGGTGTCTGGCGTGGTGGGACGGTGACACCACGTCGCCATCAACAGCAGGCCCCCCGGCTTCAGCACGCGATGGCACTCGCTGAGAAACTGGCGCTTGTCAGGCATATGTTCGCCGCTTTCCAGCGTCCACACTAGGTCGAACGACGCATCGTCAAACGGCATCTGTAGTGCATCGGCCACTAAAAACTGCGCCGATACCCCAGCCACCTCAGCGCGCTCGGTCGCACGATTCGCCTGCACTGGACTTAGAGTAATGCCCGTGGCCCTAGCTCCAAACCGCTCCGCCAGATATAGCGAACTGCCGCCGATGCCGCACCCCACATCTAAAATTTCATGAGCCTGCTCCACACCACCCCAGGCCAACAACTCATCAATCAAATCAATCTGAGCTTGGCGGCGCTCTTTCTTCTGAGAGCCATCGGCACCATAATAGCCATGGTGCATGTGCTCACCCCAAATGTCTTCCCACAGGGTCGAAGACTGGTCGTAAAACTGCCGGATTTTTTCCTGTAGCGAAACTGTCATTGCGTAGGCTAAGTCTCAAATAAAGGGGGTTAGGATTACAGCCACGAGGGCCATGCCCTCCAGAATACTGGCTGACCCGATCTTGTGCATGGCCCAGAGTGACTAGAGCCTCCTAGTCGTTATGGGTTTGACCGAATTCAGGCTCATCTGTCTGAGCCGATCGTCCCAGGATTTATCAGGTGCCTATGGCCAAGCTCTTGAACGCTTTTCAAAAGAATTAAGGATTTTGACGTCAAGATTTCAGGTGGTGCGGGTTCTGTTCACACAATCCAACCGTCTTAACCTCTAGGGCGTGTCATCAATTCCAACCAAAAGCCTTATGCTATCAGCGTTGCCACGCCCGACCTAAAAACCAGGCTAGGAGCTGTGACTGTTGATTTCTGGGATATCAGAGGCTAATTGATGACAGCCCCTAGAATCCTGATCGATGGAGACCGTCTACAGAGTCTGTCCTGCCAAGAGTCTGCGGAGTCTCCTACCCGCAGGCGTGCTTCCTCCCCTTACGCCTCTAGAGCATCCCAATTGGGGTGCACCGCACCGATGAGTCAAACTGCCAACATACTTCTATGGTTGAGCTAAGCGCACTATGACCGTTTCTCGGACGATTTGCTTGGGCTTTTTGGCCGTGATAGCAGTAGGCACACTGCTGCTGTTGCTTCCCTTTACCCACACCGACGGCAGTTGGGGCGGGTTGGTCACAGCCCTGTTTACTGCCACATCTGCGGTCTGTGTAACGGGGTTAATTGTGGTAGATACGGGCTCTTATTTCACCCATTGGGGTCAGATGGTGATTCTGACGCTGATTCAGGTGGGTGGGCTGGGATATATGACGGCTACTACGTTTTTGCTGCTGCTGCTCGGGCGGCGATTTGGCCTACGAGATAAGATTGCGCTGCAGCAATCACTTGACACGAAGGGAATGTCAGGAGTCTTGTCGTTGGTGCAGTCGATCATTGCGATGACGCTGATTTTTGAGCTGTCGGGGGCCTTTGCTCTGACGGCTCTGTTTGCGCCGCAGGTGGGCTTCGATCGAGCCGTATGGTTTGGCGTATTTCACAGCATTAGCGCGTTTAACAATGCCGGGTTTTCGCTTTTCTCAGACAGCATGGTAGGCTATGCCACCTCATTGCCGATGAATATTGTGATTCCCACGTTGGTGATCATGGGCGGCATTGGCTATCAGGTCATTATGGAGCTGTATATGTGGATGCGCGATCGCCTCACAGGCTGCACCGAATGCATTGTGTTTCCGCTCAATTTCAAGATCGTCGTCAGCACTACAATTGCCCTGCTGGTGTTCGGCACGCTGGCCTTTTTCCTGGTGGAGTATCACAACCCCAACACCCTGGGCTCTGCTAATTTTGGCGGGCAACTGCTAATGGCGTGGTTTTTGTCCGTCATACCACGGACAGCTGGATTTAACTCAATCGACTATGGGCAGATGACCACGGCAGGACTCTTCCTCACCATCGCCTTTATGTTTGTGGGAGCCAGCCCTGGCAGCACGGGAGGCGGGCTTAAAACCACGACTGTGCGGGTTCTCTTTAGTGCAACAAAAGCAGTATTGCAGGGAAAGGAAGAGGTGTTGTGCTATCGCCGCAAAATTCCAACACAGCTGATTTTGAAGGCGGTGGGTGTAGTGTTTGGCTCAATGACGGCTGTGGTAATCAGCACTATCTTCATTTCGATTAGTGACCCAGAGCTCGACTTCATCAAAATTCTGTTCGAGGCGGTGTCGGCCTTTGCAACGGTGGGGCTATCAACCGGCATCACCGCTAGTGTCTCCACCACAGCAAAGCTGATTTTGATTGGAACCATGTATGTGGGGCGGGTTGGCGTGCTGATGCTGATGTCTGCAATTCTAGGAGACTCTGAACCCTCGTCGGTGAACTATCCCGAGGAAAACCTGCTGGTGGGCTAGCAGGGCGGCATGAATATACCCTGAATTGGGATTCGAGATAAGCTAAAACCCTGTCAACCTGAGCTGACGCTAACTCAAACTAGAGTGGATTTAGGAGCTGAGCTGAGCTGAGCTGAGCTGAGCCGAGCCGAGCCGAGCCGAGCTAAGTCTGCCCTTGACGATGCCAAGATTGGGCTCGCTGGCGAATTTCGGCTAGTTCTTCTGGCGCCATTTTGTCCAAGTTTTTGAGGATGAAGCTCATTCGCCCCTGCTGACTCAGCACGCTGCGGTGGCGGTCGAGAAAATCCCAATAGAAGAAATTAAAGGGGCAAGCGTCGTCGCCCGTGCGCTGGTCAGGTGTGTAGCGGCAGCCTTTGCAGTAGTCACTCATGCGCTTGATGTAGTTAGCCGAGGCGGCATAGGGCTTAGAGGCGAGAATGCCGCCATCGGCAAAGAGGCCCATGCCAATCACGTTGGGCTGCATCACCCAGTCATAGGCGTCGATGAAGGCGGCATGGAACCAGCTTTCGACCTCTTGGGGGTTGAGCCCAGCGATTAGGGCGAAGTTGGCAAGAATCATCAGCCGCTGGATATGGTGGGCATAGCTGGTGCGCTCGACCTGGCTAAGCACTTGGTGGAGGCAGTTCATCTCGGCCTGGCTGGCATCCCAGAAAAAGGATGGCAAGGGCTGTTGGTGATCAAAAAAGTTGCGCTGGGGGTAGTCGTCATCGACATGGTGGTATAGCCCAAACATATATTCGCGCCAGCCCAGCACCTGCCGGATAAAGCCCTCAACGCTGCTGAGGTTAAGCTCGTGCGCATGGCAAGCGTGTTCAACGGCTTCAATCACTTCCATGGGATGCAGCAGGCCCAGATTTAGGTAGGGCGACAGCAGCGCGTGCCACAGGGTGTTTTCACCGGTCACCATGGCGTCTTGATAGGGGCCAAAGGTGGGCAGGCGGGTCTTAAGGAAGTGGTCAAGCACTTGGAGGGCGTGCGATCGCTCCACGCCCCAGTGAAACGAATCCAGATCTCCATAGGTCGAAAAATTGCCTTGTTCGACCCAATCCATTACCTCTCGGGTGATGGCGTCGGGTTGAAACCAGAGGGGGGATGGGGTGTCGAGCTTGCCCTTGGGCGGCTTGCGGTTGTCTTTATCAAAATTCCACTGCCCACCGGCAGGCTGTTTGCCCTCCATCAGCACGTCAAACTGCTTTCGCCCTTCACGATAGAAATACTCCATCAGTAGGGTTTTGCGGCCAGAGGCCCATTGCTCAAAGTCTGCGCTAGACCAGAGAAAGTGATTGTTGGGCAGCAGGGTCAGTTTGCACGGCAAGTCTAACGCCTGGAGCAGGGTCAGAAACGGGCGATCGCCCGGCTGCATCACCCGCAGTTCCGTAATGCCTTGAGTCTTTACCCACTGCCGAAGCGGTGTTGCAAAGTCTGCGGCACGCTCGTAGGTCACAGGCCAGTCTGCGTCTCGCAATTCCTGCGCAAAGTGGCGCATAGCCGACCATACCAGTACAAGCTTCTGGCGGTGGTAGGGCCGCTGCTGAACCCACTGGCGCGACTCAATCAAAATCACAGGCGTATTCGCCCGCTCATTAGCACAGTGTTGCAGGGCTGCCTGCTGATGGTTAAGCTGGTCGCCCAGCACCCAAATGCCTACAGTCATGAAGGGGGAGTTAGGAGAGAGTGGACGGCGATCGCTTCACAGGGGCTCAGGGGACTCGCTAGAACATAGCGAACCGTCTGACTGGGGTGCAACTTTTTGGAGTACGACTTTTTGGGGTTCAACGTTGCTCAACCCGCGACAGTCTCCTGGTGGAAACTTAACCTGTAGATCTCTAGTCAGGCTTGCTAGAGTCGAGGGTTGATGGATCAACCGATTGAGCGGGCGTGCCTTTGATCAGCAGTTGAATCGCCAATCCCACGAGGCCCAACGCGGCGATCGCAAACGAAAAGGTCGCCAGGGCGCTAATGCCCGTCACCAACGTGCGCACCAGCACAGACAGCCGCAGCGCCAACACATTGTCTGACACCAAAGGTTTGGCGACAAAGGTGGCATGGATGGAGAGGGTCATGGCATAGGCCGCAACGGCGATCGCCCCAGAAATGGCAGATCCGATTAGACAGCGGAGAGGCGTGGGGGCATTGTTATCGGTCGCGGAGGCTTGAGGTGCCGTGGGGGTGACCTCTGCACCGGGGGTAGAGTTAGGATTCACCATAAGGGTTGAGTAAACCTGTAAGAGAGAACCTGAATTCGGTCGGGTATTTCTTTCACGCTATCATCCTTCAGGAAAAACGGTGAAGCCCAGCGCGGTAGGTTTTGCGCTTAGAGCGATTCACTAAGCTGGATGCCGCTGGCGCAAAATCGTGTCACCCACAGATCCAAATCGGGATCAGCCATCTGCTGTTGAATGGCCTGTTTGAGATGCATCGCTTGGTCTGCTGAGTCTAGCAGGGCAAACACCGTTGGCCCCGAGCCAGACATCATCACCCCCAGGCTGTCATGCTCTAGCAGCGCCTGCTTCAACGCGGCGACTTTGGCATAGTCTGGGGCGGGCAGCACGACTTTTTCTAAGTCGTTGTGCAGCAGGCTGCCGATTGCTCTGCCATTGCGGGTGGCGATCGCCCCCATCATTGGGCCAGCGTGAATGGCCCTGCGGCGCTGCTGCAAGCGATCGCCCTCGCGGAGATAGCTGCCACCAAACTGCTGGCGATAGGCATTGTAAGCCCACGAGGTCGAAACCGACAGGCTGCGATATTTCGCCAGCAGCACATGCAAGTGATCGAGATCGGGCAGCGGCGCTAGCTGTTCGCCTCGCCCAGTGGCGATCGCCGTTCCGCCCGACACACAAAAGGGAATATCTGACCCCAACTGTGCGCCCAAGTCTTGCAGCTCTGACTGCGTCAGCCCCAGGTTCCACATTAGATCCAGCCCCACTAACACCGCTGCCGCATTGGTAGAACCACCCGCCAGCCCTGCCCCAACGGGAATGCGCTTGTCGATGGTGATGTTAGCGCCACCAAATTGATAGAAGGGCTCTGGAAACGTCTGGGCCAGCAGCATCGCTGCGCGATAGGCCAAATTGCTCGAGTCGCTGGGCACTTGGGGGTGGTCGCACGACACCTGAAACCGCTCGGCCCCATTGGCGCGCACCTCAACCCGATCGGCCAAGGCCACGCTCTGCAACACCATAGCCATCTCGTGATAACCATCCGGGCGATCGCCCAGAATCTCTAAATACAGATTAATTTTGGCCGGAGCCAGCAACACATATCCCCGCATGCCCATACTCTAGCGTGTCCCTATTGACCTCTCGTGGCCCCAAGTCTTATGGCCCCAGCAATAGGAGCCATTGTCAAGCATAAACGCTTCTGAGCCTCTTACCGATAGCGCTGAGCGAGCCGCTCCCAGTCAATATTGGGATGAGTCGCCAGATGGTTCGCCACGGCGCGCGCCCCAGTCTGGTTCAGGTGGCTGGGGTCAGCAAAGTAGCTGTGTTGCCCGCCCCATTGCTGGGTTAGATCCAGTGCTAAAAAGCCATAGAGCCCCGCCAGCCGCTGCATGTGCTGCTGAAACTGGCGCTCGCGTGTGAGTCGAAAACCATCGAGATAGTCACGATTAAGGGGCAAATTGACGAACACCAGCGGAATCTGATAGCCCCGAGCATAGTTCGCCAGCGCCCGTGTAGCAGTTTCTTGGCTACCGCTGAGGCGAAATGACGCATAGTTGTCGTCAAACTGACCCGCTACCCGCGGAAACTGCTGGTAATAGGTGGCGGGATTGTAGGTTTGTCCCACCGGCTGAAAGCCCTTTTGATCCAGATTGGTGCTAAACGCGGCATACCCCGCCTGAATCGGTTCTGGCACTATAGCTGGGGGTGCAGCATCCTCTGAGGAAGGCAGACACTGCCCATCGCGTTGCAGAAACGGCAACCAGTCTTGTAACTCGGTGCAGACCTCGGCATCGGCCTGGGCCACAACGGTTGGCCTAGGCTCTGCAGCGGCGGGGGGCTGGGCAATGGGGCGATCGCCCGCTGCTAATCGCTGGTATCCCGCCGATCCCACAATCGCCTGATAGGTTAAATCAGGCTTGCCGCTGTTAAAGGCGCGCGAGCCATCCGCCCAAATGATCAGTCGCGGCAGTTGGCTCGGCTCTAGCAACTGCCGCAGCATCCAATCCACCACCTGAGCCGTAGCTCCGTTGACGCTAAAGTTGTAGATTCGCAGTTCAGGATAGCCCTGCGCCATCAGTGCCTGCTGTAGCGTATTCGGGTCAACGCCTTGGAGCGATCGCGAGCTGCCCACAATCAGCACATCTGGGCGACCATGCTCCCACAGATAATTGGTATAGAGACGAATTTGATGATCGAGCGGCTGACTGTTAAACGAAGGAAACTCGGGCAAATAGCTTACCCCCGCCACAGGCGAAACATGCGCCGCAGCCGACGCCAGCCGAGTTTGCTGTGGCGGCTGTGAGGCCGCCATGCTACACGCAGGCAGCAGCAGCACTGACGTTGCTAGAACGCCACGACGAACCAGCCCCAACCGGCGGCAAAACGTAGATGGCATGACCTGATTAATCTCATGGGCTGTCTTCGCGAGAGCCCACCGCCATTTGTAGCACGAAGGGTTTCCCGCCTTTTTTATGATAGCGATCGCCCCAGGCACGAATCACCTCATCCAGATCTTCGAGGGCGGCATCCAGCCGATCGGGGGGAATATCCAATTCTTCTAAAATGCGGACGGCATGCAGCTCGCGGCTAGCCCAATCGCGCATCAGCCGGAAGTAGCGGGCCGTATCTTCAATCATGATATAGGTGCGCTCTTCATCTTCGACGGGCGCATAGTAAGCGCGCATCAGCGCGTAGTACGGCATCCCACCCCAGGGGGAGTCAACCCGAATGATGGTTTTAGAATAGATCAGCCGTCGCTTGATATGTTCCGCCAAGGCTTCGCTCATGGGCATGTGGCGATCGCCCGGCAGTTCTTCTTGAGACCGCTCGTGCAGAAATTCAATGATGTCCATCAGCTGAATCGATGTAATCAGCTGAGCATCGGGAATGCCATCGGGCAGCTTTTCCTCAACTTGGCGCTTTTCGTCCATCGTGAGGCTGGTGCCCGCAATGCGCGATCGCCCCGGCTGCCAGGGAAACTGCTCCATCCACACATAGGGAAACTGAATCAGATAGCGCGGCTCTTGGGAGCCCAGCATTTTCAGCAGCTTGCCTTCGGTGAGCGCTTGCCGCACCTCTTCCACAATCACCTTGACTCGCTTTGGCTCAATGTGATGCAGATGTCCCGTCATCCGCAGGTTCTGATCCTGCTCTAGATAGGTCATGTAAATTGCGCACTTGGCCGCCGTAGCCGCCGCATCTAAAAACGCCCCGTGCCGGTGCCCGCTCGTACGCATAGCGCTAAACGCCAGGTACAACAAGATCTGATCCATGGCACTAGGGCTGAGGCGTTTAATCAGATCGAGATCGTTAGTCATGGGTAAGTACAAAGACCAAAGTCGTTACAAGCGGAATCAGTAAACAGGGAAGCAGCAGCTCGGGGAAATCAGAACGCGGTTAAACTCACAATTTGGCGCGGCCAGCAGAATAATTGATGCCGCTTCTCAGTGCTGGGTGGCAGCAGTGCTGAATCATTGTCTAACTCAGATGTCAACTCACTTAGACATTATTCAGAAAATATCCTTAGGTTAGAACATTTTAGACAGTTCACCGCGTTTTTTCGGTAGCTTATACCGGGCTTTCATTGAGATTTCACACGATCGATCCCCAGGATGGGGGTAGCTGTGAAGTAGCCTTGTTGATTAGCGCTAGAGAATAGGCTCAGCTTTAACGTTTTCTAGTATCAAATATCACGATTTAGCCGAGGCATGGCCAGCAATTCTACGTAGAACTCTAAAATGTAGAACCGTCACACAATGGGGCGGCACAGCGGCCACTGCCTCGGTGAAAAAACTCGGTGCTCGGGCGCTCAGAGGCTTGATCTGCGGCTGGCGTCCAGGCTTTTGTACTAGTCAATGCAGTAGTCGATGCCCCGACCCACGTTGGCAGTGCCATCAAGATCAGCAGTGAAACAAAGGCAGAAAAACCAAGGGTAGAAGTCAGCATGAAAAGGCTTCCGGGAGTGGTGTAGTGTTCTACTCCTTGATACGCAAGCTACAGAAACAAATCAGGAAAGTTGTGTTGATTTTGTCAAGTCCTCTGCTATTATCCACCCCCCTGCTGGGTTAAATGCCCCCCATACTTGCACCATTGTCGGTCGAGGGAGCTGGCGCAGCTCTTGGTCAACTCGACTCCGCAGCGTTACCACCTGTAACACTTGCCCTGCAAGATGGGGTGGATAATACAGCCGCAGTGGATAGGTGTGGTCGAAACTGGGCAGGAGTTCACCGCTGAATTGACTTGGGCCGGGAGAGCGCATGGATGAGGGGGAAGAAGCCACTGGGCGATCGCCCGCATCGTTATACTGTTCGGGATGGTTGAGATAGTGCCGCTGCCACTGCAGCCAGTCCGGGTGGTGTGGCTCCAAGCGCAGCAGGGGCACGACAGCAGCAGGAGCGGTTGGGTCTGTCAGCAGGGCCTCTTGGAGCGATCGCACCGAGAGCGATCGCGGCATGCAGTTTTGCTCTATGCACAGCGCCGCCGCCATGCCCGCCGCCTGCCCAATGCCCAGAACAACCGGCTGCAGTCGAGTTGCACCATTGGCAATGTGCGACACCGAGATGTTTTTTTCGCAGACCAGTAGGCTATCCACCGCTGCCGGAACTAGGCTGCCGTAGGGAATCGTGAAGGGCGTCCCCGTCCAGCGTCCGCCCCAGGTCATGGCTTTGGACTGGAGCGGCAGCCTAAAGCCAGGATAGTGGTGGTCGTTGACATAGTTGCCCAGGGCGATCGCATCCACGGTGCCCGCCGCATCCCTAGACAGCAGCGCAGCCATTTGGCCGTTTGAGGGTAGGATATCTGGCTCGGTCACGGTTCGCAGCCCCACCAAACGTCGACTTTCCCGCAGGTAAGGCTGTAGCGCATAGGCACCGCCGCCGATGCTGTTGGGGCTCAGGGGAAACGCCTGCGCCGCTAGGCCATAGCGTCGACCGGCCTGCTGTTGGATAAACCGTGCAAAATCCTGAGCGTAGTATCGTGCCGCTTGGAATAGCTCACGCCGAGACTCGGGCGATCGCACCAATCGGTCTAAATCAACGCCGTAATCATTGCCCTGCTGGGGCCAATTGATCATCAACTGTCGCTGATAGGGAGCATGATGCTGGGCACTGGGCAACTGCCCATAGCTTAAAAATCGCTCCAACCCATAGCCCTCCCACGCTCCGGCAAAGTCCTCATCCTTAGACGCCAACGGTGAGGGCGGAATGATAGGTAAGGCTGCCCCCTCATCTCCATCCTGCATGACTATAACCCAGGTGGGAGACTGCACGGGGGCTCGCTGCTGCCACGCCGTGGGGTCTAAGGGGGCACTTAGTTCACCAAAGGTAGCCTGAGATTCCCAACCCCAGCGGTAGGGCACCGCTGCCAACGCCAGCAAGTCTCCCAATTCAGTGCCATCCAGCACGATTTGCGCCTGCACTTGCACCGACTCAAACTCAACGCCGGTAATGCGATCGCCCTGGCGTAGCACCGTCTGAGGCGTTTGCCCCACAATCCAGGTGAGGTTAGGGAGCGATCGCACCCAATCAGCAAAAATGGCGGCTCCAATTCGGGGCTCGTAGGTAAAAAAGCTGACCCAGGCATGGTTCAAGCCGCCGTGTTGGTGCTGATGGAGCGATCGCAAAAACGCACCCCACAGCCCAGTGTGAAACGCCGATAGCTCGTTACCGTCGGGCGCGCTGACACCAGCCGCCGTTAGCATTCCCCCTAGCCAGCTAAACTCGCTGACCAAAACCGTCTGCGCACCGCGCCGTGCTGCTTGAATAGCGGCTGCCGTGCCGCCAGTGCCACCCCCCACCACCAGCACTTCAGTTGTGAGATAGTTCACCAAACCCACTCCCTCGCGCTAATCCCAAGCGTCCCATCACGACACGGAGCAGGGTCAGGATGTTCTTCTAGATAGAGGTTCCACACACTAAACACCGAACTCAATCGCCCTAAGCCAGCAGCTTACCCACCCCCGTCTTGCACAGCTTGGGGAAAGTGCCTCAAGGCAGCCCAAGGAGGCAATTCCTCCGAATATAAGAGGCAATTCCTCCGAATATAAGTGAGGTCTATTCAGACTCTCAAACTGATTACCACCCATAACTAACCCACAACTAAAGGTATGGCACGGTGGCACATCCACCGCGCCATACCCCCATCACAGATAGAGACGACCCACAAGAACCCGTCAGCGTCAGGCCAAACACGACCGGATCTCGTGGTGTTTATTCGTCATCCATATCCTCATCCTCTTCGTCGTCTTGTGGCCCCAGAGGCGACACTGAGTTAGCCGAGACAACTGCTCCGAGTTCGAGCTGTTCCCGCACTTTCTTTTCGACTTCTGCCGCAATATCAGGGTTTTCCTTCAGATACTTCACGGCATTATCGCGCCCTTGGCTAATGTTCTCGCCGTTGTAGCTATACCACGCGCCTTTGCGCACCACGACGCCCGTTTCTTCTGCCATATCCATCAGGCAGCCCAGAGCCGAAATACCTTCCCCAAAAATGACGTCGAATTCTGCAATGCGGAACGGCGGTGCAATTTTGTTCTTGGCCACTTTGACCTTGGCGCGAATACCAAACTCTTCAGTGCCTTTTTTCAGCGTTTGGATGCGGCGAATGTCGAGACGCACAGACGCATAGAACTTAAGCGCGTTGCCGCCTGTGGTAGTTTCGGGGTTGCCATAGGTGACCCCAATCTTTTGCCGGAGCTGGTTGAGAAACACCACGCTGCATCCAGTTTTGCCAATGTTGCCCGTAATTTTGCGCAACGCTTGGCTCATGAGGCGCGCCTGCAACCCCACGTGGATGTCGCCCATATCGCCTTCAATTTCTGCCCGGGGCACCAGAGCCGCTACGGAGTCTACTACGACAATATCAACTGCGTTAGAGCGAACGAGCTGATCCACAATCTCTAGACCTGCTTCACCCGTATCGGGTTGCGATACCAGCAGGTTTTCAATATCAACCCCGAGCCGTGCTGCATAGGTAGGGTCAAGCGCGTGCTCAGCATCGACGAAGGCTGCAACACCGCCCGTTTTTTGCACTTCGGCGATCGCATGCAGCGCTAGCGTTGTTTTCCCTGAGCTTTCTGGCCCATAGATCTCGATCACGCGACCTCTGGGCAGACCACCGCCCAGCGCCAAATCGAGCGTCAGCGCCCCACTTGATACCGTCTCCACCTTCATGCGCGAGGCATCCCCCAGCCGCATAATGGCCCCTTTTCCAAAGGAGCGCTCAATTTGGCTCATCACCAAGTTGAGCGCTTTATCTTTTTCTGAACTTTCGGTAGCTTTAGCCATGGATGCCTCAACAAATGCCAGCAGGATGCAAAAATATGGTCAGCTTGAGCGAACAGATGGGAACGACCTAAACCATCACCCAACATTAATCAATCAGGTTAGAACCACAATTGGTGGAGCCAAAATTAGTGGAGCCCAGCAGCAGTCAACCTGGGTATGAGGGCTGGGCGCTAGACCCAATGTTAATCAAAGCAGGCTTCACAAAATCTAGCGCAAACCTGTGATAACCGTTTGTGTTCTAATGTTTCGAGTGCTTCTCTTATTCGAGTGCTTCTCTTAAAGGATTAGACGCAGAGCGTTAACGAAGGAGCGCTGCAGGGATGCTATCTCCCAATAGTCTTGGTTTGGCAGGCTTAGCTTGATGGGGCAATATTCTCTGCTATGCATTTTATCCCGTTCGTTACTCTGCCTCTCATTAATGGCACGGTTCCAGGAAATGGCGGTAAGCAGGTCGCTATCGAGGCGATCAGATTACTTAAAAAGCCTCCGATGCATTCAAGGGGAGTATGGAATGGTGGAACAACAAGCGTTTGCCCTAGTTAAAGCAGTCTTTAGGAACACAATATGCTGCAAGCATAGACATTACCGTCACTGAACCGTCACTGATCAACAGACCAAATTCCAGCCTAGATTCTATGATCTCCAGTGATCCCCAGCAATCCTCAGCGACTGCCCGAGTCAACGACCCGACAGGTTCGCTTCCATCAAGAATTATGGCTCAGCGATCGCCCAACCATTTCCATACAATTGTACTATAAAAATTGGCGTGTGGGGTGTGGCGGGAGCGATCGCCCCAAATCGCGACTATTTATATGCCTTAATGTGCATACATCAATGGTCACTTCCTGATCGAACCCTTATTAAATAAATCGGCTATGGCAGCACATTCCTTTGAGTCGTTTGATTTTGATGCATCCCCAGGTTTGGATGAGGTAGCGGCTGGGATGCTGCCAGACAGCGTGTTGTCGGTGGGGGGGCTGACGGCCTATCTGCAAGCACTGCTTGAGCAAGATGTGCAGTTGCAGCAGGTGTGGGTAACGGGGGAGGTGTCGAGTGCGCATCGGCATCGGAGCGGGCTGTTTTTTACCCTGCGCGACCCCGACGATGGGGCTTCGATCAACTGCGTGGCGTGGCACAACAGCCTCAATCAGATGGTCACGACACCGACTGCGGGTGAGCAGGTGGTGGTTTTGGGGCGCATCAGCCTTTATCCCCAGCGCGGTAATTATCAGCTTGTGGTGTGGCAGGCGTTGCCAGACGGCGAGGGGTTGCAGGCGCTGCGGCTGCGGCAAATGCGGCAGCGACTAGAGGCTGAAGGGCTGTTTGATCCCAATCGCAAGCGATCGCTCCCGTCTCATCCCCAAACTGTTGCCGTGGTGACATCACCTCAAGCAGCCGCCTGGGGCGATGTTCAGCGCACGTTGCGCCATCGCTATCCGGGGTTGCGGGTGCTGCTGTCTCCAGCGGTCGTGCAGGGGGATCAGGCGCCAGCCTCCATTGTGCGCGCATTCACGCGAGTGCAGCAGCATGGGCAAGCAGAGCTTGTGATTTTGTCTCGCGGGGGCGGAGCGGTCGAAGATCTGGTCTGTTTTAACGATGAGCGGGTGGTGCGGGCGATCGCCACCTGTTCTATTCCCGTGATTGCGGGGATTGGGCATCAGCGGGATGAATCGCTAGCGGACTTAGCGGCTGACCATTGTGCCCACACGCCGACAGCAGCAGCCGAACAGGCCGTGCCCCTCCTGTCTGATTTGTGCTATCAGCATGTAGAACGAATTTTGCGATTGCAGCGGGCGACCCAACAGCACTACCAAACGGCGGGCGATCGCCTGCAGCAGGGACGCGATCGCCTGCAGCGGTTACAGCTCGATCGCCACTTGGCCCAATGCCAGCAGACTCTCGCCGGGTTACAGCAGCGGTTAATCCACAGCACAGCCACCCGCGCCCAGCAGGCCCAGCGCCATTGCCAAGCCCTGCAACAAACCTTACACAGCCTTGATCCCAAGCTGGTATTGCAGCGGGGGTATGCGCTAGTGCGGCAAGAAAATGGAGCGATCGCCCGCTCAGTTCACGCCATTCAACCCAGCCAAACCCTCTGGGTGCAGCTTGCCGACGGGCGGCTGCGGGCGCAGGTGCTCGATACCCATCCCGATACCGTGGAATGATTGTGCTAGGTCGCACCGCATCGCACAATCATGACATTCACTCCTGTGAAATTAGTCCTGTTGAAATTAATCCTGTTCACGTTTCCTGTCGTCACTCACTTGATTGCACCTTGTTATGACTCAGCCTTCATCCGGCGCAGCCCGTTCGCCTCGTTCGCATCGCACTAGCTCGCCTCAAGCAGAGCAGTCTGCCCCTGACCCAACCTCGGCTTGGCATTATGAAACCTCCGTTCGCGAAATCGAGGCCATCATTGCTCGAATTGAGTCAGGAGAGCTAGACCTGGCAGAGGTATTTGAACAGTTTGCCGGAGCAATTGACCGACTACAGCAGTGCGAATCGTTTCTCAATCAGCAGCAGCGCCAGATGGATCTACTAGTCGAAACCCTGGTAGACGGGCCAGATGCAGAGTAATGTGGCCGAGCCCCTCCGCCAGCCTCTAAAAAGGCCGACTAGTTAAGGATAAATTGGGGTCGGATGCCTTTGGAAATCTGGCATCCCGGTACATCAACATGGGCCAACCGAACCCGGCTCAACCGGAATCCTCAAAATAGTTGCTGCAACCGTCGAGAGAAGCGGTATAAGAGGGAGCATCAATGTTTATCGTTGCGCTGTTGTATCATCATGACCCTCTTGCCGCTGTGCGGTGAGGTTTAGCCGCCTACAGCACTCCTTCTGCCTATTTTTCTCTGGCCTTATGATTCACTCTCCTGCTTCGCATGTGTGCTCTTGGTTCCTGAAGCATATTCCCGGTTCTAGGGCTGTCTTATCTCCGCTGATGGGAGTGGGAATGGCCACAGCGTCTTTGATGGGCGGAGCCGGGGCGATCGCCGCCCCCACTCAGCGCATTGCTCAAGCCGTGGTAGATGGGCTACCCCCGCCGCCCATTTCAGTGGGGCAGTTCCCGTCTGCGTATCCGGGTGGATATCCAGGGGGCACCTTCCCCCAAAGCGGCTTTGGTCAGCCCATTTTTAACCCCAATACTCCCGTATTTCTGGTACTAGTGAACGGCAACAGTCAGCGGCTGCTCAACCAAGTGCGGCGGCTAGAGCCCTCAGCCCGCATCCGCACGATTGATGATGCCAATGTGATTCAGGCTGGGGTGTATGCGACCCGGCCCCAGGCTGAGCAACAAGTGCAGGTGCTGGCAACGCAGGGCATTGTAGGAAACGTAGCGTCCACCACCTACCAAATCGCCTTTGAAGTTGCTCCGCCTACAGCGCCAGGCTTTCCGGGTGCGCCGATTGGCGAGGCCTATTATTTGGTAGTCCCCAGCAGTCTGGCCCAGTTAGACGCCGTGAGTGCGCAGATCATTCGCCTGGGCAATGGCTTCCGCGATACCGAGGTGCGGCAGACGCGCGAGTCGCCGTTGGGGCCTCATGTGCGGGTCGGGCCGATTGTGGGCGTCACGGCTGCCGAGCGTTGGAATCGGTTTCTGCGCGATTTTGGGCTAGATTCGCGTATTTATGCCATTCGCTAACGTAGACATAGAGCTTGCTAGCCTTGCCGTTTCAGAGAGGCTTGCCCCCCTCGCGATAAGACGCAATGGAAACTGATGCCTTTCCCCAGTCTGGTTGCCCGCGACTGACGCAGTTAGAGCGCGTTGTGGTCACGGCTGAGCAGATGGCTGCGATTGAGTCACGTGTGTTTGCAGCGGGAATGCCGGTCGCTGCGCTGATGGAAAAAGTGGCTGGGTTGACGGTGCAGCGGGTCATTGCGCAGGTGGGCGCAGCGCCTCGGCGCATTGGGGTATTGGTGGGGCCTGGTCACAATGGCGGTGATGCGCTGGTGATAGCGCGCGAGCTGCATCTGCAGGGCTACCGAGTGCAATGCTGGCAGCCCATTGCTCAGCTCAAGGCGCTGACTGAGCAGCACGCTCGCTACGTGGCTAGTTTGGGCATTCCCATAGTGGACTCAGCGCAGGCGTTGGCTGACTGCGATGCCTGGGTAGATGGGTTGTTTGGCGTGGGTCTGACGCGATCGCTCTCCGACGATTTGGCAACCGCCATTCACCAGCTCAACGGTTGGTCAACCGCAGCGCGTCCTATCGTCAGCATAGATCTGCCATCAGGATTGCATACCGATACAGGCACCGTGTTGGGTGCCGCCGTGCAAGCCACCCATACCCTTTGCCTGGGGCTATGGAAGCGCGGCCTGTTTCGGGAGCAGGCACTGGCCTATGTGGGGCAGGCAGAGCTGGTCGATTTCGGACTGCCGCTGGCAGATGTGGCGGCGGTGCTGGGCGATCTACGTGAGCTGGCCGTGCAGCGAATTACGCCACAGGGAGCGATCGCCGCGCTCCCCATTCCCCGAGCCATAACGGCCCATAAATATCAGGTGGGGCACCTGCTGCTGGTGTGTGGGTCGCGACAGTATCCGGGGGCAGCGCTGCTGTCGGCCAAGGCTGCCCAAGCCAGCGGCGTGGGGATGCTGACGGTCGCGGTGCCCGAGTCACTCATGCATTTGGTTGTGGCACAGGTGCCAGGGGCGGTGGTGCTGGGCTGTTCTGAAACGGCAGAGGGCGCGATCGCCCATCTACCCCACGATCTAGATCTCAGCCGATATCAGGCGATCGCCTGTGGCCCCGGCTTAACCCGTGCCGCCCATGCCGCATTAGACCAGGCGATCGCCAGCTCTGTGCCCCTCGTGCTCGATGCAGACGGCCTGAATCTGCTAGCCGACTTGGGATTAGACGCCGTGCGATCGCGCCGTGCCCCAACCCTGCTAACGCCCCACCTGGGTGAATTCCGGCGTCTGTTTCCTGATTTGGCAGAACGCTTAGCGAATGATCACCTTGAGCTGGCGATCGCCGCTGCTGATCAATCCAATTGCATTGTGCTACTCAAAGGCGCCCGAATGGCGATCGCCACCCCCCAAGGGCGCCTCTGGCTCAACCCTCAGAGCACCCCAGCACTAGCGCGGGGCGGCAGTGGTGACGTGCTCACCGGGCTGCTCGGCGGGCTGCTCGCTCAGGGTCAGCAGCGCAACACCGCGCCAGAGCTAAGCGCGCAGGCTGCGGTCTGGTGCCATGCTCAGGCCGGCATCCATGCTGCCGCCACGCGGGGAGAGTTGGGCGTTGATGCCCTGACCCTAGCCGAGTCGCTGCCTCACGTGTGGCAGACCCTATTGTGAACGACTCTGCAAACCATCCCTTCACGGATAACATCGACGAATGCCATCGAGAGAAATAATTCCTTCTACACTGGCACTAATTTTATTTTCATTCAGTCATAGAAGTGAGCAATAACGCAAACGTCTCCGCTATTGTTTAGTGCGGATAACGACGCTGTATTGACAAAACGATACGGGTTGTAATTGAGTGTGACAGATTTGTTCTGTACTCAGTTATTTACTTCTATGCCTTAACCCACATCGCAACATCACGTCCGTCCTACAGGAGGAGTAACGAATCTCAATGAATAAGCTATCAATTTCTCTGATCTTGGCTCCAGCCGCCGTTGCCAGCCTTACCATTCCAACTTTTGCCAATGAAATGGCACCCCCAACGGAAACTATTTTGGTGGCGCAGGGGTCAGATTTTGTAAGTGTTGCACAGAATTTTGTCACCCGTTTAGGGCAACAACAATTTACATCCGCGACGCAAGACTATGATGCGATCGCCCAAGATGTAACAACCCAAAGTTTGCAGCAATATTGGAATGATATTGTGAGCGCAAGCGGGTCGTTTCAACAAATTATCGATACCCAATTGCTTGAAGAAGGTGAAGGTGACGCACTGGTACTGGTATCCTGCCAGTTTGAGCGCGATCGCCGAGATTTGATTGTGCTATTGACCAACGACGGAGTCACCAGCTTCAACGTGGTGGAATAGCAGTTTTTTTGGAGATAGAGAAGCCCGGTGCATTGCCATCTTCTCAAGTCTCTCCATTCCAAACAATAATGATTCAGTTAGCAGTAGTTGACCAATTCCTATGAAAGGTATTCTTCGTAGTCTTACAACCCTGGCCGCTGTTGCTTTGGGTGCCATCTCTACCTCCAATCTCACAGTTTCTGCAGCCACCTTTGGGCAACAAGAGGTAGATCAAACTCGATTCGTTGCATTTTCGTCACGGGGCATCACCACTCGGGGCTTAATTATTGTGGAACAGGTGACTGATTCCCGCCCTTGCTGGGAAGAAGTTGGGTCTAACCCCGTCTTGATCGACCCCTTACTGCTCCAGTTTGACTTTACCGGCGTTTGCAGCCGCGCCACCGATCGCAACGGCTACTCCATCCGTGCCAATGGCGAAGATTTAGGCCTCGCCTACACTCTACGGATTTTTGAGCGTCAGGGCAACTTGGTGCTGCTGGGCGTCCCTACCGATCGCAGCCGCCCAATCTTAGAAATCGCCCGAACTGTTGGCGTCACAAACGACTTCGCCAAGCTCACGCTTGATCCGGGCTGGCGGTTTACCAAGCGCACCTTTGGCGATAGAACCTTGGGGCATGTTTACCTCACCTACGAAGGGGACTTCCCGCCTGGAGACATAGCGGTCGATCCTAGCCCTTCTCCCTCCCCATCGCCGTCCCCGTCCCCGTCTCCATCACCGAGTCCCAGTCCAGCTCCCACCTTTAGCGATATCTCCCGTGATATCTATCGCCAAGAGATTCAGCAAGCTGTAAACATTGGCTTTATTGCGGGCTTCCCCGATGGCACTTTCCGCCCGACGGCTACATTGACGCGAGAACAACTGGTATCCATGGTGCTGGATGGTCTGCCGACTGCGCCAAACGTGAACCTGCAACTGCCGACGCAGGCCAGCGGCAACCCCTTCTCAGACGTGAATGCATCGCGTTGGAGTGCCGCCAAGATTGAGTTTGCGCGTGACAACAACATCGTTGCAGGCTATCAAGACGGCACCTTCCGCCCTGGACAGCCTGTAACCCGAGCAGAACTCATGGCGGTGCTAGACCGAGCCTCTAAGTTCGCTCAGAATCAACGGGGTGACTCCAGTGCATTGCTGCCAACGCAGCCTCCTGTAGCCTTCACAGATATCCAAAATCACTGGGCCCAAGGGGTGATTAATGAGATGGCTTCGTTTTGTGGCGTGGCCTCTCCTCTAAACGAGCAAGGCACTCGGTTTGAGCCGAATGGCCCAGCATTGCGCAACTATGCTGCCACTGGCACCCTGCGGATGCTGTCTTGCTTGCAGTTGCCTGAGTAATCGTGCCAGGCCCTATTTAACGTCAGTTCGGGATAAGACGGGATGTGGACTTATTCCGAATCCAGGTTAAATAGGCTTGGCATCAGACTCGATACAGCCCGGATGTGACCCACGCCCACAGCGCGAGAATCACCCGTGGCAAGACTGGAGAGCCGACACAACAAAGAAAGGCCTGCGCGATCGCGCAGGCCTTTCTTTGTGCAGCTAAGCGCTCGGCTTCAGCGCTATCGGCGCGAGGTTGCCATCACAATTCGCAGCACATACCAAAACAGCAGCGCCACTGAAGCAAAGAGTTCTAGCGATGCGGCCACGTGGTGTCGGGTTGAGTAATGATGCATCACTTTCGAGGTGTCGTAGAGGATGGCAGCAGCGGCAAATGCCACCATCACAACCGAAAACACTAAGCCGAGGGTAAACCCAAACAATGCACTACAGACAATGAGACCTAGCGCTACCAGTCCCCCAATTTTCAGAATTCCACCCAAAAAAGAGAAGTCGGTTCTGGTGGTGAAGGCGACTAGAGTTAGCCCTGCAAAGAGTGCCAGGGTTAGCAGCCCTGCAGTGGGGATAACGCTGGCATCTGAAAAGACCGCTGCCATATACAACAACGGCGCAAAGATAAGCGCCTGCGCGACTACGTAGATCCCCAACCCCATATACTGAGTGCCCGTGTCATCAGCCTTGGCAACCAACCCTCGAGAAAACCAGCCCAACAGCGAGAAGGCACCGAGGATCAATAGCCAAGTAAAGCGCCCTCCGGCTACAAATCGGAAGAGGGCTTCGGCAATGCCCGTTTGAAACAGCAGATATTCCACGCCGATGAATGCGGCGATCGCCCCTGCCAAATGAAGATAGGTTTTCTGAATGAACTCGGCGCGATCGCTCGGACGAGCCTGTGCCACAGTGATCATAAAAGCCTCACAAATAAGTAAAATTTACGGCTTGTCCCAAGCCTTAGAAGCGTCTGATTGCAACGATTCAGCAGGATACGAGTTGAATGATTCAACCTTAGCCCATCCGCATACTGAGATCTAGCCAAGTTGAGCGGGTGATCGGCGCACTGGTAGAGATGAAATCTACCCCAGTTTCGGCAACGGCCTGAATCGTATCTAAGGTTATATTGCCCGATGCTTCAATTTTAATGCGATCGCCCATTTGCCGAATCACCTGCACCGCCTGAGTCATCTGCAATAGCGACATATTGTCTAGCATAATAATGTCGGCTCCATGCTGAAGCGCTTCTTCGACCTGCTCGAGTGTCTCAGTTTCAACCTCAACCGTCAGGGGATAGGGCATTTGAGCGCGGATGAGGGCGATCGCAGGTTTGATACCGCCCGCCGCTTGAATATGATTGTCTTTGATCATCACTGCATCATCTAGCCCGGCCCGATGGTTCATAGCTCCGCCCACGCGGGTGGCGTATTTCTCCAGCAGGCGCAGTCCGGGCGTCGTTTTGCGGGTATCGACTAACTGAGCCGGATGCTGAGCAATGTGCGCCACATAGCGATGGGTGGCCGTGGCAATACCACTCAGCCGCATGGCTAGATTAAGCGCCACCCGCTCGCCCATCAGTAGCGCATCCAGCGGCCCTTGTAGCTGGGCGATCGCCTGTCCCGGCTCACACCAGTTGCCTTCTGCTACCGCAGGCGTAAAGACCACACCCGCATCAACCTTTTCAAATACCCGCGCTGCAATCGGCAACCCAGCCATCATCCCAGCTTCTTTGCAAATCCACTGGGCCTGCCCGTGCGGTGCAGACATGGGAAATAGCCCCTGAGTTGTGCGATCGCCTCGACCGATATCTTCTTGCAACCACTGCAACAGCAGTGGGTCTAGCACCAACCACGGCGGCAGAGCCACAGCATGCGTCATGGTGTTCCTGTCAACTCCATTGATAGGGGAAAGATGTTCTAGGCAACCGCTAACGGTTGCACCGTCTAGATTTCGTCATCTAAAACTTAAGGTTTCGCATCCAATATTGCTGACTGAGGGTTGAAAACTTTGTATCGTCTGTTTAAGCCTTGTGCAATAGGGATTCTACAACCTAGTTCGCAAGCCGGAGAACGGCATACAAAAAAGACGCTGCATATGAAACTCTAATTTTCTTTTCTGCTTATGTAGTCAGATTGCCCAATCCATTCGGCTGCAGGAACAGAAAAGCAGGCAAAACACCCCAATCAACCTCGTAAAAGCCTGACGTTGCCCAACTCTACCTCTATCAAATGATCCTGGCAGAAGCGCGATCGCGATCCGAGGCCGAGTACACTCTGAGACTAAGACTGCAATCTCTAAGAAGGTGCAAAGGAGGACGTCCATGTAAATCCATCTTAATGAAGATTTGTAAAGACTCAAAACCAGGCACTCTCTTTATAGGCTTACCGACTGCTTACTCACTATTGACTCAGTTTCCAGGACTTGAAATACTCTGAGAGCGATCGCCCTAGCGCAGTCTGAGCAGCCCGACAATCGGTTCCCTCTCAAAAAACTATTGCAGCAACCACGACGGCTTGAGTTTCGACACCCTTGCTCAGCAGTAAGACTCGATCAAGACTTGATATAGATAGCAATACAGCCACAACTCATCACTTTGAATTTTCCATAAAATCCATAAAAAAATGAGGCTGAGTTTTCAGCCTCATCTATCTAACTATCGCTCTCTAGTGAACCAAACGATGCCAATAATGCAAAATTTCTGCACCATTGAGCGGTTTGGACTTGATGCCCAATGCTGGTCTCATGCCTTCACCGTAAGCGATAACTGCTTATGGCTTGACCACACATTTCTAGACAAATCTTACACATCATCCAGCGCTATTAGCGACTAGATACCAGGGTTAACACGTCTGCATCATCGTCTTCATTTACCCGAAGACTAGGGAACAGAAAATGATTTTCTTCAACGTATTGTGCGCCAAATAGACCCTTTTCTGCCCAAAAATACCGATCGGTCGTGTGCTCATTACGCTTAACTAAAAGCAAAGCGGGTGGAGCAATGCCTTCAGACTGAATGAACTTACGGGCAGCCGTTACCGGCTTATCTTCCCCACATTCAATACTGAACTGAGGTACCAGCTCTAGAATTCGACGACCTTCTAAACGACGACGGCTCTTGCGCTTGCGTCTCCTTGCCAACCTACTTACCTCCTCTCAAATGCGCAGATGTAACCTCGGCTACAAAACATATAAACCGTAGACAGTATATAGGGTTGATATTAAAAATTCAACATCCTTTAAACTATCGACATGAAGTGTCGATATAGCGTTTGTAGAGGTTGAGAACTCGGTTCGCAATGCTGAATTGGCATCAACTCTAAAGAGTGTGCCGTTCCAGTTTCCGCAGTGGATTCTAGTGTTTTAATACACAAATGTTTCAATACACAGCGTGAAAACACTAGCCTTTCCGTCAGCTAAGCTGAGTGACCAAGGCAGACGTTACATTTAGCCGTATTCACAACATTGGTCTGCATCACGCATTACCGCGTACGCATACCGTTGCTGTGAATTCAGTCCATGTAAAGCAGCACTGATAAAACCTGTGGTGCCCTATTGCTGCTTAATTCCATACATTCAATGCTTTGCAGCCAACCCACGAACTAAGACCCTACAAACTCTTGGCAGCTTTGTGAACACGCAGCTAACTTCTGTTAAGGCTTAATGTGTGGGCCTTCTACTATCTTATGGGATCATCTGTCAATAGGGCAACCTTTATCTCTGATTCTAAGCGCCCTAGGGGCTGTCATCAATTAGCCTCTGATATCCCAGAAGTCAACAGTCACAGCCCCTAGCCTAGTTTTTGGGTCGGACGTGGCAACGCTCATAGCATCAGGCGTTTGGTTGGAATTGATGACACGCCCTAGGTAGGCTGGCAGACTGAGCCTACGTTAATTCAGAGGGTGTATCGCTATCCTGCGTTACGCAGTTGAGAGAAGTCTATAGAATATAGAAAACCTAAAAAAGTGGCTCAAAAGGGCGTTGATATGCCATGCAGGGTTCTATCGAGTAGTGCTCTTTTAAGTCTTAATTGGTTTATTTAGGCAAACTCGCGTCACAGGCGCAACCAACGGTGTTGCTGTTTTCATTGCCTATGCTCATGTCTGCCAGTTCTGAATTTGTTGCGCTCTGTCGGGCTCAGGTGGCGTTGTTGACCCAGGGGTTGGGCGCGACGCTGAGCATTGTCTATTGCACAGATGAAGCCGGAGAGCAGTCGCAAGGGGATTTAGTGCCTGTGGTGGCGTATCCAGAAGGAGCCGTTGCCTGGGACTCAGAGCAGGTGTTTTCGCTGCTGTCTGCAAATTTGCAGGGGTTTTCTCAAGAGTCGCGATCGCTCAACGCAAATGTGTTCCTGACTGGAAGTTCGTTTCCGGCATTGCCGACTTCGGCGTTGCCCGCGGCGGCGAAAGCTTCAGAAAAACCGACCGAGACTGCTTCAGGCTCCCCAGTAGATTCATCTAATTCATCGGCAGATCCATCCGCCAATCAATCGGTAGATCAATCGCTGCTTTATGCTCAGCGGGTGCTCCTGCCGATGGTGCATGATGGCGTTATGGTGGGGCTGCTGGTGACGGCTCGTGCCGATCGCCCGTGGATGGATGGGGAGCGATCGCAAATTGAGCGAATTGCGCGGTCGTTGGCGATCGCCTGTGTGTTGGATCAGCGATCGCAGTGGGCTGAACACGATCTGCACGAACTCCAACAGTTGCAGGATGATCAACGGGTGCTGTTCGACAATCTGCTGCACCAGTTCCGCAACCCCCTCACAGCGCTCAAGACCTTTGGCAAGCTGTTGATGAAACGCCTGCCCCAGTCAGATCCCAATGCAGAAGTGGCGAGCGCCATTGTGCGCGAAAGTGAGCATTTGCAAGATCTGGCAGAGCGATTTGAGCAGGTGGTAGATTCGCGAACAGCGCCCCGACTTTTGCAAGCCAGCGACGAGGCGGATATCCACACTCCAGGATTGTTGCCGCCCGCCTTATCGGTGCCGCTGCTGCCCAGCGCTAATTCTCTCGCCCCTACGCCGCTGACAGTGCAGTGGTGCTATTTAGATGAGGCGATCGCCCCGTTGCTAGAGTCTGCTCGGGCGATCGCCCACGATCGATCCTTAAACTTCAACGTAGAGTTAGTGCCCGAGTTGCCGCCTGTGTGGGCAGACCCAGTGGCCCTACGCGAGGTGCTCAATAACCTGCTCGATAATGCTCTGAAGTATACGCCCGCGTCTGGAACTGTGATGCTGAGGAGTGGGCTACACCGTAGCGTGTTCTCAGAACAGCGTCAGCACAGTATGGAGCAGCAGGGCATTGCGGTCATTGATGACGGGCCGGGGATTCCCCTAGCTGATGCAGCCCGACTGTTTGAACGCAACTTTCGGGGCATTCAGGCTGAGTCTGAGATTCCGGGAACGGGGCTAGGGCTGGCGATCGCCCGTCAGCTAGTGACGCAGATGGAGGGTGGCATCCAAATGTTTAGCCCAGCCCACACCAGCGGCTTAGTCAAAGAATCAGTCAAAGAAACAGGCGCAGCCCCCGGGACTGCCTTTGTACTATGGCTGAAGCAGGCTGCTGATTGAGCCAAGCCACAGTGCACAAACAATTCACAAATGGAACTCTAATTGATGGGGATTGATGAGGGATTGTGGCGTTGCTACATGACGGCGTGAATCTGAGTAACCTGAGTTCAGGGCAAGCTCAGACCCTCTTAACCCGAACTGACGTTGAGTACAGACACACAACCGTGCGCCCCTGCACGAAACATTAAGGCTTAAATTCATCCCTATATTGGCAATGCCTGTGGGATTTTCTCTGTCAAAAATCTGCTTAATGCGGAAACTGGGTTAATCGACTAGGCTAAAGGGCGGTTCTGAAGGGCGATCGCTACTTCAACTGTTCCAACCCTGAGAGATCAAACTGCTGCAGCCATTCTCGTCGGTTTTGTGCAGTAAAGCTAGAGTCTTTGGACGCCACTTTAACTTGGTAGCGATCGCCCACCAAGAGCCCAGTTTGGTTATTGCCAATATCCGCAACGGGATAGCCTGACAGTTCTTCGCTGCTGTTTTGGTAGCGGGTGGTGGCGTCGGGTGTACTTACCGTGTCATTAATCGAGAGCATTGCCAGTTCCCTGCCGCCTTGCTCTAGCTTGGCCGCCGAAAAGCCAGTCTTTTCTTGCACATAAACGACGCTATAGCCCTGCCCACCGTCGGGAAAAAATGGATTAAACGCGCTCCCGCGTTGCGCCTCATCCGACACCGCCGACGCGCCCCGCTGGCTGGTGTCTTCTTGCACTTGGTCATAGGAAGACGGGTCAGTCTCGCCGCATCCTGCCGATGTCACTAGCAGCAACGCCAGCGCGACCCCAGGCACCACTCGCCGCCAGCGAACCCCCGTCATCAATCCAATGCGTTGTGTCATCTGTTTCGGGTTCCCCATCCAATCAACCTCGTCATCTAAAGAACGATACCGTTGCTCCGTCTTGGCTCTATCGGCAATGATTCGGGAGCCAACACCCGAGTCATCGCTCTTGCTGAATGCTCAAGAGAAAAACGAGTGAGAGCTTTCAGCATACTCCTCAATCCTATGGAGTTAATACGGCTGCAGTCCTTATGCCATTATTCTTATTCTCGCTGTGCCCACATCTGCTCAAAGGCATGCTCCATATCGCGGGTAAAGGCTTGCCCGTCCCAAAGGGGGGCGGTTTGGCGCGATCGCAGCAAGGCCCAGTGAATCTGCTGCCGCAGTGCCGCATCTTGCCCCAGACGAATGCCCCAGGCGACATACTCCGCATCGGTGTGGGCAATGCCTTCGGTAATTCCGGCATTTCGCAACATGCCGTAGCTATTGCGGCTGGCAAACTGTTGGCCCACTCGCGTCACCAGCGGAACGCCCATCCACAGCGTTTCTAGCGTGGTGGTGGCGCCGTTATAGGGAAATGTGTCGAGCACGACATCAGCAATGCCCAGGTTGGCGCGATGCTCAAACTCTGATTGAGTTAAGGGTAAGAACCGCAGGCGATCGCCCGCCACGCCTTCCTCTTCTGCAATCTGTTCAAATTGCTGTTTTACCGCCTCAGCATCCCCCAACCCTTTAATTAGAAAATAGCTGCCGGGCACCCCTTTAATGATCTGCATTTGCAGCCGAATGGTGGCGGGGTGTCGCTTAAACGACACTTGAGAGCTAAAGAAAATCACCGCATCTGCTGGAATGCCCAACTGATAGCGGCGCAGCGTGGGCACCCCTACCTCAAAACCATCCACGGCGATATAAGTGCGCGGCAGCCGCCAAAGTTTTTCGGCATAGTACTCGTCAGCCTCCTCGGGCACCACATAGGAATCTGCCACGAAATAATCAATGGCCGGGAGACCGCTTGCATCTAACCCCAGCCAAGTGACTTGAACTGGGGCTGGCTTTAGCGCAAACACGCTGCAACACAAATCGCTGGTGAGGCTGTCTAAATCCAGCAGAATATCGATTTCATCTTCTTGAATGTGTTTGGCAACCCCGAGCTGATCACCATCAAAGCAGCAGGCGCGCGTTGCTCGGTTGGCAAACCACTCTTGCCCAAAGGGGTCAATTCTACGCTGTTGGTTGAAATAGGCATAGACTTCAAACCGACTGCGATCGTAGTGCTTGAACAGCCAGCGACTGAGCCACCCCACCGAATGCAGCCGCATCGACCGAGACAGCACCCCGATGCGCAACTTGGGGCGATCGCTCCGAACCAGGGGTTTTTGAGGATAGGGCTGATAGTCGGGATGATGCTTGGCAACGTGGGCCTGGGCACTGGCTTGATAAAACGCGGAGACGCGGTTTTGCAGAGCGCGGGTATCTCGGGGGCGATCGCGCAAATAGGGCCAATAGAACCCCGACGTACACATTACTTCTGCGCCCAACGGTCGGTCTGGATCAATGGAATACTCTTGGAGCAATTGTTCTGTCAAGGCTTTATTGTGTTCTGCCAAGCGAGTCGCTTCCTCCCAACGCCCGCCTGCTAGCATTAATCCCCGCATTAGGACGCTACTCCCGGTTAGTTTCTCCACTAGCGACGAACTGCGGGATATATGCTGCTGAGCAATTTCGATGCCCTGGTCGTAGCGCTCCTGATCTTGATAGAGCCCCGCTAACTGGAGCATCATGGGGAGATCATCCTGGTTGAAGGGATGGCACATTTCGGCATAGCGAAGCGAGAGAGCATGGTTTGCCAACACCAGCTTGAGATCTGCAATATGGTCTTTTAGCCAGTGCAGCCAGCGCTTGCGATCGCCCACCTGAGACAGCGCAGCTTCCATAAACGGCACCAGCACCCAGGATTCTGGTGCATGGGTCAACACCGTATGCATAGTGCGATCCAGCAGATCCAGATCCAGCCCACCGTCATCGCTTAAGGCAGGATTGGCCTCTGGCGAGAGCGCCTCAACCAGCCCCCAACGCTCAAACTCATCGGGGTCAAACTGTTTCAACTCCAACGAGAGCCCTAGCAGCGCCAACAGATTGTTGACATTTTCAGGGTCTAGCTCGCGGATGTATTGTCGCGCCACCCAGGCCAGTGTCCCTTGCTCATCATTGGCCAGTTGCGTCGCGGCAGCAGCCAACACCGCCTGCAATTCTTCAGTCCAGCGAGCCACATCCGATTCGTCGCCTTCGGCCATGGCCAGCGTCCAGGTGAGCTGCGCAGCCTCTTCTTGCCCCTCTAGCAAGTAGGCCAGCCCAAGCTGCCAGCGCGCTTGCATGTCTGTTGGGGCGGCGTCTGTCCAGGTTTCGCAGAGGGCGATCGCCGACCCAAACTGGCCCTGAGCCATGCACTCAGCCACCTGTTCCGCCATAGATCGCGATTGCAGCTCCGATGCGGGTGAGGCTAGGCGACTCGTTGGGCTATCCCCAGAGTGCAAAGAATGTTTATCTGTCATCGCCCACTCACCCCTAATGCTTAACTAAATCCCTATTGTGCCGGAAGCACTGACTCTATTAATCCCGTTTCTCTGACGGAATGCTTCGCGAACGGGACGCCGCTATCGTGTCGATCGCCTATTCCCCCAGATGCCCAGCGGTATTGCAGAGGATAGAGATAACACCAATGTCTCTAAGCTTCAGCGACACATCATACTGGCTTCGGCTTCGCTCAGCCAGCGCCCCCTGAAGGGCGTCGTTTCCTTCGATTTCGCTCAGGGGACGACGCCCTGCTGCAGAGAAGCGCAATCAGGCCCTAAAAAAAGCTTGAAGTTGTGTGCGCCTAGCGTCCACAACTTCAAGCCTGTTAATCTATCCCAACGTTATGAGATGACTATCGAAACACGAACCCTACGGGCAAGCCGTGATACCCGTTACTGCAGGTGCTGCACCCACTGTTCCTTCACAAACGATGGCCAATGTGGTTGCATCTTGGTTGACGGTGGTGTCAACCCAAGTCCGACCAGAGAACCCTTTCAGCACCGCATTCACAGGCGTGGCCTTTGCGGTTGCTTCGGCGTTGGCGCCTGATGTGGCGTTGGGGATGTTGTAGCTGTAGTTGTCGGTATTACGAATACCCAATTCTAGGTTGGTCAGCTTGGGAGCAAACTGGTTATTCTCTAGGAAGTAAGCTTGCTGAGCCCGGTTCATGGTACCGACGTAGGTGGCGGCTTCAGCTTGACGAGCTTTGTTGGCTTGGTTCAAGAAGGAAGGCAGAGCGATGGCAGCCAGAATACCGATGATGATGATCACCACCAGCAGTTCGATCAGGGTGAAACCTTCATTGCCTTTTTTCTTCTGGGCCAGGTGCATCAAGAACTTAGCTTTTAGATCAGTTTTCATGTGGGTGAGTCTCCTTGAGTTGCGGGGAAAAATGTTGGATTGCTAACTCCTGGGAATAACGTGCCCTCTTTTTTGCAGTTTCATATCATCCTGATTCAAAAAATCTAGAAATTTTTTCCGGATGTTCATTTGCAAGGGTTTGGGCGATCGCCCTGCCGTCACTCAGCGATGAGTGATCGCGAAACATTGCAAAACATATCCTGGTCGAGTGTTGGGCAACTGCGGGGGGAACCCTTGAGGTCATCGACCGCTAGTTCTGCTAACGGCAAGGGTTCTGGCACGAGCGTAGGAGTGGAGTGGTGGGTTTTATCATTGCAGGGATTGTGTTTGGGTTGGCGAGCCTAGGGCTGGCGGTGGCAAAGCAGCAGCAGCAGCAGCGGGCCTTGTCGCTAAAGGCGGCTCGGGCTGTGACGGTGACAGACCTGACGACCATGGCCCAGGCGATCGCCCAAGAAATTGGCGGTGGCAGTTGGCGCGAGTATGTGAAGCTGTCGGGCGAGGTGGTGTGCGATCGCCCCTTAATTTCTGAACTGAAGCAAGCGCCCTGTGTGTTTTACCGCATGTCAGTCAAGCGCGAATACGAAGAAACCGTGACCACAAAGGGCAGCGATGGCAAATCGACTCAGGAGACACGGCGCAGTTCTGAAACCGTGGCTAGCAATGAGCAATCGACGCCCTTTTTGCTGCGCGATCGCACGGGCACCGTATTGGTCAACCCCAGCGGCGCACAGCTTGATTCCACTAAATTGCTCGACGAGTTTCAACCAGGACAGCCCAAGGGGTTGATTTCCTATGGTCGATTTTCGCGAGTTCCCAGTCGACTCACAGGCCTCCGCCATACGCTGGGCTATCGCTATACCGAGTCGGTGCTGCCCTTACACAGCCAAGTCACGGTTGTCGCCACCGTGGCCGATCGCGAACCCGGGTTGGTGTTAGAAAAACCCCTAGAGGGCGATCGCCCCTTCATTATTTCGTTAAAAACCGACGAAGCCCTGACCAAATCTGCCGAACAAACCGCCCAGCGCATCACCTATGGCATGTGGGTCTGCGGTGCGCTGGGGGTTGGGCTAGTAGTGGTGGGGCTGCTCCGTTAGGGGGCGGTCAGGGGCAAGTCAACTCGCACCAGATCGTAGCGCCCAGCACTGTCAAGCGGGGTCACCTGCGCTGGGTTTAGGTTTAGATCTGCCAGGTTGTAGTCCAGTCCTAGAATTAACGCCGACTCAGGCGGGTTGGCCGTGCTCGACAGCTGATTTAACTTCTCGACCACGCCTCGGGCACTTTGGCGAAACTCAAACGGGCGCTGGGTATAAAACACCACGCTAGGTTTGGTAAAGCCCGCCATCATCAACACTTCGTTGGGCTGCTGCTGCTGCACCACTACCTCCGATAGCTGCCGCAGCGGAAGCTGCCGCTCAACATCCACCACCAATAGCGTGGGCATTAGCGATGCAATGACAAAGCCGCTGTAGGCCAGCAGGTTGACGACCCAGAGCCAGCGACCTTGGCGACGCAGCAAAAGAACCGTAGCAGCGATCGCCCCCGTGCCCCAGGCGATCGCCCCCTGCAGGGGTGCCCCAGACTGGCGCAACGCTTCGGGGAAATTGGGCATGGCGACGTCATTGCCCAAAATCACTGGCAAAAACCACAGCCCCGCGGCCAGCGCCGCCAGCACTACCACGTTGAGCCAGTTGCTCAGGTGCCAACCCCATTGACGATGGGGCGGTGCCGCACTAGCCGCACTCACTGGGGCTGGCCGAGTGAGGCGATCGCTCCACAGCAGCGCGACCAGAATGGCCGCCGCTGGCAGCAGCGGCAGCACATAGCTGGGCAGCTTAGTGACAGCCACGGTGAAAAACCCAAAAATCACCGTAAACCAGACCAGTGCAAACAGACCCAAATGCGCCTGCCGAGGCTGTTGCTGCCACTCGCGCCAACGCCACCAGCGAAGTCGGGCGATCGCCAACGGCAGGTGAATGGAATGCGGGATAAACCCTCCCAGCACAATCAAAACGTAGAAATACCACGGCCCCGCATGGCGATTGACCACACTCGTAAAGCGCTCAATATTGTGGTAGCCAAAGAATGAATCGATATAGGTTTGCCCATTGGCCTGATAGACCAGAATGTACCAAGGAAGGGCGATCGCCACAAATAACAGCGCTCCCCGCAGGGGCATTACCTCCCAAAACAGCGTCCAAAACTTGCCCACCAACAGCGCAAACGCCATCACAATCAGCCCCGGCAGCACAATGCCCACCGGCCCTTTTGCCAACACCGCCAGCGCCAACAGCACCCAGAACGCCAGATACCACAGCGACTTGGCACGCGCCCGAGCAGGCTGCGCATATCCCCAAAAAAAAGCTAGAAGCGCACAGCCCATACAGCCGCTCAGCAGCATATCTGAAACACCCGTGCGCGCCCACACCATCGTCTGAGGATGCAGCGCCATCATGCCGCTGCCAATCAGCGCAGATGCCCACCGGCTCCCTGGGATAGACGATTCTGCCTCTGCCGCAGCCGGAGTCGGAAAGCCAAACCGCCACAGGGTAAAAAAACCAAATACCGTTAGGGCGATCGCTGACACCACCGAGGGAAGCCGCACCGCCAGTTCATTGACACCGATCGTTTGGTAGGCGATCGCCATTAGCCAATACACCAGCGGCGGTTTATCAAACCGAGTCTCTTCATTAAAGTAAGGCGTCACCCAGTCACCCGTCACCGTCATTTGGCGAGCAGCCTCGGCAAACAGCGGCTCGGTTTCATCCACCAAGCCAACGCTACCCACATTCCAAACAAAGGCGAGCCAGCAAATGCCAGCCAGCCACAGAGCCACAGCCCCCCAAACCCATGCCGGATACTTTTCCAGGCGATCGCGCCAGGATGAGAATGCCGGGAAACGACTCCGATTCATAGGCCAGAACTGCGCAAAACGCTAAAATCACACTCTACTCTAGCGCCAATGGCGTGCCAAAGGGTGATTGCTGTGGGCGATCGCGCAAACTGGTCATCGCTCAAATCTCACTGGCCTCATATGCTCGAAGGGGGCAGTTCACCGCAGTTGTGAACTGCCCCCTTTAAGGCATGGGGAGCTCACTCTTACGTCACAAATTCGCCCCAAAAGCCCCAACAAACCTAAATCGATTTTTGATTAGAATAAGTGATTGTGATTGTGATGAGTGATTGGATTATTACCCAAAAGATATATCTCTACTAAAAAAGCCGCATCAGCGACGCGGCTTAATTAAGATAAATTCTTTTTAGCAGACCTCTATTAGGCATATTCCACTCTATCCATACAAAACCAACTCGCTGTTAGCAGAACAGCACCATTGCTAATAGAGTGAGGCACATCTTTTTATTCGGATATTTTTATGGAGTGGCCAGTCTAAACGATGCCAGACAAGTCATTTAGATTGCTTTAACTCCCATTTCAATCATTTAAAGACGTATCAATCGTAGCGTTTGGTGCTGTTCTAGCGTAGCGAGACAGATTTTAATTAACAGCGCGTTTACCTCTCTTTTAACGTGGACTTGGCTGCATAATCTGCCAGGGAAGCTAGTAGCTTCATTTACAACAATAGCAAATCCTATTTTTCAAACAACGATTTGAAACCAAGTTACATTAATCCCTGAGCTAATAGTCACTGCATGTAACGCCACGTAACGCAGGTTCGTAAACAAGAAAAGTGGATGGATTTTACCCTGGCTTTAACTGCGCATTGCAGGTTTAAACAATGAGTTTAGAATTAGCTTAAATTCTTGATACATTCTGCACGATAGCCCCAAAACCTGAAGCGCTTGGGGCCTTAAGCATCGCGCCGCATCCAAAAACTCCCCGCCTAACCTAGATGCAGCTTCGGCGTGTCAGCTAAATTTCCAATCTGAATGATTGGTGAAAGGTTGTGCCAAGCTAGATGATTAAGAGCAGGAAGCTCCCAAGGTTGCTCACCCACCGACTCGTACCGAACGGCATATGGATACAAGCGATTTATTGATCTGGATAGGGATGGTAGTAGGGATTGGAGGATTTGGCTTAGGCGTGATGCTGTGGGCCTATCAAGGGGCGGGGAGCCGCACGATCGTGTTTAGAGAGCCGATTTCGATGCCGCCTGTGCTGGTGGATAGTGAAGAGCTACAGTTCGCTCGTTTGGGATGCGAGGCATTTCGCGAGGGTCAGTTTGAACGGGCGATCGCCCACTTTACCCAAGCGCTGCAGCAGGATACGACCCTGGCAGAAGCGCGGCACAATCTGGGGCTAGTGCAAGCTAACCTCAAGCGCGATAACGATGCCGTGCGGAGTTTGGTGCAGGCTGGCGAAGTTTATCTAGAGCAGGGCAACCGCCAAGGCTATGAGCGTGTGAAAGCAGATCTAGCCACCCTAAAAACGCAACGTTTGGGGCAAGACCCCGCAGGTGCGGCTGTTCCTCCTGCTGCCGCACCTGCGGCTGTGGATGAGTCTCAGACTGAGGAGAAACAGAACCCGTGACGCTCAGCCCCCTGACGCTCAGCCCCGTCACTCTTAGAGGTGAGACAGTCGATCGTGCAGATTTTGCAAATGCGATTGAGTATTAACGGGCGATCGCGGAGTTGGCGTATCTAAATCAGGCCAAGTGGGCAAGTCTGAACAGGGGCAGCCCACGTCATCTCGCACACCCAAATCCAGCATTGGTACCGGCATGCCGCAGCGCGCGCAAGGAGAGACCTCCCACTGAGACGACAGGAGATCTGCCAGGGTTTCAGAGGTGCCTTCGAGGTAGGCATCGTGGGCGTGGTGCTGCACCAGATCGTGCCAACAGGTTTCAAAGATGTCGCTGTAGCGATCGCCCTGCAGCACCGGCTGTGGCAGCACTCCTTCACTCCCCTGCTTGATTAAGACGCGCTTGCCCAACTGAAACCAGTGGGCTACATAATCTTTCACACCATCAGGAGTTGCCATACCCTATCCCAATAAATTCCCGATCAATTCAAACTGCATAAATTCGAGCTGATGCACTGAGCCCACCCTAGCAAAGGAGCGCGAAGCTACAGCTAGCGTTGACGCGGGCCTTTCGCAATGACCGCTTTTCGATCCAAAGCTCCATCAACACAAAGCTCCACCAACACACTGAACATCTGCCTATACTTGCCTCTCTTCATGGTATCGAGGGAGACTGGTGAGATCCTGTTCCCAAAGTCAAAACTTTGATTAAGCTTTGTCTCGCAATAGCCTTGCGGGTTGCGGGTTCTATCACGAAAACGAGAGGAAGAACCCCCCGCTTAGCCCAAATTCCCTCGCTGAGCGAGATAGGATGATGCAATTACCAACACGCCACCCATCCCTTGGAGCATGGTCAGGCGATCGCCCAGCAACAGCACAGCACTCAAAACGCCAAACACCGGAATCAGCCCAACATAGAAGGCCGCTTGGCTCACGGGTAAGTGTTGCAAGGCTATTAGATAAAGCGAGAAGGCTAAGGCATATTGCAAAATGCCCGAACCAACCGCCAGCAGCCAAAACAAGGGCGAGATGTGCGCTGCACTAACGCCATAGCTAGGGTCAAACGTTGACAGCACACCAAAGCAACCCGCCGTCACCAGCAACCCCACCCACTGCTGCGACAGCGTTAGCCGCAGCGGATCTGCAAATGACATCTGCTGTTTGCTCATCAACACATAGAACACCGCAAATAGCGTGCCTAAGAGCACCAGCATATCGCCTAGCCAAGAGGCAGGATCATCCCTCTGTGTTCCATGCAGAACGAGCAACAGCACACCTATAATGCTGATGCTTGCTAGACCCAACTTGCGATGCGTTAACGGCTCTCCTAAGAATAGAGCGGCGAATAGAATGGTCAGAATCACTTCCGACGCCCCAATCAGGCTGGCGTTGCTGGCGCTCGTCATCTGCACACCAAAGATGCCGACCATATAAGCCAAGGCCGGTTCGAATACACCCGCAGCCCCTTGCTTGAGCGCAGGCCAGGAAAAGGGCAACCAGCGATGCTTGAGATAGCAGACGATCGCCAGAAACAGCACGCTAGACGACAGTTGAATCATGAGTAGAGTCGGGGCCGCGATCTCTGCCAGAGCCCATTTAGTCAGGGTGATGCCGACCCCCCAACAGAACGAGTAGCCCAAGGCCACCATCAAGGTCATTGTGCGATTCATAGGGTTAGGGTTGTGTCAGGTTGTCATGGCGTTGTTCAACGGGGCAGCGATCGCTGGGGCACACTGCCTCATCGCACAATCGGCATAGGGCAAATGCCCGCTGTTCGCTAGTGGTCATGGCACTGAGCAATGTTTCGAGCAGGTGAGCTAGGTGCTGGCGATCGCCCGGAGAAAGTGCCTGCATCGCCCGGTTTAGCGACTGGCGACGGGCAGATAGGATGGCGCTCCGTCGATCTCGACCTGCTTCGGTCAGAAAGAGCGCCAGCGTCCGACCATCACTTCCAGCACGGCGCTGCACTAGGTCATCAGCCTCCAACCGATCGACCAGACGCACCGTTCCTGGATGGGAGAGATTCAGAATCTGCCGCAGGGCGTTAATCGACAGCCCAGGTTCGGCACCCAGCGTTACCAGCGCAGCCGGAGCCTCGCCCCCATGCCCAGCTTGAGCCGTCACATCCATTGCCAACACATCTACCAAGCCCAGGGCAACCGCTCCTAGCAAATTCAACGTCCGTTCGTCCTCCATGCCATCAACCCCTCTGCTCACACGGATTCAACAATTGCGCCAACATATGTATGCATTATGCATATATTGGAATTCCATGTAAAGCACCCGAGTTCAAGACCATTCCAATCCTTGATAATTCTGTGGGCGGATACGCTGTGGGCAGATACGCTGTGGGCGGATGGACTAAACGCACTGTCTAAACACCGCTCAGCCAGAACAGACGTTAGACCGGCCAAAGACAGGAGACGCAACTGACTGGGTCAGAGCCGAGGCTACGGGGGTGGCAGCGGTGTGCCCAACTCGACCAGATTCAGCGCATAGCCCCCTGTGACTAGGTACACCGTCGGGGCGATCGCCCCCACCTGCCGCGTCAGCCGCCCCAGGCGATCGCGAAACCGTCGCCCGAGGGGATACGCAGGCACCACCCCCCAACCCGTCTCCTCGGCCACCAAAATCAGTGCGGCGGGCGTAGCCTGAAGTGAGGCAATCAGCGCCGCTGTCGTGGCCTCCCAGCAGTCTTCGTCTTGCTCCAAAAGATTAGCAACCCACGTGCCTAACGAATCAACCAGCCAGCACTCATTCACTAAGGCAGCGTCAAGGGCTTGCGCCAGTGCCGTGGGCACCTCCAGCGTGCGCCAGTCAGGGGGACGGCGATCACGATGGCGTTGAAGGCGATCGCTCCACTCTGCATCCTCCGGCAGCGCTCGGGCCGTAGCGAGATACACCACCGGCTGGTGAGCCTGGGCAGCCAAAGCCTCCGCCCATTCACTTTTGCCCGAGCGGGCTGGCCCGGTCACCAGCGTTAGGGTCATATCCTCTCATCCCATACATAACTTGCACGGTATTTACTCAGCGTCCTATTGCTGAACCCACACCGAGACAGAGCCTCCCTTACAGCGGAACTCCGCCCAGCCGTCTGCGTTCGTGTGAACTGGTTGGGCGATCGCCCCTGTTGCATCCACAAACCTAGCATTGGGCTTGCCCACCTCCATCCATTTGTGGCCGTCTTTGCCATTGCTCAACAACACCGCCATGCCTTTGGCGTGAGCATCATTCCCCAGCCTTGTCCAGCCGATCACATTGGGATGGTCAAAATAGTCATATTGATCGCCATAGGCATAGTGATGACGCACCTGCAACAGCTTGTTGAGCATGTCTTTGTGGGAATTGAGCCAGATCTCATAGATATTGCCATCGCGGCCCTTGTCTTTGTAATGCGCGCCATAGTAATCGGCATAAAACACACAGGGATACCCCTCCCGCCGCAGCAAAATCACCGCATAGGCCAGCGGCTTAAACCAGTCTTCAACGGGCGATTCAAGCGACTGCAACGGTTGCGAATCGTGATTATCCACAAACGTCACCGCAAACACAGGCTGCTGCTGCATCAGCGTGTTGTCTAAGATGCGGCGCAAATCATAGCCACTGCCCTGCTTGCTGGCGCGATGGAAGTTGTAGTGCAGCGGCACATCAAATAACGACACCCGCCCCCCGGTATAGCCGATATACCAGTGCAGCGCGTCGAGGCTTTCTGTCCAATATTCGCCCACGGTGAACAGATCGCGCTGGGTGTAGGCTTCGAGGTGATCAATCCAGTGGTTAAAGAAGTCTCCCTGGATGTGCTTGATGGCATCGAGTCGGAAGCCATCCACCCCGACCGTATCCATAAACCACTCGCCCCAATACTTCAACTCCCCAACGACCTGCTCCTGCTCCATATCGAGGTCGCAGCCCAGCAGAAAGTCGTAGTTGCCTAGCTTAAGCTCCACGTTTTGATCAAAGTGCTTGCCTTCAAAGCGATAGATCGCCTCGTTTCCCGGCTCAAACATGTTGTGGTTGACCCCATCAAAGTGGTACCAGTGCCACTGCATGCTGGAATAGGTGTCGCCGCGACCCGGAAAGTAGAAATGCGTCCAGACTTTGATATCCCGTGCAGCTCCCACATCCTGACTGCGGTTATGCGCATCGACCGGAATCGCGCGGATGACCTCTTTAGCATCGCCCCCGTTTTTATGATTGAAGACGATGTCGGCATAGATGTGAATGCCCGCCTTGTGAGCTGCGTGGACTGCGGCTATCAATTCGGCTTTGGTGCCGTATTTTGTGGATACGGTATCTTTTTGGTCAAATTCCCCTAGGTCAAACAGGTCATAGGCACCGTAGCCCACATCGCTTTTTCCGCCACTGGCTTTAGAGGCCGGAGGCAGCCACAGGGCCGTGATGCCTGCCTGGGCCAGTTCTGGGGCGCGATCGCGCACTTGGTTCCACAAACTGCTATCAGGCGCGTTGTACCAGTGGAAGTATTGCATCATGACGCCGTTGATCTCGGCGCCACCCCGCTTTTGCACAATTTGGTCGAAGCTGTCTCGAATGACCTGATCGACACGGTTTCTAATTTGGGGCAATAGCGCCGTGCTTAAGTCAGCGGCGGCTTGGCGGAGTCGTCGAGAAACATTGTTTGGAATCGCCATCAGTAGTCTGCACCTGCATCCAGAGTCTTGCAGCCAATCATAGGAGAAAGTCTGAGATTAATCATGTTTCTAGATGACATCGGCACCCATTTATTTATGGAGCTCCACCTAAATTCGATCTCCAAAGCACGGTTTCAGATAATTGCCGAACTGATGGAGTGCCAAAAAACAGCACCAAAGAAAAGAGGCACATCTCCCGTGTGCCTCTACTGTCACCGCATCTAAACGCTGAAATAGGGTAATGCGGGGTGAAGGTTGCCCCCGCGAGCCTATGGCTAGAGCTTGGCCGTCAAGTCTTGTAGTTCTAGATGCAGTTGGTGCACCAAGCGTTGATCACCCCGAGCGATCGCCACCTCTAGGCGATGCTGCAACCGCTGCTCTAGGTTTGAGCGATGAACCTGCTCGGCCTGCTGCAACTGCTGCTGGTGAGCATGGATGCGCGCATTCAAGCGCTGGGTAAACGGCGGGCAAGTATTGGAGGGGGTGGGTCGACACCCCACCTCAGTAATGGGAGCACTGGAGCGATCGCCCACAGACGCCCATATCGACTGGGGAACAGGAACCTGGCGCGGGTAGGAAAATCCAAACGCTTGCTCGCGCTCTTGACCAAATACATCTGCTTCAATTAGCCCAGTGCCAACGGGTTCGTATTCCCATTCTGCTGTTCGCTGCCTCAGTCTCATACCGCCTCCGAGCTAGATAAATGCCATGACACGCTATAGAGCTGAATAGAGCCAATAGCCAGTCTTGGTCTATAAAATCCGAAAACCTGATTGAACCGAACCTGATACATTAAATTCAGAAAATTCAGAACGGCACATCGGGAGATGCAAACCAGGACGCTGCCTTCACAAAGCTCAAGACGAAAATGATTAGCTTCCTTATTTAATTATCTGCCTTATTTCTGTATTGTATTTTACTGTTTTTTGATTTGTTGTTCAACTTAAGCAAACTTAAGCTTGGCGAAATATTTGTTTAAGAATCGGCTAATGTAGCGTTAAGTCACACAAATGCGAGCCTCCAAGCGTGGGGTTCAATCCGCTCAAAAGGCTTTCGGTGAGAGCATTCGGGAGAATTTTGCTAAAGGTAAATCTGGCTGAGAATCACGCGCAGGCGATCGTAGTCATCCTTAAGGATGAGATTGAGCATGCGCCCCGCCTGAACTAACCAGGTGCGATCGCCCTTCCGCAGTTGATAAATGTCTCGAATCGTGGCGGCGACTAATGCATCCACCGGCGCACCCGGAATTTGCAGGAGCGATCGCAAAAAATCTAGCCCATCGCTAAACCCCAACACCTCGTCTGCCGTGCAGCGATAGACCGCTTGGTGAATTTGAGGCGGACGGGGCGGCAAATGCTGAAACACTTGCCCTGTGAGGCCCAGCACGCTTCCCGCATCGGCCAAACAAGGCTGAAACCCGACAATCGCCGCACGCAGTTCAGTTTTGAGCATGGCAAAAATTTGAGGCTGCTGCTCCCGCAGTTCCTGCAACGATAGACCCAGCGCCCGCGCCCGATGCACCGAGTCGATAGGGCTAGTGGTGACGTAATACACCACGGCATAGATCTGGTTGCCCGTTTCTTCGTCTACAGATTTAACCCAACTGCCAAAGGGCGGCATCGCAGCAAAATTGAGATCGTCGGGTTCCAAGCATTGCGCTAAAAAGTCAATCGTCGAGGTTTCAATCACCTCGGCAATATGGTCGGGATGGCGCTGCTGAGCAGCAAACTGTGGCAGTGGAAGGCGCATAATCAAACCCTGTCATAACTGCATGGCAACGGCGCTGCTCCAATTTAGGCAGGACTTACGCACTGCGGGCGGCGTCCTGAAAATTTTGGGCGCGTTCTGGAAGGCTAAGCCTCTCAGAACGCGCCCAACTGCGTAAGTCAGGTCAAATCTGACGGGAGCCACAACCTGTTGAGCTTGATCTCAGCATTGCACCAGAACGCATGCATTAGTCTTGTACGATTTTAGGGCAAATTTCACCCATTTCGGCACGGTTTCGGCACGGTTTCGGAATGGTTTCGGCGCGGGCAGGGCAGATGGGCGATCGCCCGATCAACCATTTTGCTTCACGGCGCTCATGAGGAGCCTAGCGGCACCGACTGCGATAAGATACGCACAAATCAAGATAAAATGTGGTGTAATGCGGCGCAGAGCCCATTAGATCCAATTAATAGATCCAATTAACTAATTTGATTCATTAATTAGATCCATTAGATCCAATCGTACAAATCGTAATTGCCAACTCGTGCAAAGATTTCTGGGGGTTTATGAACGCCTTTTTTTCACGCCTGCTGGCCTTAGCGCTGGTCTGTTTAATTAGTTTGACCGGATTGACAGCTTGCTCTACCCCCAATGGGTTGAGCGGCAGCTATCGCGAAGATACGCTCACCGTCATTGAGAGTTTGCGAACGGCTATCACCTTGCCCGACGACTCGCCCAGCAAGCTCGAAGCTCAGTCAGAAGCCCGGCAGCTCATCAACGACTTTTTCTCTCGCTATCGTCGTGACACCTCTCTGGCAAAGCTTAATTCGTTCACGACCATGCGAACGGCGTTGAACTCCCTAGCAGGGCACTATAGCTCATACCCAAACCGGCCCGTGCCAGACAAGCTAAAAACTCGTCTAGAGCAAGAGTTTAAGCAGGTGGAGTTGTCGTTGACGCGTGGCACCTAGCGAGTTGCCCTAGGCCTGCGCCTAACCTAATTAATGAAACCCAGCAATGCTTTGTTCTCTAATTCAGAGCAAAAGACTTGCTGGGTTTTTGGCGATCGCCCCCAGTCTCCACTCCAGCCGCTTGGCGAATAGACAACTTAGCTAACTTAGCCCAACAGCGGCTCTACAAAGCCGACAGCGGCGGTGTAGGGCTGCTGCCCAACTCTGAACGCAGCACCTCTCCTAAAATCCGTTCTGGCCGCTGTTCATATTTCCATGCAAAAGCATGGCGGAAGGCTGCATCTTGACAGGCTTGCAGTTGGGCAAAGCTAATGATGTCGCGGGTTAGCAGGGTTTCGTACTCAAACGGCAGGCGCACGTTATGCAGCCCAGCATTATCCGTGCAGATGGCAATATCGACCCCAGCCTCAAAGCAGCGATCGAACACCGTTTTCAGCTGATCAATACTGTCGAGGGTGCCCGTTTTTAAATACGTGGTGGGGCAAACCTCTAAACATTGGCGATCGCGCGCCAATTGAGGCAGCAGCTCAGGATAGCGCAGCGGAATCTGGATGCCGTGCCCCAACCGCATGAGATACGGCAGCAGCTCAGGATAGCAGCCTTCGGTCGTCTCATAGAGGTGGCCGGTGGTCTTCAGTCCATTCGAGCGCGCATAGTCAAACAGTTCGGCAAATTCGGTCAGGCGATCGCAGTAATGGGCATCGCCGCCTGCAACATCCACCGCACACACATAGTGGTTCATCTGCACCGCTAGCTCCACAATGGCCTTATTGACCTCATAGGGCAGCCGCGAGTGCATACAGAGAATCTGGCTGGTGACAATGGGGTACTCCCCAAGCTGGCTGGCTTTGCCCACAATCTCCACCACTTGGGTCATGCGCTCAATCCGTTCAGATTGGCTGAGATGCTCGGGCGTTCGCAAAAATGGCGTATAGCGTAGCTCAAGATACGCCAAATTCTCAAACACATAAGCGCCCCGCATTAAGCGATAGACAAAGTACGGCAAGGTGACCTCGGTTTGCACACTTTCAACCATGGTGTGCAGTTCTAGGTACTCATCGAGCGTATTGCGGGGTTTGGTATAAAACTCCTCAAAGGCGGGATAGTCAGCGAAGCGCTCAGCCAGATCGAGCCGGTTGCGCTGAAAATATCGCCATAGCACCCGGGGCACCACGGAACCCCCCAGGTGACGGTGCAATTCTGCATATAGTGCCACAAAAAACCTCTCAAATAAATAAGTTAGTCATTCAGTACAGGATTTGGATAGACGGGCGATCGCCCTGTCAACCAGGTTGATTAGCCATAAAATCCACAGCGTAGCCCCCGTCATGGGCTCAGGTCATATCTGCCCAAGCTTTAATACCCTAAACAGCACCTCTAGGCCTGTTTCTGCAAACACCACTTCTGCAAACACCGCATCAAGAATCAGGATCACGTGCAGAATTAAGTACAGAGTACAGGCCGAATTACGGACAGGCCGAATTGAGCACTGTGCCGCAATTATCGGCTGCCAGGGTCAAGGCAACATTAAAGGGCGTGATGCAAGAGCGTGATGGCAGAGTGCAACACCGCCGAAGAAACGCCACCTAGAGAGACCTAGAATTGACGCCTGCATCGGATGCACAGTGCCAAGGGTTAGCCCGAGCACAACACCTCCCTCTCTCTCTGCTACAGACCCAGCCTGCTACAGAGAGCCAAACCCTAATAGCTCCTCAAGCGCTGATGCGCTCATGGCAAGACTCTTGAGCACATCCATCCCCACAACAAAAATCAATGATTGACAGAGGGAACATCCTCTAGGAATAATGGAAGTTTGCTCGTTATTACTGAAATTTTAGCAACTCAGACCCTTGGCAAACGTTGTAGTGATTGGTGCCCAGTGGGGCGATGAAGGCAAAGGAAAGATTACTGACCTGTTGAGCGGCTCTGCAGACGTTGTAGTGCGCTATCAAGGTGGGGTGAATGCAGGGCACACGGTTGTGGTACAGGGGCAAACGTTTAAGCTTCATCTCATTCCCTCCGGCATCCTCTATCCCGAAACCGAGTGCATTATCGGCTCTGGAACAGTAATTGATCCCAAAGTGCTGCTGCAGGAGTTGGATCAACTTCACGAATTAGGCATCGCAACTGACAAGCTACACATTTCTGAGTCAGCTCATGTCACCATGCCGTATCATCGCCTGATCGACCAAGCCTCTGAAGAAAAGCGCGGCTCTCACAAAATCGGAACGACGGGTCGCGGCATTGGCCCGACCTATGCGGATAAATCAGAACGCACCGGCATCCGCATTGTGGATTTAATGTTGCAAGATGATTTGGTAAAACAGCTTCGCTGGACGGTCAATTACAAAAACGTCATTCTCGAAAAGCTCTATGACTTGCCGCCGCTCGATCCAGAAGCGGTGATTGAGGAATATTTGGGGTACGCAGAGCGGCTGCGTCCTCATGTCGTAGATAGCTCTCTGCGAATTTATGACGCTATTCAGCAGAAGCGCAACATCTTGTTTGAAGGCGCACAGGGCACCCTGCTGGATCTCGATCACGGCACCTATCCCTATGTCACGTCTTCAAACCCGGTGGCTGGGGGAGCCTGCATTGGCTCTGGCGTTGGCCCCACCATGATTGACCGGGTGATTGGGGTGGCCAAAGCCTATACGACGCGGGTGGGCGAGGGGCCTTTCCCCACCGAGCTGGATGGAGAGGTGGGAGAGCTGCTGTGCGATCGCGGGGCTGAGTTTGGCACTACTACCGGTCGTCGCCGCCGCTGTGGCTGGTTTGATGGCGTGATTGGGCGATATGCCGTTCGCATTAACGGGCTAGACTGCCTCGCCATCACTAAGCTAGACGTGCTGGATACTCTGGATGAAATCAAGGTGTGCGTAGCCTACGATATCGATGGCAAGCAGATTAATGATTTTCCCACGAGTGCTCGGCTGTTTGCTCAGTGCACACCCATCTACAAAACGCTCCCCGGCTGGAAGCAATCAACCGCAGACTGCCGCACGCTAGATGACTTGCCTAAGCCAGCGCTGGCTTATCTTAAGTACTTGGCTGAGTTGATGGAAGTTCCCATTGCGATTGTGTCGCTGGGTGCCAGCCGCGACCAGACTATTATTGTGGAAGATCCTATCCACGGCCCCAAGCGGGCGTTGCTCTACAGCAATGGGACGGCATCACCCGTGATGTAGGCGCTTAGGTTGTTTAATGCAAGGGGCTGTCATCAATTAGCCTCTGATATCCGAGCAATCAACAGTCACAGCCCCTAGCCTGATTTTTGGGTCGGGCGTTGCGACGCTCATAGCATCAGGCTTTTGGTTGGAATTGATGGCACGCCCCAGGGATAGAGGGCGATCGCCCCTCAATCTAATTTGATCATGGCGTGAAATCCTCAGACTTTGAAGGGTTTCACGCCATGATTGTGCTCGGGGATGTCCACGGAGGGCTTATTGGAATATTACGCGTAGCGATCAGACCCGAGACCAGATTGACGAAGAAGCTGAAAGGCAAGCTCGACAGATTCCCTAGAAAAAGCGGCTCCCCGAGGGAAGCCGCCGTGGTCGCACTGAGGATGAAACTGGACGATTACGCAGACATTTGAACATGCTGTGAGCGAGTGACGCCACGCTACGCTCTTGAGGCGGTGACATAGCCAACTTCGGCAATATAGTCGCGATCGCTCACTAAAATCGGCATATGCATCTCCTGCGAGGATTCATCCAATTCAAACGATTGCATGCTGTGAGCTAGAGCAACATCCAGGTCAATGCCGATGATGTCAGATGCCTGGAGTTGCACCGCTTTACTATCCAATCGCTTGACCTCCGCCCGATCACCGGGAGCAATTTCCCGATAGGCGTAGGCATCATGAAAACTTCGAGACACCAAGACGATGCGGCTGGTGGGGGCTGGCAGATCCTATTGCAGCACCGAACGAGCAGAGGCCTGCAGGGTCGAGATGCTGCATCTGGCGGAACGACACGTTAAGACCCATCAGCTAGAGCATTCGATCAACACACCTAACTGGCAGCATTCAGAAAGCGGTTAGCGAACTTAAACACATCCCCCAAATCCGCACTGCTGTCAGCACCACCCTCCAAGAATGCCTTTAGCACCGGGTTAGAGCCACCCGTGCCCGGCTTGCTGGCACCCATACCCAAAAACCCCAGCACAGACGAAAACAGGGTCGGCAAAATCGCCTGCACAATCGTGGGGCTAAGGCCCGTACGCTGAGCAATCACGCTTGCCGCCTGCCTCTGAAGCTGTGGCGTAAACAATGATTGCAACATGCCATCGCTCCCACCGCCTGCACTCTGACCTGACAAGCCAGCACCAACGACAGCCCCTGCAAGCTGGCCCAACAATCCCCCACTGTTCCCTCCCGACACCTGACCCAGAAGCCCTTCCAACGACGATAATCCGCTGGGTGTCGCGCTCTGCTGCTTGATCGCTGGCTGAACTACACTGCCCAGCGCCGACAGCGCCGTTTGCACAGCAGAAGGACTAATGCTACTGTCGCCAGATGCCTGCTGAACGGCGCTCACAACTGCACTGAGTTGGCTAACACTCCCTTGCTTATTGGGGTTGTTAATAGAACTCAAGATATCAAATGTTAATCCCATAATGAACAGTCCCCTTGATACAAGTGCGAATGCATCCTACATAAATAACTAGCAGGTTTTCAAAAAAATGAGATAAATCAAGTGCCTGGCATTATCTCGTAAAGCAAACGTGGCAATATCATCAATGTTCAGCCCAGTCGTGACGTTAAGCTGTCGACTCAATCTAATAATTAGGTTGCATACTAGCCAGACTTGGTTGATTCTTCGTTGAACGCTGCACATCCTAGAGCCAGCTCTATAGATTGATTGATTTGGAACCAATTCATGCAATGCTGCGTTTACACCTTGAACCAACTCTTTGAAGGTTGGATACCTCTAAATACATCACGTCTAGCTACATGCGAGCCAGTGCCAACCTCTTTTCTAGGTGAGGAGAACGCCCTGAATACATTACAGATAAAAGACTGATACCGCATTTAGCTAAAACGTTAAAGCATTATCATAAGGAACTTATAAGCTATTTTCAGACCTGCGGCGTATGGCATCTCTAGAGAACAGGCTTAGTGTAATGAATAGGGTCAATGTAGTGCAGTTAGGCGTTCTGTGCAGAACAGGGCAAACCCTGTGAGGGCGAGATAAGCGCATCTTGGGCGGTGCACTGACGGGCCTGCTGAATTGTCATGATGTCCTTTAAAGGCTGCGTTGTTCTGTCATTAAGACTCTCAGTGAAATAGTTTTTTTGCCGCAGCATGAAGGTCTAAAGGGGCTTGAATAATATATGTAAAGCAATTGAGTCATTCCCAGAGATATCGTTTTATGTCTTCTTAGGGGGTTCTTATATTCACGTTTTACTGTCGAAGTTGCGTTTCTATTTATGCAGGCTATGCGGGAGTGAAGTATGACGTTTACGAAGGAAGAGCTATCGGCGATCGCCGAAGCGCCTATGTTGGTGGGTCTAGCCGTAGCTATGATCGACTTTGGGATTGTGTCATCTGCCATTGAAGCAGCTGCCATGTCAAAAGAAATCACCAGCGCAGCTCAAAAATTTCCCAATAACTCCATCATTCAATCGGTCTTTTCGGATGAGGTGATTCGGAGTGGGGTGCTCAAAATTGAAAAGCCTCAGGTGACGCCCGAAGAAGTAAAGTCGGGTGCATTGATAGACAAGGCGATCGCCCAAGTTAACAGTGCCGTTGACTTGTTAGACGGCAAAGCTTCAGCCGAAGAAATCATGGAATACAAGCAGATGATCTACAGCGCCGCAGAAGCCGTGGCCAGTGCTGCGGGCAAAGGCTTGTTCGGTTCGGGAGAAAAGGTCACGGTCGCAGAAGCTGCGGCATTGGAGAAGCTCAAAGCTGCGCTAGAGTTGGCATAGACTCTTGTCTAGACTCGTTCAACAGGCGTAGACAACCTGCGCAGGAGTAGCTTATAGACACACGGCCTAGCGCCGAACCCGTTACACCCGCTCGTCCCCCTATTTTTGATACCCGTCCCCCTGTTTAGGAGAAACCCATGATGACTGCTCGATGGCTCAAAGTCTTGACGGCGCTCTGTCTGAGCGTGCTGCTGTTTGTGACCGCCTGCTCCAAAGCACCGTCGTCTCCCTACTCTCAGATTCAAGACGAAACCACAGGGCGAGGTGCGCCCAAGGCCGTGGCTAAAGCAGCCGAACAGGGCAGCTCGTTCAACCGCTTCTTCCCCGATAGTAAAAGCTATAACGTGATCCCTTCTCAAGAGAAGAAGGGCTTCGCCGAATATAAGGTCAATAAAGACGGTAAAACAGTGGCGATGCTCAGCATTAACGACACCACAAGCCTTCCCACCGCAGCCTTGAAGTACAAGAGCAGCACGTCTACAGTGGCGGGCTATCCCTCGGTTGAGCAAGGCACAACGACGACCGGCATTCTAGTGGGCGATCGCTATCAGGTCAAAGTCATCTCGCGCGACCCCAGCTTTACCCAAGAGGAGCGAGTAGCCTGGTTGCAGCGGTTTGATCTCAACGGATTGGCAAGCTTGTCCCCCAATACTGCAAAAGCAACCCTGCCTGAGGTCGTCCCCAGTCAGCAGCCCCAGTCTTCTCCCCTGCGACGATTGCTGCCGCAGCCAGCCATGTAGTTCCTGCGGGCCATTCTGCATCATCCATCGCACTCGTTTTTAAGGAGCTTACCGTGAGTAAACCGATATTTGAAATCGTAGATAGCTTACCCAAGGGGGGGCCTACGGTGATGGCATTGCGGTCGTTAGACTTTGCTGTGCCCGGGCAGTGGGATAACTTGGTGGGGTTTGACAACACGATCAAAACCGTCACAGGAGAAACCGACCCGGCGTTGGTGCAGCAAATTGGGGAGCGCGCGGTAGCGCTTTATAACGATAAGTCTCAGGGCTATCAGCGGGCGCTGTGGCTCTACGAAACGGTGGATTCTGCCTCTGGCATGTTGGGCACAGCCGCCATGATGAACCGCATTGGACAAGATACGTTTCTGGGGTTTCTCAAGCATGTGACGCCGAAGCCCGAAAAGGCACAAAGCCTCGATCTCTGCGTCAAGCTGGTGACGGAGCTGGTAGCCTTTTGCCAAATTAATGGCATCCCCGGCGACAGCGTGGGCGACTTCGTAGCCTCTCTGGGCGACTACAGCGGCGAGTCTCTAATGCGGATGGCGGCGCTCACCTGCTTTGATGGGTTGATTCCCCTCGGGGCAGGGTTTACGGACAAAGCCCTATCTGTGATTCAGGGAACCAGCCCATCAGATATTGAGGGCAACCAGACCTTTAAGGGCGTGCGAGATTTGATCCCCGGCAAGGACGCTAAGCAGAAGCATGATTTCATTACCGAGAGCTTTGGTGCGACAAAGGGGTGGATGGATGGGTTTGTAGCCTCGAAAGGGCTAACTCAGGCCAATGTGCTGGATCATCTGTCGCGGTTTGTCGAGTTTTCATCCGATAAGCTCGACTATCTGGGTGCATTGCTAGATGTGACGGTGAAGTACTATCGGCACACGGGGGTGCAAACCCTAGCACGGCGGCTAACCGAACGAGCCTACGCAGAAATTTAGTCATCTCATATCAGTTTCATATCAGTTTCGGCAAATGCTTAAAGCCGTGCTGTCCGCGATGCGGGCAGCACGGCTTTGCGTTAGTTCAGCCCTCTGGTGCAGGGCTAATATCAAGTCCGCTTAATCGACCTCACTATGAACTCAGAATGAACAAGGGTTAGCGGCTTAAAATTCTTAGGTTAATTGACCGGACTTGATGTAAAACAACGCTATTGAACTCACGGTTACATCACAAAATCCACAAAATCTGATGTCGGGATAAGCGCAACCCCTTGAGGTTCTGTGCGCGTCGCGCAGTGTTCCAAAACCTGTCGTCACCCAAACTGACGTTAACAAAACCTGAGTTCGGGATACGCTCAAACCCTCTTAACCCGAACTGACGTCAACAAAGAGCATGGGGCAATAGTCCTCATGCTCTTTGTTTGGACGGTAGGGGACTGATGATTGCCGTTCAGCCGATGCTTGGGATTGACTCTACTGGGGATTAAACCTAGGGACGGCGATCGCCCACCGGGTTATTAGCGCTCGCATCGGCATTGCCATTGCTGCCACCTAGATTTTGTCGCACATCATCAATCGCATCGTTCAGCTGGGCAATTTTATCTTCTAGGCTGCGACGCGCCACTTCCATATTTTGGGGATTCGCCGAGAGCCGCTTTTTCTTGCTGGACTTGCCTTCTAGCCGAGAAAAGGGGGCTTTGCCTTCGTCTGCATCTTGCTGCTTGTTGAGTTTGGTGGTTGCCAACACGCCAACCACACCGCCGACCACACCGCCAACCAGGGTGCCCAGCAAAAACCCACCGAAAAAGTTATCTTGCTGACTCATAATTCACTCGCTTGTTCAAGATTGAGGAGGCTGAATTTGGCGACGCTTGGCAGCACCCTTGCTCTAGGGGCTGTCATCAATTAGCCGTTAATGGCCCAGAAATGAACGGTCACAGCCCCTAGCCTGTTTTTTGGATCGGGCGTGGCAACGCTCGTAGCACAAGGCTTTTGGTCGGAATTGATGACACGCCCTAGGATGCTGCAAAAGATCCAACTGTGATCTTGTTCAAAGCTTACCTGTTTGCGGGGGGTGGTGGCTAGCGCAATAGCTCACTCGATTGCGGCTCTAAACCCGCAGGGCACAGGTTCATGTTGCAAATGTGCGATCGCCTGCATCTCCCAGACCCGGCACAATAAAGCCGTGCTCATTCAGCGCTTCATCAATCCCAGCGGCGAAAATCGTCAGCTCTGGATAGGCCGCCCCTAACCGCTGCAAGGCAGGAGGAGCCGCCACAACGGAGATAATTCGCACTAGGGACGGATCAACGCCCCGCTGCACAAGTTCGGTCATCACCGCAACGGAAGTTCCACCGGTCGCCAGCATCGGTTCTGGAATCAGGATGCGCGTGGTCGGATTGAACTGCGGCGGCAGTTTGTTGAGGTACCAGGTGGGTTCTAGGGTCTCTTCATTGCGGGCCAGCCCAACGTGATAGGTATTGGCGAGAGGCAACAGCGCCTGCGCCCCCTCCATGAGCGCTAATCCGGCCCGCAGAATAGGCACTAGCGCAATGGGCGCTTCGGGATTAATAAAGGTCGCCGGACAGTTTGCCAGCGGCGTCTTCACCTCTGTCTCAACCGTGGGCAGCCAATCCCGCATGGCTTCATAGGTAAGCCAGCGTCCCAGTTCGGTCATCGCGCTGCGAAACAGCACAGGCGGTGTGGATTCGTCACGGGCAACCCCAAGCCAATGCTTGACGAGTGGATGGTTGGGAACGTAGACGCGCAGTTGTAGGGTCATGGCAACGGGGGGGCAGTTCTTTTCGAGATAACTTCGAGATAACAGGGCCAACATCACATAAACGACGATAATCATACGCTGTTGCGGCAGCGGTGGTCACATTCACGGCTACAGAACGGCAAAAGAGATTGGGTATGGACTCCGCCTGGTACCTACTCTACCGACCGAGTCAGGCGTGTAGGCTGGGAGAAGACAGCACAGCCTGCCGAGGCAAGTCAAGGCTATGCAGTAGATGGATGGGTCGCCATGGCAAAGAAACAAAAATTCCCCCACCTTGTGGGCTCAAAGTGGACATCGTGTCGGCCAAGCTGGGGCTGGCGACACTTTCAGGTGGTGAATCGCAAAAATGAAGGGCGGTGGGTGTTTGCAGAAATGGTCGCCTCCTGCGACCCCACGGTGCGATTTTGGCTGAATGCGACCCAGCTCAAAGATCGCACGCTGTGGCAAGCCGGATGGCGATCGCTCGAAGAACAAGACGCCCTCGATCGCGCCCTCGATGAACTAGACCTGCAGCATCGTCACTAGTAGATTATTAACCTGAGCCTCCAATGCCGGAGGCAGGAAGGTGCAAAGAACCAAAAGGCCTGACTACCCAGGGGTTCAGCTTTACCCGTGGGCTCTTTTCCCTTGGAAGGTTCATGAGCAAAAGGGAGGGGTGGCATGCAACTCCTCCCTTTTGCTAACAGCGTGACGTTAAACCGGCACGAAACGATACAGGCCTAAACGATACACGCCTAAACAACCCTAAACAACAAAGTAGTCCGCCACATTCAGCACGCCTGCGTTGCCATCCCCTGGCTTAAACACCATGCTGCTCATGTTGACGACCATATCCTGATTTTGGTTAAACCCATTCAGGGCGTTGTTAACCGACAGATAGGTGCCACCCTGCCAATCGAAGAACAGCGCCTGGTTTCGAGTTAACGCCTGATTGCCCGGCGCGGTTTGGTTTTTGTCAAGATACGCTGCCGCTGCTGCTTGGGCCAAGGTATTGGCCACAACGACGCCCGCATTGAACAGCCGAGGGGGGGGCGTCGTAGCTTGCAGGCTATTGTTAAAGCTCAGCAAGATGCGATCGCCCTCCGTTTGATTAAAGTCAAGGATGCGATCGCGGTTTGCTACCCGAGACTGTCGCAACACCGCGGCCTTGCTGGCTCCCAAAAAGGCGAACGTGTCGGCCCCGTTGCCGCCCACCAGCACATTCCGTCCGCCTCCGCTCACCAACACATCGTTCCCCGCACCCCCGATCAGGCGATTTCGGCCCGCCCCAGCATAGAGCGTATCGTTGCCATTGTTGCCTCGCAGAATATCGTTGCCCTGTCCGCCAAACAGCACATCATCATTACTGCCGCCAAACAGGCGATCATTCCCTGGCCCGCCATAGAGCGTGTCACGGCCTGCCCCCCCGCGGATGGTGTCATTGCCCGCACCCCCAAACAGCACATCGTTGCCGCTGCCGCCGTTAATCAGGTCATTGCCAGGGCCACCGAAGATTGTGTCGTCGCCCACACCGCCAAACAGGCGATCATCGCCCGCACCACCCCGCAACACATCATCCCCCGCACCGCCAAAAATCAGATCATCACCTGGACCGCCCAAAAGGGTGTCGTTGCCGTTGTTGCCAAATAGGGTATCGTTGCCCGCCCCGCCAAACAGCAGGTCTCGCCCAGCACCGCCTCGCAGCACATCGGCACCATTTCCACCCCGCAGCGTATCGTTGCCTGCGCCGCCGATTAGGGTGTCATTTCCTGGCCCGCCAAACAGCGCATCATTACCGTTGCCTCCAAGGATAAAGTCATCTCCACCCCCGCCAAACAGCACATCGTTGCCCGCCTTGCCGCGTAGCACATCATTGCCGGGGCCACCGCGCAGGGTATCGTTGCCTGCACCGCCATCTAGCGTGTCATTGCCATTGCCGCCAAACAGCAGATCGTTACCGTTGTTGCCAAACAGCAGATCGTCACCAGGGCCACCGCGCAGGGTGTCGCGCCCGGCCCCCCCCCTCAAAACATCATTGCCGCCATCACCAAATAGGGCATCATTGCCGTTATTGCCAAATAGCGTATCGTTGCCGGCCCCCCCGCGCAAGGTATCGTTGCCCGCACTGCCACGCAACAGGTCACGCCCGCCTCCACCCAGCAGCAAGTCGTTGCCCGCGCCGCCATTGAGGGTGTCATTCCCGGCCCCCCCGCGCAAGGTATCGTTGCCCGCGCCACCAATCAAGCGATCGTTGCCGCCCTCGCCAAACAGTCGATCATCACCCGGGCCGCCAAAAATCACGTCGCCACAGTCACCGCCCCGAATGGTGTCATCACCAGCCAGACCAAACATCGTGTCTTGTCCGGTCGTGCCTACCAAGGTATCGGCCTGATTGGTTCCAGTGATCACCAACCCAGGCAAGCACCCCCCAGTTGGCGGCGGTACCGAAATCTGTTGTAGCGTTACCGTTGCCGGTGTCAGAGAGGTCGCTCCCAGGTTATCAACGGCTGTATAAGTAAAGCTAGCCGTGCCAGAGAAGGCCGCCAACGCTCGGAAAAAGACCTGATTAGCCTGATTGGGAGGAATGAGCTGGTTGACGGCGATCGGAGTACCACCCTGATTAGGGTTGCCCAAGAACAAGCGCCCCTCGCCTGCAATCGGCAACGACAGAATGCGGAACCCACTTAGGGTGCCATCTGGATCTGATCCAGATAGCGCTGACAACCGCGTTACGCCTTCACCCGGGCCTTTGACATCTGTGGTGATGGGGTCGGTTAGGGGAGGCAGGTTGGGCTCTAGGGTGCCGACAGCCAGCGTGAAGGTGCCCGGCGTCACTGAGGGCTCTTGATCATCGTCGATGCCGGTATAGCTAAAACTAGCGCCAGCAAAGCTATCGGTCGGCACAAAGAACAGTTGATTGGCCTGCCCTACTGGAATCACTTGATTCAGCCCTACGGCGGTACCGCCCTGGTTGGGGTCGCCCAGGAAGAGCTGCCCTTGTCCTGCGGGTGGCAGTGACAAAATTTGGAAGCTCGTTAGGGTTCCATCGGGATCGCTGCCTGACAACGCCGGAAGTTGGGTGGGTTCGCCTGCGACAGGGGGCACAGTCCCCGTAACAGGGTCAGTAATCGGAGGCTGGTTTGATATGCCGCTAACGATTTGGGTTGTAACAGTTGTGCTGTTGCTGCCAGGGTTAGATTCAGCCAGACCTGGAATCGGCGGCGAACTCACTGTCGTGGTAAGCGGGGTGTTGACGGGTGTTCCAGCGTCTACAACCCCCGTTACGGTGAAGGTGCGTATTTCATTGGCGGTTAAATCCACAGTGGTGGAAATAGTGTTGCCGCTGGGCGAGCCATCAAAGGTGATGTTTGTAATTTCTGGCGGCAGGCCAATCAACAGCGGCACGTTGTTTACATCAAACGTGCCGCTGTTGTTGGTGACGGTAACCACATAGGTGACGGTATCACCTGGTTGCGCCTCGGGCTGACCAGTGGGCACATTTACCTGAATATCGATATCGGGTGTGGGGATAGGAAGGGTGCCAAAGTCATTGAACTGCAACGATGCGTTGTTGTCGGATCGGACTGTGTCGGCAACGCGAGTCGCCGTCGCGTCGGTTAAGCTAAGCCGCCACAATCCGTCAGTGCCGCCTTCATCAGAGGAGGTGTAGAGCTGCCCATCTTGCCCAAAGGCCAGGGAGCCTGCTCCGTCGGCGCTGATACCCGAGTCGCCAATAAAGACTGCGTTAAGGTTCGCCGGATCGCTAATATCTACGCTGTAAAGCCGAATGGTTTGACCGCCAGGGGCGACGGTGATGATCAGGCGATTTGCATCGTTGGGGTCGAAGGCCATGTCGCCACTGCCCGCACTGAACGGCGTGGTGCCGCCAGAAATATCGCCGAAGACCGTCAGTTCCCCAGTGGTTTGGTTAACGGCGTAGAGTAATGTCTCAGACAGGTTCATGGCATAGATCACGCCATTTTGAGCCTGGGCTAGCTTGACAAAGCCTGTGCCTGCGCTGCCGGAGTTGTCAAACGGGAGAATGGTGTTTTGGGAGCCAGGAGCCGCAAAGGGGTCAAAAAAGGCGACGCGCCGATCGGTGCCTTGGCCGATGTAGTAGATCCGTCCGTTTTCGGCTTCGCGGGCGATCGCATTGGTATTAAACGCCAGCGTCCCCACTTGGTCAGCTTCGCCATTGGTCAAATCCAGTACGAATAGCGATGTCGCGACGTTGGCGTAGAACAGGTTGGGAAAGGCCGTTGCCAAAATTCCGGTATAAGCCGCTTGGCCCAATGCATCCAACGCAAGCGGTGGCGCTGGTGCTCCAGTTTGGTAGTCGAGCTGCCAACGCCCGCCGAGAGAGGCTGCGCCCACGGGGTGAGTCGCCGCGGCAACATGGGTGCCCGTCAGCTCTGCCAGGGTCTGCACAAAATCGCGACCGACTGCGCCCGCCGCCACGTTGCAACCGTAGAGCAAGAGATGAGCACCGGGGGCAAAGGCAGAAGCCCAGCCCGTGATGGACTGGGCTTGGGTATAGAGTTGCTGTGTGGTGAGGCCGCTTGTTCCCAACAGCACCTGACCAGGTTGACCATGGGAAAGAATGTGCAGCTCTGTAACTGCCGACTGGTGCTTCAGAATATTAGAAATCTGAGCAAGCCCAGACTGGTTAGGCTGAAGCACATGCACGTCGGCGTGAAGCCGAGTGGAGTCAATTAGAGACGCGTAGTGAGGGACGCTAGGGTCAACAATGATCAGAATTTTGGTCGGCACTGATTTCACGGGAAAGACCTCTTAACACAGCAGAACAGGATGAACGGAGCGCATTGTTTGAATACGGCATTTGAATAACGACTTGAGAACTCCGACCACAGGTGGGCTTTATCAAGCCATGACCTAGCGTGACTCGGGACATTGACAAGCGCTCGATGCTGAAGTTTTTTCAACACATGATCAGCGAGGGATTGCGGTGACGGTGATACAGTGTGGGCGATCGCCCACATCGGGAATTAATACTCACCAAACTCAAAAAGCATGACGAGAAGAATCTCTACCCGTGAGCCAACACAACCTAAATGCTGAAATATGACCTAACTCCGTAAATCTAATGGGTTTTGGCTACAAATTGAACATTTTTTTCATGAAAAAGATCAGATTTTATCCTGATACTTATAAAGATTATTTGTAGAGTAATGGTTAGCTTCAGCTCAATCCCTGCTGGCCCTAGGCTTAAACGTCAGTTTGGGATAGGACGTGGTTTTAGGGCACAGCGCGCTGCGCTGTGCCCTAAAAACTTTGATATGCCGTGCGCAATACCCACGGCATATCAAATATTTGAGCTTATTCCGACCTTAGGTGACGTCAAACAGGGGCTAGATTATCTGCCAAAAAGGCAAGTGTGCGCTGCCAAGCGTCGGCAGCTGCCTCAGCGTTGTAGACCTCGGGGCGGGTATCGTTGAAAAAGGCGTGGGTGACGCCGGGGTAAGTGTGGGTGGTCATCGATTTACCTGCGGTCTGCACTGCCGCCTCGAGCTGCTGCACCGCTGCTGGCGTGACAAAGGTATCGTCTGCGGCAAACAGCCCCAGCACAGGCGCGCTGAGCTGACTGAAGTCGGGCGAGACCTTAGGATGGATGCCGTAAAAATTCACTACGGCTCCAATGCGATCGCTCACTGTGGCAGTCAGCAGTGCCAGTTGACCCCCCATGCAAAAGCCCACCACGCCGACTTGGTGGCTGGTGACCGCATCATGGTTGAGCAAAAACTCGACTGTGCGCTGCAGGGTGGTAGCTGTTTGCTCAATATTTAGCGCCATTAGCAGCCGTCCGGCTTCATCGGGCGAGGTCGTTGTGGTGCCCTGAAACAAATCGGGGGCGATCGCCACATAGCCTTCCTGAGCAAAGCGATCCACCACATCTTTGATATGGGGCACCAAGCCCCACCATTCCTGTAAAACGATCAGCCCCGGGCCCGACCCTGCGGGCGGCGTGGCTACATATCCAACTCCATCAATAGTCTGTCCTGTCATGATTGTTCCGCTGGTTTTCTGTGGATTTATGGTTAAGCGCGTTGCAGGTGATGCATAAGATCGGTTCATACCAGTTAGAGCTGGGTTGACCGTGATAGGCATCGGTCACGAACCCGGGCTGCATCGTGTTCCCACACTTACGCGACACGCAACCCCACGGATTGTATCGGCTTCTGCGAGGGGGTGCGAGCTGCGGTGAGCACTTACCGGGCGTGCCGCCGCTGTAGGCTAGGTTAGCCGGTTGGGTCAGATGGTTGGGTCAGCGCGAGGGGATGCGATCGCCCTACAATAGGAGCATGGTTTATGGGCGTCATCCGGCGTCTTGATCAACTGCCTATCGACTGCGCCAACTGCTATGACTGCCAAACCCCCCACCCTCAACCTCACCCAGCTCGCCCAACAGACTCGCGCAGCGGCACGACACCTCGCTGTAGCGTCTACCGCACAGCGCAATGCCGCAGTGGAGGCGATCGCCCACGCCTTAGAATCGGCAGCTCCTGACATTTTGGCGGCCAACGCCGAAGACTGCCGCATTGCGCAAGAGGACGGCTTGGCTGCCCCCCTCTACGGTCGGCTCAAGCTTGATGACGCTAAGTTGGATGGGGCGATCGCCGGTGTGCGGGACGTGGCTCGATTAGCTGACCCGCTGGGCACCGTGCAGATTCATCGCGAGCTAGATGCAGGGCTGGTGCTCAAGCGCATCACCTGTCCCCTAGGCGTGCTGGGGGTCATTTTTGAATCGCGACCCGATGCCCTGGTGCAGATCGCCACGCTTGCCATCAAGTCGGGGAATGGGGTCATTCTCAAGGGCGGGCGCGAGTCGGTGCGCTCTTGCACGGCGCTAACCCAGGCCATTCACCAGGGCTTGCAGTCGGTGGGTATGGCCCCAGCGGTGGTGCAGCTGCTCACCACTCGAGCAGAAATTCAGGCCTTGTTAGCGCTTGATACCGAAGTGGATTTGATTATTCCGCGTGGTTCTAATGCCTTTGTACGCTACGTGCAAGAGCACACCCACATTCCGGTGCTGGGCCATGCCGATGGCATTTGCCATCTATATGTAGACCAGGCGGCAGATGTGGCTACGGCGATTCAGGTGGCGGTAGATGCCAAAACTCAGTACCCCTCCGCCTGCAATACGATCGAAACGCTGCTAGTGCACCGGGCGATCGCCCCTCGCCTTTTACCGGCTCTGGCCGCAGCTCTGCGCTCGCATCAGGTAGCGTTGCGGGGTGATGCCCCAACGCAGCAGCAGCTCGCCGCCACTGGCATGTCTATTGCCCTGGCTACTGACGAAGACTGGCGTACTGAGTACAGCGACTTGATTCTGGCGATTCGGCAGGTGGATTCTTTAGAAGAGGCGATCGCCCACATCAACACCTACGGCTCTCGCCACACCGAGGCCATCATCACCCAAGATGACCAAGCCGCGCTCACCTTTATGAACCAAGTGGATGCAGCTGGCGTGTTCCACAATTGTTCGACCCGGTTTGCCGACGGCTTCCGCTACGGGTTTGGGGCAGAGGTGGGCATCAGCACTCAAAAAATGCCGCCCCGTGGCCCCGTCGGGCTAGAAGGGCTGATTACCTACAAATATCGGATGACCGGCTCTGGGCATATCGCCGCTACCTATAGCGGCAGCGCCGCCCAGCCCTTTACCCATCGCGATCTCTAACCTTCTAATACTTTGCTATCTAATACTTTGCTATCTCCCTCGGCTGATCAACCTTCATGAACGACTACATTCACATCTCAAACTTGCGGATGTACGGCTTTACCGGGGTCTTGCCCGAGGAGCAAGCGCTCGGCCAGTGGTATGAGGTGGATCTGTGGATTTGGACTGATACCGCAAAAGCGGCCCAGACAGACGAGCTAGATGATACCTATGACTATGTCAACGCTGTGAACGAGGTGCGCGAGCTGGTGCGCACCGCTCGGTATAACCTGATTGAACGACTGGCGGGGGCGATTGCCCAGATTATCCTCACCTCTCCCAAAGTGCACCAAGTGCACGTGCGCCTTACCAAAGTCAGCCCGCCCATTCCCGACTTTTCTGGCAAAGTATCGGTAGAAATTACGCGCTCCGCTGCAGGTATCTCAACCACCGAAACCGCCAGTCACAATCAGGACATTCCCGCCAAAGAGGTCAGTTCGGCAAAAGCTGAGCAGCACATCCCCAGCAAATGCGACGGCCCATGAGAGGTTGTTTGAAAAGGTGATCTCGGTTCGATTCGAACCCGGAGATCCCCCCTAGCCCCCTTGAAAAGGGAGGAATTAGCTCAAAGTCCCCCTTATTAAGGGAGATTTAGGGGGCATCAAACACTGCGTGCGACACCAAACGGGACTTTTAAAACATCCTCTGAGGCGATGCAACGCTATTGGTTAATCGCACTATTGGATCAAGCTTCTACGCCTGACTTCAGCCTCAGACATTGGCTTAATCAAAGTAAAACAGCGTCACAATTCGGCGTTGCTCTTCCGCATCTCGGCAGGTTTTGAGAAGCGTATGGCTATCGTGAAACGCAAAGCATATGAGTTGTTGGCACCGCGACACAATTTCTTGGTTGCACACGGCGCTGGCTTCAGCCAGAGACAGCGCATCGTTGGCAGGGCTTTCTACCAAATGCATGACGGACTCGAGTTGCTCACGCGACTCACGTGGCTGTCGAGCTAGACTCTGAGGCAAAATCACCGTCAACAGGTTAGGGTTGGCCCGCATCGCCCCTCGAATCGCCGCAGAGTTGGTGCCTGTCGCGCCAGAGGTCAGCAGTTGATTGCCGCCCAGCACCAGCGCATAACTCATTTCTTCGATGAGCACTTGGTGGGTAATGGGCACATGCCGTGAACCGAGCAAGGCAACTCGCTTTGATCCAGTTTGCTGAATTGCGGCAAGCTCTTGCAGATAATCGTCTAATTTGGGTAGATCAACCGACTGACTCAAAGGTGACCCAACTACTGGCGAAACAACCTCGCTATTCTATCAGGTGTTGAGTAGGTGTTGAGCGCAACCTAACCTAACAGCAGGCGAATCCAGCGCTAATACAGCTCAGCTTCAATTTGGTTAAGCGGCACAAAGCATTCTTGCGGGAGCAGAATGGGCTTGCCGCCAAAAATCAGCTTGCCACGATGGGTGAAGCGGTCAATTGCTATGCCTAGCGGGCGCTGCACTTGATCTGGATGCACTTCGTAATAGGTGCGATAGATAGTGCGCGCGGCTTGCAATAGGGCCGGGTCAAGCAGCGCCGAAAAGTCGATATGGTCGGGGCGCGCATTCACGCGGGTATCGATGTTCGGGTGGTTTGTGGTTGCTTGTGACGTGTACACCATCTACTCCAGGGGTGCGATCGCCACGCTAGAACCTGATCGGGCTGATAGCGTAGCTATGGGTATTAGTTCATCAACCATAGGGGTGACTGCCCTCAAGGATAGCGAAAAATTGCCCAGGCGGATGGGGATTCTTGATGAGGGCTTGAGGCGATGACGTGGCGTGGCTCAATGTACGCGCGATCGCCCCCCGCACTATAAGATCAAAAAGATAAACACCGAGTATTTGACGAACCAATGTTGGAGACCGACGCATGGATGTAATTCCTGCCATTGACCTACTGGAGGGGCGCTGCGTGCGCCTGTATCAGGGCGATTATGCGCAATCTCAGGTGTTTGGCGAAAATCCGGTGGCGGTCGCGCAGCAGTTTGTAGAGCAGGGTGCGACCCGGCTGCATTTGGTGGATCTTGATGGAGCGAAGGCAGGGCATCCGGTCAACCAAGCGGTGATCGAAGCCATTGCGCAGGCTGTATCAGTTCCCATAGAAGTGGGGGGTGGATTGCGCGATCGCCAGAGTGTGGCTGACCTGCTGGCGCTAGGCGTTCGCTGGGCTATTCTGGGCACCGTGGCGGTAGAGCAGCCTGAGTTAATCGCTACCCTCTGCCAAGACTTTCCAGGGCAGATCATCGTGGGCATTGATGCGCGCGATGGCTGGGTGGCAACCCGGGGCTGGCTCGAAACCTCACAGGTGCGGGCGATCGCCCTCGCACAGCAGATGGAGACCCTCGGCGTTGCCGCTATTATCTACACCGACATCCAGCGCGATGGAACCTTGCAAGGCCCCAACTACTCAGCCCTACGCGAACTAGCGGAGGCCATTACTGTGCCCGTCATCGCGTCTGGCGGCGTGAGTTCAACGGCAGATCTGATGCAGCTACTGCGGCTAGAGACGATCGGGGTAACGGGGGCGATCGTCGGCAAATCGCTATACACCGGCGACCTAATTCTGAAGCAAGCCATTCGCGCCGTAGGGCAGGGGCGTTGGCAAGATATTCCCCCAGACTTTGGCTCATCCGCACTGGCCTAGGGCGTGTCATCAATTTCGACCAAAAGTCTTATCGATCAATTGCTATGAGCATTGCCACGCCCGATCCAAAAAACAGGCTAGGGGCTGTGACCATTGATTTCTGGGCCATTAGCGGCTAATTGATGACAGCCCCTAGTTGTCCTAAAATCCCGCTCGGGAATGCTCAAGAGAGTCAGCGGGGCTGTCGCAATGCGACAGCCCCGCTGACTCTCTTGAGCTATGGCGCGTCAAGCGTTGGCTTGACCCAGTTTTATGGATGCGATAGGGAGCGATCGCCCCCCAATCTATATCGCTGTTTATGCGCTAATCGTCGCCGTCGCAGGCTTGCAGACCAGTTTTCGAGCTGCAACCATGCCATCCACCAGCGCGTCCATTTCTTCGCGCGTGTGCATTGCATTCACCGTGATCCGCAGGCGGGGCTTGGCAATAAACCAAATCGGCGATACCCACAGGCCAAAGTCTTTTAGCAGCACCCGAGCAAACTGTTTTGGATTGATGTCCGACGGCAACAATACGGGCAGAACGTTAGTCTCACCAATCGAGTCAAAGTCGTTCTCTGCCAGCCGACGCCGCAGATACGCGGTATTGTCTTGCAGGGTTTGCACCAGCTCTGGGTTTTGCTTCACTTGGCGAATCGCTGCGATCGCCGCCGCCGTCAGCGGAGGGGCCAACGAGCAGGTGCCGATTGACGTAGGCGACACATTCAGCAAAGGCTTGAGTTCGGCAACATGGGTGCTGATAGCAGCGCCAACCGAGGCCCCAAACTTAGAGAAGGTGGTCATAATCAGCGGAATGACACCCTTATCAATCGCGTCCTGCGGCAAGATACCGAAGTGCTCATAGATACCGCGCCCGGTTGCGCCCAGCGCGCCAGACGCATGCGCTTCATCCATCACCAGCACGCTGCCTTCGTAGTTCGACAGGATGTCGATCATTTCGGGCAGAGGCGCAATATCTCCATCCATGGAGAACACAGCATCAGACACGACCATGATGCGATCGCCCGGATTCACATAGCGCTTCAGCTTCCGCGCCAAGTCCTCCATGTTGCAGTGGCGGTAGGCCCGCACCCGCACCCTGGGGCTATAGCCAAACATCTTGCCCGAGCGCGTCCCGGCATGAGCCAGCGCAGACACAATGCAGCCATGATTCAGCACGTCAGTCAGAATCAACGTTTCTCGATCGTTCTCAAACCCAGGCACCGGAATCGCCAAATGGCAAAAGGCATCCATCAACGCCTGCATCGCCATCCAGGCATTGAGAAACAACTGAGTATGGGGCAAATGCTTGAAGGAGGACACTTCGTTTTCTAGCTGGCGATGCAGGTCAATGCGACCGCTCAGCACTGAGGTCGAGCTGTTGGAGGTGCCATAGGTGATGATGGCATCGATCGCAGCTTGCTTCACCGCTTCGTGCTGCACCAGCCCAAGCACGTCGTTGGTGCAAAATGTGAGGACGTTGTGGCGATCGCCAGTGGCAGCTTCTTCGATGTCAACGCGGTTGCCGCTTTTGCCTAGGCAGATGTATTCATCTGGATCAAGCTCGCTTTCATACCAGCGCTGGACATATTCTTTAACGACTTGCACGATAAACTCCCCTCACCGTAAATGATTTAGTACCGTTTTGACTCTGGCTTGCTAGCAGAATACCCAAACGGGAAAACCGCTGCGCCCTTTGCCCCATCCATGTGCATAGCCAAGGTGCATAATCTATCAACCTGCGTAAAATCTCCCCAAATGCGTTTAGGCGATTGGTCAAAACTCCAAAAGCGGCAGGGTTTAGCCATAAGTTAGGCCAATGGGATGGAACCAAATATAAACACTTAGTGTAAGGGCTGACACTAATCTGACAGAGCCACCCCGGGTTTATCCAGATGTTCTGTTCCACTTCTCATCAAGCCCGTGAATTGTCCACTGCCAACGCTCGAACCTCGTGAGCGGGCGGCGTGGCTGAGTTGTCATCCCGCATGGCCGCGCCTGATGCGGGGCTAGGTTGAGACGATTGTGACATAAATTGATCGAACTGCCGGACGATTAATCGCTGCAGAGCAATAATTGCCGGATTGATTTCGACATAGCGCCGTTGATCGCCGCGGGTGTAGGTGCGCTGCTCACTTTCCATCATCTCCACATCCTGTCGCAGAAACTTCATGAAGAACTGCTCTCGCACAAATCGCATCAGTGGCTCACGCACCGGGTTAAGCAGCCAGCGGGGGACGGGCAACCGCAAAAACAGCATCGAGAAGGATCGCGTTTCCTGTGGCCCTACCGGGAGCCGCATGAGATAGAGCGACGACACGCCTTCCATAGAGCTGTGGTAGTGCGGATAGTGGTAGTGGATATCGACGATGCGACTGGTAACGCCCCCATCGGTGCTCAGCCCCAGCACCTTCGTGATGAAGCCTTTGTAGTACACCCGGTAGCGGGCGCGAACATGCTCGGCAGAGTCTTCTAGCTTTAGCAATTCGGGGTCATACCAGCCTTGCAGATTTTCGTGCAAGAAGCCGTGGAACACATCCATCGTGTTTTCGTTGCAGATGGAGAAGTGCGCCTTGAAATGCCCGGTAATGGGAATCATGAAGCAGTCGGGGTCGTCATACTCGGGCACGCTGGGCAGCGGTTGACTCTCTGCTAACGCGCGATCGCCCGGAAACACCCACACAATACCGTAGCGCTCCCGAACGGGATAGCTGCGCGCCTGAGCGCAGGGCAGCTTCTGATCGGCGGGCAGGTAGGGAATGCGGGCACAATTGCCGTCAGGGGTGAATTCCCAACCGTGGTAAGGACACACCAAGCGATCGCCCGACACCTTGCCTTGGTGCAGCTCTACGCCTTTGTGGGGGCACGCATTTTCCATGGCATGGGCCTGTCCCGCAGTATCGCGATAGAGGGCGATCGCCTGCTGCCACACCGTGACAGGCACCACTTCACCAGATTTGAGCTGATTGGCCCAAACTGCTGGATACCAGTGATCGGGGTTGATACCCACCTCGCGCACTCGATTTTGCACCGTTTGACCCTTAAGGGTGGTTGCCAGTTCCATCGAACGACCTTCAACTCGCTATTTGCTATATATTCATTTCATGGACTAAAGATTGGCTCGTCTGACCCATGCCGCACAGCGTCAGACAGCTTGTCACCTACGTACTATTACACAGGTTACACAAGACATTCCTGCCAATCGATTCAGAAACTTGCGCCCCTAGAGCCACGGGGAAACGCGGGGGGCGATCGCCCTGATCGCTAGCCCAGCAGCGACTCCACCTGCTTTTCCCAACTGTCTTGATTGCGCCGAGCGACCTGCACAATTGGGGTCAGCGCCACAATGGCACACACCAACTCGTTCAACCACGACATGGGAAAGCGCATGGGCCGCATAATGTCTAAAAACAACACGACGCGATAGTCATCCGTGTCGTTCCAGACTTCGTGCATGAACGTGTCGTCAAAGATTAGGCTTTTGCCTTCTTCCCAATGGGCATACTGATCCGCCACGCGGATGCGGCACTTCTCTTTTTCCTGCGGCACCTTGAGGCCCAGATGGTAGCGGATAAACCCCTTGTGCTTGCCGTAGTGCGCGGGGATATGTTTGCCCGGTGCCAAGATCGAGAAAAACGCCACCTTGAGTCCTGGGATTCGTTGCAGCAGCTTCACCGTTTCAGGACAGCGTTTGCAGTTTTGCTTGGCCTTGTAGCCAAAGGCCCAGAAGAAGTAGGTTTTCCACAGGTTGTCGCCTGCAATGTTGCGCTGGCGAGGAGAAATATCATCGAAGTTAGGCAGCACATCCACGTACGCCATCACCCCATCGAGCTCTTTACGAATGACCGTCCAGTTGGCTTCCAGATCCTTCGCCCAGGGAAACTGATCGGTTGTAAAGAAGGTCGAGTCTCCCACTAGGGAATACTCAGGCACCATCGCCTCAAGTTTTTTGGTCACTGATTTCAGCAACGCGTTCATTCATACCCTCACGTAAACCACACCCGGCACCATGGCGATCGCCATCCTTAGCCGAGTCCTAGCCTAGCGGCAAGACGACCCCGTTGGGCAGGGCGATCGTGACAGATGGAGGGGTGTCCTAGTGAGGAAGCCCAAGCGGGATGCCCAAGCGGGATGCCCAAATGGAGGAGTCAGCGCTTAATCCTGCGCATCGGCCAGTTGGCAGCGGGTACACAATCCAAAAAATTCCAGCATGTGGTAATAAATTTTGAACTTGTACGACTGGTTTAGCTCCGTTTCTAGGCTGTGGACGGGGCACTCGTCAATGGGGATAGAAGTGCCACACTGCACGCAGGTCAGGTGGTGGCGGTCTTCCTGCATCGAGCTGTAGAGCGATTCGCCCGACGGCAGCGTGCGCACCTGCACCACGCCTTCTACTTTAAGCACTTCTAGCGAGCGATACACGGTGGCGAGCCCAATGCTGCTACCGCTGTTGCGGAGTTCTAAATAAATTTCTTGAGCAGAATAGGCGCGATCGCTCGCTTTTAGCAGATCGATAATTCGTTCTTGGTTGCGGGTGCGGCGCGTTTTCATAGCCAATGGCAGAAACGGACTCAAAACAAACGGAGAGCCAAGTGGCAGGAGGATCAAAGCGCTGAGAGATGTCTTACCACACGACATCCCTATCATACCTCCCTGGTCTAATCCGACATTGCTGAAGTCATTGCTGAAGTAGCAGGGCATGTTGCGTCATCCGTTTGTGAGGGCAGAGCCTTTGACCTATGCGGGTTTCATGCGATGGGTCATGAGTTGCCCAGAGCCCCATTGCAGCAGACCCATTGCGATAGAATCGAGAGTGGATATTTGAGAGGGTGCATTGTGGATCAACTTGTAACTCAGCTCTATCGGGCCAAAATCTTTATTACGCTGCGTCCCTCAGTGCTAGATCCCGCCGGAACGGCAGTTCAGTCCGGGTTGCAGCACATGGGCTACGACAATGTATCGCAGGTGCGCATCGGCAAGTATGTGGAAGTGACGCTCGCGGCAGCCGATGAGGCCGCAGCCCGACAGCAACTCGACCAAATGTGTGATCAACTGCTGGCGAATCCGGTGATTGAGAATTATCGATTTGAGATGGAGTTGACGCTTTAAGCCCTTGTATTTGCAACGATCTAGGCGATCGCCCAGCCTGCATTTCTCCACACTCTAGTCTGTCTACTTCTATCCCTTCACCCTACCTTCTATGAAATTCGGCGTTCTTGTATTTCCGGGGTCAAACTGCGATCGCGATGCGGCGATGGTGACGCGCGATCTGCTCGGTCAGCCGACGCGGATGGTGTGGCATGAAGAGAGCGATCTGGCCGATTTAGACGTGGTGATTGTGCCCGGCGGGTTTAGCTATGGCGATTATTTGCGGTGTGGGGCGATCGCCCGATTCTCGCCAGCTCTGCGCGCTACCCTCGACCACGCTCAACGCGGCGGACTGGTGCTGGGCATTTGCAATGGCTTTCAGGTGTTGACCGAGGCGGGGCTGCTGCCAGGAGCGCTGATGCGAAATCGGGATTTGCACTTTGTGTGCGATCGCGTGCATCTGCGAGTAGAACGCACCACCCTACCCTGGACGCAGGCCTACCAACCGGGTGAGCGCATTACGCTTCCCATTGCCCATGGCGAAGGCTGCTATTTTGCCGATGCCGACATGCTGAAACAGATCAACGATCGCGAGCAAGTGGTGTTCCGCTATGCTGCCGCCGATGGATCACTGACAGATGACGCCAACCCCAACGGTTCGGTTGAGCACATTGCAGGCCTCTGCAACACACGCGGCAACGTATTGGGGATGATGCCCCACCCCGAACGTGCTGCTGACCCAATGCTGGGCAGCATCGATGGGCTGCGCCTATTTGAAGGGGTGCTAGCGGCATGGGCAGGCGCTGCGCCGCGCTAGTGAAATTCATTCACGCCCAAGCGCCTGGTTATTAACGACTAATTGAGCCGATTAGGGCGATCGCGCGGGTCTTCTGCCGTTTGGGGCGGACGGGCGGGAGTTCCCCCAAGCGCTTCTGGCAGGGATGTGGGCACGGTGGGCGACAGCGGTGCTGAGCCTGCCGCTTCAGCAGCAGCAGGTGCTGCAGGATTCGAGTCGCTGGGGAGATCTGCGTCCACCAAATCCTCAGCGAGCTGTAGCGCACTGGCTGCAGGGGAGAGCGCCTCAGCAACTTGAGTTTGCTGCTGGAGTTGTTCCGTCGAAGACACTAACCGACTAAAGCCCCGAATCAAATCTCGCAGCCCGCGCCGCAGTGTCGGGTCGCCCGTTAGCTCATCCAGATCTGCCGTGATTTTTTGAGCATTTTGAAAGGTAGCGCGGGCGCTATCTAGCGTTTCTTGCAGCAGCAGCAGGTTGTCAGCGCTGCCAAGTGAGTCGGTTAGGGCACGCAGGCTCACAGAGGCTTGAGCCGCATTGTCTGCCGCAAGCGCCGCACTGGTAGACAGCAGTTGCAGATCTGCAATCACGCCCTGCTCCTCTACCAGAGGCATCAGGCGATTCACAATCACGCGAATATCGTTGCTGGTCTGCGTCACATTATTCAACGTGCTCACCAACGACCCTTGGTTAGCGGCAATCAGCCGATTCACCTCATTTGCTGTGACAGACAGTTCTGACGCGGTTCGCCCAACAGCTAGGGTTGTGGCATTGGCCGAGCGAGATAGGGTGCTCAGCTCTGCTTGCACAGATTCTGCTAGCTCAGTCACTTCTGCCGTGAGTCGGGTGACGCCAGCCGCCGCGTCAGACGAGTTGCGCGTTAGGGTGTTGATATTTTCAAACAGTTCAGGATTATTAAGAATGTTGGTCAGCTGAATCGTGGCGCGGATCAATTCGTTAAAGGTGACGCCCTTTTCGCCAGAAATGCGATCGCCATCACATATCACCAACGTGCGATCGCATTCCTCTGCCAAGGGGTCAAAGCTGCCCGCCGCCAACACCTCTTGGGCAGGCGGCAGGATGTCAATCCCAGCCTCGCCAATCAGCCCCGTCTGGTTGGGGTAGATCAGCGAATTTCGCGGAATAACGACCGAGGGCGGTGAGATCTCCACCTCCACTTCCGCGAGGTTTAACCCAGGGCGCACATCCGTAATTTGACCCACCAAAACTCCGCGATAGCGCACCGGGCCACCCGGCTGAATGCCACCCGCATCCACAAACTCAATCAAAAACGTATAGCTGCGGCTAAAGTTGAGCCCTCGGATCCACAGCCCCAATCCTATAAATAGCCCTAGCCCTGCCAGGATCAGCAGGCCCACTGAGCCTTCTCGAAGTGTGCGCGATCGCATATCTCTCTCCCTTCCGCTGCCGCCTATCCCACTTTCCCCAGATGCCGTCAGTAGAGGCTAAAATCATGAACTCCGCACCCCCCGGACAAGCTGTCTGATCTGGTTATAGCCAATTCTCTCTGGTGCGCTCTCTGAATTAGGACAGTTTCATCAGCCTAATCGACACCAGACGGGTGTCCGCCCCGTGCCCGCATCTCCACAGTTCGCAACCCACCCTCATCATCCCTTGTCCTGATTACATTACTCGCACAGGGTATCTGCGCCAATGCCCCAGTCAGGGGATTTCATAGTTTTTGAGGATCTATTTGGGATCTATTCGGGGCCTATAAGCAGACGTAGGCCTACCCCACCACCTGAATGGGGCCCTGCACGCTGCCACTAAAAAACTGGCGCACTGCCGCGTGATCTGTCGTATCAATCTCGTGGATGCCACCCTGCCACTGCACCTGTCCCCGATAGAGAAACACGACCCGATCCGCGGTGCGGCGAATGGTGCTGTCTTGATGGGTCACCATGACATAGGTGCTGCACCCGCCGGTATCGTTACGGATTTGCCGCACGAGATCTTCAATCACCGTGGAGGCAATGGGGTCAAGCCCTGCGGTGGGTTCATCATAGAGCAAGACTTCTGGGTTGTCGTCGGGAGATTCAGGATTGTCCATAATGGCACGGGCAAAGCTGACGCGCTTGCGCATACCGCCCGATAGCTCAGCCGGTAGGCGATCGCCAATGCCCGGCAACCCCACCATTTCTAGCTTGCGATCGACCAGTTGACGAATTTGATGGGCCGGTAGCCGCGAGTGCTGAACCAGCGAAAACCCCACATTCTCATACACCGTGAGGGAATCGAACAATGCCGCTTGCTGAAACACCATGCCAATGCCAATAGGGTCACTGCCATCTTCGGCTAAGCCCTCTCGGCGCTTGCCCTGAATGTAGATCTCACCGTCATCGGGTGCGAGCAGCCCAGCGATGATCCGCAGAATTGTGGATTTGCCGGTTCCTGACGGGCCAATGATGGCGATCGCCTCTCCCCGATGAATGGTTAAATCAACGCCATCTAAGACACGCGTGTTGCCAAAGGCCTTGCTGATGCCCCGCAGTTCAATTAAGGGTTCAGCCATCTGTTACCTGTACCTGTACCTGCCATCCCAAAGCCGTCATCGTCCCTGTTCCGCCCCGGTTCTTTATGGAATAAAAATACAGCGCGTCCGCTTGAAATTCCAATGCTAACGTTAGAAGCATCCAAATGGACGGGGTGGCGTGGGTCTAGTTTTGGGTAGGGGGCCTAGCCAGGCGATCGCCCCGAGAAAGACGCAGCCCGAGCGATCGCCCCTCATCTACAATCAGACGTTTGGCAGAAGTTTGGATGAGCCTGCGGCCTTGCAGCCCACCCAAAAAATCGGCCACCTGGGGCCACTCAAGGAGGAGCTACCCATGTCAGGATTTGGGGAAAGCGGAGCCATGCCATCCAACCCGCCGATAACACGTCCCTAGCGGCACCGCTTCCACGTCTGATTGCGTTCATACTAATTGCGTTCATCCGATTGCATCCATCCTGACCCCGCCGGTTTAGCCTAGTTGGTTCCAGACCCGAGATTTAGATCCTGACTTTCGCCCATGGCAAACACACTGATGAAGTATGCTCGGCAGGTGTTCCGTCCTGAGTCCTCCCAACGCCGCACCTCGCGCCGACGGGTCAACCAATGGTTTAAGTGGCTGTCGCCAGGGCTGTCGTTTAAGCGGTGGTTGATGGTGAGCGCTGGGGGCGTGCTGTTGGTGGGTCTGGGCACCGCAATCTGGGCGCGGCAAACCCCGATCTATCGCCTAGGGCAGTTTATTAGCGACACGCTAGAACTGATTACGCGCATTTTTCCGAACTCGATTAGTGGCCCTTTGGTGATTGCGGGGGGGCTGCTGTTGGTGCTGTGGGGGCAAACCCGCAGCCTCGACACTTTAAAAGAAGTGCTGATGCCCGAAGGGGATGAAGAGTTGGTGGATCGGCTGCGGGCGCATCGACGGCTGAATCGGGGGCCGAGGATTGTGGTGCTGGGGGGTGGCACGGGCCTGTCAACCCTGCTGCGGGGGCTCAAGGCCTATAGCACCAACATTACCGCGATTGTGACGGTGGCTGATGATGGCGGATCATCGGGGCGGCTGCGGCGAGAAATTGGGGTGCTGCCCCCGGGCGATATTCGCAATTGTTTGGCTGCCCTAGCTGATGAGGAAAAGCTGCTGACGGAGCTGTTTCAGTATCGCTTTCAGGCGGGGGATGGGCTAGTGGGCCACAGCTTTGGCAACTTGTTTCTCACGGTGATGAGCGAGGTGACGGGCGATTTGGAACAAGCGATCGCCGCCAGTTCCAAAGTCTTAGCCGTGCAAGGGCAAGTGCTGCCCTCGACCCTGAGCGATATGCGGCTGTGGGCAGAGCTGTCTGACGGTCGTCGGGTTGAGGGCGAGTCGAACATTACCCACGCCAACGGCACCATTGTCAAAATTGGGTCAGTTCCGGCGCATCCTCCAGCGCTACCCCGCGTGCTCCAAGCCATCAACGAGGCGGACTACATTGTGATGGGGCCGGGTAGCCTCTATACCAGCGTCATTCCGAACCTGTTGGTGCCCGATATTGTGAAGGCGATCGCCCGGCGAAAAGTCCCTCGCATCTATGTCTGCAACATCATGACCCAGCCGGGTGAAACCAACCACTACACCGTGGCCGACCACATTCGCGCCATTGATATTGTGGCCGGGGGGCAGCCCCTGTTCGACGCGGTGCTCGTGCAGAAAAAAATCCCCTCTGCAAATTCGTTGATCAACTACGCCCAAGAAGGATCCTATCCCGTCGTGTTGGATCGAGAGACGGTGATGGCCCTAGGCCGACGCATTGTCATCGCCAATGTGATGAGTGAAGATCTCGCTACGGGGATCGTGCGCCACGACAGCGATCGCCTGGCTCGTATTTTGCTGCGCTGGTATGGGCGCGTGCAGGGGCTCTAGCGCCGGGGCGATCGCCCTCAATGCTCAGCCAGCGCCCTTGTCTAGGGCGATCGCACAGGGCAATGTTTGGCAAGCGGCGGGATGAGCTAGGATGAGACACTGACGGCTCAATGCCGAATAGGCCATGCTGAATAGCGGTATCAAATCCATTTGCAGACTCCCTCTCTGATCCCGTTCCTCAGACAAGTTCTCCCGACAAGTTCCTCAGACAAATAGACGAATGAACCTCGTGATAGAAGAATCATTGCTGCGCTCGTTGGTTTGGCTTGACTATCGGCTGGCGGTGCTGTTTTTAGTCATTTTGCCGTTGCTGCTGCTGCTATGGGCCACGGTAAGCCGTTCAGAATCTATCCAGCGGGTGCTGATTATCTACTGGCGGGTGTCGAGCCTGCTGGCAATCACGGTGTATTTAATGATTGGCAACCTGCCGATCGGCTTTCTCTCGTCGTTTTTGGCGCGGGTGCTGATCCCCATCAGTCTTTGGTTTTGGGTTGATCTGAATGAAGAAATTGACGACTTGCGGCAGTCAACCCTGAAGTTGGCGTTTAATGCCTGGCGGTGGGCCGTTACTGCCTATAGCGTGGTGGGGGCGATCGCCTTCATCCCAGTCTTGCAGTGCAGCTTTAACCAGGGGCTCTACACCACCCCCTTTTGCCAAGTGTGGCGCGAGGCTCCGCTGATGTATCGCGATACCCTACACGCTGGCTACACCCTAGGCTTTTTGGGCTTTTGGGGTATTGTAGGACTCGTGATTTATTTGCTGTATTTGGTTTACTATGCTTTGGTTCGCTTTGGCAAAAATGGGCGTTCTGCAATGGAGCAATAGCCCATAGTCTCCCCCAGAAAGGACGCGGTCATGGCAGATTGGAACCCCGCAGCAGTGCGAATGCAGTACAACTTAGTGCTGACGGAAGCCGAGAAGGCTGAGATTTTGGCACAGCTGCCCCCGGCAGAAGATGGCAACCGCTACGCCGATGCAGTATTTGAGGGCGGCGGCGTCAAGGGAACAGCCTTTTTAGGCGCGTTGCGCTGCTTTAGCGAGGTGGGCATTCGCTGGCGCAAACTGGCTGGCACCTCGGCAGGGTCAATCACGGCAGCGCTAGTGGCCGCAGAGGTTGGGATTGAGGAGCTAGAAGCTTCGCTGGGGCAGTTAGATTATGTAGAGGATCTGCTCTCGGAACCCACCAGCCGATTTTTATTTCAGCGATCGCCCGACCGCGCCCTCGATAACCCGTTGGGGTTAGTGGCCAATCTTTGGGTTACGCGGCAGCTCGGGAAATATTCCACAGACCCCCTGCGGAATTGGGTCGCTGGAATCTTGGGCGATCGCCTCCACACGTTTGCCGATCTCAGCGACAGTCCCGACTTGCCCTGGCACCAGCGCCGCGCCCTCAAAATCATCGTCTCTGACATCACCCACGGCGAAATGCTCGTGCTGCCCGACGATCTCGAGCGCGGCGTTAACCAAGCCGCGATGAAGCAATATAACCTCAGCCGTCAAGATGACTTTAGCGTGGCCGAAGCGGTGCGCCTGTCGAGCAGCATTCCCTTTTTCTTTGAGCCGGGGCGCTTGGGCGACGCCACCATTGTCGATGGCGGCATCTTGAGCAACTTTCCGCTGTGGATTTTTGATTTAAATCAGATAGCACAGCCCAACCCGCCCATGCCGCGTTGCCCCACCTTTGGCTTTCGGATTGCTGACGACATGGCTAAACCCACGATCGACAGCGCCATTGACGTATTTTCGGCCATGCTCACCACCATCATGGTGGCCAAAGATCGCTTTCACCTGCGCAAGAATGGGCAGGGTCGGGTAATCAACATCGACACAACGGGCGTCACGGCTACGCAATTCAACCTGAGCAATGCCGACAAAGATCGCCTCTATCGCCAGGGCTACGAGGCGACCCGCGCGTTCTTACTCAATGAATGGAACTGGACAGAACACCTGCGCAGCCGAGGATATGACGTGGCCTAGAAGGTTCTGCCAACGCACAGTCCCATCACGCGGATCTCAATCAAAGCGTCGTGATCCCCCAGGGCAATCCGCGACTTGCCCCCCGTACTAAGAACAATCCGCTTCAGTGCTGGCTTGAGTCTCCGGTTCGATTGATTGGGCGATTTATCTATTTATAAAGGCAGAGGCGATCGCCCGTCTCGTCCTCGCCCTTTCTACCTCCAATGGCTTGCCAACTGAACCATGCGCGTTCACACTAAACGTAGATAAAGTCAGCCATTAAGCGAGAGTTAAGAGGATATTGTGAAACGGGTATTAGGAATTATCTTGGGCGGCGGTGCCGGAAGCCGTCTCTATCCCCTAACCAAACTCCGAGCCAAGCCTGCTGTTCCTCTAGCCGGCAAATATCGGTTGATTGATGTTCCGGTTAGCAATTGCATCAATTCTGATATCTATAAGATCTACGTACTGACGCAGTTTAACTCTGCCTCACTCAACCGTCATATTTCCCGCACGTTTAACTTTTCGGGCTTTCACGAAGGATTTGTCGAAATTCTGGCAGCGCAGCTCACGTCTGAGAATCCCAACTGGTTTCAGGGCACAGCAGATGCAGTACGGCAATACCTTTGGCTGTTTGAAGAGTTTGATGTGGATGAGTACTTGATCCTCTCGGGCGATCACCTCTACCGCATGGACTATCGCGAGTTCATTCAGCGTCACCGCGAAACCAATGCCGACATCACCATTTCTGTCGTGCCGATGGACGAGCGTCGCGCCTCAGATTTTGGCTTGATGAAGATTGACGATGCTGGTCGTGTGGTGGACTTTTCTGAAAAGCCCAAGGGTGATGCGCTTAAGCAGATGCAGGTAGATACCAGTGTGCTGGGGCTGTCGCCTGAAGATGCTAAGAAAAAGCCCTACATTGCATCAATGGGGATCTATGTCTTCAACCGAGATGTGATGTTTGAACTGTTGCGCGGGGCTCCTGCGCAAACAGACTTTGGCAAAGAGATCATTCCCAACTCGGCTGAGAACTATAACGTTCAAGCCTATTTGTTTAACGGTTATTGGGAAGACATTGGAACCATTGAGTCGTTCTATGACGCCAACTTGGCCCTGACCCAGCAGCCTCAGCCACCCTTCAGCTTTTATCACGAAGACGCGCCGATCTATACCCGAGGGCGATCGCTCCCCCCGTCTAAAATCCAAGATGCAACCATTTCGCGCACCATGATTGGAGAAGGCTGCATTCTGAAGGAATGCACCATCAATCACTCCATTCTGGGCATCCGCACCCGCATCGAAACGGGTTCGTTGATTGAAGACACCATGATTATGGGGTCGGACTATTATCAACCCATGGTAGAACGCCAAACCTTTGCACAAGAAGGCAAAGTGCCGTTGGGCATCGGCGCAAACACCACCATCCGCCGCGCCATTGTGGATAAAAATGCCTGCATTGGCAACAATGTGCAAATTATCAACAAAGACCGGGTGGAAGAAGCAGAGCGTGAGGATCTAGGGTTCTATATCCGCAACGGCATCATTGTGGTGTTCAAAAACACGGTTATTCCCGATGGCACAGTGATCTAGCGTCGGCTGTTATCTGCTCCAATTAGCCTTGAAAAAAAACAGATAGGGGGATGTCACTAAGTGACATCCCCCTATCTGTTTGAACGTACGGCGCGCTGCCATTATTGGGATGGGACGCTCGATTCAGACAAGCGTCCTATCTCATCAAGTAGGTAGATTCGATAGCGTTGGCTCAGCCTCGTACATGAAGCTGAACCAACGCTAGGCTTTGCCAAACGGGTGCCATCACCTCTATGAGCCGGATGCGAGAGCTGGAATCAGGTGCCTTCTTTGCCAAAGACCATGAAGTGCCAGCCTTTGCGCCGTTCCCCGGCCAGTTCTAGCACCACATGCTTGACGACTGTGTATTCCTCTAAGGCATAGTGCGACATGTCTTTGCCATAGCCGCTTTGCTTAAAGCCGCCGTGGGGCATTTCGCTAGCGATGGGCAAGTGGTCATTCACCCAAACCGTGCCCGCTTGCAGGGCTTTGGCCATGCGCATGGCGCGCTGCACGTTTAAGGTCCACACGCTGGCAGCAAGGCCGTAGGGGGTGTCGTTGGCAAGGGCGATCGCCTCTTCCTCAGTTGAGAACCGTTTCACCACCAGCACCGGGCCAAAGATTTCTTCACAGACGCAGCTGGCCTCTTGGGGCGGATCAACGATCAGCGTGGGCGGGAAAAAGTAGCCTTGGCTAGGCACCTCGCCGCCACAGGTGACAACGTGATAGCCCTTTTGCTTGGCTTCTTCCACATAGCCCGTTACTTTATTCAAATGTGACTGGCTAGAGAGCGGGCCTAGGTCTGTGTCATCGCCAAAGGGATCACCCACAATCACCTGGTTGGCCAACTCTGTCAACCGCGCGACAAAGGCGTCAAATTGACTCTCATGGACATAAATGCGGGTAGCTGCGGTGCAGTCTTGCCCAGAGTTCTGAAAGCCACCCACGATCGCCCCCTGGGCTGCGGCTTCCATATCGGCATCGTCAAAGACAACAAAGGGCGCTTTGCCACCCAGCTCTAGCGTGACGCGCTTGACCGTGCTGCTGGCTAGTTCCGCCACGCGCTTGCCCGTGCGAGTGCTGCCGGTAAAACTCACCATGCCGATATCGGGATGGGTGCAGATGGCCTCGCCCACCTCAGCCCCGCCCGTGACGATGTTGATCAGCCCCTTCGGCAAGCCCGCTTCTACCGCAATCTGAGCTAGCCGAATGGAGGTGATCGGGGTATTAGGAGCAGGCTTGAGCACAATGGCATTCCCAGCAGCGATCGCCGGTGCAATCTTCCACACGGCCATCATCAGCGGGTAGTTCCACGGGGTAATCGCGCCGACCACGCCGATGGGTTCGCGCCGTATCAGACTGGTATAGCCGCCGACATATTCGCCCGCGGCCGCACCCTCTTGCCGCCGCACCGACGCTGCAAAATAGCGCAGATTGTCTATGGAAAAGGGGATATCGCCATTCACCGTGAGCTTCGTGGGCTTTCCTGCATTGCGGCTCTCGAGTTGGCACAGCTCGTCTGCATGGGCTTCTAGCGCATCGGCAAAGGCCATCATTGCGGCGCTGCGTTCGCTATAGGCGAGGGCCGCCCACTCTACCTGAGCTGCTTTGGCCGCTGCCACAGCCCGGTCTACATCGGCGCTAGTGCCCAGGGCCACGGTGGCAAACGCCTGCCCCGTGGCGGGGTCAAGCACCTCTTCACTGCCGGAGGTGATGGGTTCCCCTGCGATGATCATGGGGTAATGCACCATTTTCTCTGTGGTTGCCGTCATAAAATCCTCGTGGAATAAGACTGGATTAAGCGCGAGCGAGACTGGGCCATGAGCGATCGCCCCCATGCCTTTCCTAGATTGCGCTGTCCTTAGATTGTAGAACTGTCATCTAGTACACCAGAGCAGAATTTGACGTTTCTCAACGGGGTTTCCTGCGGCTTGCGGCCGGAACGAGTGCATCCTGCGTGGGTGAAGTTACTCGTTGCGCGTCTTTGTCAAATAGGCTGCATGAGTGCCCGTTGTGAACTAGCTGCTGGATTGCAGGGTGGTATTCTTAGTGAGTTGTTGGCTCAATTGACCCCCCTCCCATGAGTGCAGAGAACTTTAACCTTCAGGTCTCCGACGAGGCAAAAGAATTGCTGGTACCCGAGCGGCTGACGGCCATTCAGCAGGCGTTTGTTCAGATGGATACCAATCAGGATGGCAAGATTCAGCTAGAAGAATACATCACCGCCATGCTGGAGCTAGAGCGCACCCGCTTGGTTGATAAGTTCAACACGATGGACACCGACGGGGATGGCGAGATCACCTTTGACGAGTTTCTGGCTGTTACAGAACCTCACTATGTGCTGCTGAAAAAGATTCGAGAATTTGATTCCAACAAAAATGGACTGCTGTCGCTGAGTGAGGCGATCGCCCTCGCCGATAAAATTGATTTTCCCGTCACTGGCGCGCAACTCCAGCGACTGCTCGAAAAACACGCCGCCGCCCGCAATGGCAAAGTTACCTACAACGAGCTATTGGGCGCAATGGTGCGGTTTGGCTTCCAGTAAATCTGGGCTTTCAGCTCCCAGCCTGAGGCAGTGAGACGCCATACCACAGTCGTAAGGTCTGCCTTTCGTAACGTAAAAGTGCGGATTTAAGGACGAACCCCGGTTCATCCTTAACCCGTCACCTACCCGTCACCTACGCCAACAGGCAGACTCATCCTTTACCCTCAATCTCAGCTAGCAGGTGCTCGGCTTCTTGGCAGAGCTGCGTATGGCACAATCCATTGCTCGCCAGCAGCCCGCCCCACTGGCTCACATCGCCTGTGTTGTAGCGCAGCGGCGCACCGCTGAAATGGGTAAACTGGCCGCCCGCTTCGGTGAGGATGAGTTCTGGTGCGGCCATATCCCAATCCTTGGGGGCAGATTTGCCCGATAGCGACAGGTACACATCTGCCCGCTGATCGACGATGGCCGCAATCTTGCCGCCCACGCTGCCCACCGCCAGTTGTTTTTGGCACGAGAGCTGCTGCAAGAGCTGATTAAACCGCTCGTCGCGGTGGGTGCGGCTGACGACGACTGTGAGATCTGCGGGGCGATCGCACGTTGAAACCTGCCCCGCTGTCACCGTCCCATCCGCAGTTTCCACAAAGGTGCCGCCGCCCAGTTTCGCAAAATAGAGCCGCTCGGCCTCGGGGCAAGCGACCACCGCCATCACCGGACGCCCCCCGTGGGTGAGCGCCAGGTGAAACGCATACTCTCCGGTCTGGTCAATAAAGTCGCGGGTGCCATCCAGCGGGTCGATAATCCACACCCAGTCTTGAGGAAACGGCGCATTTGCAGCGCTGGCTTTATAGGTTTCTTCGCTGAGGTAGCCAAACTGCTCAGTGCCCACCGCCTGCTGCAATGCATCTAGCACATACCGATTCACCGCCAAATCTGCCGCCGTCACTGGCCCATCTTTTTTGTTTTGAATGTCTAATCCTTTCTGGCTGCCGTCATCTGGGGAAACGCCGCGATAGTAGGCGCGCAAAATCTTAGAGGCTCCCCAGCCAATGGTTCGGGCGATCGCCATCATGGCCTCTACCGACGTTCCTGCAATCTCACCGCCCCCATCTTGACCCAAGCCACTGCCTAACTGCTGCACCACACCTCTACCCTCAACGACTGCCCCGCCATTATATTGGTCGAAGTTCTTCTCAGCATCCCCATACCCCCTCAGCACCCATGGCTCGCGGCGACCAAATTTACGTAATGCGGCCCTTTCTTCAGCTCAATGGCGTGTATGAGCACCACGGCATCGACTGCGGCGATAGCACCGTCATTCACTACAGCAAAGTGGAATCAGACCCCGTCATCCGGCGCACCCCTTGGGCTGACTTTTCCTGGGGAAACCCCGTGTCAGTGAAAGAGTATGTCGCCAGCTACATTCCCGATGTGGTGGTGGAGCGGGCAGAAAGTCGCTTGGGCGAACGCCGCTATAACCTCACCGCCAACAACTGCGAACACTTTGCCACCTGGTGCAAAATAGGGCGCAACGACAGTCGGCAGATTTCTAACTTTAGTCTGGATCTCAACCTGGTAGACTTGGCGCGGCGCGGCGGCTTGGTGAATGAAGCGGCACAAGAGGGCGATCCCATTCAAGCAGCGGCGACGATTGAGCAGGCGTTGCATAATGTGGCGATCGCCCGTCATCAGCTCAACAGCCAAATTCAGCAGGCCGAACACGAGCAAGACACCTGGCACCGCGTAGCCCAACTGGCTCTTAAACAAGCCAAAGAACCTGCTGCCCGCGCCGCCCTAGAGCACAAAGTCGCGGTTAAACGCAAACTGCCCGATCTCTATACTCAGCGCGACCAACTGCAGCAGATGGAAGCCAACCTGCTCCAACAAAAAACCCGCTTAAAACAGCAAATCGCCATTCTGTAATGAGGTGCGGTCATGAATGATCGACTCGCGTTTGTTTTAGCCCCAGTCCCCCAGGCCGAGGTGAAACGCCCTAAATGTGCCGCCGTGGATTGAGAGATTGAGGGGAATCTGATAGGGTTTTGATTCATCCAGTTCCATCTACCCCCCGCACACCGCATGAAGTCACTAAAGGGACGCGACCTGTTGAGCATGGCAGACCTCAGCCCCGAGGAGGTGCTCGCTATTCTGAGGCTTGCCGCAGATATGAAATCTGGGGACACCCATGTGCGCTGCGAACGGGTGCTGGGGCTGCTGTTTCAAAAAGCCTCAACCCGCACGCGGGTGAGCTTTTCGGTCGCGATGTATCAGCTGGGGGGGCAGGTGCTCGACCTCAACGCCAGCGTCACTCAGGTGGGGCGCGGCGAGCCCACTATTGACACGGCGCGCGTGCTCGATCGCTACCTAGATGTGGTGGCAATCCGCACCTTTGAGCAAAAGGAAATTGAAACCTTTGCCAGCTATGCCGAAATCCCCGTGATCAATGCCCTCACCGATCTCGAGCATCCCTGCCAGGTGCTGGCAGATCTCCTGACGATTCAAGAAGAGTTTGGGGCGCTCAACGGGCTCACGCTGACGTATATGGGCGATGGCAACAACATGGCCCACTCGCTTATGCTGGGCTGTGCGCTGGTGGGCATGAATGTGCGGGTGGCCTGTCCTGCTGAGTTTATGCCCGATGCAGCGGTGGTGGCTGCCGCCCAAAAGCTCGCGGGCGATCGCACCGACGTTCTGATCACCCAAGACGCCCAGCTCGCCGCCAAGGGCAGCCATGTCGTGTATACCGACGTGTGGGCTAGCATGGGGCAAGAGTCTGAAGCCCAAAGCCGCGTGCCTCTGTTCCAGCCCTATCAGGTGAACGCCGAGGTGATGGAGCTGGCCGACCCCTCTGCGATTGTGCTGCACTGCCTGCCGGCCCACCGCGAAGAAGAGATTACCGACGAGGTGTTGGAGGGCGAGCAATCTCGCGTGTGGGATGAAGCGGAGAACCGCCTTCATGCCCAAAAGGCGCTTCTGGCGATGATTTTGGGCGTTGATTAAAGCCTCTGATGCCGTGACTGCACCTGTCATCACCTATAGCCCGGCCTACACGCTGGTGCCCACCTATGAGTGCTTCAATCGGTGCAGTTACTGCAACTTTCGCGTGAACCCAGGCGAGGATGCATGGATGACGCTGGCCGAGGCAGACGCCACGCTGCGATCGCTCCGTCCCCACGGTGTGATCGAAATCCTGATTCTCAGCGGCGAAGTGCATCCTAACAGTCCTCGGCGCGCAACGTGGTTTCAGCGCATCTATGATCTGTGCGCTCTGGCGCTGCGGCTGGGTTTTTTGCCCCACACCAATGCCGGACCGCTGAGCCACGACGAGATGGCACAGCTGAAATCGGTCAACGTGTCGATGGGGCTGATGCTCGAGCAGGTGACACCCACCTTGCAAGAGACGGTGCATCGGCACGCCCCGAGCAAAGCTCCAGCCCTGCGGGTGCAGCAGTTGGCCTGGGCCGGAGAGTTACACATCCCGTTTACGACAGGGCTGCTGCTGGGTTTGGGAGAATGCGAGGCAGACTGGGCCGAGACGCTGCGGGCGATCGCCCACTTGCACCAGCGCTATGGGCATATTCAAGAAGTGATTTTGCAGCCCCACAGTCCGGGGCACCAGCAGGCGTGGCCGGGGGAGCAACTCTCAACCGATCAGCTGGTCAGGGCGATCGCCCTAGCGCGGCAGGTGTTGCCCCCCGATATCACCCTCCAAATTCCGCCTAACCTGGTTTCCCAACCTAAGGATCTGTGGCGCTGCTTGAGCGCGGGTGCCCGAGACCTGGGCGGCATTGGCCCCAAAGACGAAGTGAACCCCGACTATCCCCATCCCCATAATGCCGCGTTGGCAGACACCCTGAACCAGGCGGGCTGGCACTTGCAGCCTCGTCTACCGATTTATCCCCACTATGACGATTGGCTGGATGCACCCTTGGGCGATCGCGTGGCGGCGTGGCGTCAGACAATCCAGAACATTTAGACAAGTCACGTTCGGCAGAGCCAGTTGATCTCAACTCCTCTGCGACAGAAATTCCACGACTGGGCAGCAACGCAGGCAAAGGGTCTAGGCCATCTCCAGTAAAGAATTTTTCTGCATGGGGCAAGTAGGCATAAGCCGTAACGCCTTTGGCTTAGCTGCGCCAACATGCTTACAATCTCGCTTCAACGCTCAATTCAAGACTCCATCGAGACCTTAATCAAGGCTCCAAATCAGGCTGGGTAAACTGTTTGGCGCAGGCATCACCGTCGCAACGGGAATAGTCCGACATGTAAAGGTCAGTGCGTTTGCCAAACAAGTCGTAGCGATTGTCGCGCACCTGTTCATAGAGGCGATCGCCCCCCCACTTGACGCCGGGTATCGATCGATACAGTTGCACAAAGGCAGATCCGGCAGGCAGCAGACGGCCAATTTCCTCTGCCGCCGCACTGCCCTGCCAGCGTTGCTCGGGATGAGCAGTCTTTAGCAAAATCATGCCCAGTTTGCAGTCTGCCGACGTAATGCTAAAGTCTGCCAGCGTAGCGGCATCCTGCATGGGGGCATAACAGAAGCGATCGCCCCGGTCGAGCGATTCCAGCAGGCGCACCAGCGTCACACAAAGATTGCAGTGGCCGTCATAAATCACTAGATAGGGTGCCGTCATCGTGGGGATAGCAGGCATAGACAGCGCTCCTCGATAAATAATTTGAAATACTTTGAAGCGGAGATGAAAATCCCCTAAACGCAATAAATAGTTAAGAACCCGTGACAAATGAGCATCAACTTCCTAGAAAATACGTAGATTTCAAGGAAAATTCTCAAAATTTAGCGACTTGATTTGCAGATCCACGGATAGATTCATTATGATAGATCCACGCGATCGAGTATATCTACCGAGCACCCCCCAGTGCGAGGTAGGCCAAGACGGTAACGATGCCCGTGGCAGTAGCCTTATGCAAACGTTGCCAGCATTGAATGCTTTTTCCATCCAGATCACGCCTCCTCCCAGGCATATGGTTGCCCATGGGTCAGGGTTTGTGGCATCTGGAACACGGTTTTCGGTTACGCGTTCCAGCCCAATTGTCCGATGTATCCGTCCGACGCATCCGTCTAACGCATCCGGTCGTCTGGAGCCCGACAGGTGCCCGACGCCTACACAATTGCCCCAATGCCTATAACCATTAGCCCATGCGAATTTGTGCCTAAGTAGGGAGTGCCGCACTATGAATGTTTACAAGAATGTGATGGAAATGCTGGTCGAGCAGGAGGTAGAACGCCAACTGCTGGCGATGTCGCCGCGGGCTGCATCCCACATTAATCGGTTAGAACTGGTGGCCTATGCGCTAAACCAGTTGCCCTCTCTCTATGCCACCAGCAAACGGGGGCTGCAATATCAGCTTCAGGTGGGCAAACAAAAGTATGCTGAGCAGATTGCTCAGGCGGTGCATCAGGCGATCGCCGCCGTCAATCGTGACCCCCTTCGCACGTCTGCCCCACTCAAGCTGAAGGAGCCGCGTGTGATTCAGCCAGTCATGGCGCAGTTGCGCAAACTGCTGCACAATGAGCAACTCAGTTGGGATGCCTTGCCCAAAGCGATTGAATTGGCGCTGTCTTCTACTGCGGCGTCTATGGACTCAATGTCCAGTGGTACTCCATCCAGCATTGGCAACTATCGTCGCCCCGGAGCCTACAGCCGCACTACCTCATCCCCCTATCCAGCCAATCGCTACTCCGGGTTTCCCGATGGGGACGAAACCGCGGCCCTACCCGATACCTCTGGTCAGTCGCGCCCGGCGGCAGCTCCCGCCTCCACCTCACCCTATTCCCAAGAAGATGCCCTTAGTTGGGATGACCCCTTCTTTCGCTAACGGCAGAGTAGGCCAGAGCAGGATGCGCTCACTCGGGTGCTCATTCGGGTATAGTGCGCGTTGATACCCGTGATCCCCACACGGCGATCGCCACCCCTAGCAGCACCACCAACGCCCCCAGCAGCACCACGCCCCCCGGATTTTCGCGAAACACCAGATAGCCCAGCACCGCAGACCCCACCGGTTCTGCCAGAATGGTGAGCGTGACCAGCGTAGGCGACACCCAGCGCACCGACCAATTGAGGCTGGTGTGCCCAATAGCCTGCGGAAATAGCGCCATCAACGCCACATAGCCATAGACTGCCGGGGAGAAGCCCCCATAGCTTGCGCCCACCAGCGGCGGCAGCGGCAGCAGCGTTAACGCTGCGAACGAATAGGTCAGCACCGCGTGGCGACCAATGGGCAGGCCGCGCTGCTGGGCTTCGCGGCCTAACAAAAAATAAAGGCTTACCGCCCAAGACCCTACCAGCGCCAGCCCGTTTCCGAGAAGCGGGTTAAGGCTGGCCGTGCTATTGCCGCCATCGCCCAGGCTGATTACGATGCTGCCCACTAAGGCAGTGGCAATGCCAACGATGGTGAGACGCGACGGAATTTCGTGAAACCATCGCCACGATAATAGCGCCACCCATACGGGATTTGTAGTGACTAGCGCAGTAGACGCAGCAATGGAGGTATAGGAGAGGGACGTGATCCAGGCGGCGAAATGGATGGCTAGAAACAGCCCCGCTGCGATGGAGTAACGCATGGCAGACGGCTCTAACGGTCGATCGCCCCCTTGCCGCCAAGCCGGAGCCACAATCAAACTGGCGATCGACATTCGCGCTGCCGCTAGCACCAGGCTCACCCCTAGGCCGCTGCTATCCGCCGCTTGCAGCGCTAGGCGAATAAAGATAGCCGCCGTCGAAACCGACAAAATTCCAATGGTCAAAATGGTGGCGATCGCCCACCGCGAGGGTCGGGGTGCAGAATGCATCAGCAGCGTTTCCTCACGACACCTAACCCGCACAGCTACGCAACACCCAGCCCAGCACCACACCCAAGCTGACAAACCGCACAATCTGCCAAAATAGCTCCCGCACCCACGTGCTAGAAATCAGCTTGCTTTCTAGCGCCACTTCTAACTCCAACAAGCGTTGCTGCAACTGGTCTATTTCAGTTTTGAGCGATCGCAGCTTGGTCGCTCGATATTCTTGCTTTGCCTGCGACAGGCGCGCCTGCAACTCTCGCTGCTGCAGTTGGTCAGAGTGCACCTGGGCATAGCGCATTTTGAGATCATGGAGCGATCGCTCCATCTCGGTTAGCGCCTGCTCAATATTGACCTCGGTTGCATCCTGAGAATTAGAATTTTGGGAATTGGAGCCGTTGGCGGGGCGCGTCATGAAGCCTAAACACCCAGAGCTTGCTAGAGTGAAATCAACACTATAGCAACCGCCGCACGCATAGCACCAACCCGTCCCCCCAAACCCTAAGCATCCACGTTATTTACCCATGTCAGACGCTCGCCACCGCCAACCGCTCATCGCCGAGACCCTAACCGCACCAGAAACGCAGTCATTTGCTGACGCGACCCCCCTGCAACTGGCGCAAGCGCTAGCAGAAAAGCTGGCGATCGCCCCCAATGACTGGCACAAGCTCAAGGGCAACCGCCAAGCCCGCGCGGCAGAACAAGTGGCGATCGCCCTAGTCTACCTGCTCAACCAAAACTCCGACGAAAGCTTAACCCGGCTCCAGCAAGCCTCGGGCTGGCTCGATCGATCCATCTCGGCCCCGCCTTGCCCAACCCACGGCACACCTGCGCCCAACCCAGCCGAGTCATCATCAGTCCCCACAGGTTAGGGAAGTCAGGAATCATTCCGGTGACCCTAGGGGAACACCAACCCCCCCAACCCTCTGCTGAAAAAAACTTCAGGTTGGTAAAGGCCCAAAACCCGTCTTACCCCGCACTGAGGGTTGTTTCAGGGGTGAAACCCTTGTTTACAGCGCAGACGGGCGGTGAATTACCCAGGCGATCGCCAACGGCAGCCCGACACCCAGCACCAAATTTGCCACCAGCCATAGCCCAGACAGCGTCAGATCCCACCCATAAATCTGAAAGCCGCTGCGCTGCGCTGACTGCACCGCATCCCAGGCCAGATGCGCCGCCATGCCGACCGACAGCCCCATCGCCCCATCTAACAACCACTTCCACACCCGATGGGGACGCCACCCCAACAGCCAGATGCTGAGCCCAATCAGCCCAGATGGAATCAGCACCGAGTGGAACAACCAGCTACGATGCAACAAAAAACGCCAGCCCCATACCCGATACAGCGGGATATCCCAGTCCGGCACCGCCATATAGAACCAGTCTGCTGACAGCAGCGGAATGCCGAGCTTGCGAAAGAAAAATAACCCACTCGCACCCCAAATCACCATCATCACAAACACGATGGGGTTAATGCGTCGCGCCGAGCCTCCCATAAACCGCTCTAAGATTTGCCAGAAGATCACGCCTCCGGCCAATCCCACGATGAAGTGCATCAACTTGTCGGCAGAGAGAGCAATCATACCCATGGCGGACACCCCACTAAATTCGCAACATCTGCGCGCGCCATACGACGTCTTACCCGATCATTCAACTGGTATTCCTATCCCACTGCGCTTGCAGTACGGCTGGATGTTTGTCTTCTGGTAAACGTTGGCTGGGCGACGGCTCCATAAAAAGGCTCGCCCTACCCCACTTAACCGTTGCCATTGTTAGTTCGAGCTGCCAATTCAGCACGCATTGGCGCAGAACAATGCGTGTTTCACAATACCATTCTGAATCACGGTAGCAGAGTCAAAAACCCCTGGGATGCATCCCACCTGCGACACACCGCACACCCTTTCCACGCGAATTTAGCCTAGGGCGTGTCATCAATTCCAACCAAACGCCTGATGCTATGAGCGTTACCACGCCCGACCCAAAAACCAGCCTAGGGGCTGTGACTGTTGATTTCTGGGATATTCAGAGGCTAATTGATGACACCCCCTAGCAAGGGGTGCCGAGCCTTCCGCAAAACCCACCCAAAATCCTTACCTGTTTAGGACGACCTTCAACCCTTCAGTTGAAGACATGGGATAGCGTTATTCCCCATCATCGGGTTTGGATGGCGGCGTAGGGGGCGACTCTTCGGCAGTGGGCTGACGCGTGGCAAGACTTTGCCAATCTACTTTGCCAGACGCGGTGGCTTTGCTTTCGACGGGGATGTCGTCTGCTTCTAACGTCGTGAGAATGTCATCTGTCAGCGATGAGAGAACGGCTAACCGGTTAGCCTGCTTTTCGATGGTTTTCTCAAACAGGTTGCGAACAAGTCTGCCATTGCCAAAGGTGCGATCGCGCACCATATACAGCTCTTCAAATAAATGCGTTAGGCGCGACTTCGCATCAGACGTGAGGTGAAAGTGGCTCTTTTTGCAGAGGATTTCAAAAATGCCCAACAGTTCCTCAGGGGTATAGTCGTTGAAGTAAAAGTAGCGGTTAAAGCGTGACTTGAGCCCTGGGTTAGAGTCGATGAAGTGGGTCATCTCATCGGTATAGCCCGCCACGATTACGACCAGGCGATCGCGGTGATCTTCCATGCGCTTCAGCAAAATATCCACCGCTTCTTGCCCAAAGTCGCGCCCGCCATCGCGAGGCACGAGCGCATAGGCTTCGTCGATCAGCAGCACCCCATCCAGCGCGGATTCTACCAGTTCATCGACCCGCTTTGCCGTTTGGCCGATGTAGCCTGCCACCATGCCCGAGCGGTCGGTTTCGATCAGATGCCCTTTCTTCAGAAAACCTAGCCCTTTATAGATGCGGCTGATCAATCGCCCGACTGTGGTTTTGCCTGTTCCCGGTGGCCCACAAAACACAGAGTGCAGCGACACTTGGGTTTTAGCAAGGCCCCGATCTGCCCGAATTTTTTGCACCTTGAGCAAATTCGTCAGCGTGCGCACTTCTTCTTTGATATTCTCCATGCCGACCAGTTCATCCAGTTCTGCCAATGCCTCGGCCAGAATGTGGCTGAGGTCTTCGTCGCTGGGGGGCGGCGGTTCAGCAGCAGCAGCGGCGGGGCCAGCGGTGGAGCCGACTAGGCTTGCTCCGGTTGAGGAGGCTCCGTCAGAGGCCGGCGGCGCTATGGGGGTTGGGTTAACGACTTTGGTGAGGGCCTTAGCCAGCCCGTCTTGGTAGCTGTCAATGGGGGTGTAGGTGTGGAGTAGCTGCCACACGCCCGATAGCGCTTCCATTTCTTGCATGGTGATGGTGCCGTCAGACTTGACGAGCACTTGGGCAAATTTATAGATGGCGTTGGTGATATCGGTGGCGTAGTGGGTGTGGCGCTCTTTATCCAGTTGGTTCAGCAGGGTGGGGAGTTCTAGCGCGTCGGCGGGCTGAAGCTTGGTGCGCTCTAAAATGGTTTGCAGGGTGAATTTTTGGTACTGTAGGCGATCGCCATCCGAAAAATCCCAACTGTTAAGCGCCACGTTTAGGGCTTTTTTATCCTGACGCAGCAGGGCATACATCATTAAATAGGCCAGCAGCTCAGAGGAGCTAATTTCTTGATTGCTGCGGGCGCAAATCTGCACAATTTTTGCCAGATCCAGCAGCACCAAATCCGCCAGTTTAGGGTCGATTGCGAGCAGCGGTTCAAAGGCGCGATAGAGCAAGTTGGCTTCTTGCCGAACTTGCTTGAAGTTCACAATCTGGCGAAAGTCCACGGCAGTCTCCTAGGGGTCCTGTGGGTGATGGATGGCAGCATGGGCAAAACCATTCTTTATCCTAAACGGTTTGTCCTGCCCCTACATGGTTTGGCCCGACATGGGCGAGTGGTAGTCCGATCGAAAGTGCTATTGAAAGTGCTTGGGTAGAGCGAGAACAGCCTTGACCCACCCAGTCATGCCCCATTTAGACCTCTCTACTGGGTTTGGAGGGTTTGCAAATCGGCAGGCGTGTTGCAATTGAACAGCACCTGCGGATCGACGGCGGCGATGGGCTGCACGGGCTGTGTCTGGAGCCACACCTGGAACGATCGCCCGCCATCTGCCACAAACGGTAGCAAGGTGTCTAGGCACGCTGGGCGGTAGAAGCCACACAGGGGTTCCCATCCGGCGGCGCTGTGGGGAAGGTGGGCGATCGCCCCTGCCTCCACTGCCCCTAAGCCCGCGGCCCACCCCTGCACGACATCCGCCGTCAGCCGGGGCAAATCGCAGGCCAACAGCAGCGCCCAATCGGGATGAGTCGCCCTCAGCAATGGCGGCAATGCCTGAGCCACAGCCACCAGCGGCCCCTTGGCGCTAGCGTCTTCCACCAAGGCGCAAGGATGGGGCACGAGGTCGCGGTAGCGGTCAGCCTGGGGGGCGACCACCCACACCTGCTCAGCCACCTGTTGGGCAATCTGGCATGTTCGCGATAACAGCGACAGGCCCTCTAGTTCAATCCGGGCTTTATCTTGGCCCATGCGGCGGCTTTTGCCCCCCGCGAGCACCAGTGCGGCAATCGTCATCGGGTCAGTCCTCCGTGCATCAGGAGCGATCGCACCTGGTCGATATCCACATAGATATCATCCAGGCGGGGATAGGGGCTCAGCAGGCGATGCAGCGCGGCCCCTTCGGGCTGTAGCCCTAGCCCATAGGCATAGCGCGCCCCCACCAAATTGCTCAGCACCCAATAGCAGGGATACACAAAGCTGGGGGAAAACAACTCCACCACCTGCGTGCCGGGTTGGCAAAAGGCAAGATTGGTGAGGCCGCTGCCGTGGGGCGCAACAATGACCTCGGCATTGGCAAACAGAGCCGCCTGTTCGCGTACCGACCGCGACTCTAGCGACACCGCCACAAACCCAAACTCCGCCAGCATCTCTAGCAAGGCGGGTTCGTTGAGGACGCGGCGAGCGGTGGCGGTATTGCGGCTGATATAGAGCCGCGTTAAGGGCTGAGCCGCAGACCCCGTCGGCAACACTAGCTGCTTGAGCCAATCGCAGACCCAAGAGGGCATCCAGGCGACGGTTCCAGGAAACGAGGGCACGATTAGCCGAGCGGCCTGCACATGGCTGTGGCGGCGAGGCGTGAGCACTTTTTCTGAGGGAATCCCCACCAGCTGCAACAGCTCTCGCTGATAGGGCTGGCGATCGCTCACCCAAAATCGATCCACCTCTGCCAGGTCAATGCCAGCCTGGTGCAGTAGCTCCAGCCGAGGCAAGCAGTCCAGCATCCAGTGAAAATACACCTCGTTGGAGAGGCCCCCAAGCACCGCGATGGTTTCGTCATACGGTTCGACGGGCGGCATGGCCTGCGTTTGAAAGAGCCAATGCTGCTCCGGCAGTATCGCCACATCCGGGCTGAGGATGGGAAACTGAGGCGACAGATCGGCCACGAGCTGATTCTCGGCAGTAAGAATGGCCGTGCTGCTTTGGTCGGGGTCAATCCACACCCGCCCGTGGGGCAAGGTTGTGACAAAGCTGCCCGGCAAGGGCATCTGCTCAGCAAAGCGAAAGCTGGGGTGCAGTTCGGCGTCGAGCGTGAGGGGGGGCGTGAGCAGGATCGACTGGGAGGAGTGAACGGAATGGCGGGTGACAGGGCTGGCGATCGCCCCATCGGGAGTGGCCCCAGGCATGATGGGCTGATACGGGGTGAGATCTGTGATGACGCCCTGCTGCTGCGCCGTGGTCAACTGCTCAGCAACCGTGGGAGCCAGGTTCGAGTCCAGCGCATAAACCTGGCGCAGGCTGGCGATCGCGCCCTCCGTCTCTCCCAAGTGCAGTTGGGCGATCGCCCGATTAAGCCACCCTTCCACCGCAACGGGATAGCGTGTTAAGTATCGATCATACATCTCTCTTGCCTGCGCCCACTGCCACTGCCGCTGCCAGAGTTGCCCCAGCACCAAGAGCAATTGGGGATGATCGGGTTGCTGCTGCTCTACAGGCTGGAGCGCTGCCAGTGCTGCATCTAGAGCGCCGACCTGGGTCAACTGCTGCGCCAGTTCCAGGTGCAGAGCCAGATGGTGAGGGGCGATCGCCACCCCCCGCTGCGCCAGCTCTATCCCCCGTTGGGGTTGCCCCAGGGCCACCCAGCACTGGCTGAGGTAGAGGTAGCAGTCGGCATTCTGCGCATCACTCGTGAGGGCTTGGTGAAAGAGGGCGATCGCATCGAACCATTGCCCCATCCGTTGCGCACAACAGCCCGCCGCAATTGCAGGCTGCGCGGGCGAGGTGGGGGCAACCAACGCCTGCACCAACGTAGTCGCCAGGGACTCGGCCTGCCACGCGGCCGCATAGTCCGGGTGGAGCGTCAGCGCATGTTGCCAGTGGGCGATCGCCCCAGTCACCTCTCCCAGTTGCAGCAGCACCCCCCCGCGATCGCCCCACGCAGCGGCCCACTGAGGGGCTAGGGCGATCGCCCGGTGATAGCAGTCGGCGGCAGCCTGCCAGTGTTGCTGTTGGGTATAGCATTGCCCAAGCCGATGATGCAGATCAGCGGTGGGCGTCTCCTCTAGCAAGCGTCGATAGTGAGCAATGGCTTCATCCCAGTTCCCTACACTCTGATGGGCATGCGCCAAGGCAGTCTGGGCGGCGACCCAGTCCAGGGTTCCGGTGGGAGCGATCTCTAGCGCCGCATGCCAGTGGGCGATCGCCCCGACATCGTCTCCCCGCCGCAGCAATTGATGGCCCAGTAACACCAGCGCGGCTGACTCCTCGGGTGCAAGCTCGATCCACGCCTGAGCCAGCCGCTCCAAGGCAGCCGGGTGATGCACCCCAGGCGACGCCTGAATCTGTTGAGCCGTGTGCGCTAGCGCCTGCGCCAATTCTTGACCCCACGCCTCAAGCTGCGCCGCATCCCCTTGGCTGAGCACCTCCCACCAAACGGACTGGGCTTGATCAACCTCCCCTTGCAGCAGCCAGGCAATGCCCAACTGCCAGCCCAGCGCGCGTGGCTCAGGTCGATCCACGGCACAGTCTGACACCAGCGGTGTGAGTTGGGCGATCGCCCCAGCACAATCCCCAGCGGCGATCGCAGTCTGGGCGATCGCCAGCGCCGCCAAATTTCGCTCACGCGCAGCGTCTATGTCTGAACCCACATCTGAGCCCACATCCGACCTGGCACCCTCTGTCATAGCGCCAGCACAGGCAGGTGGGCAACTCCAGCAGCGGCGATCGCCCGATGATTTTCGTGAGGCAAAGCCAGTCGCCCCGTCAAATGTGGCACCAACTGCTGCCACTGACGCGCCTCCATGGGCGGCAGCACGGCAAATTCCATCGCGTCTTCTGGCAGTTCTAGGCCTTCTTCCGCCAGCAGTTGCATCATCACGCTCGACAGCGCCATGTCCGCATCGTCTGGGTCAATGCCGGTCGCATCGAGCAGCACCGTCAACGGGTGTTGTTGAGAGTGCTGCATACTGGCTTGCACCAGCAGCAGCAATTCTTCAAATAGCAACTCTTCTGGCTGGGCCCAGTCGGGAAACGCCACCACGTTGCAGGTTTGCAGAGAAAACGCCTGCACCAAGTTCACCTGCTCGTAGGCGTCGAGCAGATCCCGAAACACCTGCCCCAGGTGCGCGCCATAGCGGCGGCTGTCGAGAAACGGCGGCACTTGGCGCATGGCCTGCTGAATGCGATCGCCCAACGTTTTCCGCAGTTCAGGCTGGGTTCCAAGGGCGATCGCCCGCTGTCGATAGGCCGATTCCGACTCCGCCACCAGCGCTGCGCTGATCTCTGGCACCCCAAGCGCCTGCACAATCCCCGCGCCCATCGCATTGCGGAAATTTGGCCCTGTTTGCGTCAGCACCGGCAGCCCCAACTCCAGCGGCTCAATCAGCGAAGTCGTACCCGCAAACGGAAAAGAATCCAAATACACATCCGCCACCCGTAAAAATTCCTTCAGTTCCTCCCGGTTGGGCGTCGGCTGCGGATCGGCCATCACCACAGCCTGCGGCGGCATGTGGTGCTCCGCCAGCAGCGCCGTCACCGCCGCCTGAAACTGCGCCTTGGGATAACTCGACGACCAGTTGGGGCCGTAGGGAAACAGCAGCAGCACCGCCTTGGGCACTGCCGCTAGCACCTGCACCCAAGTCTGCATCAAATCAGGCACCAGCTTAAAGAAATTCGCCGCTGATGCAAACACCACCGCATCCTCAGCGAGGCCCAAGCTAGCGCGCGTCACCCCACGCGGCGGGGCAGGCAGCGACTGTGGATAGCTGAAGCATTGCGCCGTCGCCGGCAACTGCACCAACTGCTCCCGATAGTGCGCCGCCGCATCGAGACTAGGGTCTGTCAGCTCACCCGACAAGAAATAATCCATGTGGCTGAGGCCAGTGGTCACCACAGAGCCGCCGCTAGTGCCCTGCACCCGCGCCAGCCGATGCGCCACCAGTCGACAGATCGCATTGGTATACGCCGTTACATTCGTGCTGATATAGAGCACATCCAGGGTGTCGGCCCGCATCAGTTGCACCTGGGCCGATAGATCGGGCGGCAGCAGCCGAAATGCCTCTGCACGACTCTTGCAATACTCCTCTAGGGGATGCCCGGTTTCCGCAAAACTATACAGAATCACCTCAAACTCGCGGCTGAGGTGCTCATAGGCAGGCAGAGCCGCAGCAGTTTCAGCACTGGGGTTCAGGTGCGCCGAGAGAATTCCCAGTCGAACCTTGTCTCCGGTGCGGAGCGGCATTTCCCAATCTAGCGCATGGCCTTGACGGCGCAGGGTGGCCTCGATAATGTCGCCTCGCTGCGAGTAGAGATCCCGCAGATTCTGAGTGTTGAAGTAGCAGGGCAGTAGATTGGCCGACTGGGTAAAGAGATCTGCCACGTGCTGCCACAGCGGCGAATCGGGCTGATTCAGGATTTGGTGGTGCAGCGTGCTGACTAGAGTCTGCATATAGACGCAGTAGCGATCGCCCTCTCCCACCGTTTGAAACACCATCGGCGGCTGCAGCAGATAGGCCACGTAGTCGTCTAACAGCCAAGGGGGAATGCGCTCTAACTCTAGCGGCAGGGACAGTTCATGGGGATAAGAGTAGAGCATCGCCGCCAGCAGCGCTTGCACTGCCTGCGGCTGATCGAGTCCTTGTTTGACCCGATGCTGAAGGTCGGCGAGCAGATCTGGGGATGGGGGGTAAGTGGCGGTCATGGAAGAGGTGGGGGGTAGGGGTAGGGTGGAGTGAAGAGGTGGGAAGGTGGGGAGGGAGCATGGGCAATTAATTCGGGGATTCAATTAATTGTGTGATTATTATTGGTGATCATTAATAGATGTGGATGTAATAAATGATCGATGCCCTGTTGACTCACGTCTTGCCTCTTCAGCGATCATTCATTTCACCCGATGTTGAACGAGTAGTTGGTGCGCTTTTCCTAAGGCATTGGCGTAGGCTGTTTCGAGTTGATCATCCTGCAGGTTGAGCAGCTGTTGAGCCACCGTATCGCGGACTGATTTGATCTCGGTCAGCAGTTCGGGGTTGTGACCTGATTGTTGCAGGGCTATGAGCTGGCGCGACAGGTTCAGCAATGCCGGGTCGCTCAGGGTGGGCATATCCAATTGCCGAATCACCTGAATCACGGCATCTTTCACCGCGTCGGACTGGCTGCATTGCAGGCTTTCCTGAAGCTGGGCGATCGCCCGGGGCCAGTCTCCTCGGCTAAACCACTGCTGGGCAGTGGTGAGCGCCCCAGCCGCATAGTGATCGCGGGCTTGGGCCGAGAGGGTTGCTGCAAGGGAAGCAGGAAGATAGGTTTCGGCAATGTCGATGGCGCGGCGAGTGTCGTGGAGCGGCTGGGCGGTGGCGGGCGATCGCAGCCGGTAGCAGGCAAGGGGCTGCGGCTCATACCAAACCAGAGTGCAAGCGGCGATGCGCTTTGCCATCTCCCAATCTGCAGCGGTGCCCGCCTCGGGCAAAAAGCCACCCATGGCCTCATAGGTGGCCCGTTTCACCACCAGCGAGGGCAGTTGCGTCCGCTGCGCCACGGCAATGCGCTCCAGCCAGCGGGGCAACACTCCGGCAGTGGGCTGCTCTTGCTCTGACAGGTAGCGCTGGCTGCGCTGGTCATCGATATGAGCATAACGACAGAAGGCCGCGCCGACTGCCTGAGGGGAGGCCTCAATCCCAGCTCTCAACTGGGTATAAAACTGAGGTAGCACCAAATCTCCCGGATGCAGCAGATGCACCCACTGGCCCTGAGCTCGCTGCAAACAGGTATTGAGCGTGGCGATCGCCCCCTGATGCTGCGGCAGCCGATGATAGGAAAGGCGATCGCTGCCCATCGCCTGCACTAGCGCTGCTACATCCACGCCATCAGATGCATCATCCACCAGCTCGATTTGCATCTCAGCCACAGCAGGCTGGTTCAACACCGTGCTCAGCGTTTCGTTCAGCAGCGCTGGCGTGGGATTGTGCACCGGAATCATGACGGACCAAAACGGTCGGGTGGCATCTGGGGTGGTCAGCGGTGCGATCGCAGGAAACTGATAGGGCGATCGCTGGGGTTCATCCACCCACACCAGTTGATTGTTGACCAGTTGGGGCGGTGGCTTCACAACCTCTAGCAGGGCGTGAACGTGAATGACATCGGGAGCCGAGGTGACATCTTGCAGTGACTCAATGCGAAACGCCCCGTGAAAGCCATACTTGCGGCACAGCCGATAGTACGCCGCGTATTCCAAACAAAAGTAATAAAAGGAGTGAATGTTCCAAAAGCTGATGTGGGTGGGGTCTTGAAACGCGCCTCTAGCATCTGTAGACGGCACGTAAATATCGACCCTAGCGCCTGGCTTACACACCCGCCAGATCTCGTTCATGGTGTTGAGGCGATCGGGCAAATGCTCCACCACATCATAGGCGCGCAGCTCATCCACTGTGTTGTCGTCGAAAGGCAGGCGCTGGCTGATATCTGCCACAATATCGACCCCTGGGCCGGGGTGAATATCGACCCCGACATACCCGTCGGGTTTGGAGTCTCCGCAGCCAATATCAACGCGCAGCATACGCTTTTCTCCCTGGTAGGTCGCCTAGTGCGAGTGTTTAAAATTGACGCGGGGATTGCGGGAGTGCGCTCGCACCCATCCGCGACCAACCCCGTGCCGGAGCACCTCGAACCCAGGATGCCCTTGATACTAACAAGACTTACCACGTGGGCGATCGCCTTGACCGATCTTACCGAGCTTAACTATGGCTCGTTTGCCCTATAGATTCAGTAGGGTCGGGCGATCGCCCACGCGTCACAACGCATGCACTGCGGTTCTTGCCTATGATGGAAATATCTGCTGGACATATCTGCTGAAAACCTCTGCAAACGCGTTCTGAATGTTATCTGCGGACTTCACAAGACACCTCAGATCTAGACCTGCGGCACCGGAATTTTAGCCATCAAACCCGTCCGTCAACCATTCACTAAACCTTGTTAACCCATGGTGCAAGACTCTGCAGCCCGCGTCCAACTCCAGCGACTCGTTAAAGACAACAGGGCGATCGCCCTGTTGATTTTGGGCTGTATCGGGGCGATCGCCCTGCTGCAAGTGCCCCAACTGCGGCGACTGCAAAACCCGAGCGAAACCTTACCCCTGGCAGAACTCCAGGGTCAGCTTGCTGCCGAAGCCGCTAGCTTAGACGTAGTGCGATCGCTCCCAAGCTTTGGCGTTGGCAACCTAATTGCCAACTGGACGTTTCTCAACTTTCTGCAATACTTTGGCGACACTGAAGCCCGCACCCGCACCGATTACAGCCTCAGTCCGCAGTATTTTGACATCATCGTGAAACACGATCCATTTTTTCTGCGAACGTATCAATATATTTCCACTAGCACGAGTCAATATGCCGGTCAGCCCGAGCGCACTGTCCAACTGTTGAACCAAGGGCTAGAACGCATGTCTCCCACCTTTCCCCCGGAGTCCTATCTGCTTTGGCGTTACAAAGGCATCGACGAACTGCTTTTTCTCGGCAATGCATCTGCGGCGCGGCAGTCGTTTGAAACCGCCGCCAACTGGGCAGAAGCCTCAGGGCTGCCCGACAGTGCTATAGCTGCCGATATCTCTCGCCAAACGGCTGAGTTTCTTGTCGCTAACCCCGATAGCAACTATGCCCAATTCTCCGCGTGGCTGATGGTGCTGCAAACAGCTCCCGATTCCACCACCCAAGACAACGCCGCGCAGCGAATCGAAGCCCTCGGTGGTAGCTTTATTCGCAATCCTGACGGCACGTTCCAAGTGCGGCCCCCCGCTCAAGACTAACTGGCCGCCAGACTGACCGTAGACCAGTGGAGTGTGGCAGAATAATCCGTACTATACCGACGTTGAGGACTTCTCATGACAACACTTCATCCCACACTTCGCGCTGCGTTTGCCGCAGGTAATGCGCTAAAGGTGATTAGCGGCTTAACCAATCACCAAGCTGATCGCGTTGCCGCAGTGGTGCGGGCCGCCGATCAAGGCGGCGCTACGCTAGTAGACATTGCCGCCAGTGCTGAGCTGGTGCGCTTATCAAAGTCCCTAACTGACCTGCCCATCTGTGTTTCAGCCGTTGAGCCAGCCCACTTTGTAGGCTGTGTAGCCGCTGGGGCTGACTTAATTGAAATTGGTAACTTCGATGCGTTCTACGCTTTGGGTCGACGGTTTGAGGCCGACGAAGTGCTAGCGCTAACGCATCAAACCCGTGACCTGCTGCCCCACATCACCCTGTCTGTCACGGTGCCGCACATTCTGCCGCTCGATCAGCAGGTGCATCTGGCCGAGGCTTTGGTCAAGGCGGGTGCTGACATTATTCAGACAGAAGGGGGCACTAGCAGCCAGCCCCGCAGTGCAGGAACGCTGGGGCTGATCGAAAAAGCTGCGCCGACCCTAGCCGCTGCCTACGAAATTTCTCGCGTCGTAGATGTTCCGGTGTTGTGCGCCTCTGGGCTATCGAGCGTCACTGCACCCCTGGCGATCGCCGCTGGCGCATCTGGCATTGGCATTGGCTCCGCCATCAACCAGCTCAATAGCGACATTGCCATGGTGGCCGCAGTTCGGCAGATTGTAGAAGCTCTACAGCAAGTCCAACTGAACAAAGCACCGTCACTGCAAAGCTAAAGAACCTGAGTTAAATACCAGATGAATGCCGGATGATCCGATAAATGCCGGATTATCCGATGATCAATGGCTAGGCATGACAGCAGTAGTGCATCCTTAACGCAGGTTGCACTACTGTCTATGCCTGGTCTCAGCAGCATCAGTTAAAGGACTGGAATCAAGCATAGGCTGCGTTAGCAGAGCCAACATCACGGCAAGCGCGGGCTAATACAGGACTAGGGGCTGTCATCAATTAGCCTCTGATATCCCAGCAATCAACAGTCACAGCTCCTAGCCTGGTTTTTTGGGTCGGGCGTGGCAACGCTCATAGCATCAGGCGTTCGGTTGGAATTGATGACACGCCTTAGGCATAGGGGAGACAAGACCTCTTATCTGTCCTAAAATTCCCTCGTCATACCGAGATGTTCTTAATATCCTATTTCCTAAAACTTACATAGCCTGCACAGTTTCATCTCTCCCAGAACCCATCTGGGGCGATTCAGAGCCATGCAATCGGCTCAAAAAGCTGAGCCAAGCCTAGATGTAACGAGCCATATTCCCACAACTTGCCAGAAGACTATAGGCATGCCTGATATTCTGCAAGCGATAAAATCAGCAATTCTAATACTTGATAGGGTTTCGCTAAATTGCAACCCCCTATTAAGACGAAATATAAACAAAATCTATGGTTCTTTTGGTAGATGACCGTTGCTAGACAAAAGATCCTGAGACTGGAGAGATGACTCAACCGGACTCAGTTGTCGTTGAGCGCTCATCAAATACCTGCCCTGCAACGAGATTCACCTAGCAAGTCCCTTCACAGGCGCTGCGCTGCGACACCTGTGATGCTCACTTCCGCTGGTTTTGCTCAAATCCGATCAATTGCTTAACACTGCTTAACGATGAAGTAATGCCTAGAGTTGTTCTCGTTAATCCACAGATTCCTCCCAACACGGGCAACATTGCCCGCACCTGTGCTGCAACTGGCACAGAACTCCATTTGGTAGGCCCCTTGGGGTTTGAGCTGAGCGATCGCTACTTAAAGCGCGCGGGCCTCGATTATTGGGAACACGTCAACTTGCATTATCATTCCTGCTTTGATGCATTCAGAACCCACCACCGCACTCTCGGAGGACGGTGGCTCGGGTTCAGCACTTCTGGAGTCTGTAGCTATATCGATATGCCCTATAGAGACGACGACTGGTTGTTGTTTGGGTGCGAAACTGCTGGGTTGCCCCAGTCAGTGCTGCAAGAATGCACATCTACGCTCCACATCCCCATGGCCCAATCCGGCGTCCGCAGCCTTAATCTCTCGGTGAGCGTTGCGATTGGCCTGTTTGAGTCGCGCCGGCAACTGGGGTTGCTCTAAAGCGAGTAGCGCTCCACAGGCTCAACACCACGGGGTTGTCTTGTGCCGAAGCATTACCGTCATCGACAAGCAGTGCGAAATACTTATGGCTAACCATTCACTCTAAAGGTTAGTGGATGGGTGTTTCAGCGCCTTCTAATAAGGCCTTAGATCTATAATCTCTGCAAGCTATTAAATCCGTGAGCCTGCTGCAATCTTCAGTAGTCTGGAATACGAAAGTGACTCTTCTCACATAAGAAATCTCTATCGAAGTAGAGGCTTTATCTTCAGTACGGTTGCGGAGTTCAACCCACCCTTGGGCGGGCTAGACTCCTGCCCATGTCTTCATCAACACTTCAAAAAAGAGCTGAGTCTAGAGCTGTCATAGGGAGCATCGCTCTTAAGCCCAATCGAGGTCAAACCGCTGAATTTAGCCTGTTTGAGAGGGTATTAGAAAGCCGTAATCTGGAGCGATCGCCCCTTGATTTTGAAATTAAAATGCATCCCTCAATTCCTTGCATATCAAAGTGTTCAGACCTTAAGGCCAACTTTGCAAATTCTTAAAGGATTGACAAGCACTAGCCTTTCAGGATACAAACCTGATTCTGTTACCGAGTGTTTGCAAAACTGACAAAGCAATCTCGATAATTCTGAGTCTGACGGCTGTTTGCTCAGCTAAGATTTGTGGGTTATCGATTTGCCCGTCTAATGTTTTGTTGATTGGTTCATTTCCACTTCGCGGTCATGTATTGATTTTCTGAGAGACTGATGTAAGCTTGTCTAAGCCAAATGATCAAGGTAATCTTACCTAGTCATCCGACATCGCTGTCCAGTTACTGTCCTTGGTTTAAAGGCTAATGTATCTAGCGCCCTGCAACTGTTCTCTGTTGAATGATTCAATACGCCGCTCACAAGGAGGTTTTCTTTGAGACGCGCATTCCCGCAGAAGGTTAAGCCGGTTCTCCATGCGGACTTGTATGACACGGTTGCAATGGAGCAACTTAAGCAGACTTCATCAGGAGTCAATCGTAAGGCTCGCACCTCTGCAGCCATGCTTGGATTAGCTCTGTCAATGGGAGCATCCAGTTTGCTCTTGCCTCGTCAGGATGACAAAGCGAGAGCGTCTGAGCCTGTTCCAGTTGATGCTGATACGTTTTCAACAACGGCAGCAGATGCCTCTGAAAAGCAACTCGCGGGTGAGTCAGACTCTGACTTGTCGACCCGTTCAGGGCTTTTGCCCGAGTATGCCGAGCAGGCTAGTCCATCCGCTGCACGCTCTTTGTCTACGGTTGAGTCACCTGAGCAACAAAGTTCTCGTGCAGCAGATTCCCTCACAGGGATCGGCGATCGCCAAGAGGCGTTGAGCCGATTAAGAATCCAGAGAGAGCGCCTCAGCACTGCTCTGGCAGAGTTTGGAGTTGAGGAATCGGCTAGCCCATCTCGGGTGTCGACGCCAACAGCAGTGGCCCAGCCTGCCCAAGTTAATGCGGGCGATCGCAGTGCGGCGCAACGTCTTGATCGCTCTCAGCTAGTGACTTACTGGGTCAAGGCCGGGGATACTCTACATTCCATTGCCAAACAGCACGGCACATCTCAAGTCTTATTGGCAGATTTAAACCAGCTTGAAGATATTCATGAGCTGCGGGTCAACCAAGTATTGATGGTTCCAAAGCCTAGTGCTGTTCAACCATCCACCCTGTCGGGCAACACGCAGCCCTCACAAGAGTCAGCGCAATTCTTAAATTTGGACAAGGCGAGTGAAACTGCGTTGGTCAATGCTTCTGGCAACAATGTCGAGAGCGCTGAATCATCGGAGGCGAAAGTTGCACGTGCCCCTAGCTTAGAGCCTTCTATTTCGGATCAGATCAGACCTGATTCAACTTTGCAAAATGGCTTAGAGTTTGAGCACCAGCACCGTGTAGTTCGAGGAGATACCATCGCGCAACTCTCCCGACGCTACGGCGTTTCCATGCAGGATTTAGCTCAAGCCAATGGTCTTAGCAATCCAAACCTGATTCGTGTAGGCCAAGTGTTGACTGTTCCGGGTCAAGCTGCTGATTCAGCTCGTCAGCCTGCCCCCACAGTCCAGCAGCGAGAATCTACAGTTCGCTCCATTGCTTCGACTGATATGGCGGCTGTACTCGGCTCTTCCTACTCAGACGCAGTATCAGCCCCTGAAGTTTTAGCTCAGCCATCAGAGCAAACTAATGTGCGCCCTGAAAGGGATGCTCCGGCTGTAGGTAAGGTTGCCTCTGCGTCTATTGCTATTGGCGGTTCGCTCAATAACAGCTACACCCGACAGTTTGTTTCTGACTTTGAGGGTCTGACAGGCGCTCAGGCAGTTGAGCGGTCTGAGGTCAATTCTGGATCACAGCAGCCAGTTTTGGTTTCTGCTTCTCCGTTGAGCTTTGTGCCAACGCTGCCTGATGTGGATGCATCATTCAGCATTCCTGCTAGAACTGTCGACGAGCCACAGCAGGCAACGCCTTCAGAGTCTCTGTTGGAAGAGGATGCTGCTGTTGAGTTGTCTCCCGCATTCCAAGAGTCTCAGGCAGAAAGTCCTGAACCAGTTTCACAGCAACGTCAAACAGACGCGGCTATTCCTGAATCGTCTGAAGAAGTCGCATCTGATGATGGGATAGACTCAGTAACTGAGCCTCAGCTGTTGGCTGCAGCCCCTGTTGGTTCAGAAAGTTATGAGCCATTGCTTGAGCCACTTGTAGGTCGGTTAGTGTCTCCCGAGCTGCCTCCTCTTCCTGGTGCTGATGCCTTTCTTCCGGAAGGTACGCCCGTCTTCAACGGCTATATTTGGCCCTCTCGTGGTGTGTTAACGTCTGGCTACGGTAGACGCTGGGGACGGATGCACCGTGGTATTGACATTGGGGCGCCCACAGGGACACCTGTCTATGCTGCAGCGTCTGGAGTGATTGAGTTTTCTGGCTGGAACTCGGGTGGCTACGGCTACATGGTTGATATCCGTCATCCCGACGGCAGCAAAACACGCTACGCCCACAACAGTCGCTTGATGGTGCGCGCGGGGCAGCAAGTGACTCAAGGTGAGCAAATTGCCGCAGTCGGTAGCACAGGCTATAGCACTGGGCCTCATCTCCACTTTGAGATTCACCTTCCCAGCCAGGGCACGGTCAATCCCATGTCGATGCTGCCGGGTCGTTAAGCATCCGTTCAGTTCACCGATACAGGTCAGTTCACCGATACAGGCGAATCAGCTGCCAATATGCAGGTTAGTCTGATCTGGGCAAGTTGGTGAGATAGATTTAGAGAGGGAAGTAAAGTTGCTTCCCTCTTTTTTGGTTTCTTTAGAGTTTTCGCCATGAGCTCATCGGTTTCTAACGATCGCCCGACTGCAACTGCCACCCAACCAGAACTTTGCCGCGTGTATCATCTCTCGCCGCTGATTCGGCTGACGCTGCTATTGTTTTACAGTGCCTTAACGCTGCCGCTGCCATTTTTGGCACGGGTGACGCGATCGCCCCTCTCACCGACTTTAGTGGCGATCGCTCTGCTAGCAGGTGCCTTACTCCTATATGCCACGTTAACCGAGCGTGTCATCACAGATAATCACGGCATACGGGTCGCCTACGCGCTCTGGGTTCCCAAGCTGTGGCGCTCGGGTTGGTCGCTGAAATGGTCTGAGATCAAAGCACTTAAGCCTAGATCTACTGGGCAGGGCGGCATCGTCTATTATTTTTTGACCCAGGCAGATGAAGCTAGGCTGCTTCCTGTACGGATCGCAGGATTTGCCAAACTTGTAGCTACAGTAGAGGCAAAGACGCAGTTAGATACCCGAGATGTGCGCCCCCTAGCTCAGCCCTGGATGTATTTCATTTTGCTGGGACTGACTATCTTGCTCTTGCTTGTGGATGGTTGGACAATCTGGACAGCGCTGACGCTGCCTACCTTAGCTACCTAGCTTAGCCTTGGCGATCGCCCTCCCTTAACCGTTTTACAACGTCTCTAACCCTAGGGGAGCTTCCTAGCGGGGCTGCCCCAACAGTTCCCGACAGTACGCTTCGTTCGCCTGGGCCGTGCGGCTCAGGTTATCAACCCAAGCGCCTAGAAAAATCATAAACAGAATGAACATTACAATTGGCCCCGGATCACCCCAGCCCTTGGGATTTCCAGGTGGTTCTATGCCGGCCATGGCGATCGCCCTCTTGCAAAAGATAAGACAATCCCATTAAATCACTGCTTTCTAGAGACAGCCAGCGGCTATGGAGCAATCCTAAAGCTCCAACGCACAATCAGGGAAACGCCCCAGTCGATTTGCTTCCACAATCGCATTGCGACAGCGCAACGGGTTCAACCCTGTTTGCTTCGACAGTTCCTGCAGGCTCAGCATTGGGTGGCTAGACTGAGGGGCGGCTAAGTAAAGCTGATAAGCAACTTCAAGCACATCCATATCCAGCATCAACGGCTTGATGGTTGCATCTAGTAACTCAAACATAGTTCGTCCCACACGAAACTCTATTGAAGTCACTATCTCAGATTTCGTAAAGATTTACCTCATACTTTCGGTAAATCTTCGGACGAGAAAGGTTAATTCAGGATGAAGTCATTAGATCAGCCCAACAAATTTAGACATTGCACGATATGCATGCGCCCTGTTGGCACTAAGCCATGGCCTGTAGCACCTGAGCCAGCGTGCCCACGAGCTGATCAATCTGCTGCCGCTCGATAATTAACGGCGGTGATAGCGCAATAATATCCGCCGTGGTGCGAATCATCACACCCCGCTCATACGCCTCTAGAAACGCACCAAAGGCCCGCGCGCCCGGCTTATCTAGAATCGGCTCTAGCTCAATACCCGCAACCAGTCCGATGTTGCGAACATCAATCACGTAGGGCAAACCACGCAGAGAATGCACTGCCTCTTGCCAGTAAGTTGCCAGATCCCCGGCCTGTTGAAACAGCCCTTCATCCTCGTAAATATCTAGCGTGGCCAAGGCCGCCGCACAGGCCACAGGATGCCCTGAATAGGTATAACCATGAAACAGCTCAATACCCGGCGCATCGTCTTGCATAAAGGCATCGTAAATATGCTGACGCACAAACACCGCCCCCATCGGAACTGTGCCATTGGTAATGCCTTTGGCAACCGTAATCATGTCAGGCAACACCCCAAAATGCTCCGCAGCAAACCCACTGCCCAACCGCCCAAAGCCAGTGATGACTTCATCAAAAATCAGCAAAATCCCGTGGCGATCGCAAATCTGCCTCAACCGCTGTAGATAGCCCACGGGAGGAATCAGCACGCCTGTCGATCCTGCAACGGGTTCTACAATGACAGCTGCAATATTCGATGCATCATGCAGCGCCACGAGTTGCTCTAGTTCATCTGCAAGATGAGCACCCCACTCTGGCTGCCCTTCACTAAATGCATTGTGCTCCAAACTGTGAGTATGGGGCAGGTGGTCAACCCCGTTGAGCAGACTACCAAAAAATTTGCGGTTGGGCCCAATGCCACCGACAGAAATGCCGCCAAAGTTGACGCCATGATACCCCCGCTCTCGCCCAATTAAGCGCTGCCGCGTTCCCTGCCCCCGAACGCGGTGATAGGCGATCGCAATCTTCAGCGCCGATTCCACAGCCTCAGAGCCAGAATTGGCGAAAAACACATGGTCAAGATCGCCAGGAAGCATGTTCGTCAATCGGTCAGCTAGTTGAAAGGGAAGCGGGTGCCCCATCTGAAACGTCGGGGCAAAGTCTAACGTGGCAACCTGTTGACTCACAGCTTCCACAATTTTAGTGCGGCAGTGGCCTGCATTCACGCACCACAACCCGGCAATGCCATCCAAAATCTGGCGACCATCATGAGAGGTGTAATGCATCCCCTGAGCCGACACCAGCAAACGCGGATTTTCCTTGAACTGACGGTTGGACGTAAACGGCATCCAAAACGCGTCTAGGTCTGGCTGTTGAAACTGAGTTTGAGCCGGATGAGACAAATTCTGCACCATCGCGTTTACCTTATCGGGAATTTGGTACGTAGACATTTAGCAGGATACGGTCAGACTTGCCTCACTCGCGTAGGGCAACTGCATAACAACAAAATATTGACAAAGACAGTCGCTGCAGTGCAGTGGGATTGGGGGCTGCGAAGCAATACAGCTATGGAGGAGTGCTGGGCGTTTCTACAAAACCAAGCACCATTAACCAAGCACCACTCAACTCTCAATCTAGCAATCAGACGCAATGACCAATCCTGATCGTGGGGTTATTTTATCGCTCTTCTATCGTGCGGAGTGTAGATTATGCAGCAACTGCCGCTGTATTAACCTGCATGTGAGTTCGATAGCGTTCCCGGCATTCAAAATAATTGTGGCAATGGTAAAAAGGTGGGGTTGAGCAGCGCTGCCCAACTCCCTCTATTCTTATCTATTCTGTAAACTCAGATTTTGGGATTAACCGCTGGCTAGTGCTCTGTCAAGACTGAAAGGTAGGGTATGGCTATTCTTGGCATGGCCTTCTTGTGGTGTATTGCTACGCGAATACACCTGCGCAACCGTCAGTGGTGTTAACGGGGGAACGTCGGCAAGTCTACCGCTGCCAGCGAGGTGATTTTTTGGAGTGGACGAGTGGGGTATACAATCGGCGCGACGGACAAGGCTACAGGCTCTGACACCTTGGCTGGGTTTGCGGTAAGGGGCTTAGGCGTTGCGCCTTCTGCCATTGGCATGGAGAGCGGCGCAATCTTGCGATTGCGGTCAGCCGGGGGTTGCCAAGCGGGAACAGCAGCCGTGGGAACGGGGGACGGGCGATCGCCCGCAGTATCCCTCTCTGAGCCTCTCTGGGTCTGCTCGGCCACATCCTCTCGAATACGTCCCTCACCTGCTCTATCGGGCTGATGGGGCCGATCGCCTGCGGCATCTGACTCGTTCAGCAAATTATCCAAAGTTGACTTTAATTCTGACGCAGCCTCTTGTACGGCATGGGCCACCGGTTCAGGCAACGGCCCAGCATCCTCTGCGCGGTCTAGGGAAGTCGCAGACTCCGGCGGCAACAGGTCAGACGGAAACGCGCCTGGAGGGGTTGCTTTGCCTAATAGCGCATCTAGCTTGCCGGGCAGATTTGACTCCCCATCCGCCGTCGTCCAGGGCTGAATGTGGTGGATTTTAGGCGATATGGGCGTGATTGGGGCATTGGGCTGAGCGGTGTCGCCGATGCTTGCTAAAGGAGCCTCTAAAGGCGCAACCTCTAGGCTTCGCTCTAGCGCGGCTTTAAACTGCAGGGTATGGCGCTGCTGGCGCTGCAGCCGCACTTGCAAATCGCGGCAGGTGGCTTCGCTCTGGGCGAGCGATCGCCCCTGTTCTGCCGCCTGCTGTTGCAGGGCGGCGCAGCTTTGCTCAAGCTCCGCAATTTGGGCATGACTGGTGTTCACCTGTGCGGTCAGCGACTCAATGAGCTCCTGCTGGCGCTGGCTGGTCTGATGCGATTTTTCTAACTCTGCAAAGAGCTGCGTCACTTGCTGCTTCGCCAGCACTAGCTCTGATAAGTTCGTCGCGTCTTGGGAGGCCCCCTCACGCTCTGCCACCCGCGCCTTCTGGCTGTGGTCTAGAGCATCTTCTAGCTGCGACACCCGATCGAGCAAGGCGTTGTTGCACTGGTTCAGTTCTTGAATCAGGCTAATGAGTTCTAGCGGATCAACCTGGGGCAACTCAGCCATCCCATCCCCCATCCCATGATTGACCACTGCTGCAGGGACCTTGGGGGCCAGCTTGCGCACCGACCAATCCGGCAGATCAATCGAACCGGGGGCGCTGTCGGCTTCTGCTGGAGGCTCTGACAAAGACGGCTCAGCGCTCACCGACTGCGGCTGAATGGCATCTGCGCTGATTGCATCGGGGAAATCTACCGTCTGCCATCCTGGCCAAACCTCCTGAGGCGTTGTGACACTCTCGGGTGCTGCATCGTCGTGACTATCAGGAGGCTGCAAAAACTCATCCCATCCCGAAAACCAATTGGCAGACGAGTCTGGAGTATTTGGCGTGTTTTGTGGGTTTTCGGCAGGGTTATGGTCGCTCATGGGGTATCTCTGGACGCAACAATTAAAGAGCAAGCAGGTAACGAGTGAACAGGCAGCCGGGGGCTAATGCGAGGGTGAGGCAGAGCTAACGAAGTATAGTTCTTATGTTCTTCTAGACTTAAGATAGCGATTTGCCTAACGGTTGAACGCTAACCGATCAAGATTGCTATGCAATCAGGGCGGATTTACCTAACATTTAGTAACACAGAACTCGCGAGGCGATGCACAAATTTTAGCGCTCCCTCCGTTGAGAAATCAGGTTTAAATGACCTAGCTTGGCCTAGATTCTGGCGGTGTTCCTTAAGCTATCCCGCCCCGTTTGTGCCGTTGAGAAAGGCAAATGTTTGCAGCCCTGCCTCAAGGCAAGGATGACTATTAACATCCAAATAGAACCGTGAGGACACGTTTGTAAAAAAGGGTACGGCCACCTATTCATATTGCGTTTACATTGCGTTTATATTGCGATCGCCCCAGTTAAAACATTTGCGTTTGTGCCGTGCATCCCTTTTAACACAAGCCTTTTGCGACAATCAACAGGTTGCCAGATGGGCGATCGCGCTAGAGGGCTGAACCAATGCTAAACCGTACTGCTCGCGACGCGGACAACACGGTTTTAGGCAGTTGCCAAGATGTCATTTTAAGTATTCTAGTTTCAGAGAATCCAGAAGAATCCATTTACCAAACTCCTGAGTTTGGATCTGCACAACGGCTTTGTTGCGAACCATTTAACCGGCTCTACCAGAGTGGGCAAAGGGTGCGTTGCAGCAGTTCACGATGCACATCGGCTCGATCAAGATGGAATTGAATTTGATCGGTCGATAGAGGAATTCCGTTGGCGTATTCGTCGATCCAGGTTTTGCTGATGTCAGAAGCACTGGCAGGCACATCGTTTAGCGACCAGCCAGGGATGTCTAAACTTTCCATGAGTTGAGACACTTTGGGGTCATAGCTGAGGGCAAAGCAGCGACATTCTGCCGCCGCCGCCATAATCAGTCCGTGCAGCCGCATGGCGATCGCCATTTCTACACCCTGAAACACGCCCTTGAGCTGCTGCGGATGATGAACCCTCAACACTTGGCTCACGGCTGGCATGTGTTGGTGGATGGATTGGGCGATCGCCCCGTCTTGCTCTGGATGAAAGGGCATAAGCAAGATGAAGGTTTGAGTCGCCTGCTGAAAATCCATCAGCGCTTTGGTCAGCCGAGCCAGCAGATCTGGTGTGAACAGGGGATGGGGCCGCAGCACCACCGCCACACGGGGCGCAGGCAGATCCCACAATCCCGGCAGCGGCTCTCCTCGCAACGCCCAGACGGGATCAGGTGCGAGGGACAGCGGCACCTGCCAGGCCGCGAGCAGTTCTGCAGAGGCGCGATCGCGCACGCTCACGGCTGAGCATCCGGTAAAGTTGCGCCGGGCCAGCCATCGGGTCAGGCGGCGATTTAGCGGCCCAACGCCCTGTGCCCAGGCCAAGGTGATCAGCCCTAGCCGCTGCGCTAACTCCATCAGCCCGCCATAGTAGAGAGGACTGATGGCGCTGGTGGCATCTTGAATTAAACTGCCGCCACCCCAAATAAACGCATCGGATCGGCGCATGGCCTGCACCACGGCGAATAGAGAGCGGCGATTGCACGCCTCTACCCCATACTCTTGCTGCGTCTGCACCGGATTGCCCGACAGCACCAGCGGCGTCACTTGGGGCGGCAGCATTTGCAATAGCGTAGCCAGCAGCGCCTCATCGCCGCCATTGCCCATGCCGTAATAGCCACACAAGACTGCTCGCATCTGTCGCCACGCTATTTTGCCAATCTGCACCCCTTACAATACAGGGGTTGGGGATTGGGCACTAGGGTCAAGCGGTGGAACGGCGCTCTCAGGCCAGCGCATAGCCGACCCGCTTTGCAGCACCGTCTCGATCTCAAGCGCTGCCCCTGCGTCTCAGTCCGCACTATCCATCACGTGCTCTTATGAATGCCCTGTCAATTCCAACCTGGATTATCCACATCTCGAGCGTGCTGGAGTGGATTGCCGCCATTTGGCTGGTGTGGACCTTTGCGGAAGTGGTGCAGAATGCGGCGTGGCGCGCCCTGTCTTGGGGCATGTTGCCTGCGTTGGTGAGTGCCATGTGCGCCTGCACCTGGCATTTTTTCGACAATGCCCCCAGTTTGACTTGGCTGGTGACGGTGCAGGCAGCCCTGACCGTATTGGGCAATGTGACGCTGTGCGTGGCGGCATGGTGGATCTGGCGATCGCCCCCCCCTGCCACGCCCGATGCATAAGCCCCGATGCTGACGCAATGTCGCGATCTCGATCTCGCTGACGTACTCTGTGTGTTTCGTGTATCCCGTGTGTCCCGTGTGTTCTGTCCTTCACTCCAAGCCCTACCTCTATGCCCGCCCCTGCGCTCTTTTCTAAAGAAACCCTCTTCGGTCTATCGTTGTTCCCCTACTTGGGGTTTCTGTGGTTTTTGACCCGCATCCCGCAAATGCCACGGCTGGCGCTCGTCGGCTTTTATATGACGCTGGTGTTTGTCGCGGTGACTATTCCAGCAGGTCTCTATGCACAGCAAGCCTTTGGGGAAGAGTTGGCCAATGTGGATGCGCTACATGGCGGGGCAGAATTTTTCCTGACCTTGGCGAATGTGCTCGTGGTGTTGGGATTTCGGCAGGCGGTCATGCAGCGCAGGCAGCAGACGCCGCCAGCAGAAACACCGCCCTCAAGCTAGACGGTCAAAAAACACCGCTTCCCACCCGCGCGGGCCAAATTCTTTCTGAAACTCGCTAATCACCCAAGAGATAGATTTACCCTGGCGTTGGGCGATCGCCATTAAATAGTTTTTATAGTCTTGCTTTTGCTCCACTGTGGGCTGCTTGCCAAAAATCGATCCCTCACACCACGCATCCTTCGGCAGGCAGTTGAACTGCTCAAAAAACACGCGCGTCGTCCAAGCAGGCGAGGCATTTTCTCGATAGTGCCGCTTCCGCAGGTCTTGAAAGGTGCGACACATGTCTTGCTCTTGCACCATCAGCACCTGCTCTTCGCTCAGCACTTCTTCCAAATCATGCAAGGGAATGTGCGCGTCGTTGGCCCACTGGTGGTCGCAATCAGGGCAGGTCATCACAAAAATCCACACAATGCGACCGCAGCAGGGGCATTGCTTGGTCGGCACAGCGCCCGTGCCGCTCTCGGGTTCGCTCCGAGTGGGCAGGTGATAGCCCTGAACGTCTTCCGGAAAACCCAACCGCTGCAGATTGCCCGCCTGGTCAAGAATCGTGCCATAGAGCTTGCCCGTCTGGGGCGAGATCCGCATCACCCGGCCAATTTGCTGAAAGTGGAGCGCTTGCGACTGGGTAGGGCGCAGCAACAACCCAGCCTCTACGCTGGGTTCATCAAAGCCAATGCTGATCACGTTGCAAGAGGTGAGCATCAAAATGTCGCCATCCCGCAACGCATCATAGAGCCGCCTGCGCTCTTTGATCGGTGTTTCGCCATCTACCGTAGCGGCGGCAACACCGGCCTGGTTAAAGGCCTCGGCGACATGGTGGGCGTGCTCCACATCCACACAAAAGGCAATGCTGCGTTTGTCGGGCACCAGGCGACACCACTCTTCCACAATGCGTTCTACCAATTCTGGGCGATCGCACGCAATCTTCAATTCCCGCTCGTCATAGTCGCCCGCCACCGTCCGCACACCCTCCAGATCAACCTGGTTTTCTTCGGGCATGCCGTAATACTTCATCGGGGCTAAAAAGCCCATCTTTTGCAGCGTTGAGGGCACAGGCGACGCCACTAGCGTTTCCATATGGTCGCCTAATTGGTCGCGCCCTAGGCGATAGGGGGTGGCCGTCATCGCCAGGTGCACCGCATCCCGATGCGTGTGATAGAGCAGCTGTTGCCCCACGCGGCTAAACACGGTGGTGTGCGCTTCGTCATAGAGCACCACATCGGCGGGCCAGCGTCGCCACCAGGATCGCTTCGCCATGGTCTGCACGCTGGCAATCTGAATCGGCGCATCGGGGTCTTCATCCCACCCGGCTTTGATGAAGCCACAGCGCAGACCAAAGGCCTTCATCTTGTCGTAGGTTTGTCCCACCAGCACATCGAGGTGGACTAAAAATAGCAATCGGCGGCCTCGAGCTTCGGCATGGGCGCAGATCTGCCCGGCTATCACCGTTTTTCCGGCTCCGGTGCCCGCAATAATGGCAACGCGCGTGTACCCCTTGCCCAGCGCTGCGTAGAGATCCTTAATGAGCTGAAGCTGATAGGGACGCAGAATCGGTGGCTGAGGCGCAGAACCACTCATAACTAAACGAGAGACGGCAAAGAGATGGCAGCAGGAGCGAGGAGGAGCGGGCTTAAAGTCCGAGGGCGATCAGTCCGGGGGCGATCAGTCCGGGGGATTCGGCCAGGGGAAACCCTGCGACTAGGCTCACTGTAGCAAAGTTCAAGTGTACTGAAAGCATCAATTTTGGTGGCTCTCTGCTTTCTCTCTGCCTTCTCCATATTTTCCTATGCCTTTTTAGTCAGCGGATAGCCAGCGCCAAGGCGGCAGCGGGTTGGGAGTGCAAGGCATAACCTTTAGCCCGGTTTAAGGCGATCGCCGTCTCTATCAAAAGACAGTTTTTCTGTATGCTCTGTTACCCATGCGCCGAGTTTGGTTCAGCGGGTGGGCGTGGGCGATCGCTCCACAGCGCTGAACCGAAGCCCTGCAGCCCGCTGGCACACCTAGATAAAGTTTCCGTATTTTTTCGGAGAGTTAATGGGAATTTAAAAGTTACTTAAAGTTGCCATGAAATTCTATGGGGTGGCAGTTCTGTTCGCTCGGCTACGGTTTGTTCATTTCACCCCCTTATTGATAGATTCATGGCTTTTACACTTCAGCTTTTGCATGCAGGAGACCAGGAAGCTGGCGCTCCCGCAATTGAAGATGCGCCGCGCTTTTCGGCAGTGCTCAACGCCCTCAAAAATGAAGACGCTGACGGCGATGGCAATCTTGATTTCCCCAATACGCTGGTTCTCTCCTCTGGAGACGCCTACATTCCCAGCCCCTTTTTCTTTGCCAGTGAATCCGCTTTTGGTGCCCAGGGACGCGCCGACATCCTAATTCAAAACCTGTTAGGGTTTCAGGCGATCGCCCTAGGCAACCACGAATTTGACCTGGGCACTGGCGTACTCGCCTCTTTAATTGCCCCCGATGAAGAAGATGGCTACGTAGGTGCCCAGTTCCCCTACCTCAGTGCCAACTTGGACTTTAGCACTGACACCGCTCTGGCTCCGCTGGTGGCAGACGATGGCCAAGAAGCCAGTGACATCCCCAATAGTGTGGCGGGCAACACCATCATCACCGTCAATGGGGAGCGCATCGGGATTGTAGGGGCAACTACGCCTACCCTCTCCACGATCTCGTCCCCGGGTGGCGTTACGGTCAATCCTCAACCCTTTGACAGCACCAACCCTGACGATATCGCAGCTCTTGCCGCAGAAATTCAAACCTCTGTCGATACGCTGCTGACCAACAACCCCGATATCAACAAGGTGATTCTGCTGGCCCACATGCAGCAGATCGCCATTGAGCAAGAGCTAGCCACCTTACTCACTGATGTTGATGTTGTAGTGGCCGGTGGGTCTAACACGTTGCTCGCAGATGAGGGCGATCGCCTTCGCACAGGTGACGAAGCTCAAGGCCCTTACCCTATCCTGTCAACCGCAGCAGACGGCAATCCCGTAGCGGTGATCAACACCGATGGCAACTATACGTACGTCGGTCGTCTGATTGTCGAGTTTGATGAGAACGGCGTCATCATTCCCGACAGCATTGACCCCAATATCAGCGGTGCCTTTGCCACTGACGACGACGGCGTAGCAGCCGTAGGCGGCACTCCCGATCCTGAGATTGTTGCCATTACCGATGCCCTGCGCGCCGTAATTGTGGACTTAGACGGCAATCTGTTTGGCCGCACCGACGTTTTCCTCAACGGCGCCCGCGACGATGTGCGGACGCAAGAAACCAACCTCGGCAACCTCACTGCCGATGCCAACCTGTTCTATGCCAAAACCGTTGATGAAGACGTGGTCATTTCCATCAAAAACGGGGGCGGCATCCGCGACAACATTGGCGTATTGACATTCCCTGCGGGCTCTACCAACCCTGACGATGTGCAGCTATTGCCGCCGCAGGCAAACGAGGTGGCTGGCAAGGAAGAGGGAGACATCTCTCAGCTTGATATCTTTAACGCATTGCGGTTTAACAACGGCTTAACCTTGCTAACGGTAACGGCTGAAGAGTTAGTAGCGCTGGTAGAGCATGGTGTAGCGGCTACGGAACCCGGCGCTACACCAGGGCAATTCCCACAGGTGGGCGGATTCTCCTTTAGCTTCGATGCCACACTAGAGCCGGGTAGCCGGGTGCAATCCCTCGCCATTATTGACGAAGACGACAATATTCTGGACGTGGTCGTGGAAAACGGAGCCATCGTGGGCGACCCCGAGCGCACCTTCCGCACGGTTACCCTTAACTTCTTGGCCGATGGGGGCGATGGCTATCCCTTCCCCGATCGCGATCGCGTCGATTTATTGACAGAAGACCTCACCAGCCCTGACCCCGACAGCCGCACTGGGTTTGCCCTCTTCGCCCCTGACGGCACCGAGCAAGATGCCCTGGCAGAATTCTTGGTCACTGACTTTAGCGACACGCCCTTTGATGCCGAAGACATGGCGCCCGAGTTTGACCTGCGAATTCAGAATTTAGAGTTCCGGGAAGACACGGTGCTGGGTGACGGCACCGAGCCGATAGATCCAATCGACCCAGTTGATCCCAGCGAGCTGACGCTGCGGGTCTTCGACGGGGTGACCAGTGTATTCTTGGATTTGCCTTTGCTAGAACTAGCCGCCGGGTTGGTGTTAGTCAGTGCAGACAGCACTGTCGAGCCGTTCTCTGACGAGTTTCAGGTGGGCTTTGGTATCACCAATGCGTCAGACTTTACCTTCACCGTGCCGCCCTTTACGCCGGTGGGGGGCACCATTGAGCACACGGGCACTGTCACCTTTAGTCTGGTGGGCGCACCGCAAATTGCAGTTACCGTCGGCAACTTCTCCATCGGCTTTGATGCCGATCGCGTGACTGATATAGCCAGCGGCTTCTTTGTGGAAGACACCATCGAGGGCAACGGTCTAGATGTTCTATTTGACATCGGGACTCCCGACACGCTGTCGGCAGACGATACGGTGCTGACTATCAGCGAGGCCGATCTGCTGCTGGCCGCCGAGTTTGCCACAGCCCTAGGGCTCAGTGAACTGGCCGGAGCTGAGGTGGGCGCCGCTCGGGTAGATGCCGACCTAATTGAAGTGCAAGATGCACCGCAGATTACTCGACTGGACTTTGAAGGAGCCGAGATTGATGCAGGGGTATTTGTGACGGATCAGTTTGCGGATCTGGGGGTAACCATTTCGGCTCCGACCAGTCCCTTCGAGGCAATGATCTTTGACACCTCTAACCCCACGGGTGGAGATTTTGACCTGGCGACCGACAACCAAGGCTCTGTGTTGATCATTTCTGAGAATGGCAATCAGCTCGACCCCGACGACCAGGCCGGTGGCGGCACGCTGCGGTTTGAGTTTGATGACCTCGTGGGCATTGCAAGCGTGGGCCTATTGGATATCGATGAAGATGGCGGCTCGATCACCTTCTTTGATGCCGACGATAGCCTGGTTCAGGTGGTGTCGATTCCGGGGATGGGTGACAACAGCCAGCAAACGCTGTTTGTGAACGCTGCTGAGGTGGCACGGATGGATGTGAACTTGATTGGTAGCGGTGCCGTGACCACGGTGGACTTCTTCCAGCAGTCGCCAATGGGGGCGATCGCTCCTTCCCCTGACTTCGCCTTGGCGACATAACCCCAGCCAGAGCGCCCAGTCTAGAGCTGGTCTTTCGACGGAAGACACCCAACGCAAAACCGTGCTGCCCGCAATGTGGGCAGCACGGTTTTGGGCATTTGCCAACCTGACGATAAGACGGGTTTTTTGGAATTAATCCTGCACCCGCATTAAACCATCACCATGCGTGTGGCTCAGGCCATACACGGATGGCAGTCTTCCATTGGTGCGTCAGGCTTGGCTAAGCTCGGCTGGTCGACCGCCTAGTGTAGGATGCATTTGCAGCAAGGTTTGGCATAGCGCTACAAACTCAAAATCACTGCGATACCACTGCGTTAAGTTGGCGATCGCCCCATCCTCCAGCCGTCGATCCACATGGGTGGGATTCCGGTGAGCCTGAACATCGTCACTCGGCAACGTCGCGTGGTCGGGCAGCCCCAGCTTCCTCTTCAGCACCTCAAAATCTGCAGCCAGCCGCTCTTGAAACCCAATGAACGCAATATCTGCTAATCGAGATCTAAAGTACTCTCGATCCTGAAACCAATCCCAATAATGAGACCTCACATGCTGAATGTGGCGCATCGCCTGCTGCGCAGCAGCCCTCTCTTCAAGGATGGGAGAGGACAACGCCATCGCCAACTGATTGGGCGTTGAAAAGGTCGCAAACGCTGCCTCTTCCTCTAGGCTCCAAGGCGAGAGGTAGCGGGGTTGCCCCCGGCGCTGCCGACTATAAAAGCCGCTCACAAATCGCGAGATCGGATCTCGCAAGAAAAAAATAACTGACTCTCCACAAGGGATATCGACCAGGCGCACACCGTGAGGATGCAGAATCACTGGATGAGCACTGCTCGCCCTATAGGGTTCAATCGCCCAGCCGATGGCAGTGCCGCCTGTCTTACCAATATGTAAGATATGCATGGTCATGGCTATTCACCCTGTCATGGGTTATCCTTCCTGATTAAAAACCCTGATACACCAGGTTGGGGCGTCGGGCGGGCGTTGGGAACAGTCCCCGAAAGAGAGAATCGCGATTTCCCAACGTTTCGTAAAAGAAAAACGCTACACCAGCATAGCCGCGATCGCGCACCGCTTCGACCTGCTCATTGATCAAGCTCATATCGGTGATATTGTCCTTTAGCCCAGCGAGAATGCCAATAGAGACCGGCAAAAATTCCTTTGCAACTTGCACATCAGCCCGGTCAATCTCAAACTCAAATCGCTCTAGGTCTCGGCGATAAATTTGGACGATCAGCTCATCAATCAGCCCCCGGCGCTCCCAGGTGCCCCAGTCTTGCAAGTATTCCATATAAGAAAACAGGCGGGGGTTAGGCGAGAGAGAAATCACACAGTCAGGATTGATGGCCTTGACCTCTTGCACCAAGCGCCGCATCAATTGCGTGACCTCGTTGGCGCGCCAGCGCACCCATTCAGCATCGCGAATATCGTCTGGCGGTGCTGCGCCATCGTGATCCGCTTGGTAGAGAGCAATCATGATGGGGTCATAGCCATAGGCCACAGGAATGCCGAAGTGGTCGTCGAGCTGAATGCCATCGACGCGATAGCGGCGCACCGTTTCCGTCACCAAGTTCACGATAAAATCTTGCACCTCAGGATGAGACGGACTGAGCCACACGCGAGGAATGCGTCCGCCTTCCATCCAGATGGGGTCGCCATCGCTCTTGGCTGTGACCCAATCGGGGTGCTGCGCGACCAGCTCCGACTCGGCGGGCATCATCAGCCCAAACTCAAACCAGGGAATCACCGCCATGCCTTGGCGATGCCCTTCAACCACCATTTCACCCAGCATGTCGCGCCCGGCAAAGCCTGGGTAGGGATCTTGCTCAACGCCGAAGGTTGCCAAAGCAGTAGGGCTGGGGTATTGGGTATAGCCGCCGTTCCACACAGTCGGGTATAGAGTATTGAAGTTGAGACGGTGTAAGCGTTGTAGCCCCCCTACGACATTGCGGCTAGAAAATAACACTTCGCTGTCGATGTTGGTGAGCCAGATGCCGCGCAGCTCGGTCACGGGTTCTTGGGCCACGGCTCGCCCTACTCCTGCAAGCCCCAGGGCGATCGCCATCCCCAGCGCTAGCCAGCTCAACACCCATCGTCTGCGTTTATCGTTCATCGTCGCCCTATCATTCTGGATTTATCTCTTGCCAAACGTCTCTAGGACGATTGCAGCCCGATTATTTCATAGTTCAATAGAAGTTGCGTAGTGAATATAGATTGATGGTCCATGCTCAGCTCTAACCCTGCTAAAAAGAAGCCCACCTCCCCTATCATTCGATGGCTCAATCGCGCAGTGGCGGCGATCGCCCTGGTGAATTTGGGTCTGATCGCCTTTGACCTGAGCTACATACCGTTCCGCGACCAGTATTTGCGGTTTTTGCCCGAGTTTACCGACTGGTATGGCGAACAGTTTAAGGGCATTGAGCCGAACCCAGATACGGAGAGCTACATCCAGGCGGTGGATGATTTTGTCAACAGCGGTGGGCTCAGCGCGGGGGATGCCGATCAGCGGTTGGCAGATTTGCGGCAGCGCAGTGTGGATATGATCAATCAAGATCCGTTTGCGATCGCCAACAAGTCGGGCACGCTGGAGCGCATCAAGCGGCGCGTGCAAGAAGAAGTAGACGAAACCAATGCCACCCAAGCCTTTGAGCAATTTTGGAGCCGCGATTATATCGAACAAGAAGGCACCGCCGGGGCGATCGCCTTCTTTAACGAGCGCGTGCGCCCGCTGATGGCGACCAACTACTACCGGGGCATTGGCGAGAACGGGCGTCCCGTTGATGAATTCTGGCGCATCGACAACTGGTTTATTGCCATTTTTGCCGCAGATTTTGTGATTCGCACAATTCACCTAGCGCGGCGCTACAACGGCGTTAACTGGTTCGATGCCATGATCTGGCGCTGGTACGATATCTTCTTGCTGCTGCCTTTCTGGCGGTGGCTGCGGGTAATCCCCACTGTGTTGCGGGTTAACCAATCGCGGCTGATCGATTTAGAACCCGTGCGCGATCGCCTAATCCACGGCGTCATTGCCAGCGTGTCTATTGAGATGACCGAAATTGTGGTGCTCCGCGTCGTCGAACAACTGCAACAGCTCGTTCGCGATGGCAGCGCCGTGCAGTGGCTGATGTATCCCGAAAAGCGCCGTCGCTATGTCGACATTACAGGCGTCGATGAAGCAGCCGAAATCTCCAAAGAAGTGACGCACCTGCTGGTCTATCAAATGCTGCCGCAGATCAAGCCCGAGATCGAAGCTATAGCAAAGCACAGCGTCGAATCCATGCTGCGGCAATCCCCGGCCTATCGCGGGCTCGTCCAAATCCCCGGATTGGGCGCCCTTCCCCATCGCATCAACGAGCGCGTGATTGCCGATGCGACTGACAACGCCTACCAAAGCCTCGTGAGTTCTCTCGAAGACGACGAAGGCAAAGCGCTGTCGCAGGCGTTGGTGGCTCGTATGGGTGAGGTCATTCGCACAGAGTTGATCAACGACGGCACCCTCCAGACGTTAGAAACCCTCATCGTCGATTTGCTAGAAGAACTCAAACACAACTATGTGGAACAACTGGGCGAAAAAGACTTTGACGACATTGAGTATGAAACCCATCACCTGTATGAAATGACCCAGGGCAGTCGGTCTGCTCGCCCGGCTCTAGGCCCCAAGCAATCTCCCTGACGAGTAGGCACTGACTCAGATCTGGAAGAATTGGGATACCCGGCGTTGCGATCATCCAGGCGATCCCCAGCCCCAGCCTCATCCCGACGCAGACTCTCGAAACAGGCGCTCATGCTCCGCGTTATAGAGGCGCGATCGCCATTTCTCTTCATCGTGACGATCGGTTGCAGCCAATGCTGGGCTAATGACGTAGAGCGTGGTGCGGGTTAGGTTGTGGCGCTGGGTGACGGCTGCCATGTCTGCAAGCAGGGTCACATGCACCTGCTCATCTGCCCAGCCGAGCCGAAAGCAAATCGCCACGGGCGTTTCTGGCGGATAGTGCTGCAACAGCTGCGCCTGCGCCTGCGCCACATGGCGCGCGCTGAGGTAAAGACAAAGGCTTGCTCGATGCGCCGCCAACGCCGCTAAGTCTTCCCCATCGGGGACTTGGGTGCGTCCGCTGATGCGCGTCAGAATTAGGGTTTGCACCAAACCAGGAACGGTGAGTTCGGTTTTGAGATGGGCCGCCGCCGCTTGGAACGCACTGATGCCGGGGATCACTTCAAAGGGAATGCCAACTTGGGCGATCGCCCGCATTTGTTCATACACCGCACTATAGAGGCAGGGATCGCCGGAATGCAGGCGCACAATAATGGCGTGCGATCGCGCCCGATCCACGAGCAGCGCCACAATCTCTTCTAACGTCTTGGAGGCGGTGGGGATCACTTCAGCGTCAGAACGCACCATCTGCAACACAGGCGGCGGGATCAGCGAATCGGCAAACAGCACCACATCCGCCGCTGCTAGCAGCCGGTGCGCCTTCATCGTCAACAGCTCGGGATCGCCCGGCCCCGCTCCTACGATGTAAACGGTGCCCGGGCTTGGGTCTATTTCCCCCGGCATAGATGGTGCGATCGCCATGCCAACCTCAGCCCTCAGCTAGATACAACATCATCCAAACGACTCAAGTGCCAGAGTTTTTTCAGCAGACCATCCGGATGCCTCACCCCATTCTGAGTAAAAGGGAATGGTAGATGCACCCTGATTTCAACCCCGGAGGAAACTTCGGGGTTTTCTTTTTGAGAGTCGCACACTGCTTCCCGGCAGGGAACGATTTCCCCAATACAGCCAGGCCAGACCCAACCCACCCAGCGCCATCTGCACAAGACTAACCACCTGTGCAATCCGCAACGGCCCCAGCATCAGGCTGTCCATTCGCAGCCCTTCAATCCAAAAGCGTCCGGCCCCATAGGCAATGAGATACACGAGCAAAATCGTCCCCAGTTTCAGCGGCAAGCGATTGCGCGCTCCGGCAAAAAACAGCACCAGCAGCAGCGTCAGCACACCCACATTCCACAGCGACTCATACAAAAACGTGGGATGAAAATACTCAAACTGCGTGTAGCTCGGTGGCCGCTGCGCCAGGGGAATGTAGAGCTTCCACGGCAGATCTGTAGGACGGCCAAAGGCCTCGGAGTTAAAAAAGTTGCCCCAGCGCCCGATCGCCTGACCCAGCGCTAGAGACGGCGCTACTACGTCTCCGAGTTGCCAAAACGAAATGCGATGGCGGCGGCTAAAAAGCAACATCGCCAACAGGCCTCCCAAAATTGCGCCGTGAATGGCAATGCCACCCTGCCAAATGGCCAGCGCTGTTGCCGGATTTTGGGCGTAATTCTCCCACTCAAACAACACGTAATAGAGCCGCGCCGCCGGAATCGCCCCAATCACCAGCCAAATCGCCAGGTCGCCAATTAGGTCGGAATTAATCTGACGGCGATCGCCCAACCGCTGCGCCAGCGTCAGCCCTAGAATAACGGAGGACGCAATCAGCAGGCCATACCATCGAAGGGTAATGGGGCCAATTTCAACCAGATCTGGCCCTGGCGACGTAAACAAAAAGGCAAGCATAGCGCTGGCTCAACCCGTATTGGTGCTTCGCCAGTCTATCAAATCCATCTGCGAGGCCGCAGAAGAGTTGTCTGGCTAGCTGCCGCCTCAGCCGGGGGCTGGTAGGATTGCTAGCAGCGCGTCTCGCCCCGGTTGAAGGCTTCTGATGGATTGGCAGACTGTCACGAGACAAACTAAAGACGAAGTCTATTTCCTGCCAGTAACCCCTAGCGGTAAACCCCTAATCCAGCTTGTGAGATCTCCAGTAGAGCCCTATGGACGCATCGGTTGCATCATTAGAATCAGCGGCGATCGCCCATCTCCGCACCCCCCAAGCCATTCGCGAACGCTGTGGGGTCTTGTTTGAGCAGGCGTGCGCTGGCCGGTTGCAGCATTTTCGCTGCAATCTTGATCGGCTAGATGCCACCGCAGACTATGTGCTGACAGTGATGCACGCCAACTATCCCACTCTAGACGTGCCGTTTCACAGCCGCTGGCGACACTTTGGGGCAGGCGGCGTCGATCGGCGGGCGCAACTGGCGCAGCAGTTGGCCGCGCTCGACCCTGTGGAACGGGCACGGGTGCACTATGACTTGGTGATTCCTAGCGTGCTGCTAGATGCCGGTGCTGGAGCCGCGTGGCACTATCATGAGGCAGAATCAGGAATCACGCTGGGACGATCAGAGGGGTTGGCGATCGCCAGCTATCACCTCTTCCTCAGCGGTGCGCTCTCAGACGACGACGCTAACCCGCTGCAAACCACCGCAGCCGGGTTGGAAACACTGACGGAAGCGACCCTGTGCCAACGTTTTCAGGTAAGCGACGCCAATCCTCTCGTGGGCGTCGCGGGGCGACTGGCGCTCATGCAGAGGCTGGGGCGAAGCCTGCGGCAGCATTCCCACTACTTCACAACGGATGGCTCCAAACCACCGCGACCGGGGTATCTGGTGGATTATTTGCTCGATCAGGCTGTGGGCAATCAGCTCTCGGCCCCGGTGGTGCTGGGTGCGGTGCTGGAGGGGTTGGGCGATATTTGGGCGGGGCGCATCACCCTAGGCGACACAAATTTGGGCGACGTGTGGCCCCATTCGGCTCTGCCGCACGATGCACCGGGCAGCAATCTGGTACCGTTTCACAAGCTGTCGCAGTGGCTGACCTATTCGCTGCTAGAGCCGCTGCAAGCGTTGGGGCTGACCATTACCGATTTAGATCAGTTGACGGGTTTGGCAGAATATCGCAACGGTGGACTGTGCGTAGATTTGGGGCTGCTGACACCCCGATATCCTGACATTCTGACAGACCGGCATTTGCCCAGTGCCGAGGTAATTGTGGAATGGCGGGCGCTGACGGTAGCGCTGCTAGATCGGGTGGGCGATCGCATCCGCACCCAACTCCACCTCAGCCCGGTGGAGCTACCCTTGGTCAAAATTCTCGAAGGCGGCACCTGGGCAGCAGGCCGCAAAATCGCGGCAGACCTGCGCCCCGACGGCAGCCCTCCCATCCAGATTAACAGCGACGGCACTGTATTTTAGGTCAGTAGACCCCGCTTGCGCCAACCCATGTCACAAGCGGTAGAGCGGCGAGATTCCACCCTTTACGAATAATCGCGCCCCTTAATTTTTGCCAGATCTTCTTCGCTGAGCCCCCCCGTGTCGGAATAGTAGCCTGCGGATTTCTTCGCTTCAATTTCAACCTGAGCATCCGCTGGCACCAGCTCCGGCGGGATGGGGATGCGTTCTACCACCTCAATCCCGGAGTGGGTGATGGCGTTGTATTTAAGATTGCTCATCGACACCAGCTGATCAATTTTGGTAATGCCCAACCAGTGCAACACATCGGGCATCAGCTCCTGAAAGCGCATGTCTTGCACCCCGGCCACACATTCGGTGCGGAGGAAGTAGGCATCCGCGCGATCGCCCCCTTCTTGGCGTTTTCGAGCGTTATAGACCAAAAACTTAGTCACTTCGCCCAGCGCCCGCCCTTCTTTGCGGCAGTAGACAATGATCCCTGTGCCGCCCGCCTGCGCAGCCTGAATGCACACCTCAATACCATGCACCAGGTAAGGACGGCAGGTGCAAATATCAGAGCCAAACACATCAGACCCATTGCACTCGTCGTGGACGCGGAGCGCGAGCGGCTTAGTGGGGTCGGCGATCGCCCCAATATCGCCCACGATATAGACGGTGGTGCCCCCAATCGGCGGCAAAAACACATGCAGGTCTTGCCGCGTCACCAGTTCGGGGAACATGCCCCCCGTTTGCTGAAACAAAATGCGGCGCAGTTCCCACTCATCCACATTCAGCCGCTTGGCAATGCCAGGAAGATACCAAACCGGGTCGATAGCGGCTTTAGTCACCCGCAGGTTGCCGTCGGCCTTGAGCAGCGTGCCGTCTACCTTAAGTCGCCCCTTCGCAATCTCATCCTTCAGCTCGGGGATTTGGATATGGGCCTTGGTCACAGCAATGGTGGGGCCAATATCGTAGTCATCTTTAGGAAACTGGGAGGAAAAGATATTCGGGGCGATCGCCCCCAACGGATCAAGCGACACAATTTTGTCTGGGTCACTCCAACTCGGGTATGGCCCAAACTCTACAACCGGTGCAGTATTGGTAAAGTCGGCCTTGTGGTTAGGGTCGAGCACACCGCTTGCCACCGCCAGCGCCCGATACACGCTGTAGGCGCCGCCCATCGTGCCAATCACGTTACGGTGGTTGCGGCTCCGCACCGAGCCAATGATAGGCCCCCGCTCTAGGGGATCACTCGCCCCCCAGCGAATGGGATGAACCTTCTCGCCTGTGGCATTGGGATGAGACGTTAGGATAATGTGCTTACGCTTTTGCGGAGACTGAGCATCGGTCATGGCAACTAACCTGCACCCCTATGGGGAAAATCTAATTGAGAGTGGTACAGTAATCCTACCTTAAGAATCCACTGAACAACTGTCCGTCATAATCACTTCATCACGACAGAAACTTAGGTCTTAAACCTTGCAGTCTACTCCTTAAATTAATAAAAATAAACCCATAGAAATCAATGTTCAAAAGTTCTCAAATCATAGTCTCTTCAGAACACTAGACACAGTCTTTCTTAGCCTCTAAAAAGGCTGTCTGTTTAATACATTTACAGTTCTGAGATATGTCTTGACAAACTGAATAGTTGCCCTTTTCCATTATCAAAGTTCTTGACATTCTTACTCTCTATTGCATCTCATAATGATAATGACGCCTAACCTACAGCTCATCCAACATCCACTGGTGCAGCATAAACTCACGCTGATGCGTCGAGTCGATACCCACACGCAAGATTTTCGACGGCTGATGAAAGAAATTTCGCTGCTGCTGGCCTACGAAGTCACTCGCGATTTAGCTTTAAAGAAAGAGCTGATTCAAACCCCAATTGCAACAACCCAAGCCCCGGTATTGGCCGCAGAGAAAAATATGGTCATTGTGTCAATCATGCGAGCAGGACAAGGGCTTTTGGATGGCATGCTTGAGCTGATTCCTACTGCAAAAGTAGGGCACATTGGGCTATATCGTGAACCCACAACATTAACGGTAGTGGAATATTATTTGAAGCTGCCCAATGACACTGATCAGCGCGATATGTTAGTGGTTGACCCCATGCTAGCGACGGGCAACTCTGCAGTCGCAGCCGTGGAGCGATTGAAGGAAGCAAACCCACTGTCGATCAAATTTGTATGCCTGCTCGCGGCACCGGAGGGCATTGCCCAATTTCAGGAGCAGCATCCCGATGTGCCGATTTACACGGCTTCTGTCGATGAGCGGCTCGATGAGCATGGCTACATTGTGCCGGGACTAGGGGATGCGGGCGATCGCCTATTTGGCACGAAGTAAGCCGCAGGGTAAACCGCAAACCCTTGGCTTGAGACGCGTTTAATCAAGCTTCAGGATACAAGTTTCAACGCGTTCGCGGTTTAACCCCGAAAGTTTCTGCTATGCCGACACCATCGAAGGCGAGGTAGAAGGAGCGATCGCCCCGGCCTCTGCTGAGAGGCTCACTGGAATTTCGATCAGAACGTCAGTTCCCTGTTGGGGCACAGAGGCAACCGTAAGGTGCCCACCATGCTGGTGTACTACGGTTTGAAAGCTAACCGCCAGACCCAGCCCGCACCCTTGACCGACCGCCTTGGTCGTAAAGAAGGGGTCAAATATCTTAGCTTCCAACTCTGGATCAATGCCGCAGCCGTTATCTGAAATCACGATACGAACCCACGGGCACTGCTGTTCTGGGTGGTGAAAGGCTTCAGTGGTGATGGTAATGAGTTTCTGCGGGCGATCGCTCAACCCCAGCGCCTCCACTGCGTTAATCAGCAAGTTCATAAACACCTGGTTCATCAGCGCAGGATAGCACTCTACCTCCGGTAACTCGCCATAGTTGCGGCGCATCTCAATGTCTTGCGAGACTTGCTGATGCACCATTGCCAGGGTGCTGTTCAACCCATCATGGAGATTAACCACCTTGCAGTTAGCTTCATCTAGCCGAGCAAAATTTCGCAGCGCCAGCACTATCTCCCGAATCCTGCCCGCTCCAGACTTCATGGATTGCAGAATGCGTGGCAAATCTTGCACCAAAAAATCGTAATCGATCTCGTCGCGCAAGCGTTCGAGATCTAGCGTATTGACTGTGGACTGCTGAGAGCCCTCAACCATCTGCATTAAATCGTGGACGTAGCGCTCAACATAGGGAATATTGCCGTAGATAAAACTGATGGGGTTGTTAATTTCATGGGCTACACCCGCCACCATCTGCCCCAAACTCGACATTTTTTCGCTTTGAATCAGCTGCGCCTGGGTTCGCTGCAGCGCTTGCAGGGCCTCAGTCAGGCGCTCAGCTTGGGCTGCACTCTCGGCAGCCTGCTGCCGCATTTGGTGGTAAAGATGGGCCTGCTGAATTGAAATCGCCAACTGGTCGGCAACCGCTTGTGCCAGCTTTTGATCGTCTTTGCTCCAGTAGCGCACATTGGCGCATTGGTTCAGGTAAAGAATGGCTTGCAGTCTGCCGTTCGCCTGCGCCGGAATCACCAGCGAGGATTTAATCTGAGATAGCTGGTATTCCTGATTGTCTGTTCCGATCCGCGCATCTTCTGAGACGTCAGACACGACGACCTGCTGGCGGTTTTGAATCACCCATTGAGTCATGGGGCCGTTGGTATCAAAGTAGTCGATGGAGGGCTGAAAGGGAGCACGGCACACCTCAAACAGGTGCTTCCGGCGGAAGACCTGCTGCATCCCCTCAGGCGGCAAGTCGGCCTCTACAGGGGCGATCGCCTCATCATCTTCATCGGGATCTTCCACCAAATGAACCAGGCAGCGATCAACATGCAGGGCGTCGAGCAGTTGGGCGATCGCCTCAGGCAAAATAGCTTTTAGATCAAGGCTCTGGCGAGTTTGGGTGGTGATCCGGTTCACTAGCCGCTCTCGTTTGGCCTGCTTTTGAGTGCGTTCATAGAGCTGCGCTTGGCAAATCGCGATACTGAGCTGCTGGGCGATCGCCTGCACAAACTCGACTTCTGCCACAGTCCACTGGCGATCGCCCACCCCACTGCACACAATAAATCCGGTTGATCCATCCTGCCCACCCACTGGGATCAGAATTGAAGCCTTCGTGTCAGCCCCTAGCAGCGCATCGGGTTGAGAGGCCGGGCAATCGCGCAGTAGCGCTGTCAGCAATTCCAGGCCTGACGGTTTGGGGACGTGGCCTACACTCACCACCAGTTCTCCCCGCTGAATCAGCGGAGCCACAGCCTCTAGCCGCGACAACGCATAATGCCCCAGGCACGAGGGCAGATCAGCTCGACTGCGCTCACAGACAACCTGCACCCGCTCTAAGTCTGGAAAATACCAGAAGAAGAGGCACTGGTGCGTCTGCAAAAGCTCTGCAATTTCATCCACAGCTGTTTGCAGGACTACTGGCAATTCTAGCGAATTGCGGATTCGATCAACCACGTGCCGCAGCAGCGCATCTTGACGCGTGGTATGGAGACAATTGTCAGGATGAGGAACTTCAGGTGAATTTGGGGAAGACGACACAGGTTTTTATTAAACAACGACAGATCAGCATGAATGCAATGCCGGAAAAACGCATCACCGGCCAGATAAAAAATGCACCAAGACCCAGACCACACTTCTCCCTCGATCTATCCTCTAGCCTAGGGGACAGAGTATGAGCTAGACCCGTGCCGCTGGCCGAACTGGGCAGAGCCACTAGCCCACAGCAAAGTCACTCACGCGAGCGATCGCCATCAGCGCCATGCAGCACTGTCATCAGAAAAATTGTAGAGCCTACAACTGTGGCGCATGTGGCGCAATACAACCCTTACACCCTTTGCCTGAACCTTGGCACGTCAGCTATTGATTAGTCACGACGATGAGGAGGGCTAGCAGTTCTGCAGTGCGATCGCCCCGTACAACCACCCGCTCAAGACCATTGCCCACTACAAAACACGCATCCAAGCTCTATATATCAGAATCAATTTATACAACAGTTGTACTGACAATGTCCAGTGAGACGGTAGAGCATCCCCTCAGCTTCATCAAGCCTTAATGCATCTGAGGTCTAGATATAGCTTCGATTAAGCCAGGCAGGATATACAGGCACCTATCGTCCGTAATGGTCTTGAAGGGGATTTGGTGATGTTCTAGACCTGTGGTCAGGGTTGCTAAACTGCCTAAGGCTTAGGGCATTCAGAATTATCATCCACATGTCTACAACACGACCGGGGATTTAAATATTCCTCGTTAACTCACGCCAGCAGACCTCTGGGACATAGAGTTCCCCGAACCTACAACGACATATATGGAATATAGGGACAGGCGTCTAGGTGAGCATTGCCATGGCGCAAACCCACAACTGACCCCAGACGGTTCGGCTTAGTTTCCGGCCTATTCTTCAGACCACGAACGCTAGACTCTGCGGAGCCATAAACCCTAGTCATCATGCCTGTTGTAACGCACCCTGTGATCTCTATCACGTTCTAGCATGATTGGAATCGTCAATTCCGTAATCTTACTGTCACTTTCTAAATCTAAATTCCCCGTCATAGTGAGGATGTTGAGCATCTTCCTTTTCTCTATCGCGGTTGAAAAGTCATTATGACTACGTTACTTCAAGCCCCAACGGATGCAGCTCTCCGGCAGAATGGCTCCCTACACGATGTGGTGGATCACATTGTCGCATCTCGCCAAATCACCCGCGCCGATCAGCGCCGTCTTATGAGCGCAGCCCTGGCAGCAGGCGATTTCACCCTAGAAGATCAACAGTTGGTTGAGCAGATTTTTGCCGGGCTGCGCCGAGGTACGTTCAAGGTCGTCGATTAGGGTCGCGACCTGAGGCTGCAATGGCGTGGAGCGCCTCGCCATTCGCTGATGCCAGAAGGCAACAGAGTTCGATAGAGTAAAGTCGTCTGCATCTTAATCTGTGTTCAGGATTGCGATGACTCAACCACCCGCTCGTCTCTTGCTGCGCAATTGTTGTTTGCTCCATCCCACCGAACCGCCTCAGCAGGTGGATATTGCTATCGACGGCGATCGCATTGGGGCGATCGCCCCGCATCTCGACGAACCCGCCGAGGTCGAACTTAATGTGCGCGGGCAGATCGTCAGTCCACCCTTTGTCGAATCGCACATTCATCTTGATTCGGCCCTGACGGTAGGGGAGCCTCGCTGGAATGAGAGCGGCACGCTGTTTGAGGGAATTGACATTTGGCGAGAGCGGAAGCAAACGCTCACGCTGGCGGATGTCAAAGAACGGGCGATCGCCACTCTGAAACAACAGGCGATGCAGGGTGTATTGTTTGTCCGCACCCATGCCGACGTGAGTGAGCAGACGCTCACCGCTCTACAGGGCTTGCTAGAAGTACGCGATGCGGTGCGCGACTGGATCACGGTGCAAGTGGTCGCCTTTCCGCAGGATGGCGTGTATGGCAGCCCCAAAAACGAAGAACTGCTGGAAGAAGCCCTGCGCCTTGGGGCCGACGCAGTAGGCGGCATTCCCCATTACGAGCTAACTCGGGAAGATGGAGTGCGCTCGGTGCATCGCATTTTTGAACTCGCCGCCCAATATGATCGTTTAATCGACATCCACTGCGACGAAATCGATGACGACCAAGCTCGGTTTCTGGAAGTGATGGTGGCCTGTGCCATTCGCAGCGGTATGGGATCGCGTGTTGCCGCAAGCCATACCACAGCGTTTCACTCCTATAACAACGCCTACGCCTTTAAGTTGATGGGCTTTTTACAGCGCACCGACATCAACTTCATCGCTAATCCACTGATCAACATCACCCTGCAAGGGCGATCCGATACCTATCCCAAGCGGCGGGGCGTGACTCGTGTGAAAGAACTCTGGCAGCAGGGGCAAAACGTGAGCCTGGGTCACGACTGCGTGCAAGACCCTTGGTATGGGCTGGGTACGGGCAACATGCTCGATGTAGCCAGCATGGCGATTCATGTGTGCCAGATGACTGGCTCTGCCGAGATGGATGCCTGCTACAACATGGTGACTTGGAATGGGGCAAAAACCCTACAAGTCGAGGATCGCTATGGCATTGAGGTGGGCAAACCCGCAAACCTAGTGGTGCTCGATGCAGACAGTCGCTATGACGCGCTGCGCCGTCGGGCCACAGTTCGCCATGTGATTTCGCAGGGCCGTCTAATTGCGCAAACAGAGCCACCCCGGTCGCAGTGGATGGTGGCGGATGAGTCTACCCCCGCTTTAAACATGCCCAGCATACTAATGCAGCCCTAACGGGTTACGGGCGCTGTTGAGGGGAAGCAGTTTCCACGCAGGATGGGCTGTCTTGCTGTGACAGGTGCGATAGAGTATGTAGCCCTGTGTCATGGGACAGTCCATCGGGGAAGATTAAGAATCAGGATCTGTAACCCACGCCATGCACACTGAGAAAATCGCGACCTTTGCAGATAACTGGGCGTATCTTAAAACCGAGCTAGCTTGGCTAGAACGGCTGTTGATGCTAGCCGTCACGCGACAGCGCAAAGACTCTGCAGAAGTTGATCGATTAGCACAGACGCGGGCTGATCGGGCGACTAGCCATTGGTGGCGGGGGGTGATTTCGCTGGAGGGATCGCCCGCCTATGACGAGCATCGCCCGCCCAGCAAAGGCGAGGCCAAACTCAGCTATCAACAGCAGATGGAGCAGCGCATCGCCAGCAGTCGTCAGCAGCAGGTGGGGCTGGCGTTGCCAATGCTGTGCGATCGCCTTCAGTTAACCCCCTTCGAGAAAAATTTGGTGCTGATCGCGCTCGCACCAGACGTGAGTCGGCGGTATGCGCAGCTTTATCGCTACTTGCAGGGAGAAGAGCGCACTGCGACTGAGCTGCCGATGCTGGATCTCGTGCTGCGGCTGCTGTGTCGCACTGATCAAGATTGGAGAGAGGCGCGATCGCGCCTCCGCACCGACTCTCCTCTTTGCACTCAGGGTCTGCTGCAGTGGGTGGTTCGCCCAGAAGACACGCTGCTGAGCCAGCACCTAAAGCTTGCCCCGGCTCTAGTCGATTTTTTGGTAGCTGAGCAGCCCACGTCAGCTCAGCTAGAGCGGCTGCTGGCAGGTCATGAGCCATTGTTAGCGCTGGGGTTCACAGAAGAGTCTGCCACCCCAGACTGGGCACATGTCATCCTTCCCCCTGAGCAGATCACGACGCTGCAACACTTGGCACTTCAGGGCAAGCTGTGCCGCTCGGGAGAGGTAAGGGGAGCGATCGCCCTCTTCATTGGCGCATCGGGCCTGGGCAAAACCTGGGCGGCTGGGGCGATCGCCCACGACATGGGCGTGCCGCTGACGGTGGTGGATCTCGATACGGTGCCCGCATCAGCCTATGCAGACCTGTTCACAGAACTAGAGCGGCGATCGCCTCCTGTGCTTCTGCTCAAAGCAGCGCAGCACTGGTTGCGGCGCAGGGCTACTGTCGAGGAGGCAGCGCTCCATCGCTTTTGGCAGCAGCGCCAAACGGCGGGTATCACCCTGCTAGCGGTGCCTCGGTTAGAATCGGTGGCGATCGCTTGGCAGCACCGCATTCCCCATAGAATTGCTTTCGCCATGCCTGCTCCAGAGGCCCGTCTTCAGCTATGGCAGCAGGCATTTTCGCCCAGCCTGCCCCTCAGCGATACGCTGCCGTGGGCCGCACTGGCGCAGCAGTTGGTCCTTTCTGGTGGCGACATTCAGGCGATCGCCCAAACCGCTCGGGTCTTTCAGCAACAGGCCGATGACGAGATGCTGACCCTAAGCCACCTCCAGCAGGCGATCGCCCAGCACGGGCACACCTTCACGCCGCCCAAGCCTCGCACTCGCCGTCCTCGCTCATCCACCCCATCGACCCGCCGCCGCACGGACTCTACCCCGGCCTGAGACGATAGAACAAAAATCCACCATCGGCAACCTTGAGCGGCTGAAGATCAGCCGAGTGTCACCGCCGCCTGTATTACCGTCCCCTTGATCCCTCGGAACTGACGCACTGCGTACGGCGTCCTCGTGCGGCGTTCAATACTCCTGGGACAGTCCTATTCCTGCCGCGTTAGCGCGATCCAGTTGCCAAAATCGTAACTGACGAGAACTTTTTAGGTCGAAATGCCATCCTTAACTCTGTGAGGGACTAATTTTTAGGAGTAGCGCAATGGCCAGGTTTCGTCGAATGGGTAGGGCGATCGCAAGTAGTCTTGTCTTAGCCAGCATTGCCGGCTGCATGAGCGGGCACACCTGGGCAGGCAATACCAACAATACCGACCCCAATAGGCCACCCTCAGAGCATCCCAGCGTGCAACACTCCTCACTCTCAGACATGAACCCCGAGGTATCTGCCGCCCAAACCCGATTTGCCTTTAACCTGCTGGCTCAGGTGGCTCCCCAAGCCAATGGGGAAAATCTGATGATTTCGCCGTCTAGCGTGGCGATCGCCCTGTCGATGCTCTATAACGGGGCCAGCGGCGACACCCAGCAGGCCATGACCGAGGCGCTCGCCCTGCAAGAGGTGACCATTGACGACTTGAACAGCAGCAACGCAATCCTCAAGCAGCAGTTAGAAACGGCTGATCCCAATGTTCGGGTGGCGATCGCCAACTCACTGTGGATGCGCGATAGCTTTCCCGTCAACAGCGGATTTCTCGAAACAAACCAGGACTACTATGATGCGGAAGTCAGCGCGATAGACTTCGACAATCCGGCTGCGGTCAACACCATCAATGACTGGGTCAGCCGCAATACTGAGGGAAAAATCCCCACGATTCTGGACAACATCAATCCCGATGATGTGATGTTTTTGATCAACGCCATCTACTTCAACGGCGCATGGAGCGCGCCCTTTAACCCGAGAGAGACGATGGATCGTCTGTTCTATACTCCAGATGGAACGAGCAGTGACAGCCCCTTTATGAGCCAGCGGGGCTCCTATCAATACCTAGCGAACGACCAGTTTCAGGCAATTCACCTGCCCTATGGCGACTCGCAACAGATGAGCATGGTGGTGATGCTGCCGAGTGAGTCCAGCACCCTTCCCGAGCTTCTCAGCAGCCTGTCTTCTGACCAGTGGGAGAGCTGGATGGAGCAGTTTCGCCGCCAAGAGGGCATGATTCAATTGCCCCGCTTCACCTCAGACTATAGTGTGTCGCTGAATGAGACGCTCAAGGCAATGGGCATGGCGGTGGCCTTTAGCCCTAGCGAGGCAGACTTTGCAGGCATTAGCCCAGAGCAAATTTACGTGAGTGATGTCAAGCACAAGACCTATATTGACGTGAACGAGCAGGGAACAGAAGCGGCCGCTGCGACCTCTATCGGCGTGACCACCACCTCAATGCCGATTGACCCACCGTTCTTTATGGTGTGCGATCGCCCCTTTTTCTACGCCATTCAAGACAACGAAACGGGCACTATTCTGTTTATGGGAACGGTTGTGAACCCAAACTAGAGCCAGACTAGAGAGGGTGCATTGATACCGTGCATCACGGGTTTAGGGTTGGAACTACCGCCACCCTGGACAACGGCCTTAGCCAACTCTGCCCTCACCAATCAATTTATCCCGCATCCTCATGCCTCGCCCTACCTCAGACCCCTACCATTCCGCAGACTTGAAGCGACTGCGGCTGTTTCTCTATCTCACGCCAGTGGTGGGGTTCTTTCCAGCCGTTTGGGCGTTACTGCGGCGGCAGGGCGATCGGCGGGAGCGCATCGCCAGTCGACTGGTGGTCACGCTGGCGATGCTGTGGCTGGTGGGCTATGTGGGGCTGGGCGCAGGCGCCCAGGCCACCCATTCGCTTAACGTCAGCATTGCCAATGCCCTGCTGACAACAGGCTATTTCGGCACCTGCCTGTGGCTAATGCTGCGGCTATGGCAGCGCAAGCCCTTGATCATTCCCGGCATTAGCGAGGTGAGCGATCGCCTCCCCTAAATTTCAGCCCCTGTTAGCAATCTCCTGATGCAATTCGCGAAAACACTGCTAACATTCAGCTTGAGTAACATGCTCAGCCCCATATCTAGCGTGCAATTCTAGCCATCGCGGATCTCAGCAGGGGCATCGAGACGTCAGCGGATTGTCTTTCTACTGCACTGTTGGCCTCTGCTCCACGTTCCACAACGCTGCAATGGGCGTTGTCGCGACCCTGATTTTTACCGCAGCAGCAAAGCTTGCTGGAGCATGGTCGATGATGCTTAGTTGAGCGTAAGTCGTAATGGGTCGTCATCGGCCTGATTGAGGGCGATCGCCGCTCTCCACAATCAGCCTTAGACTGTTCCTCCTCGGCTGGGTGTGGGGTAATTCTGAATCGTTGTTGGTCTTTATTTATTTCGTGTTGGGACTGGTTAAGTACATTGGTGAACCGTCATAACGTTCGGAGTTGGCTCAAATCTCGTCCATCCCGCCACTCTAACGGCTGGAAGAAGCCTCTTTGGTTTGGGTTAGGGCTATTGGGTATCGCCTCATCTTCAGCGATCGCCGGAGCGTTGCTAGCGGTATCGCTCGCCAGCACGCCGCTGATGCAAGCGCAGCTCAGCCTCGAAGATCAGCAAGCCTTTGACCAGAAGAACATCACCTCTGGGTCAAACTTTCAGCTGCCGCAGCTCACTCGGCCAGTCAATATTCTCGTACTCGGCATCAAGGTGTTAACGTCGGATGTCGCCAATCCGCCAGAAGAACTGCGGGATCTGGGCTACCACGCCTTAGTCAACTCCTTTGATGGGTTGACAGATACGATGCTGCTGCTGCGATTTCAGCCTAGCGACAATACCCTGACGGTGCTGTCGATTCCTCGCGATACCCGCACTCAGGTGAGTGGGTTGGGCACGACCAAGATTAACGAGGCCAACGCCCACAGTGGGCCTGCCGGAGCGGCGATCGCCGTTAGCAGCCTGCTCAACGACGTGCCCATCGACCGCTATGTGCGGATCAACATTCAGGGTGTAGAAAAGTTGATTGATGCGCTGGGCGGCGTGCAGCTTTATGTGCCTCGCGATATGCGGTATCAAGATGATTCGCAGCACCTTTACATCAACCTTAAAGAAGGACAGCAGCGTCTGGATGGGCAGAAGTCGATTGATTTTCTTCGTTTCCGCTATGACGAACTCGGCGATATTGGGCGGGTGCAGCGGCAGCAGATGTTTATGCGGGCGATGGTAGAGCAGGCCGTGACGCCCGCGACAATCACCCGAATTCCGCAAATTTTGTCAGTCGTGCAAGAAAACGTAGACACCAATCTAACCATTGAGGAGCTGGTTGCATTGGCTGGCTTTGGGTCGCAGGTAGATCGCTCTAAGGTGCAAATGCTGATGCTGCCCGGAGAATTCAGCACATCGGATGAATATGTCGCCAGCTACTGGCTGCCCCACTATCGTCAGATTGACCAATTGGTCACGCAATATTTGAGCGATCGCCCCGTCGTCACAGATCTCACAGCCGAGGGCGATCGCCCGGTGTCGGGCTACGAGCGCATCTCTATTCAAAACAGCACTGGAGATGAGGACGCAATCGATAGCGTGGTGGATCTCTTAGGCGAGGATGGGTTTAGCAATGTGTCGGTTGAACGCGACTGGGGCGAGCCGCTCAACACCACCCAAATCATCGCGCAGCAAGGGAATACGGCGATCGCCGCCGCAGTGCAATCAGCGCTGGGGTTAGGCAGCGTCCAAATCGACAGCACTGGCGTTTTTCGATCGGATGTGACAATTCGCTTGGGTCGCGACTGGCTCAGCCGCTACAGCGCCAGAACTTCTAGCACAGAGCAGTAATCTACGTCAGTTCGGGTTAAGAGGGGTTTGGGGCATCGCGCGACGCGCACAGCACATTAAGGGTTTGAGCTTATCCCGAACTCAGGTTAATCTACTCGGCGTTGAGACAATGTTCGGGGTAGATGTGCTTCTCTCCACAGCAGTCGCAGTCGCCCGTTACTGTGACGTTGACGTCGCTCAACCTGCCGTTTAATCTAGCCCCTGAAGCTTGGTCTTAGAGGCGATGCGGGTTTTCTTGCGATCGCTCTCTGACAGCTCTTGGCCCGACTGGAGCCGTGTCGCATTTTCTTGCAGCACGGTAGCGGCGTTTTGGTCGCCCATCTGCAGTGCTGTCTTAGCAGCCGTTTGCAGCATGGTGGCAGCGCCCGTGCGATCGCCCGACTGCAGCTTGGTTTCCGCAATCTGCGTCTGCCGATATTTTGCCAACGCCAGCACATGCTGCTGCACTTGGGGATTATGTTCAGGTCGATAGCCCTGCACCACATTAGCGCTAATGGACACCGATTCAGAGAGACAATTTTCGAGCTGCTGCCCAGGGTCGTCGTAGCGCACCTGTAGCTCTACTAGCGGCTGTAGCCCTTCTGCAAGCTGACCTGCATATAGATTCACCAGCACCACCCGCGGCACATCCAGCATCAGGTCACCCAAGCGGGCGATCGCCTGATTGGCTTCCTGCACCAGCGGCAACTCAATCGTATCGGGCACCACCTGAGCTAGGGGCTTAAGCTCTGCTAACCGCACCCCTGACATCAGCCGCATCTGCAAATGGGCATTGGTCAACGCCACCGACTGCACCCGTTCAAACAGTCGGCTAAACGCGCCGACTGCGTCTTCTGGACGCTGAATATAGGTGAGGGAACCCCCACCCGCATCGGCGATTTTTTCCAAAATATCTTGATTCCAGTTGTCGCCAAACCCCAGAGAATTCAGCGTCATGTTATAGCCTGCGGCCAGCTGCGCCAGTTTCAGACAGCGTTCATTATCGCCATGTTCGTTTTCCCCATCGGTCAGCAGAAAGGCTTGAGAAATGCTTTCCTTCTTGCCTTTCGCCAGTTCTTCGACCGCTAGCCGCATTCCCTCATCAATGGAGGTGCCGCCGCTAGGCTTTAGAGTGTTGATCTGAGCCTTTACCCCGGCAGGACTGTCGATCATTTGGTTAGGCACCAGCACCTTAGCCCGGTGGTCAAACCCAACCACAGACAGGCGATCGCCCGGCGACAGGCCGTCTACCACTCGATGTGCCGCCTGCTTCACCATGTCTAAGGGTCGTCCCTGCATAGAGCCGCTGTGATCCAAAATTAGGCACAGGTTAAGGGGAGCCGTCCGCCCCGGCTTATCTTGCAACGCAGAAATAGACACCGCCAACTGTCGCTGGCTATTCGGCTGAGCCACATCAATGCTGTCATCACTTAATGCCGCTTGCAGAACTACTTTCATCGCTCACGCTCCCCACGACAGATCAACACTCAGCTCATTTTATAAAGCGACCTAGAGCTGGCTTTTTAAGAGTAAGCCTGCAGCTCGTCGGTGGATGCGGCGCCAGCTTATAGACAGGCATCGCATCACGCCAGTCTCATATCACCACTCAACGCCTCATCAGCCACTCATGAGGATTCTCAACGATTCAGACGGGATCACCGTCTTAGACGCTTAGGGCATCCCCTGCGACAGCATGGGCGCTACCCCAGCATCCATAACATACCTAACTTCAGCACCGCCGTGGCTAATTCCGCAAGCCTAGCTGCAAAAAATTTGGCGTGGCTTCATTCTGCTCCTGCCTCAATGCCTTAATGATCGACGTCGTTAGACATCAGCTCGGCCTCACCTTCTCCCGGATGCTCTCGTTGGGATGACCGGGCGATCGCCCGCAGCAACCCTACCCCGTCATCTGCCTCCAGCACAATCCGGATGGGGTTCACGCTACTATGTTAGGAAGATTGCTTCATCATTGGGGCGATCGCCCACGCACTGCAACCAAACGCAACGTATGAGTTCACCCATTAAGGCTGTCCAATCTGCATTCTACGGAGACGCCTACTACCGTACGCCTCCGCCAGATTTGCCATCCCTCATGCTCAAAGAGCGCATCGTTTATCTGGGTGGGCCATTGCACTCCCTTGACGATGCTAAACGCGATCCCCGTCAAGACTTTACCCGGCTGATCATCGCGCAACTGCTGTATCTGCAATTCGACGATCCCGAAAAGCCGATCTATCTCTACATCAACTCCACTGGCACCCTCTGGTATACCGGAGAAACGATTGGGTTTGAAACCGAAGCCTTTGCCGTATGTGACACATTAAGCTACATCAAACCGCCTGTGCACACCATCTGCATTGGGCAGGCCATGGGTGCTGCTGCCATGATTTTGTCAGCGGGCACCAAAGGTTGTCGCGCCAGCCTACCTCACTCCACCATCGTCTTGAATCAGCCTCGGGGTGGAGCCCAGGGTCAAGCCACCGACATTCAAATTCGAGCGAAGGAAGTGCTGGAAAACCGCGCCGCCATTCTCGATATTCTGGCAAAGAACACCGGCCAGTCGGCAGAAAAAATTGCCAAAGACACGGATCGAACCTTCTACCTCAACCCACATGAAGCCATGGAATATGGACTCATTGACCGGGTGCTCGAGAGCACGAAGGATCTCCCCAAGGCACTCCCTGCAATGGCCTAGCCTGCAATAACTTGGTCTGTAATGACTTGGTCTGCTGATTCAGCCTGCATAGCGCCGTCTTGGCATTAGATTTACTGGGCATTGGGTTTACAATGCACGCTGCGTCAGGCGAGTCTCCTTCCCAAGGGTTAGAGGGTCTAGTCTGACAGCGCGTTTCGGATTTTCGTCCTCTGTTCTTGTCGGTGTCGCTATGAAAGTTCCCTATCGCTATCCGGGTAGCACCAATACCCAGCTTGTCGATATTTATACACGTCTCGCCTTCGACCGGATTATTTTTCTGGACGACGCCATTAACGATGGGCTGGCAAACTTCATTGTCAGCATGATGTTATATCTCGACTCAGACGATCCCACCAAGCCCATCTACCTCTATATCAACTCACCTGGGGATGATGTGATGCCGGGCATGATGGCGTCGATGGCGGCGGGTCTATCCATTTATGACACCATGCAGCACATCAAAGCGCCTATCCATACCATCTGCTTGGGGCAGTCTGCGGGTTCGTCGACGCTGCTGCTGGCTGCAGGGACTAAGGGCTTTCGGCTGTCGCTGCCTCATTCCACCATTGTGCTAAACCCGTTTTATGTAGGCGGGCGCGGGCAGGCCACTGATATTCAAATCATGGCAAAGAAAGTCCTGGCAGACCGCGACACCATATTTGGCATCTTGTCGGATCTGACAGGGCAATCCACTGAGAAGCTGGCGAAAGATAGCGAGCGTCGGCTCTACCTTGACCCTCATGAAGCCCAAGCTTATGGGCTAGTCGATCGGGTGTTGGAGCGATCGCCCCTTCCCAATGCGTTAGCCGCTGCGGCTACTTAACCCCTTGCTCATTCTCTCAGCCGTTTTTTCCATCGTTTGGTGAAATCCTATGCCTATTGGTGTTCCAAAAGTTCCCTATCGCTTTCCAGGCAGCTCCTATGAGCAGTGGATCGACATCTACGATCGCCTTAGCCTAGAGCGCATTATCTTCCTTAGCCGAGATGTAGACGACAATATCGCCAACTCCATTGTGGCCTCCATGCTGTATCTCAGCTCCGAAGACCCTGATAAGCCCATCTATCTCTACATCAACTCGCCTGGCGGGTCTGTGACAGCGGGGATGGCAATCTACGACACGATGCAGCACATTAAGCCAGAAGTGGTGACAATTTGTGTGGGGTTGGCCGCGTCGATGGGTGCCTTTTTGCTGGCAGCTGGGGCTCCAGGTAAGCGCGTGGCGTTGCCTCATTCCCGCATTATGATTCACCAGCCGCTGGGAGGCACGGGTCGAGGGCAAGCCACTGACATCGATATTGAAGCACGGCAAATTTTGCGCATTAAAAAAGAGTTGAACGATCTCATGGCGTTCCACACCGGCAAAACAACCGAGCAAATTGAAAAAGATACCGATCGGGACTATTTTCTATCAGCAGAAGCTGCCCAGGCTTATGGGCTGATTGATCGCGTGATTGCAGATGCATCTGCCGCATAAAGCGCTCAACCGTTCGTACCTTTAATCCTCAGTGCAGCATGAGTGCTGCGGCTCAAGTTCTAGGCATGTTAGGGCGAGCGAAGGAGATATCTGACAAAGAAAATCCCACCTCAATCAGCCGTAATCAGCCGCGCATGTTTAGGAGCAGGAGCGTTGGCCCAGCCAAGCCGAAGACTTTATGATTGTTCGCTCAATGCAGGGACGTTCTGGTCAAGAAATCTCCTAAGTTCTGAGTTAAGAGGTGGTCAATCTCTAGGCAACCTTTAGCTAACGTCAGTTCGACAACTGCCTAAAACCGTGCTGCCTGCGACGCAGGCAGCACGGTTTAGCGTTATTTCAGCCTCGCGCTTTGGGGCTGAAATAACGCTATCGAACTCACAGTTAAATAGCAAAATGCGGCGTGGTGGCAACGCGATCGCGCCGCATTGCTAGTGGGTGCAGGTTGCGATGCACCTTGCCAGACCCAACGTTTGATAGATTGATGATTGTTTTTCCGTTTCTGGTGGCAGAATTCAGGATAGCTAGAACAAATGCCGCTGGGCTACTTTCTGGATGGGTTGGTCTGGGTCCTCAATTCTGCTGCGTAATTGGATGAATCTTACGGATTGCTATCGGGTGCTAGGTCTGCGGGAACAGGCAAGTTATGACGATGTCAAAGCATCCTATCGGCGGCTGGCACGGCGCTATCATCCAGATGTGAATCCTGAAGATGCAGCAGCTCAAGATAAGTTTATTCGTATCACAACGGCCTATAAGCAGTTAGTCGCCTCTATTAAACCAGACGAGCCGGGGCTAGGGGATTCGGAAGAGGTCATAGTGACCGTTGATATCGGAGGGGACACTACCATACCGGTCAGTACGTATCAGGGGTCTGTCTCGTACGATGCGAGCCACTCAGGCGCTGACCAGCAGATCAAGCAGCAGATGTATGGGCAACTGCAACAGTTGTTGCGGGAGCATCGCTTTCCTCGGGCGATCGCCCTTGTTGAAGGGTTAGCCCAGCGACTGCCTCAGGATGCAGAAGTGCGGCAATGGATGGCGATCGCCTATCAGCGCTGGGGACGGCACCTTGTAAATTTGAATCAACCTGACAAGGCGCGGCTTTATCTGAACAAAGCCCTCCGCACCGACCCACGCAATCGGGCCTTGTGGTTTGAGGTAGATCGCGACATGCAGCGCATCGATAATATCGAAGTTTTGTGATGATGCCGGGTCGCTCCCACGAGTTCACGGCTTATTAAGATAACGTCAGTTCGGGTTAAGAGGGTTTTGGGGCATCGCGCGACGCGCGATGCCCCAAAACCCTTAATGTGCCGTGCGCGTCGCGCACGGCACATTAAGGGTTTGAGCTTATCCCGAACTCAGGTTAAGATAGGGTTGCTTTGGTAAAACTTGGCGTTACGGCAAGCATCCCTATAAGGCGATGTACAGCAATGATGTTTAGTTGCTCAGCCCTTGCGAACCTCAAACCCGGGTCTGTTAACCCAGCGCTAGGGCGATCGCCGATTCCAACGCATCACGGCTCAGCCCTGTAATCACAAACACTTCCTGAAACAACTTGCCCTTGCGGGCAATCAGCTTAAACCCGCCCCGCACGGGAACCGATATTTTAATGTTGAGGGTAGGCGCATTCGACCGGGCTCGACCAATCACAGCAGGAGTAATGGTGCTGATGCCCTCTACCTGAGTCAGCTCAGTCAGCACCGGAATCAAACCAGGGACATGGGTCGAGTGATTCCACACCAGACGCCCCTTCGACGCCCCCGCATCACCTCCTTGCTGTTTTTTGCGACCCATCCTGCCTTTGCTCCGTTCAAGCTGCTTCTAGCGGAGCCATCGTCAACCCTTCCCACGACAGTTGTTGGTGATAGAGTTCTGCCTGCTCTTGAGGCCCCGTCCACACAATAGCCTGCCCTTCAAAATGCACCTGCTCGGTTAGCGCCCATGCGCGATCGCTCGTCATATTTGGAATGTGCTTCATCAAGCACTCAGACACATGCTGAAACGTATTGACATCGTCATTAAGCACGATGACTTTGTAATTGGGGTAGAGCTTGCGAACGGTTTGGCGCGTTTTTTCAGGAGCCACCGTTGGAGCAGCAGACGCAGCAGAAATGGTTGCCAGCACTGAATCAGTAAGCACCGTCGTCATCGAAACCATAGCTGAAATCTGTGACAAATCTGTAATACTCTACTGTCACTCACCAGTGTAGCGAGAGACGGTTCACTTGGTTGTACCAAATATCGCGCCAGCTCGCAGGCCGATCGTTCGGCAATTAGCATAAGCAATTAGGCATAATTTCCATCCCAAAACCAAAGCAATGTTGATTGGGTCAAGCCAAGCGGGATTACTGGAAAATATTGCTGAACATCCCAACCTCTTCATCCATATACCGAGATTGGGGAATGAATATTGAATTCTGCCGCAGTCGGCCTAGCCGCTAGAATGCCTAAACGAGAGCTGGATGCCGAACGCGCATGGCCGCTCGAGCCAGTTTGGGCATGTTTAGAGCATCGTTAGATCCTGAATCGGCTGTAGTTCAAACTTTTGTTGCGCTGGGGCGATCGCCCTATCCACCAGTCCAATCCCCACTGTGGAAAACTCAGTGAATTCTGTGGAAAACCCTCGGAAAAGATCAGGAAAACCCGATGCCCGATGGGGAAAGAATCAGGCGTGCACCTGTACTTGTGTAGAATCAGTGATCTTTTCCACACCTTTTCCACAGGTTTAAACCGGCATGATCAGCAGGTCTCGTAGCGATCCCGGCTTTTTTTCCACAGTTTCCACAGCTTCTACTACTACGATCAACTTTTTTCTTTTAAAAAACCGGATCCGATCCGAATGACAGAATGACGTGATTTGCGAGAGTAAAAAAAATCTCGTTGAACCCCAGAAGCAAGGGTGATACGATGGCCTTCCAAGCCTTCATGCTCCATTTTCCAACACCCACGCTTCTGAGCCATTCAGCCGCTATGAAACTGACTTGCACCCAAGCCGACCTCAACACCCATCTGTCATTGGTGAGTCGGGTTGTGCCCCCGCGCCCTTCCCACCCTATTTTGGCGAATGTGCTCCTGATTGCCGATGGAGACACCCAACGGGTAAAGCTGACCGGGTTTGATTTGAGCTTGGGGGTGCAAACTAGCTTTGCCGCTGAGGTGGAAACAGGTGGGACGCTAACGCTGCCGGCCAAGCTGTTTGGGGATATTGTGTCGCGGTTGCCGGAAGGGCCGCTGACGCTGGAGACATCTGAGGAGCAAGTGGCGACGCTCACGGCACTGTCGGGGCATTACCAAGTGCGAGGCATTAGCGCAGAAGACTATCCATCGCTACCGCTGTTAGAAGAGGGCGATGTCGCTATGCTGCCGGTTGAGGCGTTGTTGGAGGGGCTGCGTGGGTCGCTGTTTTCCACTAGCGCAGACGAAGCAAAGCAGGTGTTGACTGGGGTGCATCTGACGGTAGAGCCTGAGTCGATGGAGTTTGCCGCGACGGATGGGCATCGGTTGGCGGTGGTGCAAACTACGAATGCGGGTGGGGCTGATGGGGAAGCTGCGCTGAAAACGGGATTTGATGTGACGGTGCCGGGTAAGGCGCTGCGTGAACTGGAGCGCATGGTGCAGATGCATCCGGCTACAGAGTCGATCGCTATTCGGTTTGATCAGGGTCAGCTCATTGTGGAATGGGAGCATCAGCGGCTCACGAGTCGCCTGCTGGAGGGGCAGTACCCCAACTATCGGCAGCTTATTCCCCGACAGTTTTCTCGACAGATTACAGTAGAACGTCGGGCGATCGCCTCAGCTCTAGAACGCATCGCTGTCTTGGCCGATCAAAAAAATAACATCGTCAAGATGATGCTTGACAGTGCTCAGCAATCGCTGACCCTCTCGGTGGATGCCCCTGATGTAGGCAGCGGACGAGAAACGGTGCCAGCGCAAATTTCTGGCGAAGATTTAGAAATCGCGTTTAACGTGCGCTACTTGCTGGATGGACTCAAGGTGTTCAATTCCACCGAGGTGCAGCTGCAGTGCAACACAGCGACGAGTCCCTGCATTCTCACTCCCCTAGGCGGCACCAAGATGACCTATCTAGTTATGCCGGTGCAAGTTAGATCCTGATCGTTATATTTCAACAAAGCAAAGTAGCAACAACTTTCAGAAACTTCTTATTTGCTGCAAACAAGTATATTTGACCTTGTTTATATGTACCTACTGTAAAAGTGGTGTACGTAAATTATGAGGATTCATCAATCTGTTCTGGGTGATTTAGTGGTGGATAAGAACATTGCGGGTGCTCCTGCATCAGCCCGTTTTGAATAGCATTAAGTCGGTTGAAGGTACGTAAATACACTTCGTTTCCCCTTGCGCCCTGTGGTATAACTCGTTGAACTTCCCTCTCGAAAGTATTGGCTAATAAAACATTGCATTCATTCTCAGAGGCTTTAAGCTTTGCAATCGCTCTGTTAGCAGTAGTGCTATCCCAATTTATTGCAGCTCTATGTAGCTCATTAACCAGGCTATTGTATTGAGCTCCTGCAAAAAACATAAATATTAAAATTCCTGCTACTGCGGCAATTGTGCCCAAATGGCTTGAATCATCATAGGAACTGCTTAAGTAGCTTCTAGAAGATTCGTAGACAGATTCCGTCTCGTATTCTGGTTCCGGTTCCAGATTGTAGAGTTGATTGTAGTATTCGCAGACCTCTTCGATTTCATCAATGAACCAGACTTCAGTCCCATTGCGTCTATGGCTGGCTGCTGCAGTTCTACCGCTTTCTTCTGCTAGGCCTGCAATTACAGGCTGTAGTCCTGGCAAATGGGGCTTGTATCGTTCTAGTTGCCCAGCGGCCATATCAATAGCTCTTCTGTTTAATTTTGGCTTACATTCGATAGCATATGAATCAGTGAGAATGTCGATCTTCTCTCCTGTAGGCAATGGGTGCTCTTTGGAGCAGCTCGTCCCTTGGTTGTTTTCTAAAAAACTTATAAGAAAGTCTTGAAGCGCTTTCTCATTATTGAATTGCATCACTCTCACGCCAATAGTAAACGCTATTAATGCATGCTGCCCCTCAGCTATTTATGTCATAGAAGAAATTATTTGGCAAACACGTAGATAACATAAATTCCCCTTTTGCTAAAGGTATCGGTAATTTTGGTTGAAATAAGCCGACAAGTACAAAGCTAAGCCTTAGATGGAAAAAACTGCTAGCCCTTAGCCTTTTCATCAGAGTCTCAATGAATTGGTGTTTTAGAACCTTTTAAATCGTTGGATGACGAGCGGCTTAGTGAGGGGCAACGGCGATCGCCCGCATTTTCTTAGACCGATCGAATAGCACTCGTGGTTTCAGCATCGCCCGCAGCAAAAACCAGAGCGACGCGAGCTCTCCGGGGGTGTAGCGGTTTGTCCACTGACCCGGGCGACAGTAAAGCAGTGTGACCAGTTGGCGGTGGGTTGCGATGGGCAGTGGTGCAAATGTAAACAGCACCGTTGTTGCTGACGGGTTTGGAGTCTCAGTTGGGTCGGTGCCATGGGCGATCTGCCCTTGCAGCACAATGCCGTCTTCCATCAGCGTTAGTTCTATCACTGGTGGATTCGGGGTGACAGGAGCCGCCAAATCGGGCCAGGGCTGAGTCAGCGCAATCTCTGCTCCCTCTTCAGACAGCATGGTGGTGGTGCCCCAAATGGTGCGATCGCCCACCTGCAGCTTTACCGTGCGGCGCAGGTCAAACCAGTCGTAAAGGCTTGTCCGGGGCACATCCAGCAAAATAATCAGACCAATGGTCACCATTGCTAGGTTGTAAATGCTCCAAAACCAGCCAATTCCCAACCCCCGCACGGGCTCTGCTGTGGCTGCTGCCAAGCGCAGATTGCTACTTTGCACTAAGCTTTGGCTGACATTCATCCACAAGCTCATGGCTGTGAGGATAAAAATGAGCAACAGCGGGGTTGCGAGCTTCCAGTTAAATGAGAAGCGATCGCTCAAAAGCCCCTTCGGCGTTACCCGAAACCCCTTAGCGAAGGGATGAAGCATCGACTGAACCACTGTAATCGCCAGTGGAAAACACAGGGCAAAGGAATAAATATCAGACAGAATGGCAGAGCGCGATCGCTCGTTCAGCCAGGAAAACACCGTTAGGCTCACCACGTAATAGGGCAAGAAAAAATACAATAGCTCTGCTGCTGTGGCCCGCAGGGGAATGACGCCCAAAAAGGAATAGGCCAGTGGCATGAGCAAGAAACCCACCCGCGATAGGCTCGTAAACCAACTTAGGAGACCCTCTAGATGCGCGAGCCGTTGAATGAGGCTCAAGCCGGGAATTGTCAGCGGGTTGGACGAGATGAAAAAGGCTTGCAGCGTGCCCTGTGCCCAGCGGATGCGCTGAATAGTGTGTGCTGCAATATTTTCTGCGGCGAGTCCGGCGCTCAGCTTTTCGTTGAGATACACCAGCCGATAGCCTCGGGCTGAAATGCGGATGCCGGTAAAGTAATCTTCGCTCAGGGACTCTGTGACGAAACCGCCTGCCTCTTCGAGCGCGCGGCGACGCATCACAAACGACGTGCCCGCGCAGATGACGCTGCCTGCTCCATCTCGAAACGGCTGAATTTGGCGGTAGAACACTTCTTCCTCAGGGGTGAGCACGTGCTCTAGCCCCAGGTTTCGTGCGACTGGGTCAGCATTGTAAAAGGTTTGAGGGGTTTGCACCAGCGCCACGCTTGGGTCAGTAAAGAAGCCGAGTGTACGGGCGAGAAAGTTGGTGGTGGGCACAAAGTCGGCATCAAAGACAACGATCAGTTCACCATGGGTTTTGGCAAGGGCGTGGTTGAGGTTGCCTGCTTTGGCATGCCGATTCGTGGGGCGGATGATGTAGTGGCAGCCCAAGTCTGCGGCCATCTGGGCCACCTCAGGGCGGCGCGTGTCGTCTAAGACGTAAATCTGTTTGTGGGGATAATCTAGAGCCTGACAGCCAATGACTGTGCGCCGCAGAATAAAGTTGGGCTCGTTGTAGGTGGGGATCAGGATATCGACGGTTGGGCAGTATTCGCCCCGCGCGACCAACTGCGCTAGCGGGTTGGCTTCGGTGCGGCGATCGCGCACCCGCAGCAATAGCAACAGCATGATGACGTTGCCCACAAGCAGCAACAGCTCCATCAAAAACAGAGCGAGACTGACAACGCCATTGAGGGGAGTATCTAGGTTGAGGGTGGCGAGCGATCGCCACAGCAAATAGCGCCCCATGAGTGCTAAAAGAATGCTCACCACCACTGCCCGCGACCAAGGGCTTGGTTTGGGGGAGAGGCGGGTGATGGCCAAAACGACGAACAGCAGGGCGATCGTTGGGAGCAGCAAGTACGATGTCGTGTCGGTTGGCACTCTGATCCACAAGGGTGGGCGCTCTTGTGCGGCATTGATCTGCTGGAACACGGTGACGGTGCCGCCATGCCCAGCAAACCAGGCGATGGCGATACCCAGGGCGATCGCCACACCCAACACCATCAATCCAGTTGCTATCTGGGGCCGTAGAGGCCAGCGCTTGGATAGGCGCTTGCGCTTGCGCTGGTGTCTCGCCTCAATAACCATACGGATTCTCCTAATAGGCACATGCACACGATGCTGCAGACTCCCTCAGACCTTAGCCGCTCAACCTTAGAGCAAGCTGAGGGCGATCGATCGCCAACTTACGTGAGTTTGTGCAGACCCTCGGAACGAACGCCGCTTTTGTAGGAACGGCAAGCACCAATTGTCTGCATATTAATAGGTCTTAATAAAAATACGAATAATCGCACGATTTAGATGTGTTGTGCGATCAACTCTGGAAAATCTCTGCGGTAAAACTCTTCTTGGGTGAAACCTAAGTCCTCAATGCCGGGCAGGCAGAACGGAAAAGAGGCGAACGGTCTGACTACCAAGGGTTTCAGCCTTACTGATGGACTGTGTTTTTTAGGCGTTCGGGATACGCCCAAAACTTGTTCACCGGGAACGGACATGGGGTTGGCGGTATGAAGAGATGCCTGGGGCGATCGCCTGCTCAAAAAAAATAGCCTGCTGGAGAAGGGTATCCCTCCAACGTCCTAATCCTGTGCTGCCCACGTCGCAGGCAGCACAGGATTAGGACGTTGCCGAACTTTGGACAATGGGCATCATGGGGCGATCGCCCGATTTAGAGAACTAGCGCTGAATAAAATCCGCCCCGCTCAGTTGATTGGGCCTGATGTTGACGAGTCGTGCCAGCAGATCGTCATTGCTAGCAATCCGCAATTCTGTCGTGCTGCCCGCCCGCGTCATTGAAAGGTCGCTCACCCGCACCCCCATTGGCAGGCGAATGCGGTCTGTGCCAACGGCAAAATCCACAATGCGATCATGCCCAAACCCCGTCGTTAGGGCAAAGGTATCGCGACCGCCGCCGCCCTGCACCGTGTCAAACCCTTTTCCGCCAATCAACAGATCATGACCTGGGCCGCCAATTAGCACATCGTTGCCGTTGTTGCCCAAGAGGATGTCGTCGCCGCCGCCGCCCCTTAATACATCAGGGCTAGCCAGTCCTTGGATGAGGTCATTGCTTGGAGTTCCCTGCAGGGTGTCTGCCTGCATCGTGCCGGTAATGGGGTTATAGCCATCAATGCTGCGGTTGGTAATCTTAATCACCACAGGGTTGGTGGTGGTTGCGCCAGCCTGGTCGGTGGCGGTTACACCAATGCGGATGGTGTTGCCGATGCCCTCCCGACCCGGAGTACCCTGAAACCGCAGCGTATTCGGATTGAACGAGAGCCAGTTGGGCAGCGGTGTCCCGTTGATGCGCCGCGCCCGATAGGTCAGCACATCGCCAGGGTCAGGATCGGTAAAGGTATCAGCAGGGAGCTGAAGCCCAAAGTTAACCCCGGCAATTGCCGTTTGTGGGGCGATCGCCTGATTCACAATCGGAGGATTATTGACCGCCGCTACAGTAAGCCCAAATACTGTGCTAACGCTCGCTCCGGCTGTATCGGTTGAAATCACCCGAACGTTGATGGTTCCAGCGTTGCCGTTGTTTGGCGTACCGCTGAATTGGCGCGTGTTGGGGTTGAACGACAGCCAGTTGGGTAGCGAATTCCCATTGGCGCGCGTCGCGGTATAGCTCAGCACATCACCCGGATCAGGATCGGTAAATGTGTTGGCAGGAACCAAAAACGTAAACTCGGTGCCAGCGGTGGCACTTTGCGGGGCGATCGCCTGATTTACAATCGGCGGGTTATTCACCGCTGAGACCGCCAGCTCAAACACTGTGTTAGCAGTTGCTCCCGCAGTATCCGTTGCAATGATCCGAACGTTGATGGTTCCAGCGTTGCTGTTGTTGGGTGTACCGCTGAATTGACGAGTGTTGGGGTTGAACGATAGCCAGTTGGGCAGCGAATTCCCATTCGCGCGCGTCGCTGCGTAGCTCAGCACATCACCTGGATCAGGGTCAGTGAAGGTGTTAGCAGGGACCAAAAACGTAAACTCAGTGCCTGCGGTAGCACTTTGCGGGGCGATCGCCTGATTCACCACAGGAGGATTATTAGCAGGAGGTGTGCTAGCACTCACCACCATTAAATCAAACTCATCAGAGACAGATGCCCCAGCCAAATCTGTGGCCGTTACCCGAATACTGACAGAGCCCACGTCTCCATCTGCAGGGGTGCCGCTGAAGGTTTGGGTGGTAGCGTTAAAGTTCAGCCAAGTGGGTAAGGGGTCACCGTTGGCAAGCGTTGCACCATAGCTCAACTCGTCACCCACATCGGGGTCAGTAAATGTAGTCCCTGGCACCTGAAACGAGAAGGCGGTTCCTTCTGTCGCAGATTGATTGGCGATCGCCTCATTTACAATCGGCGGGTCGTTGATATTCACGACTTCTAGCGCAAATACATTGCTCACGCTGGCATTGTAGGGATCAGTCGCCGTAACCCGGATTGAAAGATTGCCGACGTCGTCATTGCCTGGGGTGCCAGTAAAGCGGCGATCGCCCGCATTAAACGTCAGCCAACTGGGGAGTGCAGAGCCATCTGCCAGCGTCGCTGCATAGGTCAGCGCGTTCCCATCGGGGTCATTAAATGTATTCGTTGCAAACTGAAAATTAAGTGAGGCATCTTGGTCAACGCTTTGATTGGCGATCGCATTCGCAACAATCGGTGCGCGATTATCCACAATCGTAATCGTGGCGTTGGTATTTGCTGTCCCCAAGGTATAGCTCGCCATAGGCGACAAGGTCAGCGTGAGCGTTTCGTTCCCTTCCATATTGTCAAAATCAGGAACGGGCGTGACCGTCAACACCACAGAGCTTTGACCACTCGGAATCGTAAGGGTCAGCGTTGACCCATCTACCGTGCCAGCACTCAGCGTATAGTCAGATGCAGAAGCCGTTCCCGAGATGACAAATGCAACGCTTAGAGTTTCCGTAGTGGCTCCAGTGCGGCTAATTGTAAACTCTGCGGTGCTGCCAGCAACCGCCTCCTCAGCTTGATTATCTGTGGACACAATAGTGACGACAGGCAACACGGGTGCTGGCAGCATCGGCGAGAATGCTACCCCCCGAAACACAGTATTCGCCGCCGCCGTTGCAATTGTTTGTGTGGTTCCAGCTGCAAAGGTTTCGTTATAGGCTGCCGTATCGGTGACAGAAACCAGCTTATTGCCAGTTGCAGTCCCCACGACAGCAAACAGCTCCACAGCGCCCCCGTTGATACGCCCCGTCAACCCCGTAAAGTCGCCGCTGCCAAAGGTTGTTGAGGCAAATGTTCCCTGCGTTGCCCAACTCGTGCCGTTAAACGAATACTTATGGATATTGTTATTGGCAGAGAGGTAGAACGTATCTACGCCAGCGACAGTGTCCGTTCGATCCAAAAATACAAATTCCCAGGCTCCGGGATTCCCCGCCGGGGAATTACCATTCAGCCCCGGAAGCAATGAGACCGTTTGCCCAGATGTCGTTGGCAACGCTCCATTGACTTTACTGACGGGCACAAATCCACCTGAACCCGATGAAAAGTAAAGCTCACCTTGAACAATGTCAATGCTGCGATTTGTAGCTGGAGTTCCTGCTAATAGGGTGCTACTGCCCACATTGCCATAGGGAACATAGCGCACGCCTGCCGTTGAACTATTGCCACCCCCCGTTGCCCAAAAACCAGTCCCGTCTGAAGTGACAACTCCCCGAATGCCCCCCGGCTCGCTCCGAAAGGCATCGTTGATAGATGTTGTTGTATCAACGGTTCCCGAGCCATCTACCCGACCAAAAACCCGAGAGACAACATTGAAGGCGGTATTCGAAACATTGTCAATAGCTGGGTCATTCGGCGCAGCATTGTAGCCGCCAAACGTCAAATACTGACCGTTTGCAGAGAGCTGGAGCGACCCTTCATACCTTGCGTTGATGTTGAGTGTCAGCCCCAAATTGCTGCCGCTATTCATTGTGGGAATTGCGATGCTATTCAGTGGCGCATCTCCAGGATTGTACGTGAGCGATGGGTTGTATTCTTCCAAAAAGACAGGTGCAGGCTTGCCATTGGCATAGACTGTGCCATCGCCTACCCTCAGCACCACAATGTTGCCGCTGCTAAACGTTCCTAACGTGCCAGTAAACGTGTCTAAGCTTGCAACAGAAAAAGGCAAGCTTGCCTCAATTGAGCCAGTTGCATATTCCAACACCCAGTCACCACCCAAGTCTGCCGCTCCCGTCACGTTCGTGGATGCCGCAATGTCTGCACCCGTTAGGGTCGCCAGCGCATCCACGAACTGCTGCCCCACGGAGCCCGCCGCAACGTCACAGCCATATAGCAAAATATCCGCACCAGGATTCAGACTGGTAGCCCAGTTCTGAATTTGGTCGGAATAATGACCCAGGCTTGTTGCATCTAAACTGCTATTGCCTACAGCTAAACGGCCAACATCACCGTGAGATAGAATATGGACACTATCAAGATTGGGTCGCTGGGCCAGCGCATCTGTAATTTGCTGAACGCCATCCTGATCATGCTGGATTAGAATAACTTCGGTATTCTCAGACGCTTGCTCAATAAACTGTTGGTAGTCAGGAACACGAACGTCGATGAATAGAACAGACTGACTTTGAATGGTAGATGACATGGTAGATAAAAGATTGACTCAACACTTGTAGCTATCAAATCGCAAACCCCCGCCCGCGCACACAAACAGACATTTTGAATAATTCACTACAAAGACTGATCGCGACAGCCATTGCAGTAGAACCCAGATTATGTGGTGAAACCCTTGCTCAGAAAGAATTTCGCCATAAGCCATGCTCTAAGTAACTAGGCTATGGATATGCAAGCAGTCTGGGCTGATTTGTAGAACTAGGACTCTGTCCAGGAGGCGGTGTGGAGTTCTTGTTCTAGGGTTCGCCCGCAACAGAACATAAATCTATAGATGGCGTTTTAAGCGGAGTAGTGATTGAACGCGAGGGGGCCTAACGTTCCAAACTTTCGATGTATCTGCGCACGGTCTTGTATAAAGGGTTCCCTGATATCGAGGGCAAAAAAACTAAAACCCAAATTTCGATGTGTGCAGCCTACCTGCGCGCATCAAAATTTGGGTTTTAGTGGGGGATGAATTTTCGGCCGAGGTGGAGCAGAATGCTTTTAGAGATGGGTTGTAGGGTATGAAGCGCCCTGCAACCCATCTTTATGCAGGACGACCTAATTTTTCTGTTGTGTACTCAAAGAACTTTTCTCTTTCGTAATTGAAACCTGGGTTTGGGTTAAGCGGATTTGAGCTTAACCCAAACTGACGTATTGCAAGCATATATTTTGAGCTGGGTACGTTGCCGATGGCTCAGTAAGGGAATATAGTCAGCGATAACAGAGTAGTAAGCTGCCCCTAGCTCTATGATGAATGCTTCCAGTCCTCAGGTTGTCTATGCGATCGGTGCAATAGTGGCGCTAAGCTACTATCTCAAGACGTTTCTGCAAGATACGACTACGCCAAAGCAAGACCTGACCTCTTGGCTGGTGGTGGTGCTTGGGGCATCGCTTTGGCCAATTACGCTGCCCATGACAGCATGGGCCAGGTGGCGGCAGAGTCAGTAATGATGTCATGCCGATGAAGCCGTACCCGAGATTAGTCGCAACTCAAGCGTTCTATAAGATTGCCCTGCCTCTAAGACTGCTTTGCAACCCGGTTTTGGGGCGCTTTACGTTTGTCAGACCAGCGTGCCCAGCGGGTTAGGTGCCATACGTATGCAAAGAGGACACTAGATATCAATGCACTTAGGTTCCACTTGAGAGAGCTTTTGATTAGAGTATTGCGCTGGCTGGTTTGCTGATTCTCAAACTCCTTCTGCACGCGAGTTTTGGCTTGTGTCAGTTGCATCAGCATCTGTTCTTTTGGTGCGGCCTCTAATTCCTCTAGCTCTACCCCTTGGTCTTGCAGGAATGTGGCTACGTCATCAGGCGATGCTTCGTTGAGTTGGGCTTCTAATTCGTTGAGTTGTTGGCTCCGTACGTCATACTGGGCGGTCATCTGATTGACGGTCTGGTTGTTGATTCTGCTGCTGCTGATGATGCCCCAGAATGGGATTAACAGAACAAGAAAAACCGCAAATGCTAGCGATGCCCACGACAGAACCTTGAGGAGTAGCCGCTCCCATTGCCCTCGAAGTTGACTGTCGCCAAAAAAGATAAACCCCAACGCCAGCAGTGGAACTGGAATCCGCTCAACAATGGCGCCCATGGTTTCAAATTCCCAAACGGGGTCCATGAGCTTGGGGGGAAGCAGAATTGCGCCAAAGTCTAGGAGTGTGAGGAGTAAAAGCCCATAGCCAACCAGGCGAATCAGAGAAATTGAGACTGACTTTTGAGGTGCAGGTTGCTGAGGCGAGTCGAGGTTAGATTGCATCTGGATTCTCCAATATCAATAGGTAAAGGGCTTGAGGGTTTGCTGAGCAGTGTGGAGCTAGAGCCGTTGAGCTAGGACTCGGGGAAGTGGTCTGACCACCGAGGCTGCCAAGTTTGCCAGAGGGTTTCTAGCTGTTGTTGGGCGATATCGGGTGGGCGATCGCCCAAGGGCGTAGACATGTAAACCCAAATACAACGACTGTCTTGAACTGTCTGTTTGCCCAGCATGATAGGCAGTAGCCGCTCTGCTCGCAGGTCGTTTGCATAGCGGTTTTGGGTGAACTGAGCAGCGGTAACTGTGCTGCCACCCCGAGGGTTAATGCAGCTTGTGAGGTGAGCTGTGTCAGAGAGATGAAAGACGCTGTAGTAGCCTGATTCGTTCTGACGCGTCGTTTCTGAAAATTCGACCGTAGGAGATGCTAGGTCATACTTCAACAGCAAATTTCTGACGCTGGCATCCATTTTGGTGAGATACCGAGTCTGAATCTCTACGGTGGAATTGTCCTTGGTATAGCGATGAACGGTGCCGCCAACCAACTCGGGTTGATTTTCGGCGGACTCTTCAACGGGGGCTTGGCTCTGCAATTCCCAGTCGATGAGGGAAATAGGTGTAGCAAAGACAGCAGGGAGTTCTAATTGGGTTTCAACCGATGGCACGAGGATGAGATGCAAGGATGTAAGGGCGGCACCACTGCAAAGAAAGGCTAGCCAAGGTGTGCGAAAAAACTTTGATGAAGTCATGGCGACACCTCAGGTTCATGGGGAGTCTGCCGCTGTAGAAAGACCCAGCAAATGCCCCCAAAGATGGCAACAGAAAGCATCGAGAAGATAAAGGAGCCCGTGCCGTGGTGCCAATAATCAAACGCATCTGGCTGGGCTGAGTAGACAAAGTGGGCCAGAAGCGCAACCCGGAACCCGTTGACGAGAAAAGCAATTATGCCTGCAAGGATGAGTGCAGCCCAACGGGCGAAGATTCCTAGCGGAAACATCATGATGAACAGCCCCGCTAATGCAGTTAGATAGCTGATTCCTTCAATACCAGAGCAACCCTGAAAAACTTCGACAGCGCGATCGCCCAGTTGAATGTAATAGCCATAGCGCTCAACCTCAAACCCGCTGTACCACAGCACAAGTGCTGAAAACTTTGCGGTTAATACAGTTGGGTCAAACAGAATAGGGAGAAGGAGCTTAGGAAGGCCCAAGAACATCAAGATCAACAGTTCTTTGCGATACTGTTTGAGTCCTGAGATTCCAGAGGCTAGAAAGGCTAAACCAAGCGCTGCAAGCAGAGGAAATAGTAATAGAAACGACTCGCTCAAATATCCCTGACTTCTCAATAGAAGAACGCCAACAATGGCGCTGCCTAAGCCAGTTGAAATAGTGCTACTGCTCAGCGTTAGCGTTTGCCAGCGATCGCGCAGAATCATCGCAACCGCTCCGATAAACAGAACACTGTTTCCTAGTAGATCAGCATTGTCGAGACGCCAGACTAAGGTGAAATAAATTACAGCGAGGCACGTGGCTAAACCCAATAGCCAAAGCCGATAATCCTTAAGTTCTATTGAGTTGACGGGGAGCATAATCGTCAATTTCGCAGCAACGCGAGAAGTGCAAATTCAGGACAGAATATTCCAGCCGCATCGCTTACGATTAGCAACTGGTTGGTAGGACTGCAGGGTAGGTGTCAGCCAAGGAGGTGAAGGGAATTGTGTTCTATTTCTGATGAATAATGCAGGACTGTTCTTGCCTGAATCACATCTGAATCACATCTGAGGCTTTCCTAGTTTTCCCTGTTCGTTTTCAGCACTAACAGGCTGATCCCCCGAGTAGATTCTGATGGCTTGGCTATTGCGGCTTGTCTTGCCGAGCCTTCTGAGTTGGTAGAGGCTAGACAACGGGGCCAAGTCAATAGTTGGCTCTGGGCTGGTTGGCCCGTCCTTATATCTCCTTATGGTATTGGTGCAAGATATGAGGAGAGTTACATGAATCGGGGATCGGGCTCATGCTCAATACACAGAATGCTCGTATTCGGACCTTCACGACGATTGCCGCTGGGGTGGGTTGGTTTGCGGTAGTGTTGCAGTTTTATCTCTCGCTGCGGCTGTCTGTGGCGAATGGGCGGGGCATTGGCTGGGGAATGTTTGTCTATTTTGGCTACTTTACGGTCTTGACGAATATCTTGGTGGCGCTGGCGTTGGCGGCTCCCCTGGTTGCACCAAATGCAGCGATCGCCCGGTTTTTTCGGCGGAGTGGGGTGATAACGGCGATCGCCGCATCCATCACAATGGTAGGGATCGTCTACTCCCTGGTGTTACGACAAATTTGGAACCCAGAGGGGTTGCAGCTTGTGGCCGACAGACTGCTCCACGATGTAATGCCCATCGTGTTTTTGATCTATTGGTGGATAGTAGTGCCCAAACGCGGCGTGCGCTGGGCGGATGTGCCGCGGTGGTTAGTTTATCCTATTGGGTATCTCTTTTATGCCCTAGTGCGGGGCGCGGCCTCAGGCGTTTATCCTTACCCGTTCTTGGACGTGGATTCTTTAGGCTATGGGCCGACGCTGATCAATTCCTTCATAATGTTGGCTGGCTTTGTGGCGATCGCCCTACTGCTAATCGGGTTAAACTGGCTCAAACCCGAGCGAGTTCCTGTCACTGAGCGGCTCCCCTAATCCCATTTGGCGTTGGAGGCTCAACCAATGACCCACTTTCCTTCTCAGTTGCTATCGCTGCCTGCGTTTGATGGGCCGTTTGATGCCTTTAAGCTAGAGGCCAAGAATTGCGATGTATTGTTTGCCTCCTATCCAGCAGGGACGACCATTTCATCTCACAGCCACGATACCGACAATGTGGGAGTAATTACGCAAGGCGAGCTGATTTTGACCATCAATGGGCAGGACACTCGGTACGGTGTTGGGGAGTGGTATCACGTACCCGCACAGACGCTGCACAGCGCGAGATTTGACAAAACTACGTCCGAAATTGAATTCTGGCTCCACTCAACACCCCCCTCGTGAGTCGTCTACCGCCCGCTTGCACGAGAAACACCGCGAGTGCGCGGCCTCTTTTGTATGTCGTATGTGATGCCTCTTTTGTCAGGAGGAGCCATCGTTGGGACAAACAGACATTCACAACAGCCCGTAAGGGTGAACTGAACGGCACCTAAGACGAGGTATGCACTGCTCCCAAGCATCTGTGAGTAAAAATCCTAAACCGTTATCAGTGCTTAATGAGTGATACATGAAGCCGCTTGGTTTTCTTGACAAGTTCTGAACAAATCGGAATGGATCAACCGAATTGTTGTGGTGATTTGGGCATTCTAGAGTCAGACATGACTGGAACTCGCCCGAATTATGAGCACAACCACTATCAGTCTTCGAGATATATTGAGAAGTCTGCCAGAAGGAGCCGCCGAAGCGGTCGTCGAGCTACACTTTGCAACACAACTGCTAAAGGCATTGGGGTTTGGGCCTCAAGAAGTCCATCCTCAGTTTCCGGATGGCAATAATAAATTTGTAGATCGAGCTGCCCGCAAAACCATCGGGGATGATGTTTTTCTTCATACAAAATCTAATCCCTACCTTTTGCTAGAGCTAAAAGGGCGAGATATTAACCTGGCAGAAGGCACGAAGCAATATCAGAGCACGGTGCGTCAGCTAAAGCAATATTTGCTGGCACCTAATTGCCAAACGGCCCAGTGGGGAATCATCAGTAACTCCTGCCATATTCAACTCTTCCGCAAGCATGGAAAAGTTGTCTTTCCGGCAACTCAATGTTTTGCACTGAATGAAGACAATATCGACAGAGTTGTTAAGGAGATTCGACGCAAGCTTGAGCAACCTCCCAAAGCTCTTACTGTTTCGGTATACAACAATAAGGGTGGGGTTGGTAAAACAACGACGACAGTTAACCTGGCTGCAATCCTGACATTTTTAGGAAAAAAAGTTCTCGCAATTGATTTTGATCCCAACCAGCAAGATTTCACAAGTTCTTTGGGTTTGCCCTTGAGTGAAGGGCATGTCTTTAATGCACTCAACGACCGGGATGCAGATCTACTCAGTGCGTTAGACACGTATGCATTCCCCTTGAAAAAGGGGGATAGAGAGCTAAAATTTGATGTAATTCCAGCCGATCAAGAGTTGGTAGATGCGTCTGATGATTCTTTGCGGAAGCTGTTGAAGCGCAATATGCTCCACCGCAAGCTCGCAGCAGCGCGGCAAAACTATGACTATATCTTGATTGATTCCCCACCCAATTGGCGATTTTTCAGTCAGTTAGCGGTTTATGCAGCAGATGTGGTACTAATTCCTACCAAGCACAATAATCTGTTCTCGCTAGAAAACGCCGCCATGGCCATCACTAAATTTATTCCCGAAATTCAGGCTGAAAAAGCAGATGGAAGCCCTATGCCGCTGCCTGTCTTCTTCAATGGTGAAAAGATTACGCCATCCCAACGAGAGATTGCCCAGCAGGAAATTACCAATATCATTCGGGCGGCCAAAAAAGACGGCTTTGATCTGTTGCCTTACTTTTATCCTCGATACACCAGTTCTCGGCGAGATTTGCATATTCCCCATGTCCCTAGCTACGCCAATATTGCAGGGGCTGCATTTTCTCGAACGCCTGCTGTGTATCGCGATCGGTATGCTCACGAGTACTACAAAAATCTAGCTAAGGAGTATTTCTTACAATGAGTAACCTTAACGATGTGGGACATTTGATGCATCTCTATTTGGATGAAATTGATCCAGGAGATGGAACCCATTCATCAGAGTTTTTGATTCAAGCGTCTGCCCATTTGCTGAACCAAAAAGGGGGCCGAAACTGGGTTCCTGTGATTGTGAAAGAAGTCAGCGAAGATCAGTATGAAGTCATCGGCAATACGTTTGTCTATGCGGTGGCCGAAGCGGCTGGGCTAGAACGGGTGTGGTGCATTGTCGCGGATGACAGCAGCGATACGCAGACCTTAACGCAGGTGCTGGCAGGCGAAGAAATCCCCAAGATCAACCTTTCCAAAGCATCAAGGGATGAGATTGTTGCAGCGCTGGAATATTTGGTTGAGCAATCGGGCAGCGCCCTTCAGTCGATCAAGGTTGCAGTGGCTGCAAATCGGATTGATGAAGCACCGCGTCAATACTGGACATCGCTAGATCCCATTGCCAGTCTAAAATGTGGCATCACGAAAGGGAAAAAGCTGAATGCGCTGAAGCAAGTGTTTTATCTGACACCTCAGCCGATGCCAGAGACGATTACCGATGTGGCAATGCTGCAAACCCTGTCTACTACTGAGCTAAAAGCGATGGCGAAAAAGCGCGGCATTGCTGGCATTAGCAAGCTTAAGAAAGCCGACTTGGTTGAAGTGCTGAGTCAGTCGGAATGAGTCAGATAGCCCATGCGTGGGCGGAGGTTAGTTTGGGTTGGCTGGCGCGTCACTTTTGACGATCACTCCAAAATCTGCCAGGACTCGCGCGTGGTTGCGCAGGAGTGCTAGCAGGTTAAGTCGGTTGCGGCGCACGGCGGCGTCATCGGCCATCACCAGCACGCTGTCGTCGCCATCAAAAAAACGCTCTACCACCGGGGCTGCGTTTGCTAGTGCGGATACCAAGGTTTGGTAATCGCGATTGGCTTGTGCGGCTTGGGTTTGGGGAACAAGCTGGGTTAATGCGTCAAAGAACTGCTGTTCTGAGGCTTGCTCAAATAGGTCAGGCTTTACGACGGTGCTGGGGTCGAGGGTGGCGGTATCTAATTCGCCCTGTTTTGCCAAACGAGCGGAGCGGTTAACGGTTTCGTAGATGGCGGTCAACTGTCCGTTTTGCCGAATGGACTGAAGGAATAGGGCGCGATCGCGCACATCCAGTACATCCTTTAGCGCCCGCTCGGCATAGTCGGTGTCGTCTTCCCCGAGCACTGCGTTGACTAAGTCATAGTCGATGTGGCGATCGTCTTGCAGTAGGGTGCGAATGCGCTGCAAGAAAAAGTCTTGCAGTTGTGTGTGGAGCGCCGCTGGGTCTTGAATGGTGCCCGTGCCGTAGTCGGTCACGACTTGAGATAGTAAATGTTCTAGGTTTAGGGGAAGATCGGCATCCCACGCAATATTGAGGATGGCATTAGCCGCGCGACGTAGCGCAAAGGGGTCGGACGAGCCTGAGGGGATCAGCCCCACGCTGAAGATACCCACCAGGGTATCAAGCCGATCGGCAATGCCCACCACTTGGCCGATGCGCGTGTGGGGCAGCACATCTCCCGCCCCTTTGGGCAGGTAATGCTCCCGAATGGCGATCGCCACCTCTTCAGCTTCTCCACTGACACGAGCGTAGGTTTCGCCCATGACGCCTTGCAGTTCGGGAAACTCGCCCACCATTTGCGTCACGAGATCGGCTTTGCACAGCAGCGCTGCCCGTTGCACGTGGGTGCGCTGCTCGTCAGACAGGGAAAGCTGATCGGCAATCTGGAGGGCGATCGCCCTGATCCGTTCCGCCTTTGCCCGCACGGACCCGAGCGCTTCTTGAAAGGTGACGGTTTCGAGCTTGGGCAGATAGGCGTCGAGCGACTGCTTGCGGTCGGTGTCGAAGAAGTAGCGCCCGTCTGACAGCCGAGCCCGAATCACCCGCCCGTTGCCCTCGGCAATAATGTCGGCCTTGGTGGGGTCGCCGTTGGCAATGGTGATGAAGTAGGGCAGCAGGTCGGGATTGTTGGCCTCTTTGAGGACGGGAAAATAGCGCTGATGGCTCTCCATTTCCATCACCAGCACCTCTGCTGGCACTGCTAAAAAGTCGGCATCAAAGGTGCCTACTACGGCGGTTGGGTATTCCACCAGGTTCACCACTTCGTCGAGCAGAGTGGGATTGATAGACGCCACGCCCCCGATTTTGGCGGCGGCGGCGTTTGCCTGGGTGATAATCACCTCGCGTCGCTGCTGCGGATCAACTTCGATGCAGGCACGACGCAGCGTCGCCACATACTCCGTGGCCGATGGAATGGCGATCGCCCCCGGCGACAGCACCCGATGACCCATGGAATGGCGATCGCTCCGTACCACTTCTGCCCCGTTCTCAATGGTTAGGGGCAGCAGCGTGTCATCCCACAGCGCCACGAGCCAGCGAATCGGTCGCGAAAACCGGTGGTCGCCATCCCCCCAGCGCATAAACCGCTTGCCCTCTAGCCCAAAGATCCACTCAGGCACTAGCGCCTGCAACACCTCTACTGTGGCGCGTCCAGGAATCGTCTGCGTCACAAACACAAACTCACCTTTGTCGGTTTGCCGCTGCTCAAACGCCTTGACAGACACCCCGCGCGATCGCGCAAACCCTTCTGCCGCCTTGGTTGGCACCCCATCCTTAAACGCTGCCTGCACCGAGGGGCCTTTCACGTCTTCTTGCCGATCGGCCTGACGCTCAGGCAAGCCCTCAATCACCACCGCCAGCCGACGCGGTGTGCCATAGACCTGCACCATGGCTGGGGCGAAATGCTGCTCTGCCAAACTAGCCGGAATGCGCGCAGACCACTGGGCGATCGCACTTGCGACAAAACTTGCAGGCAGTTCCTCTGTCCCGACTTCCAACAAAAAAGTTGCCATAGTGCGATCGCCGTTTTCACTCACTGTCTTGTGTCTGCCGGGTGTCTGTGAGGAACTGATCAACCCATCAGTACCAGCTACATCAGTGTATCGCGGGGCTTGCGCGGAAGGAACAGAAGTGCGAGTTGGGGATTAAGGGTTAAGGCTCTCTACTGCTAGAAAATTGAAGGACGAAAAAATAAGATCTGGCCGTCTTTGTTGCAAATCGTTATACCTTCTCGTCCCCGTTCACCATCGAGACTGTAACTTGTGTCAAGGGCGTAAACGCTCAAATTTGGCAGCCCCCCCCCCACGAGTTCGCTTAATTTATTGGCAACCTATTGAAAGATAAGCAGCAGAGAAGTCGCGTCAACACCATGAACTCATCATCCCCAGGTCTACCAAATCACAGCAAAACCCAATTTCTATCTACCTGGCACCTGTTAGGGGGCTTAGCGACAAAGTTGAATGGTTGAATAGTGGTTTCGATGAATGGGGTATTGATCCCGTGATGTTGAGACATGGGCTCGCTTCTAAAAGCACAGCTTGCCCAAACTTCACGCGTGACTCTGCACCTAGGGCGTGTCATCAATTTCGACTAAAAGCCTTGTGCTATGGGCATTGCCACGCCCGACTCAAAAACAGGCTAGGGCTGTGACTATTGATTTTTGAGCCACCAACGGCTAATTGATGACAGCCCCTAGTGCTTGACCAACCTAAGATCAACCTAATTGTGACAGGCTCTAACGGCCAAAGGTGCAGGGTTTAAGGTGTACGATTCAAGGACTGCCGGGAACCGTATACCTTAAACCCTGCACCCCACTAATCTGTCACCTTTGGCTTAACGTCAGTTCGGGTTAAGAGGGTTTTGGGGCATCGCGCGTCGCGCGATGCCCCAAAACCCTTAATGTGCCGTGCGCGTCGCGCACGGCACATTAAGGGTTTGAGCTTATCCCGAACTCAGGTTTGGCTTAGCAGACTACTAGCCTAAGGGTCTAGGCCACCGTGTCTATCCAGGCGATGCAGCGCTCTAGTTCGCGGCACATGGTCGCGGCGTCGGTGTGGTAGCGCCGCCCATGACCGGGCAACACCCACTCAAACGAATAGTCCAGCAAGGTCTGCATGGACTGGTGCAGGGCTGACCAAGAATACCAGCAGGCTCGGCGAAAGGCGTGGAGCTGTCCCAGATGTTCTGACCAGGCAAGGTGGTCGCCTGTGAAGAGCACTTGATTGCGGTAGAGCAGCACCGTATGTCCCTTGGTGTGACCGGGGACAGGAATGATGTGCAGATCGGGCGCAAAGGATAGGGGATCTGAGCCAGTGAGCACCTGCTCAATGTCGGCGGTGTCTGGGGTTAGATCGTTTTCATGGAGTAGGCGATCGCACCCAAAATGATGATGAAATTTTGCATGATCTGCCACATCATCTCGATGGGTGAGATAGAGATAGCGAACGCCGCCCATCGCTTCGAGTCGCTTCACCAGCGGCGGCGTAAAGCGAGGCGAATCCACCAGCACGTTCCCTTCCTCTCGCTGAATCAAATAGCTGGCAGCTCCGTAAGATGCTTCGGCATGGTAGCCACAATGGTAAACCGAGTCCAAAATCGGAATGGGAAAGCTATGCTGCACACTGCGGATGTCGGTCGGTTTCTCTACGGTGCCAATCGATGCCGTGGGGCAGGACAAAAGCGCCTGCATCGCCCGCTCTCGTTCTGCTGGGGCGCTAGGCTGTTGCACAACTGCCGATTGATCCCCCACCCGAGCAAATATGGCGGGTGCCATCCATCGACAGGTATCGCAGTCAATGCAGGTGCGATCGACGTAGAGATCACCAGTTACATTTTCGGAGCGTCGGTCTGCCAGGTGGGCCATGAGAGTTACCGCCAGCGCGTCTGTGTAGTTCTATGCTAGCGATCGGCGTTGAGGATTGGGTGGCAGGGATCAAGACCAGTGCAACCGTTGGAGCCGCGACCTTAAAACAAATCGGGATGCTTTGAGGGGGTTGATCGTCCACTGTATTCCCTTCGCCTGGTTTGCATTGAGCAGGTCTGGAGGTGGTTGAAAAGCCGGATTCGAAAAGCCCTTTCCTATAAAAATGGCTTGAGGTCTGCTATTAAGGTAGACCTCAAGCCAGTAATGTATTTACCGGAGTAGCGTTAGCCGTGCACCGAAGAAACCGCCGTTAGACGGCTGTGGTGAATCGGTATGGGTTAAAGACTCACAACAGGTCACATTTTAATGGGTATCGCGTACAACTCTTGCTGAGTCAAACCTCTACCTCAAGATCCCAAGGCGCGACGTGGTTGGGGGCAGGGAAGGATTTTTGCTGCGAAATCGCCAGGCCCTTCTTCAGGGCTAGCAGCCGGTCGTCCATCCAATGGTCTTCAGGAATAATTCCGGTAATTCCCAGCTTTTCTAGCCGACTCTTGACCTTCTTATTTGCTCCGATCACCATCACTTCTCGACCTGCATCAATAGCTTCTTCGATCGCATTTTCGATGGCCAACGCTGAGGTCACGCCTAGAACTGGCACTTCGCTGAGGTCAACGATCAGCACGTCGTAGTTGGCGATCGCATTGTGCTCCCGCGAGATCGCCTTGGCCACCCCAAAGATCATCGGCCCGCTGAGGTGAAACAGCAGCACTCGGCCATTGGCCGCATCGAGAGCTTCCTTCTCCTCCGGCGTCAACACAATTTGATCGTCGGCATCGGTAATGGCTTTCACCGACTGCGACTGCAATTCATCCAGCCGAGCGATGGTCAGAATGTTGGCAATAAAAACGCCGACGGCTACGGCAACCATCAGATCCACAAACACCGTCAGCAGTACCACGCTGTAGACAATACCCGCCGCCTTCCAAGAAATCTTGTGGGCTCGCTTCAAGAATCCCCAGTCAATAATATTGACCCCCACTTTTAGCACAATCCCTGCCAGCACCGCCAGGGGAATGCCCGAGGTCAGGGGCGCGGCCCACAGCACCACCACCAGCAAAATGAACGCGCGGCTAATGCCCGACAGCGCCGTGCGGCCTCCCGCCTGAATATTCACCACCGTCGCCGTGGTGGCTCCTGAACCGGCAATGCCTCCAAACAGGCCGGTGATGAGGTTTGCGACCCCCTGACCAATCAGTTCTTTGTTGGACTTGTGCTCAGTGCGAGTCAAACTATCCGAAACCAGACAGGTGAGCAGGCAGTCAATGGAGCCCACCATGGCCAGCACCATCGCATTGACAAAAATCAGCTGTAGGTTGTCGGTGGTAAAGGTCGGCATCTGGGGCTGAGGCAGCCCTGGGGTAATCTCGCCAATGGTGGCAATAGTGCGAATATCGACATTGCTCAACAGGGTTAGCGAAACGAGGGTGCCCACCAGCAGCGCAATCAGCTGGGGGGGAACGACTTTCTTCAACGAGCTGGGATACAGAAACAAAATAGCGAGGGTGAGTAGCCCCAGTGCTGTTTCCCAGGGGCTAGCATTAGCCACCAGGTTGGGCAGGTTCCTAATCACCCCAAGGACGCCGCCTGCTGGCGTCTCTTGCCCTAAGAATGGCGCAATCTGTAGAAAAATGAGAATGACGCCAATGCCGGTCATAAAGCCCGAAATGACGTTGTAGGGCAGCATGGTGATGTAGCGTCCTAGCTTTAGTAGCCCAAAGCCAATTTGAAAAACCCCCGCCAGCATGACCACGGTAAAGGCCATCGCCAGCCCGTTTTCTGGGTCGCTGGCGGTGGTGGTCGCAATCACGGCGGTAACAATGACCGTCATAGGGCCAGTAGGCTCAGAAATGAGGCTAGGGGTGCCGCCAAACAGAGCTGCAAAGAAACCCCACCAGAATGGCACCCCAGAGCCCCGCTGAGGCTCCAGCACCGGAGGCGATGCCAAATGCTAGGGCCATGGGCAGGGCAACTACGGCGGCGGTGAGGCCACCCAGCACATCTCCTTTAGTATTGTGAAAATTGATGCGATTCGTTATCGCCATGGACTGTGCCTTATTGTGTGTGGAAAAACTTGAGAAGGCAAGACGTGAACGGAGCAACACTAGCGATAGATAAGCACCGGAATTTTGCTACTGCGGAGCAGCTGTATCGTGGTGCTGCCAATCACCAGATGACGAATGCGGCTGTGTCCGTAGGCACCCATCATCAGCAAATCCGCGTTGCTCTGCTCGACATAGCGGGCGATCGCCGTTTCTGCATTACCCTCTAGCAAGCTATAGACGGGTTCCAATTCCCCGGCTGCCGCTCGTTGTTTGGCTTCATCCAGTCGGGCTGTGGCTGTGGCATCGGCTGCACTCTTCGCAACCGTAATAATGTGAAACGTCAAGTCTCTAAAAGCCGGAACATCCAAGACGAATTGCAGCATTTTCTGGCTGCTAGGGCTGCCATCATAGGCCAACACCACTTGCTCAATTGGCTTAAACTTGCGGGATGTGACAAGACAGGGCTTGCTGCTCGCTCGCACAATGCGCTCCAGATTTGCACCTAAATGACCCGAGGCAAATTCAGCCGCTTCTCCCCGTTTGCCCAAGATGATTAAATCGGTCTCACGCTCTAGCCCTGGCAAAATATCGACCAAAAACCCGTTTTTATGCATGAGGTTGACCGCCTCTGCGCCATGGCTGGCTAGCACCTCCTCGGCATTCTGCAAGACGAGCTTGGCCCGTTGGTGGTTCAGTTTTGCCTTTTCATGCTCTAGCGCAACCAGTTTTTTGAGCAAGACATCTGACGCATTAACGCCAATGCTGCCGCTGAGATTGGCAGATGCTGCGGTCGCTTGGCTGCGCGCATCAGTGACATAGAGAACGTCAACCGTTGCCCTTAACCGTGTGGCAAACCAAGCCCCATGTTGATAGCTATTCTGAGCGAAAATAGAGCCGTCGGTGCAGAGTAGAATTCGTTTCATGATGGCGGATAGAGTGGCTAATGTATGAAAGAACGGGTTTAGTATTTCAGCAAATTGCTGGGGCTATGAATGCCCAACTTCTCGACCAACGTGGCACTGGCTTCATTGAGACCCACCAGTTCTACCTCTGCACCATTCCGCCGAAACTTCAAGACGACTCGGTCAATCACGGCAACAGAACCCTGATCCCATAAATGTGCGTGAGTTAAGTCAATGGTGACGCGATCCACAACTTCCCCAAAATCAAAAGACTCTAAAAATTCGTCTTTTGAGAGGAAGAAAATTTGACCGGCAACTTTGTAAATGCGATGACTGCCATTGTCGGTTAGCAGCTTGTCTACAAACACAAGCTGAGCAATCTTTCGAGAAAAGAACACCGTGCTCATCACAATGCCGGTTGCAACACCCAAGGCAAAATTTCGGGTGAAGATCGTCACAAACATGGTGGTTAGCATGACGATGGTTTCACTGCGAGGCAGTTGCGGGATATTTTTGAAGGACGACCAGCGAAAGGTGCCAATAGATACCATGATCATGATGGCGACGAGAACAGCCATGGGCATTTGCCGTACCCAGTCTTGCAGAACGAGAATGGCAAATAGCAGAAACGCACCAGCAGCCAGCGTCGATAATCGTCCTCGACCCCCCGATTGCACATTAATCACGGATTGTCCGATCATGCCGCAGCCTGCCATGCCGCCAAAGAAGGCCGCCACTACGTTGGCAAGGCCTTGCCCTTTGGCTTCTTGGTTCTTATCGCTGGGGGTATCCGTCAGCTCATCTACGAGCGACGCCGTGAGGAATGAGGCCAACAGTCCCACAATCGCTAGCGTGAGCGAGTAGGGCAAAATAATTTGCAGCGTCTCAAAATTAAAGGGCACTTGGGGCAGGGCAAAGAAAGGGAGCGCGGTGGGCAGTTCGCCCATGTCTCCCACGGTGGGGACTTCTAGTCGTAGGGCGATCGCCGCTATGGTCATTACCGATAAAGCGACCAAGGGCGAAGGAACCACTTTGGTAAAGCGAGGGAGAATGTAGATGATCGCTAGAGAAAGAGCCGTCAGAATGTAGACGGCGGGGGGCATATTCGTTAACTGGGGGAGCTGCGCCAAAAAGATCAATACCGCTAGCGCGTTAATGTAGCCCAACATCACAGCTCGGGGGACGTACTTCATCTGGCGACCCAGCTTGAAGACGCCAAACAAAACCTGAATGAAACCCGTTAAGAGGGTGGCCGCCAACAAATATTGCAGACCGTGATCGCGAACCAGATCGATCATTAGTAGCGCCATCGCCCCCGTTGCCGCAGAGATCGAGCCGGGGCGTCCGCCGAAAAAGGCGGTCATGACCGCGATGATAAAGGAGGCGTATAGACCCACTTTGGGATCAACCCCCGCAATGATGGAAAAGGCGATCGCCTCTGGAATAAGCGCTAGTCCAACGACGGCTCCAGCCAAAATATCGGCTTGAACGTTTGAGAGCCAATTTGTTTTTAGTGACCTTTTTAAGGATCTAAGATTCACGGTGCCTCCAGGTGTGGAATTGATGTATGCAGAGCTGTTTTACGAGTGCCAGTCTCAGCGATTAAATGGCTCAAGATCCATGCAAAATAGGGCTAAACACCTTATTAGGAGCAGGGTTGAGCGATGAGAAGACATACAATTCCTCATTCATGTCTGCTCTAGCCACATCAGAATTGTGGGCGGGTGCAGGCACCAAACAGTGGTGAGTTTGAAGAAACCCTAGGGCGTGTCATCAATTCCGACCAAAAGCCTTGTGCTATGAGCGTTGCCACGCCCGATCCAAAAAAATAGGCTAGGGGCTGTGACCGTTCATTTCTGGGCCATTAGTGGCTAATTGATGACAGCCCATAGTGGACAAAAGAGTCTGAGTTACTTTAACTAGGGGCGGTCAAATCTTGAGTGTCTTTGTCGTTGGTGAAGTCTCTGTGGCATGGCCTGCAGTGACCGAGACACGTTTGCTCCGGTCACACTGTTGAAACGATAGCCACCCTCAGGGTGGACAGGCACAGATGAAGCAATGAGTCGGAACGCTTACAAACAGAGACATGACAAGATCTTCCAGAACTTTTGTGATCTAACGCTGTAGCCATAACACCGAAACCATGAGGTGCCGTCTTCGTTAAATCCCGACTTTGAAGTAAAGATTTTTGACGATCTAGTGTCAAATCAGCGAAATCATATCATGAAAGGAATGCTGATTTGGATGACGATCGCTAGCAAATCTCTTGAAGTATTGGTGAAGTATATTCCCCTTGGGGTTTACTTCTACAAGCGGTTTTATGCCATTGCCTTGCATGACACACGCGACGAACTCTGATAGTGCGCTGTCTATTCACGCAGCAGCAGGTAATAGAGCTTTCCAGGATAGTTCATTAATCCAGCGCGATCGCCCGCCTGCTCTCCGCTGCCCATATACACATCCACACGCCCAGCCCCGCGAATCGCGCCACCCGTATCTTGATCCAGCACAATGCGGCTAACGGGGCGCAAGGTTAAGCGGTCGTCGGGGATTTGGGTATGGATTAACGCCAGAGCCCCGGGCGGAAATACCGTCTTGTCGGTGGCGATGGAGCGCTCGGCGGTGACAGGCACGCTCAGGCTGCCCTGGGGGGGATCGCCAGCTGTGGCGCGGAAGAAGATAAAGCGATTGTTGCGGGGAATGTAGTCGTCTAGCTCTGCCGGATGCTGGTGGAAGTAGTCAATCACCTTGGGCAGCGTTAGCCCGGCTTCGGGCAGCTTGCCGTCATGAATCAACTGCCGCCCTAGACTGACATAGGGATGCTCGGTGCGTCCTGCATAGCCCACGCTCATGACGCCGCCATCGGTGAGCTGCAGCCGTGCCGACCCTTGCACCTGAATCAAAAAGGCTTCTAGGCGATCGCTCAGCCATACCAGTTCCAGTCCCCGCAGCGGCCCTTGATTGCCCTGCAGCCCGTCTCGGCCTTCTAGCTCGGCACGGCTGGGGTGGGGCATCGCCCACTGGTCTAGGTCGGCAGGGCGACGGTAGAGGGGATATCGAAAGTCTGCCGTGGGCACGCGACTGGCCGTATAGGTGGGCTCAAAATAGCCTGTCACATCGACGGTGCCCTGGCCGTCATGCCCGATGGATTGGTACAGCACAAAGTCTTGGCGGAGTGTGGCGCGCAGCGATTCGGGCGATCGCGCCGTATTCAGCACTCGCCGAAACTGGAGCAAGCTGCGTCGCACCCGATCTCGGGTAAACCCTGTCACGGGGTATTGAGCATAGACCTCGGCGGCAGGCAGGGTGTCTAGATAGCGGAGAGAGTGGGCGATCGCCCCAGACACCGCTACTCGGTCATCCCACAGGCGATCGTCCCACAGCGCATCCCACAAATCGGGCGGCACTGGGGACTCGGAAAGCTGCGCAGGCGGCACCAACGGCAGCGGCGACTGCGCACTCGACAAAAGGGGCGCAGCACCAAAGCCGACCCAGAGTGCCACGCTCAGTCCAAAAAAAACGGTGCGGGCCGTTTGAAATCGTCGCGACAGAGCCGAGTGGGAGCCGGTGTGGTGTTCCTGTGACGGCGTATTGCCCCTGTGCCCCTTAGCCCAACCCTGACGCCAGCACTCCATACCTATCCCTAACCTGTGTCTCTACTAACGTTGTCTAAAAGCGATCGACGCTGCCCGCAAAAATCGGTTCCACCCGCAACGCCAGCACCGACGAGGGCCGCACCACCATGTATTCACCCTGAATGTTTTTGATGGGCACGTTAATAAAATCGCTAGACGCCGACTTGGGCACTAGCTCGCCGCTATACCACTTTTGGAATTCCTGAATTGTGGAGAAGCGTACCTCCTCACGGTGTCCGCCTTCCATCATGATATGTACTGCAAATTCGCTGGGAGTTCTTGGCATAGGTCTCTTCTCAACCGCTTCGATTAAGGGTAGCCCGATTCGGGGGGCTGAGGTCAATATTCCCTCAAAACTGCGTTGGCACACCTTATTCCGGCACAATAGAGGATGCAGTGTTTGCCGTTATTCGTGGAACCGCCCAGCAACATGCCCTTTACCTACGAACGCACCATCCGCTTTAGCGATACCGATGCCGCCGGTGTGGTGTACTTTGCCAACATTCTGTCGATCTGCCATGAAGCCTATGAAGCGTCTCTGGCAGCAGCAGGCATCAATGTGGGGCAGTTTTTCTGCTATCCCAAAATCGCCATCCCCATCACTCACAGCACCGCTGACTTTATGCAGCCCATGTTTTGCGGCGACCTAGTGAAGGTGCATGTAACGCCAAAAGAAATTAAGGACAGCGAATATGAAGTCGCCTTTGAAATGTTTGGCGTATCTGTCAGCGGCGGAGAGGTAAAGGAAGTCACGGAATTTCTTACGGCGCGGGCGTTTACCAAGCATGTGTGCATTGATACGGCGGCGCGCAGCCGCACATTTATCCCGGCAGATGTGATGCGCTGGTTGCAGCAGTGGGGTGGCACAGGTGCAACCCGCGATATGGATCTGTTGCTATGAGACAGAATGGGTATATTCCAGTGTTGCACTAGCCCAGCAAGAGAGAGCAGTGCAAAGGCAGATTAAGTAGGTTCATGCTGGGGATTCAGCAACGCCAGGTGTTCTGGCTTGCGAGATGAGTGCGATCGCACCCATCGTGCCTAAGCGTCCATCTAGTTTTTGGAAGGCAAGCGGATCAGTGAGTGACTACCACATCGAGTTAGCTCAGCGTCAGCACCTTGCTGAGTTGCCTGCGATTGAACTCGCAGCCGCTACAATTTTTCCCGAGGGTGTGATCCCTCCAGAGGCTAGATCGCGCACGCTGCCGCCTCAGCAGCTCGAGAATGCTCTGCAGCAGCATTGCCTCTGGGTGGCTGTCGCTGCATCCACCAGTCAGCTGGTTGGCTTTGCCATGGTTGTGCCCGAGAAAGATGCTGCCCTTCTTGCAGAAGTCGATGTGCATCCTGAGCATCAACGAAAGGGCGTAGGGCGTGCATTAGTTCAAGCTGCGATAGATTGGGCAGATGCTCAGGGGATTCCTCGTCTCGTGTTGACCACGTTTGGCGATCTGCCGTGGAATGCTCCGTTCTATGAGCCGTGTGGATTTCGGCGCATAGCTGCCAGCCAACTGACTGATGCTCTAGCGCAGACCCTACGCGAAGAAGCCCACCAGGGGTTGAAAGGGCGAGTCGCGATGGAACGTCTGCTTCGGGTAGGTTGAGGGAGTTATCCTCAGTAGGGATGAGGTCGAGTGGGGCGTGGGCCATCCATCCAAAACCGGGACTTGAATCTGATTACCTGACAAAACTCGACAAGGATAGTGGCTCAGAACACCCAGTGACGCGGCTTGCGCTTTACAATTGGAGACTAGAGTTTTTCTTTTTGCGGCACTGAGCGCTTCGCTAGCGTAATTGCGACATCTTATGCTGGTTCCCATCACTCGCCAAACTTTTGAAGACCTGATTCCCCGTATGGCTACGAGCGATCAGTATCGCTACACTTGGGGGCAACCCAAGGATTTTTTGCGGCGGTTGCTGATGTCGGTGGTGGGGATTTTGATTGCGATCGCCCTACAATGGCTGTTGCCGCCTGGGTTTGAAATTATTGATTTTTTGTTTGGGATTGTGGCGGGTTTGTATTGGCTGTGGAGCCCGGTCTATTGGGCTGGCTTAAAGAATGCAAAGCTGCGGCGCTATCAGTATGCAGGCTTTTGGCAGGGTCGAGTGCTGGAGGTGTTTCCGTCAGAGGAGTTGATTGGTACCGAAGAAACCGTCAACAAGCGCGGGGAACTGGTGGTGATTGAGAACCGCGAACGGCGGCTGAATCTAGAAGTGGGGGATGATAGCGGCTTTGTGACACGCTTGCAGGTGCCGCTCAAGCGCGATCATCGCGTCATTTTGCCAGGGGATGTTGCGGAAGCGCTGGTGGTTTCCAATCGTCCTGATCTGAGCCGTGTGGGCGAGGTTGCAGATATTTTTCTGCCTGATTATGCGCTGTGGGTGAGTGATTATCCGTATGTGCAGCGAGATGCGTTTGAAAATGTGAGTAAGCGGTTGAACCAAGATATTCGCCGCCCTCAACCTCGTCCTCAATCATCCCGCCCTCAATCCCCTCGTTCCCAATCGCCCCAGCGCTCCCGCAGTGCGCCCCGCGCTCAAGATCTACCGCGAGGCCCAGGGCGATCGCCCCAACCCCGGCGATCGCGCCGCGATTACCGCGAACTTGACGATAGGCTGTGATGGATTTGTGTGAGGCGCATTTCAATTCAGCAATCCAAACAAGCAAGGTCTCTACGTTATGCAGAGGCCTCGCTGTTTTGATGAGTCGTGGCGATCGCCAATGTCAGAGCGGCAAATGCCCAAAACAACTGTGCTGCCCGCGTCGCACTACGCGTGGTGTTCGCTCTGGTGCAGGGCTACAGGCGCAGGCTGTGCAGCAGGAGATAAGCGTTGAAGCCCTTGGTTGACCAGGGATTTGATAAAGTCTACACGCTGGTTTGCCGTGAAAACTGCCTTCACGGTTTGGCTCAGTCGCTCTAGGCTGAGGGGTGCATTAGCGGTGGTGCCCTGCATTTGGCGCTGCTCTTGGAAATACTCTACTAAGCTTAGGCCCGCTACGCGCGTCAGATAGGCAGCGCTGAGACCCTGAAGGGCACCGCCTGCCATATAGGTCAGCGCATGGCTCTTGAGCACTGGGGCGATCGCCTGACTCGACAACTCTACTAGCCCCAGCTTGATCATGATCTCTGCCATGTCTCCGGCGATCGCCCCGGCATGATCTAGGCTGATGCGCTGGTGATAGAGGGCTCCGAGGTCAGACACCATCTGAATGTTAATGGCCGCTGTTGCCACCAAATCTAGGCTAGCCATAGGATTGGCAAAGGCGGCTGCCGCTGCAATCCACTGAGCTTTTTCAATAATGGGCAGGGCGCGATCGCGCCGAATCTGATTGAGATCGTCATAGACTGCGGTCGTTGCATCCTGCACCTGCCGCATCACGGTAGTGAGAATAAGCGTCTGCGCGTCCGTGGTCACCATTGGCGTCAGCATTTGGGTCAGCGATGCCACATCGGGATCTGGCTGGTCCCATCGTTCCTGTACTGTGCCGTCGGGTTGGTGCTGCCGCACTTTAAGGGGGATAGGGGCAGCGGCGATCGCCACCACATCCCGTACGGGCAGTAGCCCCATCACCCGCTCTCGAATTTGGCTGAGCACGAGCGATCGCTCCTCAGGCAGAAAGTGATCTTGCTTATTTAACGCAACGATGACCCGGTGCTTGCGCCCGACCAACTGCCGTAAGGGTTGCAGCTCACTGTCTGTCAAATCACCATTGGTTAGCCACACCACGATGTCTGCCGCCGCTAGAGCAGACATCGACTCAGGAATAGAGGCCTCTGCCACCGTCACCGCTGCATTGAGGGTTGGCAGCCAGCGGGTCGTAAGCTCTTGAGCTAGGGTCGATTTGCCCGTAGAGGGGTGGCCCAGCAGGGTCAGGTTGAGGGCGGGGCGGTCGAGTTCCTGCGTTAGCTGGTGCTGAGTGGCCTTGAGTCGGGCGATCGCCCCATTATCTTGCACCAAGCCGTCAACGGTTGGCAATTCTTGCTGCAATTGCTGAATCAGCGTATCGAGATGGGCGATCGCCTGCTCTACCTTCGGTCGATCTAACGGCGCGTGTTCTGTTGATAAATCTAGGGGCAATCGCTGGCGCTGCTTGAGCCACCACACGCCGCTCAGTGCCAGCATGCCCAAGGTCACAGCTTCGCCACTGTGCACCACACCGGGAGTCAGCCAGTTTAAAACCAGCGCACCTGCTGTGATGCCCAACCCCCCGACCAAAATCGGCTGCTTCATCCCAATGCTGTTCATGATGATGTCAATCCTTACGGCTACCGACCGCTGCTTCGTGCCCGCACCTAACCCTGCACCTTGCTTAATTCTATCGGGCGATCGCCCCATCCCCTAGGGGGATAAACCGAACGTAACCCTGTGATCGTGCGATCGCTAGATAGTTGAACTGATTAAACTGATTCTCCACAAATCCTCCCCAAGCCTTACCCAAGCTTTAATGGGAAAGCCGGATACGCTCAGGTGCTCTCTAGATTTTGGCAATGCCGCATCTTGTACATTGCCAAAACCCAGCCATATCAAAAAAAGCAAAGGAAAAAACAAAGATACAAAAGCAAAAGCCCTGCCAGAAACCTGGCAGGGCTTGGGTGAACCAATTTTGGTGGCGGGGAGCGGATTTGAACCACTGACCTTCGGGTTATGAGCCCGACGAGCTACCAGACTGCTCTACCCCGCGTTGCATTTCCTATCATAACGAACAGTTTGGCACTTTGCCAACCCATTCCTCAAATTAGTTGCAAAGTGGAAACGGGTTGGCGATCGCCGGTATTTAGTTTATGCTTAGAGCTTGAAACAACTTGACTTCCCTCTTTAGTTTGTTTCATGTTTCCTGCGCGGATGTGGCGGAATTGGTATACGCGCACGTTTGAGGGGCGTGTGGCTTTGCCTTGCGAGTTCGAGTCTCGCCATCCGCATTATGCTGACTGAGCTGCCAACTCAACCATTTGGTAGTCTTGCAATCTGTAAAAGCTAAGGGTGATACAGGCTTAGCCTGCATCACCCTTAGCTTTTAAGGTCATTTTTTTTGAAGTCAGTTTTTAGGATTATTATCCTGATATTTTTTCTGGGACGGACTTCTGGTGCTGACGTGCGTCGTACACGATCTCAGATGGTCGGCAGACCTACAGAACATGTGGTTGGGACTCAAGGCCCAGACCGTTTTTAAGGGTTGCAGATGCGGAAGACAGCCTGATCAGGCAGTTGTTGTCAGAGTCATGGGCGAGTCATGGGCGAGTCATGGGCGATCGCCACCATTCGTCCATAAGCTGTAGTGCCATACTATGATGCTAAGTAGACGCAGTAAAGAATTGTAACGCCCTTGGCTTCTGCTATCTCTAGCTCCGAGTCCTTTAATAAAGCCCGCGACTGGTATGCCCTCGATCCGCTCTGGCAGGGCAGTGACGACGTGGTGCAGCGAGGTTTGCCCCATGACCAGCTCGCCCCAGCCTGGCAAATGCTGTTATTGGGCGATGGTTCTCCCACGCGGCACCTGCAGCTTCTCACCGGAGAGGCCACGGAGGTTGATGTGATCGACATGGCTCTAATTGGAATGGACACCGACAGCGCGCCCGAGCAATTGCAGGTGGTGCCTGGGCCACGGCTGCGACGGCAAGTATGGCTACGTACCGCTTCTGGACAGCGTCTCGCCTACGCTACGTCTTGGTGGGAAGCCAGCCATGTGGATGATTATCTGCAAAATCGAGCGCTTCCCATCTGGTTGAACCTAACTCGCCTGCGAACCGAACTCTACCGCGATGTTCAGGGCGTTCACTACGGCAAAAACGCAACCCTAGAGAGTGCTTTCGATCAGCCCGGCCCGTTCTGGGGACGACATTACTTGTTCTGGCATCATGGTCGGCCCATTACGCTGATTTATGAAGTGTTCTCTCCAGTTTTAGAACTTTACCTTGGCTCGGTCAATCGAGTGTAATGAGCTGGCGTTATCTTGCCAGTGTTCTCAACGATGACCTGACTATCACTGCCCATGGCTTAGCGTTAAGCCCTGAGCAGTAATAAAAATTGAGTATTTCTGAAGTTTCAAGTATTGATTAATACATAAATCTGCTGCGAGTTTAGGGAATATCTCTATCGGGCAATAGTTGCTCGATTCATTTAACGGCTTCGATAAACGTTGAGCTTTCGCTGCCAAAATTTGTTTAATATCGCGGTAAGAAAAGCTTGTATCTCATGGCTGATCAGGTCTACGGCTGAGCTTAAATTTATAAATTCGGGAATAATAAATTGAGTTAGACCCGCGCGTGTACTGTTTAGTCTGCTTGCTAATAGTCCAGCAGGCCGTGGGCTCCGTATATACGGCAGTCTAGAGAACCCTCAAGATCAAGGGAGCGTGATCTGCGACTCCGCAGGGCGGGCAGGGGGCCTCTGCGGGTAGGAGCATTAATTCTTCTCCTAACTCCTACTGTTGGCAGGGTTGTCAGGTGCATGCTCTCACGTCTGTTCCCGCTGCAATCAATCACAGGACGAATGGTTGGAGGAATCGGGCATGAATGCATACAGTTGTTTAGGATCACCTAATCATCAGGTATGGAGCAGGACGTGCAGGGGTGCGGGTGGGGGCTGACTCTCTGCTTAGAGGTGCATTGATTCCATCAACTAGCCTGTATGGTAACGACTGATTGGGGGCGATCGCACACAAATGGCTGCGGGACGCGTGCATTCAAGACTGCTTGAATCTATCAGATCCGTAGGCGATTTTACAGAGCCTCGAGCGGTTGAATAGTGGAGTTGAATGATGCAAGTGGTGTGGGGCGGCCACGATTTGTCTAGGAGCTGATTCTATAAGGATTAAGCAGAGGGAAAAGAGCCGGATCGAAGACTGGATTGACTGGATTGAACCGATGTTGTGAAGCGAACCCAATTCGATCGGATATTGCAACCCCAGTGCAGCTTCGTCCGCTTAATCCATCGCTAGTGAAAGTTATTCGTGTCTACTGCAAGAGTTTCTATCGCAAGGGTTGCTGGATACGAGCAGATACAGTTGGGCTTGGCTGGTTTACTTGAATGGCTGACATAATGGCTGACCGTTTTCCTCAACACAGTATGTTCCTGAATCGTTCCTGCTCAGCTATTAAGGCTGCTCTATCCCCAAGCGATGGCACTGATATTGCCTGCAGTGCAGCGAATGCAGGCAATATAGAAACACTGCAGCGCCTGATTGGGACGCTGAATATTGAAGGTAATGTTAACGAAGCGTTGGCTGGTTGGCTCAGTGAACTCTGCCAGTTGACGGGTTGGGAACTCGGGCAAGCCTGGCTGCCCAGTGTTGAGGATGCTACTCAAGTTTTCTGTGCTGCGGTGCATAAGGTTACGGCTGACGCAAGCTTCGATGCCGCCTGTGCGCCCAGGGATCAGACCTCCTCCCATTTTGATGGGAATAAGTTTCTGGAGGAGGGGACACCTGCGGGGGCGATCGCTCCATCCATCCTCAATGCTTGCGTGGGCACCACACTGCCCTGCAATCAGGGGCTGCTTGGTCATCTGTGGCAGCAGCAATCCCCCCAGTGGATCATGCCTGTTGGGGATAAAGTTGAGCCAGAACTAGCCTCTGACCTAACGTCTGTGGACTTTCAGGCACTAAACTTGGCGGGCTTAATGGTGCTACCGCTCTATGCTCCAGGGCCGCAGCCGTCGCCTGTATTGGCGCTGCTGCTGTTTAGTCTGGCTCCTCCGGCCCTTGCGATACAGCAGTGGATGGAGGCGTTGAGAGCGATCGCCCCTCAGTTGGCGCTGTTATTGCAGCTCAAGCAGTCGCAGGCAGCACTGCGGCAACACCAAACCCGACTGGCAGAGCTGATGGACTCGCTACCGGGGATTGTCTTCATTACCGACAACTCGCCGAATTGGTCGATGCGCTACCTGAGCCAGGGATGCTACAGCCTAACGGGGTATCACAGCGATGAACTGGTGGGCGCTGGCTGTGCCCAAACCTTTAATGACATCACCCAGGCTGATGACCTGCCGCGCGTGCTGGGGGCGATCGCCCATGCGGTAGCCCAGCGCAAAGCCTACGTCACCGAATACCGCATTTGTACCAAGCAAGGGGAAGAAAAATGGCTGTGGGAAAAGGGCTACGGTGTTTATAACGAGGTTGGCGAGGTGCAAGCGCTCGAAGGGTTTATTACCGATATCACCGAACGCAAGCGGGTTGAACAAGCCCTGCAAACCAGTGAAGCCCGCTTTCGTACCCTGTTTCAAACCACGTCTATTGGCATTGCCTTCACCACCAACGACGGAACCTATACCGAATCTAACCCCGCCTTTTGCGCCATGCTGGGGTATTCCAGTGATGAGCTTAAACAGCGTAACTTTCAATCCGTTACGTACCCTGACGATCTGGATCTAGATCTGGCTGAGTATAAGGCACTATTGGCGAGTCGCCTAGACTCGTATCAAATTGAGAAGCGCTACATCCACAAGCAGGGGCATACGATGTGGGGGCAGCTTACGGTCTCTGCCATCCGCAGGTTAGCGGATCAGTCCGTTGTGGCCTTTGGCATGGTGCAAGATATTACCGAGCGCAAGCGAGCAGAAGAAGCGCTGTGCCAGAGTGAAACCCGCAACCGCGACATTCTCAAGTCCATTCCTGAGCTGTTGTTTCTCATTCATCAAGACGGCACCTATCTCCATGTGCAGGCTGAGCAGACTGAAGACTTGCCGAGACCAGCGCCTGAACTCATAGGGCGGCGCTATGACGAGGTATTGCCAGACGACCTGACGCAACTCGTGCAAGAGGCCCTGCACCGCGTCGTTCAGACGGGAGCCGGACAGACGATTAACTATCAGATGCAGTTGAACGGTCAGCTTAAGTGCTTTGAAGCGCGGGTCGGTGCTTGTGGCAGCGAGGCGTTTATTATGACCGTGCGCAATACCACCGAGCGCCAACGGGCAGAGCGTGTACTGCAAGAGAAAGAGGCGTTTCTGCAATTAATTCTGGACAATCTACCGCAATATATTTTCTGGAAAGACAAAGATCTGGTGTACCAAGGGGCCAATCAGATGTTTGCCGACAGTGCTGGCCTGTCGAGCACCTGTCAGATCAAAGGAAAAACGGATTTTGAGCTATGGCCTGCAAATCTGGCTGAGATTTACCAAACGAGCGATCGCTCAGTGCTGGCAACCACGCAGCCCATTCTGCATGTCTTGCGAGAAAAACCGTTGGCGAATGGCGACACCATCTGGCAAGACATCTGCAAAGTTCCGATTCACGATGCAGAGGGGCGGGTGATTGGGGTGCTGGGCACCTCAGAAGACATCACCGAGCGTAAGCGAGCAGAAGAAGCTCTAGAGCTGCGTGAGGCTTATCTAGGAGCACTGGTGGAGTTGCAGCAAGTGTTACTCTCGGCTGATCCGATTGATCACCTTTACCCTCATATTTTGAAAATGCTGGGGAAGGTGTCCAACGCCAGTCGGGTCTATGTGTTTGAAAACAGTCAGGATGAGACTGGACAGATAGTTGTAAACCAGCGCTATGAATGGTGTGCAGAGGGGATTCAGCCCTACTTTAACTCGCCGCTGCTGCAGGGTATTCCCTATGCCAATCTTGATGCTGCGGTGGTTGCAACTCTAGCGTCAGGCGGAACCTATAGCCGCATTGCGACTGAGTATAGCCAGACCGAGCAGGAGATCTTTGGGCCTCAGGGGATACAGTCGGTGCTGTTGTTGCCACTGCTGGTGAATGATGCCTTTTATGGATTTATTGGGTTTGACAACTGTGTGGCGGCAACCCCGTGGCAGCCGCTGGAGGTAGGGCTGCTGCGGGCTGCGGGCACGGCTATCTCTATTGCCCTAGAGCGACGGCTGGCGACAGCAGCGCTGCAGCAGAGTGAGTTTCGTCATCGCTTGTTGGCTGACTATTCCACGGATTTGATCTCGCGGTTTACCCCGGCGGGGGAATGTCTGTATGCCTCGCCAGCGGCGATCGCCCTACTGGGCTATGCTCCTGATGAACTAGTGGGGCGCTGCCACGATGACTTCATCCACCCAGAAGATCGGGAAAACATGCGTCGGGTTCTCAGCACCATTGTGCTGCAACCGGGGGTTGAGGTGTCGCCCTACAGCTACCGCATTCGTCGTCAGGATGGGCAGTATATCTGGCTAGAAACTCGGGGTAAGGCCGTGTTCTCGCCCGATTGCCCAACCCAGCTCGAAATCGTGGTGACCTCACGCGACATCACTGAGCGCAAGCAAACGGACTCGATGCTGGCGCGACAGCGATTGGTGTTAGAAATGGTGGCGCGCGATCGCCCCCTGCCTGAAACTTTAAATCTACTGGTGCAAATTGCCGAAGAACAGAGCCAGCCCGGTGTGATCGGGTCACTGTTGCTGTTAGACGCCAATGGCACCCACCTTCGTCATGGCGCGTCTCCTAACCTGCCGATGGACTACTGCCAGGCGCTGGATGGGCTGGCAATTGGTCCCAAGACCGGCTCGTGTGGCACCGCCATGTATCGGGCCGAGACCGTGATTGTGGCAGACATTGCGACCGATACCCTCTGGCAAGAGTATCGTGACCTAGCCTTACGTCACGGCCTGCGAGCCTGTTGGTCTATGCCGATTCTGTCATCGCAGGGTCGAGTGCTGGGCAGCTTTGCAATGTACCGTCTGCACCCCGGCATTCCCACCAACCAAGATATGCAGGTGATGGATATGGTGACTCAACTGGCGGCGATCGCCATTGAGCAAAAGCGAGCTGAAGAAGCACTGCAAAAGGCAGAAGCCCGCTATCGGGGCATCTTTGAGAATGCGGTAGAAGGCATTTTTCAGAGCACAGTGGATGGGCGTTACCTGATTGTGAACCCGATGCTGGCACGCATTTATGGCTATGACTCACCCAAAGACCTGATCCAGCAACTCACCAGCATTCGGGAGCAGCTCTATGTGGATTCACTCCGGCGAGATGAATTTGTCTACCGCATGAGTCGAGATGGCGCGGTGCTCGGGTTTGAATCCGAGGTATACCGCAAAGACGGTAGCACCATCTGGATTTCGGAATGTGCCCGCGCCCTGTATGACGACGAAGGCCAGCTCATTGGCTACGAGGGCACTGTTGAAGACATTACCCGCCGCAAGCTAGACGAGGCCGAGTTGCTGAAGCGCGACAACCTGTTGCAGGGCGTCGCCAATGCCACCAACCACCTCCTTACCAATCCCAACCTAGACACGGCCATTCCCCAAGTGCTGTGGACCTTGGGGAAAACCGCCCAAGTAGACCGAGTGTATGTCTGTCGCAACCATGCCCATCCTGAAACCCAGGAGCTGGCCTCGACGATGCAGTATGAATGGGTGCGTGAGTTAGTTAGACCGACCAAGACCCAACCCCACTGGCGCAATCAGTCCTATCGCGAGTTTGGGCTAGAGCGATGGCTGACGGCCTTTCAAGAGGGTGCCTCTGTCAGTGGCATTGTGCGCGAGTTCCCCCAGGCGGAACGCGACCTGCTGCAGCGCGATGATATTCTCTCGATTCTGATGATGCCCATTTTTGTAGAAGGCGCTCTATGGGGCTATGTTGGGTTTGATGACTGCCGCACAGAGCGGTTTTGGTCGGCCAGTGAAGGGTCTATTCTAGTGGCGATCGCCGCTAGCATTGGCAGCGCCATTAAACGCCAACATACTGAGGAAAAAATGCGCCACCAGGCGTTCCACGACTCTTTAACGGGGCTGCCCAACCGTCACCTGTTCAGTCGTTGCCTTAGCCAAACCCTAGCCCAAGCCGAGCGCACCGAAGATATGTTTGCGGTGTTGTTTCTCGATCTCGATCATTTCAAAACTATCAACGATACGCTGGGCCATGCCGTCGGCGACGAGCTGCTGCGGCAGGCCACTCAGCGCATGACCCAGTGCCTGCGAGTAGAAGACACGATTGCTCGCTGGGGCGGGGATGAGTTCACGCTGCTGCTGCCTACCCTCAAGCACCCTGAGGATGCCGCGCGAGTGGCCCAGCGCATTGCTGAATCGCTGCTGCCGTCTTTCCGATTAGAGGACCACGATCTGCATGTGAGCTGTAGCATTGGCATTGCCATTTATCCCAACAGCGGCAGCGACGCCCAAGCGCTGCTAAAAAACGCGGACACGGCGCTCTACCGAGCCAAAGATCAGGGGAGAAATAACTATCAGTTTTTTACTGACTTGTTAAACCAGCAGGCCTCGGAACGCTTGACCCTAGACAGCAACCTGCACCAAGCGCTGCGGCGCGATGAACTGGTGCTGCACTATCAGCCTCAGTTCAACCTAAACACGGGAGCCATCACTCAGATGGAAGCGCTGATCCGCTGGCAGCATCCCCAGTTTGGCTTGGTGCCGCCCTATAAGTTCATCGCTCTGGCCGAAGAGAATGGCCTGATTCTGCCCATTGGTGAATGGGTGTTGCGAACGGCCTGTATGCAGCATCGCCGCTGGCAAACCCTCGGTTGTGCCCCCAGTCGCATTGCAGTCAACCTATCTGCCCGACAGTTTCAGCAGCCCAACTTGGCTGAGCGAGTGGCGCAAATTTTGTCTCAAACCGGGCTGACCCCAGAGTGTTTAGAGCTAGAAATTACTGAAACGGCTGTGATGAATGATGTGGAGTTTACGACCCAGACTCTGCATGCTCTGCGGGCGATGGGGGTGAGCATTGCTATGGATGACTTTGGTACGGGCTATTCGTCGCTCAATTATCTAAAACGGTTCCCGCTTCATACCCTTAAGATCGATCGGTCTTTCGTGCAAGATTTCACCACTGACTCTGCGGATATTGCCATCATCACGGCCATTATTACGCTGGGGCAAGGGCTGCATCTGAGCGTAGTGGCCGAAGGAGTTGAAACGTCAGCTCAAAAAGAGTTTCTGACATCGCTGGGATGCGAAGAAATGCAGGGCTTTTGGTTTGGCAAGCCGCTCCCTGCTGAGGCGGCGACGGCCATACTACAGGCCAACCAATTCAATCGGCCACATCGCACGCACGGAGTTGACGAGCCATAGACCCTGAGCGTGAGCTAGCTGTTCTACTGCAAGCACGTGCGGATGTAGGGTGCCTTGTTCTAATAGCCACTGGCGATAGATGCCGGGCAGCAGCCCGCAGGACACGGGCGGTGTCCAAAATCGGCCCTCGATTTGTACGACTAGGTTAGCAATGCAGGATTCTGTGACCTCGCCACGCTCGTTCCACAGTAGGACGTCGCTGTAGTGGGGTGTGGCGGCGATCGCCCGAGCATAGACATCGCGCTGGGTGGTCTTGTGGTATAGCCAGGGATTGCTAGACTCAACGGGGGCGATTGCCAAGGGAATGCGATAGGGCTGGGGCAGCGGCGTGAGGGGTTGCGCTGTCACAGTCGGCGTTCCGTCTGGGCTGACCACTAGGTGCACCCGCTGGGGATGGGGCAAAAACTGCTGGCTGGCGTTATGCAGTGCGGCGGCGAGGCGATCGCCTGAGACCGCATACCCCAATTGGGCCGCTGATTGCAGCAGTCGAGTTAGATGGCGATCGCCCAAAACATAGCTGTGTTCTGGTTTCCATAGCATCGTTTCTAACAAATCGGGCGGCTCGGTTCGATCCATTGCGCACGGAGGATAAAGCGCGTGACTTCTGCAAGGAGCGGCTTTGGGGATTGGGGCAATTTCTTAATCACACACGGCTGCAGCACAACAGCGCTGCAGCCCCGCTCTGGCAGCGTACCGGATAGAGAACCAAACCCCAAACGAAGGGTTGACCTACTCAGTCGGTATCCCATGCCAGGGGCTCACTTCAATCACGCCGCTCGGGGTAAATACCACCCGAAACTCTGCAATTGACTCGGGCGGAGGGCTGCCGGCTGGGGTATAGCGCAGGTCGGGCAGAGGCGTCTCGTTTGCATAGGTGAGTGCGGCGTCATTGCTATACCGGAAGCCTAGAATGTCGCCATCGCCCGCTACGGCCACCCGATACACGAGACTTTCATCATAGGAGATGTTTCCTCGATCCCACGCGTCTGACAGTTGGTCTCGCAGGTCGAACTTGAGCTGATTGAGCTGATCTAAGTCGGTGATGGGTGGGGCCGAATCGAGCAGCTGATCCAGCGGAATCGCAGCCGTACCCGTCGTCGTCTCGATTGCGTCAGAATTATTCGTTGAGTCGTCAGATGAGTCGCCAGCAGCATCCGCAGAATCTGTGGAACCTGTTGGGGCGATCGCTCCGGATTGGACTGCCCCTGCCCCATCTCCTGCATCAGACGAGTCACCGTCTACGGGAGGAGCGGCAGGCGGGGTGGTGGGTTGCACCGAGTCAGGCACCGAGTCAGGCGTGGCGTTTTCTGCGGCTGGCTCGGGGCGGGGCTCCGGCACAGGCAGGAAGAATAACGCTGCACCGGCTGCAACTAGCCCAATGAATCCGACGGCTGCAGGCACCGCCCGCTTGCTCATCGGTTCATGGGTGCGGGCATAGCGACGCGACACCGACGTGGGGTTAAGGGTCAGGCTTGGCAGGGTTTGGCGATCGGTCAAAAACTGATCGACTGCTTCTACCAAATCAAACAGATACACCGTAGGCAAGTCAACCTGAATCGGTTGTGCACTGGCCTCCGAGGGTTGCGATCCATTGCCATTAGCGGCGGTGGGCATCACCGTCAGCCGGTGCTTGTCAGCCGTCAGCCGTTCTATCTTCACGGATGTAGCATTTGCCCCCGAGGCGCTTCCGGGTTGGGTATGGGGGATGCCGCTTAAGATTTCCTGGGCATATTGGCTGACCGTGTTGGACAGATTTTCCAGCAGTTCTCTGCCGCCGATGATGGGGGATTCCATCCCGGCCAGATGGCACTCGACCTGCGTCACAATAGACAGGGGCGGACGCCCTGTATTCGCCATCGATGAGGTGACGGGCGACTGCTTTTCTTCTGCTAGCCCTGCGACCACTAGCTTGCAGTTGGGTAGGGAGTATTCACGCTGAAGAGTCATGCCACATCTCCGTCGAACAGGCTAAACCACAGGCGCTGCGACCCCGACACGCCGGTGCAAAACAGCAGCTGATTGAGCAGATTAAGCGCTAGGCTGTTGAGCTTATCGTCGTCAGCGTATTCCATCACAGCAGCACGCTTGGGGTTCATGCGTGAGCGGAAATGGGCTCGAAATCGCTCTAAATATTCCGCCAAGCGGTAGGAGGATTCAACGGGCAGTTGGCGATCGCTCAATTGCTGATACGTCAGCAGCAGTTGGCGAATGAGCGCGGTTAGCCGACGCGCCAAATTGCAGACCAGCAGCGTCAGCGCCTTGGCCTCATCTTGAGAGAGCTCGCGACGTTGGCTGCCGTAGCGGCGAAGGGGATTGGCGCAGCGCATGCGCCATAGGCTAACGCGTCCTTTCACAATGTCTTGTAAGCCCAACTCTTTTGCCGTTTTGAGCAGGGTTTCAGAGCCATCTAGATCTAGCGCTTCGACGGCGAGCATTAGCATGTCAAGCTGCACCCGCGCCCGTTTGGGACAGGAATCGCCAATGCCAGAAATATCGGGCAATGTATCTAAGATGAGTGGGCTAGACCCCACAGGAGGACTATCGACTTGCATGAATGACGTAGAACCAGTGCAGGACGGAAATGAGGAGACGCATCGACACGGGAGATAACGATAGAGCGATCGCCCAACCAGCAACAACTATCCTATCTCAGCCAGGTAAATCCGTGGCTTAATTGGCCCAATGGAATGATGGACATCTCTGAGTCAGTGTGCCCAAATGCGAAGAGATTTCGTCTGTTGCACAGGTTCTCAAGTGTGGCTGAACTGGGCGATCGCTACGATAGGCCGCTAGGGCGTGTCATCAATTCCGACTAAAAGCCTTGTGCTATGGGCATTGCCACACCCGACTCAAAAACAGGCTAAGGGCTGTGACTATTGATTTTTGAGCCACCAACGGCTAATTGATGACAGCCCCTAGGCGTCTACCGTGACCCCGCGCCAAAACGCGACATGGCCTTCAATCTGCTTGGCCGCATCTTTGGCTTGGGGGTAGTACCAGGCGGCATCGGTGTTGACCTTTCCATCCACAACCACGTTGTAATAGCTGGCGGTGCCTTTCCAAGGGCAGGTGGTGTGAGTTGTACTGGGCTGAAAATACTCCGTATGAATTGAGTCCATCGGAAAGTACTGATTGCCTTCAACTACGACGCACTGCTCGCTTTCGGCTAGTACTGCACCATTCCAAGTCGCTTTGGGCATAGCTTCTACAGCCTTATTCTATGTTTGCTAAGGATTTTTGATTGGCACTGTGCCAGGTGAATTTCTGAGCTGTGCCAACTCACATTCTAGCGCTCTCAATTCTAAGCTAGCGATAGAGTTTGGATATCAAGGATACTGTTTTAAATTGCTTCCTCCTATGGAGTGAGCTGATGGTATGAATTGATGTATCGACGGGTTGGGGTTTTTGTTCGCGGCATTATTTAATGGCCTTAGGCGGGACTATCCCTAAACAAACAGGCACTATACGGGTGAGGTGAGGGCTGTGGCTACGACTTCTGCGGCGATCGCACTAAAAGATAATCCCAAGTATTACGAGCAGGTGCAGTCTATTCCCGAAATGTGGGCGATCGCCGCACAGCGATTTAGCTCGGTGCTGGCACTGCACGATCCCCATGCTGAACCCGCGGTCAAGCTAACCTTTGGCGAGCTGCATCAACAGATTCAGCAATTTGCCAGTGGCTTGCAGGCGTTAGGCATTCAGCCGGGACAGCACATTGCGCTGTTCTCCGACAACCAGCCTCGCTGGATGATCGCCGACCAAGGCATTATGGCGGTGGGCGGCGTGGATGCGGTACGGGGCTCTCAGGCTGCCCCCGATGAACTGCGCTATATCCTCAGCCATAGTGATAGCGTGGCGATGGTGGTGCAGGATGTGGACACGCTGAACAAGCTGTTGACGGGTGAACCGCTGCCCGTATCCCTCGTGGTGCTGCTGTCAGACGAAGCACCCCCAGAGGTGCCAGGCATCAAAATCCTCAACTTTACTCAGTTGATGCAGCTGGGCAGTGGTCAGCCCTTCCAGCCCGTCGCAATCGCACGCGACGCGTTAGCAACGCTGATGTATACCTCGGGAACCTCTGGTCAGCCCAAGGGCGTGATGCTCACTCAGGCCAACTTGCTGGCGCAGGTTGCGGGGGCGAGTACAGTGGTAGATCTCAAGCCGGGCGATCGCGTCCTCAGCATTCTCCCCATTTGGCACTGCTATGAACGCAGCTTTGAGTACTTCGTTTTTGCCAATGGCTGCTCGCAAACCTATACCAACATTCGCTTTGTCAAAAAAGACATTAAAGATTATCAGCCCAACTATATGGTGGGCGTGCCTCGCCTGTGGGACTCGATCTATGAAGGCATTCAGAAGCAATTTCGGGATCAGCCTGCGAACAAGCAAAAGCTGGTGAAATTCTTTTTGGAGAAGAGCGATCGCTTTGTTAAAGCGCGCCGCACGGTGCAGGGGCTTAGTATTGATAACTTGACGCCTTCGCCCTTTAATCGGGTTGAAGCGGCAATTCAGATGGCAGTCCTTGCCCCGCTGCATGCTCTGGGTAACAAACTGGTCTACCAAAAAGTTCGGGATGGCTTGGGTGGGCAACTCAAATTTGTGGTGAGCGGTGGCGGCTCCATTGCTGAGCATTTGGAAGACTTTTATGAAATCGTCAATATCACCATTCTCAGCGGCTATGGATTGACGGAAACAGCCCCCATTACCCATGTGCGACGCCCCCAGCGCAACCTGCGCGGAGCCGATGGGCAGCCGCTGCCCCATACCGAAACCCGCATTGTGGATCCAGAAACTCGAAAAGATTTGCCTGTTGGCCAACAGGGGCTGATCTTGATTCGGGGACGGCAGGTGATGCAGGGCTACTACAAAAATCCAGAAGCAACCCACAAGGCCATTGATGCAGAGGGCTGGTTTGATACGGGCGATCTGGGTTGGACGACGCCCCAAGGCGATCTCACTATTTCGGGCCGGGCCAAAGATACGATTGTGCTGACCAGTGGCGAAAACATTGAGCCATTGCCCATCGAAAATGCCTGCATGCGCAGCCCGTATATCGACCAGATCATGCTAGTGGGGCAAGACCAGAAAACTCTAGGAGCGCTGGTTGTGCCCAATCATGAGGCTCTGCAACAGTGGGCGACAACGCAGCCTGGGGTAACCGTGGAGGGCGATCGCACCGATTTGACTCACAAGGCGGTGCAAGACCTGTTTCGCAAAGAGCTCAATCGCGAAGTCACGCAGCGCCCCGGCTACCGCCCGGATGAGCGCATTGGGGTCTTCCGCTTGTTGGATGAGCCCTTTAGCATTGAAAACGGCATGTTGACCCAAACTCTAAAAGTCAAACGCCCCGTTGTGATGGATCACTATGGCAGTATGATCAACGATATGTTTGGCTGATTTCCATAGCCTTCTCGTTACTCCATCCCTAGAGACTTCATCCATAGGAATGGGCTAAGTAAATGCGAGGCGTTTCACTCAGCGGTTGGCTTCAAACCAAGCGAACTTTGGGTCAATGGTGGGATTGAGCCAGCATACGTGGTGGGGTTTCTCGTTTGACGCCCCATGTCCTGCAACGTTGTTTTGTGCTGAGTTTAGTGTCATCGCATGGATCTTCCCAATCCCCATTTGTTGCTCAAACGCCCGATTAATATCAAAGTGATTGTCACGCCTCGCTGGAAGGAAGATGTTCAGCAGCAGCTTCAGGCCCAAATCAATCAGTTGGATGGGCAACTGCAGCAGCTAGAGCCCCAGGCGCAGCGGATGATTTCTGAGTTGGAGAAACAAGGGCCGGGTGCTGTGAATCCGGCGATCGCCCAGCAAATCAGCAACATCCAGCTTCAGCTCAACCAAAAGAAGACGGAAATCCTAGAGCGCAAGAACCAAATTTTGCAAGAGCTGCAAAAGGTGCAGTTGCTCAGCGATGGGCAAGAAGTGCCCCAAGGCCAGATAGAAAGCTTTTTTCGGCTCGAAAAGGGCGATAACTTCGTGAGCAAGCTCCAGGTCGAAATTGTCTTGAAGGACGGCATTGTCGAAGAAATTCGTGGCGATGTGTAGGATTTGGCCTCTCTACTGCTCGCAACCTGGGCAGCCGGGTACAGGACTTTGTTGAACTAACGTCATCCCTCAGCTTGGGTTAAACAAATTTAAGCGTATCCCGAATTCACGCTACACCAAGGCTTTGAGTAGGGCCTGCAGCTTTAGCTTGACCTCTGCCAGTTCTCGATCGGGGTCTGACCCAGCGACGATGCCTGCTCCGGCAAACAGCCGGGCATGGCAGCCGTTGATCAGTGCTGAGCGGATGCCTACGATAAACTCGGCGTTGCCGTCGCTGTCGACCCAGCCTAGAGGGGCCGCATAGAGCGATCGCCCGAAGGGTTCATAGCGGCGAATTAGCGCACAGGCGCGATCGCGGGGCATGCCTGCTACCGCTGGCGTGGGGTGCAGCATAGCCAGAATCTCTAACGGGTGGCAGTGCGCCGGAATGGTGCCCCAGATGGGGGTGTGCAGGTGCTGAATGTTAGACAGTTTCAGCAGTTGGGGCTGCGCTGCTGATTCTGGCGTGATGTTTAACTGTTGCAGGCGATCGCGCAAAAAATCCACCACTAGCTGGTGTTCGTGACGTTCTTTGGCGCTGTTGAGCAGGCGATCGCCCAGGGTCGCATCCTCCTGCTGTGACGCACCCCGAGGGGCCGAGCCCGCTAGCGCATCCGTCATGAGCCGTCGATTGCGCACTCGCAGCAGCAGCTCTGGGCTAGCGCCTAGAAAGGTTTGCCCTTGCCCATTGCGGGTGGAAAACACAAAACAGTCGGGATGGATCTGTCGCAGATTATCCAGCGATTGTAGCCAGTCAAAGGGAAAGGGCGACTCGGCATCGACTGCATGAGACAGCACTAATTTCTCTAGCCCGTGATGGCGCAGAGCCGGTAATGCTGTGGCCACCGTAGCCCGAAAGTCATTCACATCCGCCCAGCGCCAAGTAGCAGGCGATCGCCCATGCGGTAGGCGCACGATGCCGGGTGCGATCGCCCGAATGCGGCAGTATTGCTGCCAGATTTGCTCGGTTAGTCGGGGTAGGTGGGCGGGTATGGGCAGCGTCACCGTGGCGATCGCCCAGCCCTGGTTTCCCTGACGGATAATTTGCCAGGCGGGCAGCACGGCCTCTGCCGCTGCAAAGCCGCCGTCACGTTCGCCCCCATCGCCCTCATTAAAGAAGGTAAAGCGGCAAAACACGCGCGGTGCGGGACAGCGTCCCTGACTGAGCAGCAACGGAGCCGCCGCGGTGGCAAAGCGTTGAATTGCCGCAAACCGCGTCGGGCCTCCTCGCCCCGGCACGCAGCAGGTTTCTACGTCACCAAATGCTGCGATCGCCATGTGTGCCGCAGGATGTTCCAAATACCAATGGGGTGCGGTTGCTGGGGCGATCGCCTGCAGCACCGCGAGGGGATCGACTGGGCCGAGTTCTAACGCGACTGCCACTCGCTGCCCGATTGCCTGGGTTGCTGCTGCGCCCTGCAAACGAGACACCAACCATTGAAACAGCGGAGTGCAATCCTGACGGACGGGAGCAGAATCGGGTGCAACTGGCATGGGTTGAGAATCAAACAAAGAGAGCTGAGGGGGGAACGCAGGATTGACACCGCTGAAGCAATCACTCATGGGCCGCTTAATTCGCGGATGCGATCGCCCAAAAGCCTGAATATACAACCCATTAGAGCGATCGCCCTGTCTACTACAGGTAACACACTTGGCGGGCGCAAGCCAGCCGTGCACTGGGCCAACTCGTGCTCCTCTCTCCCTGACTATCCTGCGCATCTAAGATGGCAAAACCCTTATGTTGTCGGCAGTTTGCGCCTTGACTAAAGCTGGGCTAGAGGGGGTGTACTAAATAACTCTTTACAGTTTCACGGCTGTGGCTCGTATCGGGGAAGACGCCAAGCGCCCTAGAATTTGGATAGACGCAGGCGCTAGCCCCGATCCTGAAGCTGTCGGTCAACTGCGCTCTCTCCTGTATTGCTGCTACTGCTGCCCGTTCATCCACAAAGCATGACCCTCAAGCCAGTCCCCTATAACCAACCGGATGCGTCGCCTACCGCAGCCCCGTCTAAAACCTTGTGGATGGCAGCCATTAAGCCGCCCATGTATAGCGTTGCCATTATGCCCATTGCGCTGGGTACGGCGATCGCAGCATATCAAACTCGACAGTTTTCGCTCTCCATTTTTATAACCTTTCTGCTGTCGGCCATTCTAATTTTGGCTTGGGAAAACTTCACCAATGACGTGTTTGATGCAGACACCGGCATCGATCACAACAAGCGCCATTCCCTTGTCAATTTGACGGGCAATAAGCCGCTGATCTTTTGGCTGGGGAACCTGTGCTTGGCGCTGGGGATTGGGGGGATTGGGGCGATCGCCCTGTGGCAGCAGAGTCCGATGGTCTTAGGGTTGATTGGGCTGTGCTGCGTACTTGGTTATCTCTATCAAGGCCCGCCCTTTCGCCTGGGCTACCGAGGGCTGGGCGAGGTGCTGTGCTTTTTTGCCTTTGGCCCGCTCGCGGTTGAAGCCGCCTACTACAGTCAGGCGCAGGCTTTCTCTGGAGTGGCGCTCGTGGCTTCGCTGATTCTCGGGGTAAGCACCAGCCTAATTTTGTTTTGCTCGCACTTTCATCAAGTGGAAGACGATCAGGCGGCGGGCAAGCGATCGCCCATTGTGCGTTTAGGCACCCACCGCAGTGCCCAACTTCTGCCTTGGCTGTGCGGTAGTGTGCTTGGGCTAACGCTGGCGGGCGTAGCGTTTGGGTGGTTTCCGTTGGGTGTGCTGCTGGCGATCGCCAGTGCACCCACTGCCATCAAGCTTTGTCGTCATGTGTCTACCTATCACGCCCAGGCCAGTCGCGTCAGCAACTGCAAGTTCATAGCGGTGTCATTTCATTTTTGGAGTGGGCTACTCCTGTGTGTTGGGTTTCTGTTAGGCATGCCAGGGTAGACGCAGCTCAACTGGATTCAACGCAGTGCTAGTGGGGGTCAGGGCCGATTAGCGGTCACAGTTCCACACTCAAGAGCCTCCCAAGATCTTTGGAAATGCCAATAGGCTCATTTAGTTGTGCATGTCTTGCAACTGTCTTATATAAAATCCGGTTGATCGACCGCAATAAAATTAGCTGAAAGCCTGGTTATGAATGAATCGCAGCTATGGGCAACTAGAAGGATTTGATATTACAACTGCCTTGCAACTGGCGCATCGGTGGCGCATCGGTTCGGATCAATGGTCTTGTGGAACCCAAGCTGTGTGGGGAGGCCATAAGACTTATTAATCCACTAATGCGACGTCAGTTCGGTAAATCCCTGCCATCGTGCTGTACGCGTCGCGCGCAGCACGGTTTAGCGTTGTTGAAGCCTTATACTGCGGGCTGCAACAACGCGATTGAACTCACGCTAATTTAGAGTGTGAATTGAAGGACAGATTCGGGTTTGTGGGCGATCGCACATTCACACTTGAATGAAGCCACACTGAGCTACCGGGCTAACCAAAGAGGAAAAATATGGAGATTGGTGTTCCAAAAGAAATTAAGGATCTGGAATTCCGGGTTGGGCTGAGCCCTGCTAGCGTGCGTGTCTTAACAGAAGCCGGACATACTGTTGCGGTCGAAACCCAGGCTGGGGCTGGGTCAGGATTCACTGATGCCGAGTATGAAGCCGTAGGCGCGCACATTGTGCCAACAGCAGCAGCGGCCTGGAGCCAGCCCATGGTGGTAAAAGTCAAAGAGCCGCTGCCGCCAGAATATCCTCTGATGCAGAAGGAGCAATTGCTGTTTACCTATCTGCATCTGGCAGCCGCGCGGGGGCTTACCGAGCAGCTGATGCAGGCTGGGGTTACGGCGATCGCCTATGAAACGGTAGAGCTGCCAAACCGCACGCTGCCGTTGCTGACGCCCATGAGCATCATTGCAGGACGGCTGTCTGTGCAGTTTGGGGCACGATTTTTAGAAAAGCAGCAGGGTGGACGCGGCGTTTTGCTCGGTGGCGTACCGGGGGTCAGCCCAGGCCGGGTGGTGGTTTTGGGGGGTGGCGTGGTGGGAACTGAAGCCGCCAAGATGGCGGTGGGGTTGGGTGCCCAAGTCCAAATTTTTGATATCAATGTGGAGCGGCTGTCTTATCTAGAAACGCTGTTTGGCTCGCGGGTGGAGTTGCTCTATAGCAGTCCTGTGCTGATTGAAGGGGCGATCGCCCAGGCCGATCTGGTGATTGGTGCAGTGCTGGTGCCTGGGCGCAAAGCTCCCACGCTGGTTTCTGCCGCAATGGTAGACACCATGCGTCCGGGTTCGGTGATTGTGGATGTCGCCGTCGATCAAGGAGGCTGTGTCGAAACGCTAAAGCCCACCTCCCACAGTCAGCCCACTTACACCGTCTCTGATGTGGTGCACTACGGCGTGCCCAATATGCCGGGTGCTGTTCCCTGGACGGCAACACAGGCGCTCAACAACAGCACCCTGCCCTATGTAGCTAAGCTTGCCAACCACGGCCTTCGGGCATTGGAGATGGATGCCGCCCTGGCAAAGGGGTTAAATGTTCAGCAGCAGCAGCTTGTGCATCCAGCCGTGCAGCAGGTCTTTCCAGATTTGGTGAAATAGTGTGGCTAGGTTGATTGGCCTGAATTGACTCGAACTGACCAGATGAGTGCATGTCCTGATCAGACAAAATCAACATAACCGCTAGAGAGCGCTCTCTGGAGGGTTTTGAGACTGTTTGACTCCGGCTGCTCATCCCCCTTGCGGCCTAGGCTTTACGGGCTAAACTTGCCCATTTGTACCGATAGAGTAGCAGCAGAGCACTTGCATAGAATAGGATGAATATCCAGCATTGCCGAGACTTGTGCTCGGTTTAACGCTACAGCCCTGGTTCTATTAGGTTCAAGCTGACTATGTCCGCAGCGATCGCCCTCTTTGCCCATCCATCTCAATTTGACACCCTGCTGGGATTTGTGCGCCAGCACAAGCCCGTGCTGATGCGCTATCGGCTGCTGGCCACTGCGGAGATTGGGCAGCAGTTGCGTGAGGCACTCGGGCTTTCAGTGGAACAGGTGGCCTCTGTTGAACAGGGGGGAGCGCTCCAACTGGCGGCGGCTGTTGTGTCGGGGCAGGTGACCTTAGTCGTGGCACTCCTCGATCCGAGTGCTGTGACTGGGCTAGATGGGGAGCCTCTGCTCCGGGCTTGTGCGCTCCACAATGTGGCATTGGCGACCAACTTGGCGACGGCAGAAGCGATCGCCACTCATTTAGCCCAATCGCGTGTGGCGCATCTCATCTTCAACCCCGTGGCGGGTCGGGGCATCGGCGAACAAGACTTAGTGCTGATTCAGCAAGAGCTGAGTCCTCATCTGCACTTAGAGACCCACATTACTGACGCCACCACGCAGATTGACGCCTTGGTGCAGGCGGCAGTTGCGGCTCAGGCTGATGTGGTGATTGCATCGGGCGGCGACGGCACCGTTTCTGAAGTAGCCCGCTGTCTGGCGGGGACTCAGGTGCCCTTGGGGGTAATTGCTCGGGGCACGGCCAACGCCTTTGCCACGTCCCTCAGCATTCCTTCGGCGATCGCCCCCTTGCCCGCCCCCATTCGCGACGCCTGCCAGGTGATTTTGGCTGGCAAAACGCGCACCATTGATGTGGCCACCAGCAATGGTCAGGTGTTTACCCTGCTGGCCGCCATTGGTTATGAGGCTGAGACCGTCGAACGCGCCACCCGTGAACTCAAGAATCGTTGGGGCGCGCTGGCTTATCTGCTAGCTGGCTGGCAACAGCTCAATGAAGAAAACTTGTTTGACGTAGAGATCGAGGTGAATGGTGAAGTGCGTCAGTTAGAGGCAGGTGCAATCACCATTGCCAACGCTGCGCCCCCCACCTCAATCCTGGCGCAGGGTGCAGGGGAAGTCGTCTGCGATGATGGCAAGCTTGATGTCACGATTGCTAGCGCAGACAGTAAGCTGCAGGCTATTCAGACCATGTTTGGAATGCTGGGTTCAGCGATGGTCAAGGCCAATCGCGACCCCAACCAGCCCGAAGCGGCAATGCGTGAGCTGCCCAATGTGGTGCATCTCTACGTAGAACGCATCAAGGTCACCACGAATCCGCCTCAAAAGGTCGTGATCGATGGCGATCCGGTTGGGACGACGCCAATTGAAGTGTCCTGTATTCCTGGAGCCCTCAACGTGCTGGTGCCCTAAGCATGCGGATTTTGCTGGTTGATGATGAAGTCGAGTTGACTGATCCGCTTAGCCTAGTGTTACAGCGTGAGGGGTACCAAGTGGATGTGGCCCATACGGGACAGGAGGGTAGCACCCTGGCACAGCAGGGCGGTTACGAGCTATTAATCTTGGACTGGATGCTGCCCTATCAATCTGGTTTGGATATCTGTCGCCATATTCGGCAGAGGGGCGATCGCACTCCAGTCCTCTTTCTGACCGCCAAAGATACCGTAAATGACCGCGTGGAAGGGTTGGACGCTGGAGCCGATGATTACATCGTCAAGCCTTTTGAATTGCGAGAGCTATTGGCGCGAGTGCGGGCTCTGCTGCGACGCCCTCCTACGTTAGAGCCATCCTCTGCCTCTGTTCGCCTCAGCGTTGCAGACTTGATGCTAGATATTGAGAACCAGCTTGCGTTCCGGGGCGATCGCACCCTCGATCTTTCTGAGAAAGAAACCCAACTGCTGGCCTATTTCATGCGCCATCCCAATCAATTGCTCAGCCATGACCAAATTTATCAACAGGTGTGGTGCGACGGCGAAAAACCTAGCAGCAACGCCCTCGCGGCCCAAATTCGATTGCTGCGTCGCAAAGTCGATCCGCCTCAGACGACTGCACTCATCCACACCGTCTACGGCAAAGGCTATCGCTTTGGGCCATCTAGTGAGCCATTTGGCTCATCGTGAAGTCTCAAAAACTGAAGCGCTGGGCATGACTGAAACGTCAAACCAGCGCTTCAAGCGTCGCAAAATAACTATTGCAAGGGCACGATCCAGATGTAATCAACCCTAGTTCGGGCTAGGACGAAGTGAGTGCGATCGCGTTGTTGCAGCTCCGCAGCGCAGAGTGAAACAAACCTAAACCGTGCTGCCCGCATTGCAGGCAGCACGGTTTAGGTAACCTGAGTTCGGGATAAGCTCAAACCCTTAATGTGCCGTGCGCGTCGCGTACGGCACATTAAGGGTTTTGGGGCATCGCGCGTCGCGCGATGCCCCAAAACCCTCTTAACCCGAACTGACGTTAGGTAGTTGGCAAACCGACGTTAAGACGGGTTTGAGGTTATCCCAAACTCAGGTTGATGAGGATACAGAATTGGGCTCCACGGATATCGTCATCCCTGGCACATCGGCAAAGCTCCCAGATGGCTGAGGATACAGCACCTCATTCATCACTGGGTCAAACACGTTTTCGCCATCGGAGCGGTTCCAGTGGTCGCGGGTTTTCGTGATCTTTTGGCGATCGAGGTTGGCGATCGCCCCGACAACAGTCAGCCCATATTCCTCAATTTGCCGCATCGTCGCTTTGGCGCGGGCGCGACTGGTGTGATGAATGCCGACTACCAGCAACATGCCATCAGCGCAGGCCGCTAGAAAGTTAGCATCGATCGCCTGCTGCATCCCGGGCGTATCGTAAATCACTAGGTCATAGGATTGGTGCAGCGCGTCCAACGCTTGTCGCAGATGGGGAGACGCGAGCAATCGAGTGGTGCCCGGCTTGCAGTCGCCTGTTGTGAGCACATGGAGATTTTCTGCACCCGGGATAGCCTGCGCTACCCCGGCTCCTGCATCCCCCCGCAACACATCACTAAAGCCCTTTAGGTTAGGCAGTCCCAGATGGGTATGAAGCTGGGGCGATCGCAAATTTGCATCTACCAGCAGCACTCGCTGCCCAGTGCCAGCGGCCGTTTCAGCCAGATTTAAGGCCACTGTAGTCTTGCCATCGCCTGCATCTGCAGAACTAATGATGAGCGATCGCAACTGGGGCTGCTCGGGTAAAAAGCGTAGATTGGCGAATAGCCCACTAAATACATCTTGCACTTTGAGGATTTCGGGATGTAACTCTTGCTCAGACGCTCGTCCCAGTAGTGACTGCACCCAAAAGCCCCGCGATGGGTCTTCTTGACGACAGCGGGGAATCGTGGCCAGCAGCGGCTCGGGCATCAAGTCGTCTACATCTTTTGGTCCAAAGAACCGATCCTGAATTCGCTCAATCAGCAATGCTGCACCCGCACTCAGCACAAAGCCTGCAACCACGCCCACAATCAGCTTTTTCCCCGAATCCATCGGAATCGCAATCGGCGTGCCATCTGGCAGTCGCGGCAATCGCGGTTCTGATACGACTTCCCAGGGCACTTGGGTTTGGGCTGCAGCCACCCGCAGCGATTCTCGCTGGCTCAATAGTTGATCTAACGTGCGTGTGGCAATGCCTAGCTGCCGCTGCAGTTCGTTAAACCGTTTTGAAATCATGGGAAACTGCTGCACCTGCTGCTCGAACTGCAGCCGCGTTTGAGACAAAAACCGGCTCCGCACTTCTAACACCTGTAATTCGTTGTTGGCAGATACCAATTGCTGAATCATGCCTTGGCGCACGCCGTCTTGTACAAGCCCTAGCTGCGAATTAGGATCCACCCCAACCGATGTGCCAAGAATTTGTTGCCCCTGCTCTGCAGCTAGACCTGCCAGATTGTCGCGTTTTTGCTGTAGCCGCTGCAAGGCGGGGCTTTCTGCGGTAAATCGCACTGACTCCAGCGCCATCTGGCTATCAATTTCACTCAGGCTGCCGAGAATCTGCTGATAGCGCGGATTTTGACTCAGTGCAGATACGGCGATCGCCTCTTCTGGCGTCAATCGCAGCTGGTTTTGCAGCAGTGTATAAACTTGTCGCGTTTCTTGTAGTTCTCGCTGTGCGGCCAGTTGCTGGTTTGCCACATCATTTAACTGCCCGACAATCTGCTGAGCTTGCGATGCCGGATCTAACAAATCGTAGGTCTGCTGTAGCTCCTGCAATTCTCCTTGGAGTGCATCAACCCGGGCCTGCAAGCCCGGTAGCTGATCTTCAATGAACTTAACGCCTTCGCTAATGCGGGTTTTGCGATCCTCTAAGCTATAGCGTAAATACTTTTTCGCCAATTCCTGCAGCACCAGGTCTACTTGGTCTGGGTCGTAGCCCTGATAGGTCACGTCTAAAATTCGCGTCTCAGTTGTGCGACTCTTACCGCCGCTGCGCACAATCAAAATACCTGAAAACAGCTCGCCATAGCTAAAGTTAGGGAACTCCGCCACAACCGCCTCATACACGTCGTCTAGCACACGCGGACTGCGAAGAATTTCAAGCTGAGTAGGATAGTCGAGCTTAAAAATATTTTCGTTCGGCACGCCGCCATCGGTTCTTGACAGAGTGGTGGGCTCAGCAATGCGTGCTTCAGACGTAACAGGTTCTACTAGCAGCCGAAAACTCCCTTGATAGAGGGGTGGCGTCGATGCGCCAGACATCCAGGCGACTACAGCAAGCGTGCCAGTGACCCCTGAAATCAGCCATGCCTTGCGCTGAAGCGTCCGAATGATTGGCCAAATGGGTGACACTTTCTTGGGCTTTTTGGGAGATTCGTCTACCTCATCAAAGCCAGAATCTTGAAACTCTAGGTCGTTGTCCATGGTGTTTGTTGAGAAGAAATTACTCTGGAGTCTGCTCCCTGATGCCAGTCTGAGCGGGCTAACGCCCGAATCCAAATAAACGAAGGATCGCGAATGCGCCGTTAATCGGGGTTAATAGGGTATTCAAGAAGTCGCTGGTGCGGGCAGTGGTTGATCGGTTGACAATGACAATATCGCTACTGCGCAGCGGTGGATTCTCGGCGGCGTCGATGCCTGTGGCAAAATCAATGTCGATGTCTCGTTTTGAGATACTGCCATCTGGGTTAATGCGAACTAATTCGACTTCGCCGCGGCGAGCGCGGGTGTTATTGAACCCACCTGCCGCAAGAATGGCTTGGTTAAGGGGCGTGTTGGGTGGCACTTCGATGATGCCAGGCCGCACGACCTCACCCACGACGTTGACGCGGATAGAGGTTGGAGAGAAGGTGGTAGATGCAAGCTGGGAAGCTTCGAGCGGAGTGCGGGCGATCGCCTCTGGCACATAGAGCGTGTCTCCGTCCCGCAACACCACATCCTGCGCCAGTTCCCCAGTCTGCAAAAACGACCACAAATTCACCCGTAGTGGCTCGTCTTGCGGTGAATCTGTGGCTCGGCGAATTTCAATGCTTTGAATGTCTGCCATCTGCGTGATGCCGCCTGCCGCCTGCATGGCTTGCGTGACGGTATAACGCTGGGCTGCGCCGCCGCTGATGTTGGCATCCACGGTATAGACCCCCGGGCGGTTCACCTGCCCGACCACGCCAATGCGAAGAGGGCGGGGTGCCAGCAAGCTCACTGTAATGAGTGGGTCGTTGATGAAGCGCGAATATTCAGTGGCGATCGCCGCTGCTGCTTGCTCCTGTGTCAGGTTTTTAACCGAAATTTTGCCTACCCACGGCAAATTTAAGGAGCCATCTAACAACACGGTATAACGGCCATTGGCCCCGCTAAACTCTGGCACATCAAAAATATCGATCTGTATGCTGTCGCCTGCGCCTAGGGTATAGGGTTGGGGCTCTAAATCGACCTGCGTTGCCCCTGGCGAGAACGGTGCGAAACGAATACCATCAATTCCTTCACCAACCGGTTGGAGTTCTGCACCCGGCATCGTTTGAAGCTGCGACGGCTCGGGGGTTGCTTGGGGCAACGGTGTCATAAATTCTGATGGTGCTGTCTCAGACTGAAGCGGTGGTACTTGTGCCTGCAGTGCTGTCGCTTTTAGCCCCGTTGCCAGTACTATCACAACCAAGCTAGGGGCTATCCGTAAAATTGGGCGTATAACCATTGGGACCAAACCACCTGCATTTATTGGGACAACACAACAACTAAATCTGAAATCTAATCAGTTTTGAACAACCATGAAGATGCATGTTTAGCGTTCCCAATGTTCGAGCCATTCTACCAATCGGCTCAACTAATAAGCCTGCATTTCTGGTTGTGCATCAGTAGATTTACCGTAGAAACTTATATCAGATTTGACAAATTCTTTATGAATGTGTGACTTACATAAACTAAAAGACAGAATTATGTCCAGCCATTCCTCTTTGCGTTATCAAGCATTGATTTCAGGGCAGTATGATCTCGTGCTTGTCTTGCACATCCATCTTGCGCAAAGGCTTTGACGTAGTTAATAGTTTGAGTGCATCTCCATTTTGTGAGTCGGCCCATCTTTGGGAAGAGCATGGCTCTACCTCCCCTAACCCATTCTCCCTTTTTGGGAAAAGAGGAGCTGGATTCAAAGTCTCTCTCTGGGAGAGGGCCTCAGGGTAAGGGCTACAAGAAAGAGTGGGATGCAACCAGTAATTCACTAATGAATGTTGGATTGACACCCGTTTGAATGCACGCTGCTATCTGGGGTCTGATTGATACATACAGTTCACTCATTGACTACGAGTAATTGACTTAGCCAAGCCACCGCAGTACAGAGTCCTGTGTTGCCTGACAAGCGCTTCTATAAGGACTTCTACTTTTGAGGCTAGTTGTTGGACATTAAGTAAGATTGCTGAGAACCCCTTGCTTGATTTGTATGAAGACTTAGTATTTTCTTCTAGCTTTTTATGGAACTGAGTGATGCAGAAGCTAAAAAAAAACAGCCTCGTTCGTAGGTTCTAATCTAGTTAAATTCACTTAAAAATTTTGAAAGCAACGAGTCACTCTTTCCTAATTAGCAGCCACTGTAATGACAATTGCTTATCTTATTAACCAGTACCCCAAGGTTAGCCATAGTTTTATTCGGCGTGAAATTGCGGCATTGGAAGCTCAGGGTATTCCGATCGCACGGTTTTCAATTCGGCCTTGCCGAGAAGAACTAGTCGATGGGGAGGATCAGGCTGAAGCTGCAAAGACCCATGCCGTTTTAGATGCAGGAATTCCAGCTCTTTTATTCAGCGTTGCCATCGTGGCGATCGCCCAGCCCCTGCAGATGGTTCGAGCGATAAAACTGGCTCTCCGGGTAGGGCGACGCTCTCAGCGAGGCGTGCTGCGGCATCTGTTCTATCTGATTGAAGCTTGCTATCTGCGGCGTGAATTTTCAGCGCGCGGTATTCGTCATGTCCACGCTCACTTTGGCACCAATTCCACGACTGTAGCCATGCTATGTCGAACGCTAAGAGGCCCAACCTACAGCTTTACCGCCCATGGCCCTGAAGAGTTTGACATGCCCCTAACGCTCTCGTTGACTGACAAAATTGAGCAGGCTGCGTTTGTTGTTGCGATTAGCTCTTTTGGCAAAAGCCAGCTATATCGCTGGTGCGATCGCTGTCATTGGTCAAAGATTCACATCGTCCGATGTGGTGTTGACGCTAAGTATCTAGGGACGACTCTCACCCCCGTTCCTGATACTCCCAATCTGGTCTGCATTGGTCGTCTATGTGAACAAAAGGGACATTTGCTGTTGCTAGAGGCTGCTGCAAAGCTAGCTGCTCAGGGTGTTTTCTTCAGGTTATTGCTAGTCGGCGATGGCCCCCTTAGGGCAGATGTTGAAGCTTTGATTCAAGAACATCGCTTAGGTCAGCATGTGAACATCACCGGCTGGGCCAGTGGCTCACAAATCCAAGACTACTTGCTAAAGTCGCGTGCGATGGTATTGCCTAGCTTTGCCGAGGGCTTACCCGTCGTCATTATGGAGGCGCTGGCCCTAGGGCGTCCTGTGATCAGCACCTATGTAGCGGGTATCCCAGAATTGGTTGAGCCAGGTAAATGCGGCTGGCTAGTGCCACCGGGGTCTGTGGATGAGTTGGCGATCGCCATGCAGCAAGCTCTCACTACTCCCCAATCTCATTTGCAGAAGATGGGTGAGCAGGGACGGAAGCAAGCACTACAAAACCACAATATATCGAGTGAAGTGAAAACTCTTGCAGCGTTGTTTGCAAGTCAAATTCAAGCCAATATAACAGCACTGATAACCCCTGCGATCGCTTTCAAAACGACTCAATCTCACGGGTCAGTTGAAGTGAAGAAAGTCTAGGTATCGCTAAAGCATTCTGCGTCAACAAGGTTATTCATGTCATCCACTACATCTCTTAATCGGCTAGCGGTCAACGGTACTATTTGGACCGTCATAGGATATGGACTCAGTCAAACTATTCGATTCGGTGGAAACCTAGTTCTGACTAGACTACTGGCGCCCGAATTGTTTGGGCTCATGGCGCTAGCCAATGTTTTTGTGATTGGGTTACAGCTTTTCTCTGACGTTGGTATCGTACCCAGTATTATTCAAAACAAACACGGTGATGAGACACAATTCCTCAACACGGCCTGGACGATTCAGGTGATACGAGGGGTCGTTCTTTGGCTTGGCTGTTGCCTTATTGCCTATCCAGTCTCATTGTTTTATGAGGATGCCAGAATACTTTGGTTGCTACCTATTTTAGGCCTCTCATCAGTATTCAATGGATTCAATTCAACTGCAATTGCTAGCATTAAACGGCGAGTAGATCTTGCAAGGAATGCAGGATTTGAAATATCTGTCCAGATTATTTCATTATCTGTTTTAATTATCTGGGCGTACTTTAGCCCGACTATCTATGCACTGGCCGGTAGTCATGCAGTTGGCGCATTGATTCGAACTGCCATGAGTTATGCCATCATCCCAGGCTATAAAAATTGGTTCGCTTGGAATAAAGACGCCTTGCGAGAACTCCTTTCATTTGGTCGATGGATTTTTCTATCGACGGCCATGACGTTTCTTGCCAGCCAAACGGATCGCCTCATGCTCGGCAAACTTATTTCAATCGAAATGCTTGGAATTTATACCGTTGCTGCTACGTTAGCAGATATACCCAGGCAGGTAATTGGGATGCTGGGAAGTAATGTCATTTTCCCAATTGTCTCCCGTAGTGCAACAGCGCCGCGGCATGAACTAAGAGCCAAAATCTTAAAGAAGCGTTGGCTTTTGCTAATGGCTGCACTAGTCATGCTCACGATTATGGTGTGTTTTGGCGATATTGTTATTCGCTTTCTCTACGATAGCCGCTATGGCCAAGCTGCTTGGATGTTTCCTGTAATTGCTCTTAGTCTTTGGCATACCGTGCTTTATAGCTCCATGAATCCCTGCTTAATGGGTATTGGTCGTCCAATTTATGGCGCAATTGGCAGCGCCATAAAGTTTATTGTGCTTATAACAGGGCTACCCGTGAGCTATCAAATGTTTGGAGTTGCTGGAGTCATCGTTACAATCTCATACAGTGATTTGCCTGCCTATCTTGTCACGACCTATGGCTTACAACGCGAAAAAATTGGCAACTTTTCTCAAGATGTAAAAGCAACTGGAATTTTCTTGTCCCTGTTAATAGCATCTCTGTTTATTAGATTCTCTCTAGGTCTGGGAACACCCTTAGACGGGCTTATGTAGTACTACTAAAATGTGATGGATAAGGCTAAAAATTTTGCAAGATTAAGAGGTTATTTCAAAAGTTAGATGAGTGAGTTTGTCTACCTCACTGTGCAACCTAGGTTGATCCTTTTAAACATTCTCTAAAAACATCCTTTGCGTAAGTAAATTCTAATCATGAGCCCTATTGTTTTCCTAGTAATGTTTGGCTGGATTCCAGCGGTGCTCTACCTTTTTTCTCGATTTCCCCCTCAAAAAGCAGTCGTAATTAGCTTCGTGTTTGCCTGGTTATTCCTGCCAATGGCGGAAATAGTTTTACCCGGAATCCCAAACTATACAAAAATGTCGGCCACCTGTTATGGCGTTGTGTTGGCGACGTTTATCTTCGATAGCGATCGCTTCTCGACGTTTCAACCCAGATGGATTGATATTCCTATGACGCTGTGGTGCATAGCTCCACTCATTGCCTCAATTAGCAATAACTTAGGCCTATATGATGGCGTATCTGCGGTCTTGACTCAGAGTGTTTCGTGGGGACTTCCCTATTTCTTAGGGCGGCTGTATCTAGGCAATCTAAGTGGAGCAAAACACTTGGCGACTGCAGTTTTTGTAGGTGGTTTGGCCTATATGCCCTTATGCCTACTAGAAACAAGAATCAGCCCACAGTTACATCGATTAGTGTATGGATATCACGCCTTTGCTGACTTTTCGCAAAGCATGCGATATGGCGGATATCGTCCAACTGTGTTTATGCAACATGGATTAGCTGTAGGTGTCTGGATGATGGCAGCTACTCTGGCCGGCATCTGGTTTTGGCATACAGGTGTAATCAAAAAAGTTGGCGGCTATAAGCTGAAGGTGTTAGTGCCAGCACTATTCATCACTTTTTTCTTGTGCAAATCTACTGGTGCATATATTCTTTTGCTTGTCGGTGTCTTAATATTATTTATGGCAAAGTACTTACGAACTCCCTTACTTCTAATCGTAATTATTGGCTTTATCTGTTTCTATTTAAATCTTGGCATTAGTGGTGTGATTACACCAGAGGTGCGTGAGGGAATTCGCATTCAGTTAACCCAAGTCCTCGATGAAGAACGCGCTGGCTCACTTGACTTTCGACTTGCTAATGAAGAAATCTTAAGTGAAAAGGCTAGGGAAAGAATGCTTTTTGGTTGGGGTGGATGGGGGCGCGCCCGCGTTTATAACGATGAAGGTGAAGATATCTCCGTTACAGATAGTTTGTGGATTATCGCTTACGGCAACTATGGTGTGTTTGGGTTAAGTAGCCTTACGGCATCTATGTTAGTACCTGCTGCACTTTTTGCATTTATGGCATATCCAGTGCGCCTATGGGCTCACCCTCAGGTTGCTTCTGCTGCAGTGCTTGTTGTTGTCGTGACGCTGTTTATGTTGGACTGCGTTCTAAATGCGATGCCTAATCCTGTGTTTACTCTAGCAAGCGGCTCTATTTCTGGTCTTGTGGTTAACCCAACGCCATTGAAACGGCGCCAACCAAAGTCTCGGTGTCTCCATGCTCACACAGCATATCCAGTCAAAGCAGCCCAGGTGGCAATCTCAAAATAAACTATGATGATTGGCGTATACCAATTCTTCCAGTTGCTCATATGTAATATCTTTGAAACGTGCTTTAGGAGAATGTCTCAAAGATATTTGTAGTTGCCAATTGGAGCAATGATAAGGTTCTAACTTATGAATGATTAAAGCATTAAAAGTTAGTGCGATCTCCTTTAAAAACTCCATAACTAAGTTTGCAGGAGAGGATTTGAGCAGTGGCGTCAAGTGTTTCTACCCGATACGTTCTTAGTTTTCATAAACGCTATCTCTAATCTGGCTATGTCGCTGTGATAGAGGCTGTGAGGAATGGCTAACGTAGAAGTATACTCCCGAGGCTAATGAATTTATCGATAGGAGTAATCGTATTTCGGGCATTCTAAAAGAGTCGGCATTCTGGATTCTCACAAGCTATTTAGGGCATCAGTTGATTGGTTTGGTTCAGAAACGGAGTCCAATATTCATGGTAGATTCTCCACGCATTATCTATATGGCCGGATTTGGAGAGGTTATGGGTACCTACCAATACTGGAGTAAGGGAGAAGATGATCCCTCTCAAGTATCTGTCACGTACTCCGGGCAGTTTTATGATGTGTGCCGAGCAATTGATGCTAAAGCCTTAGTCATCGCGTTCAATGAGAGAAAAATGCGATTTCATGATGAGGCATTCACTATTGAATACTGGCGTCTGCTAACGCCTTCGGTCTCTGCGCTCACATATCACCTGAATTTAGTTTGGAATAGCTTTCGCCTGATTTTCTCGGCTCTCAAATTTAGAGCCAGTGTGGTGGTCGTAGCTGATGGTACAGTTCATTGGTTTCTGATGGCTGTTCTTCCCTTGATTGGAATTCAAGTTATCCCTTCCTTGCATTGTGTGTTGTGGCGCAAATTTACACCACTGACTCAACGCAAAAAGATCATTTTAGGACTAGGACGGCATTTGTTTTCTAAACAGTGTTTAGCAACGTTGGTTGTATCAGATGAAATTGCTGACCAAGTACAGGAATTTACTGGAGCCCAGCATCAGCCTATTCTTCGCTTTAGCCCAATTTATAGAAGGCAGCAGTTTCAAAGTATCCCTTCGCCTAATGATGTGCGATCGCCCTTTCGAGTTCTCTATGTAGGGCGTGTCGAAGCCAATAAGGGAGTATTTGACTTACTTGATATGGCCGGTATTTTGCGGGAGCGAGGTCGCACAGACATTGTATTCGATCTGTGTGGTAAGGGGACAGCACTTACACAACTGCGAGAGGCGGCAGCACATGCAGGCCTTGAGGCATCGTTTCGATGTCATGGGCATTGCAATAAAGAAGTCATGCGGTCCATGTTTAGTCAATCACACGTGGTAATTGTGCCAACCAAGCCGGACTTTGTTGAGGGCTTCAATAAGGTGGTTGTAGAGGGAATTCTTTCTGCCCGGCCAGTCATTACGTCTGCTGTATGTCCTGCACTTTCCTATGTGAAGGAGGGCGTTGTTGAGGCGATCGCCGATGATATCGAGTCTTACATTGACAGCATTTTGAAATTATGTGATCAGTTAGATTTCTATGCCGAAAAAGTTCGGAATTGTTATGCATTGCAGGATCAGTTCTATGATGATTCAGCTAGCTGGGGCACGATACTAGCATCTATCCTCACAGAATTCAAAACTCAGTCGAGGTCTGCAATTAAACCTGCTGTAAAGGGATCAGGCAAGTATGCCAGCTTGCAGTCGAGCAAGTAGTAGCGCCATTGAGGGTATTTAGAAATTTCTTGGTTTTAAGCTGCTGAGCCCCACATTCCGTTTATTTAATTCGCCCTTCATCTTTGCGCATTAAAGAGAGTCATCTACCAACTCATGTAACTTTAAATGTATCTAGGACATTATTTGTCATGTCTCATAGTCCTCAAACAACCTTTGTCTGCTGTGTAGAATCGGGTTGGTTAGAGCAGCAAACTATTCGAATGATTGAAAGCCTAAGACGATGGGGAGGTTGCTTTTCTGATGCACCCGTATATGCGGTGACTCCACGGTTTGGGCCTCCGTTGGCACGTTCTACACATGCTGCTTTCGAACGGTTAGATGTTAACCCTCTTCGATTTCAGGCTAACAACCGCTACGCCTGGAAAAGCTTCTTGAATAAGCACTATGCTATAGCGGCAGTTGAAGAAATTTGCGGTACAACGTTTGTGGGTTGGTTAGACAGTGATTTGCTCATTGTAGGTGAACCATCAGACCTTCAGCTTACAGATGAGGAAGATTTTGTCGCCTGTGCGCCAGATAAAAACATTGGCGTTAGCAGCTCTCATGATCCCTCTTATCCCTATTGGGCTGTAGCTTGTGAAACACTGGGGATGAATATTGAAGAATTCCCCTGGGTTATAACCCATCGAGAACAGGCTCGTATTCGCATGTATTGGAATAGTGGAGTGTTTGTATATCGGCGATCAACAGGATTTGCAAAGCCACATCTAAACATGACATTGCAGTTAATGGACGCTCATTTAGCATCTAAACATGCTGGGGTATTTTTTACTCAGCATACATTAGGTATGGCGGTGCTAAATATGGGGTTGCGATGGCGGGCGCTGCCCCACTCTCATAATTATGGGTTGGGTAGCAAAACCTATGATCTGTGGAATGATCCTAGTAAAATTCAAGCCGCCAAAATTTTGCACTACCACGATGCAATGTGGCCCAATTTTTGGGAAACGTTGCTGGAGAGTCTAGCGCCTCAACATCCTTTAGTGGTTGACTGGCTAAGAGATCTGGGGCCTATTAGCAATCAATCTCCGATTCAATGGCGCTTGATGTCGAAAGCCTTACAAACGTTAAGGAAGCAAAAGTCAACGGATTATCAGAATTTGTGTCGGGTGGTTTAATTTACGGGAACTGTAGAGGAAGGTTGATTTACAGGCTTCTTGTGCCAGCGTCAGATTGATCCATCTAAGAAACATCTTATGGTTGACTCCGTTCAAACAACAACATCTTGTTCTCTGTTAGTAGTGGTTCTAAACTACCGCACGCCAGAGTTAACAATTGACTGCTTGCGATCGCTCACCGACGAGGTTGCAGCTATCCCCAACATTCAAGTCGTCGTGACTGATAACGATTCGGGAGACGGCTCGGTCGAAAAAATCGAAGCGGCGATCGCCCATGAAAACTGGGGCAGTTGGGTCAAACTGATGCCTCTTGGGCACAATGGCGGCTTTGCTTACGGCAATAACGCAGCCATTCGTCCGCTGTTGCTCAATGCAGCTTTGCCACCGTATGTGCTGCTGCTCAATCCAGATACGGTTGTGCGCCCCCAGGCCATTATTACCCTCGTCAATTTTATGGAAGCAAACCCAAGGGTAGGGATTGCTGGCAGTCGCCTAGAAGATCCAGACGCGACGCCTCAATGCTCTGCTTTTCGCTTTCACACCCTGTTTAGTGAATTGGACGGTAGCTTACGGATTGGCCTCATCACGCAGCTACTCTCTCGATGGGTGGTTGCGCCACCCGTGATGGATACCCATCATCAAACCGATTGGGTGGCGGGTGCCAGTATGATCATTCGCCGTGAAGTATTCGAGGCGGTTGGCCTGATGGATGAGGAATACTTCATGTATTACGAAGAAATGGACTATTGCTTACAAGCCAATCGCGCTGGATGGAACTGCTGGTATGTACCGACGAGTCACGTGGTGCATCTGGTCGGCCAAAGCTCTGGTGTGACTGACACCAAACGCCCAGCCAAGCGCAGACCCCAGTACTGGTTCGACTCTCGGCGTCGATATTTTCTAAAGAACTATGGCTGGCTGTATACACTCCTCTGTGATGCAGTGTGGACCCTTGGATTTATCACATGGCGACTGCGGCGAATCATTCAGCGTAAGCCCGATTCCGATCCACCCCAAATGCTGCGCGACTTCTTGCGCAACAGTGTACTCATGCGGGGCGTCTTAGTTCGCCCTGCAAAATGCAGTTAGCGGGTCTGCACGATTCAGAGGTATTTGCTCAACGCGCTTACAAGGAGAGACCGATGGTCGCATCAGAACAGGCCACCCCATTGACATCACCCGTATCAGCAGACTCGCTCACCCTATGGCAACAAATTCAGGAAGATTGGGTTGCCCATGGGCACGATTGGACGAAGCCTGGATTTCGTGCCGTGGCTGTTCAGCGCTTTGGCGTATGGCGAATGACGATTCGACCTAAAGCCCTGCGGGCACCCTTCAGCATGCTGTATCGTGCGCTATATCGAAAGGTTCGCAATACGTATGGCATTGATCTGCCCTATACCGTTAAGCTGGGTCGCCGCGTGGTGATTGAGCATCAGGGGGCCATCATCGTGCATGGGCATTGCACTCTAGGCGATGACTGCATCATTCGACAGGGGGTGACCCTGGGCAATCGTCACCTTGACCGTCCGCTGGAAGCGCCTCAACTGGGTGATCGGGTTAATGTCGGCGCGGGCGCCAAAATCTTGGGGGGCGTTACGCTGGGAGACGATGTGAACATTGGCGCGAATGCGGTCGTTCTTACTGATATCTCCGCTGGTAAAACTGCAGTCGGCATCCCGGCCAAAATTATTAATTAGAGGTTGCTAATTGATGGGTAGAGCGATCGCCTCAATGAGCTCGCTCTAATCCCGTAAGTTACAGACTGCAACAATGCGGGCACTCTAAAAGCATAGTTGAAATCGCTACAGTGCCTGCGTTTCTGGCTCTGCGCATGGGTGGTACGCCTTGTCATAGTACTGAGATCAATAGAATCTCGTTGAGAGAGACTGAAATGAACGTAATTTCTACAGAAATTCCTGACGTATTAATTATCGAGCCTCGCATCTTTGGTGATGATCGTGGTTTCTTTTTCGAGAGTTACAACCAGCAGGCATTTGCTGATAAAGCCGGAATTGAGGCGTCCTTTGTTCAAGATAACCATTCTCGGTCTTGCCGGAATGTGTTGCGAGGGCTGCATTACCAAATTCAACACGCCCAAGGAAAACTGGTGCGAGCCATCGTGGGTGAGGTGTATGACGTAGCTGTGGATCTTCGCCAGTCATCACCGACTTTTGGTCAGTGGGTGGGATGCTACCTAAGTCAAGATAACAAGCGGCAACTGTGGGTTCCCACAGGATTTGCCCACGGATTTCTGGTTATGTCGGAGGTGGCAGAGGTGCTTTATAAAACTACAGACTATTACGCCCCTCAGCATGAACGGTGTATCGTATGGAATGATTCGGATTTGGCGATCGCCTGGCCAACGCAAGAATCGCCGGTCTTATCGGCCAAAGACCAAATTGGCAAGACCTTGGGCACGGCGGAGGTCTTCTCATGAGCAAGATTTTGATCACGGGTGCCCAGGGGCAAGTCGGTCAAGAATTACAGCGATCGCTCTCAGCCATGGGAGATATCGTTGCAATGGGCCGAGACAGCATGGACTTACTCCGTCCCGATAGCATTCGCCGTAGCATTCGCCAACACAAGCCCGACTTAATCGTAAATGCTGCAGCCTACACTGCTGTGGATAAAGCTGAGACAGAAGTAGAGATTGCCAATGCTGTGAATGGCACTGCCCCAACTATTATGGCCGAAGAAGCCTGCACCTTAGGCGCGAGTTTAATCCACATCTCTACTGATTATGTGTTTGACGGGCATAGCAATACGCCCTATTTAGAAGACCATTCCCCGACCCCCGTTGGCAGCTATGCCAAATCTAAATGGTTGGGCGAGATTGGGGTGCAACAAGCCTTTAGCCAGGCGGCACTAACCAGTGCGTCTCGTTACATTATCCTTCGAACTGCATGGGTGTATGGCTGCTACGGCACGACCAACTTTGTCAAGACTATGCTGCGGTTGGGGGCAGAGCGCGAAGAATTACGTGTGGTCGCCGATCAGGTTGGCACACCCACATGGGCCAAGGATTTAGCCAATGTCGTGGGTGGGTTTACAGTACGCAGTCTGAATGCGGCTTGCCCCCTCTCTCTTAAGCTTGAAGGCGTGCAGCAGCATCCACCTCAGGGTATCTATCACTACACCAACAGTGGTGTCGCAAGTTGGTATGACTTTGCGATCGCCATCTTTGAAGAGGCCCACGAGCTAGATATGCCGCTCAAAGTGCAGCGAGTCATTCCTATCACTACGGCAGAATATCCCACACCGGCCAAGCGGCCTGCCTATTCCGTGCTTTCGGGTAAGAAAACCGCTTGTGTTCTAGGAGAATATGCTCCCCACTGGCGACAAAGTCTCAGACAAATGCTTGCAGAACTCTACTCCTACACCTATGAAAGCAATTATTCTATCGGGCGGTAAAGGGACGCGCCTGCGTCCACTTACCTATACTGGGGCGAAGCAACTGGTGCCTGTCGCCAACAAGCCGATCCTCTGGTATGGGTTAGAGGCAATCGTCGCCGCTGGCATTTCAGAAATTGGCATCATTATTAGCCCCGAAACCGGTGCAGAGGTGAAAGCTAAAACAGGTGACGGTAGCCAGTTTGGAGCCCAAATCACCTACATACAGCAAGATCAACCCGCAGGATTGGCTCATGCAGTGAAGATTGCACAGCCTTTCTTGCAGGATGCACCGTTCGTCATGTACCTCGGGGACAACCTGGTGCAAGGGTCGCTGAGTCCGTTGGTGGATCAGTTCAAGTCCAACACGCTAGACGCGCTAACGCTGCTGTGTGAAGTAGAGAACCCTACCGCCTTTGGGGTTGCTGAGGTAGACGAGACTGGGCGCATTTTGCGGCTGGTCGAAAAGCCTAAGGTGCCGCCTTCAAACCTAGCATTGGTTGGGGTGTATTTGTTTTCTAATGCGATTCATGAGGCGATCGCCCAAATTCAGCCGTCGCCCCGGGGTGAGCTAGAAATTACCGATGCCATTCAAAAGCTGATCGATCTAGAGCGCAAGGTCGAAGCCTATAAGCTGCAAGGCTGGTGGCTAGATACCGGAAAGAAAGATGATTTGTTAGAAGCCAACCGCATTATTCTCGATACATGCTTGCAGAGCCGGAATGAGGGTGACGTTGATGCATCTAGTCAAATTATTGGACGCGTAGAAGTCGGTCAGGGATCCAAAATTATCAACAGCACAATTCGCGGCCCTGTTACCATTGGCGACAACTGCCATATTGAAAATTGCTTCGTTGGTCCCTATAGCAGCATCTCTCATGAGGTGAAGCTAATTGATGCTGATATTGAACATAGTGTGATTCTTAAGCAGGCACAGGTGATCAATATTCATCATCGCATTGTTGATAGCGTGATTGGTCAGCGAGCGTTCTTAAAAGAAGCACCCCGTCGTCCCAAAGCGCTACGTTTTATGATTGGTGACGATTGTCAGATTGAGCTGTCGTCTTGAATAATGCATGGATGGCTTAGGTATCCACGCTTGCATTCTTTCTGGTAACTTCTATGCGCGTTTTATTGTTAGCCGACTGTTGCAATCCTGATTGGCCGTCGTTGCCGATTGTGGGGTATAAGTACGCCAAGGCGATCGCCAACTATGCCGATGTGGTGGTTGCCACGCAGATTCGCAATCAGCCTAATATCTCCCGCGATGGCCTGGGTAATGCTGAGGTGGTGTATCTCGATACGGAGGCGATCGCCGCACCCATCAGCCGACTGGCAAGCCTATTAAGAGGTGGCGCACAAAAGGCGTGGACCCTGCAAATGGCGATGGACTATCCCACCTATCTAGCCTTTGAGTGGTATGCCTGGCGCACGTTTAAGCCGCAGCTAGAACGAGGCGAATTTGACCTGGTGCATCGCATCACACCCATGACTCCAACGTTGCCTAGCCCAATGGCATCGTGGAGTCCGGTTCCGTTTGTGCTGGGGCCATTAAACGGCAACCTGCCTTGGCCAGCTGCCTTTACGGCCGAACTCAAGCGAGAACGCGAATGGCTGAGCAAGCTGCGTCAGTTTTATAAGGTGATGCCCTTTCACCAGTCTACCTATTCGCGGTCTAGCGCAATTCTTGCGGCCTTTGACCACACGATGGCCGATTTGCCTGAAGAGTCGTCGGCCAAGGTGATGAATGTGCCTGAGGTGGGGATTGACCCAGCCGTCTTCTCGCCAACGGTAAGACCCAAGCGCGATCGCCTGACTATTCTGTATGCGGGTCGACTGGTACCCTACAAGTTACCCGAAGTGGTTATCCGCGCGATGATCAACAGCCCTCAACTCCAGCAGCATCGTCTGGTCATGGTGGGGGACGGCCCCGAGCGTCCTCGCTTGGAGCAATTGATCGCAGAGCATAACTTAGGTCACTGCGTCGATCTGCTGGGGCAAAAGCCCCAAGCCGAGGTCGGCCAACTGATGCGGGAGGCTGATATTTTTGCGTTTCCCTCGATTCGAGAGCTGGGTGCCGGAGTTGTGGTAGAAGCAATGGCCTGTGGCATGGCCTGTGTGGTGGTGGATTATGGTGGCCCTGCCACGCTGATTCAGGGCGATCGCGGCGTTAAAGTCCCTTTGGGAACGTTTGATCAACTGGTCGATCGGTTTGTAGTGGAGCTGGAAGCGTTAGTGGGCAACCCCGATCGGGTGCGCGAGTTGGGACAAACTGCCTACCACCATGCCATGACTTACTATTCCTGGGATGCCAAAGCGCGCAAAACGCTGGAACTGTATGACTGGGTGCTGGGCAAAACGCCAACCAAGCCTGACTTTTGGGAACAACCCATACAATCGCAAGCATTTCAAGAGGTGTAATAACAGCTATGCAAGTAGAAACCAGTCGGTTGCCGCGCCACATTTTAATCACTGGAGGAGCGGGGTTCATTGGCTCTAACTTTGTGCATTACTGGTGTGAGCAATATCCGGGCGATCGGGTGGTGGTGCTGGATGCGCTGACCTATGCCGGAAACCGCGCCACGGTGGCACCTTTAGAAACGACGGCGAACCTGCGGTTTGTGCAGGGGGATATCTGCGATCGCCCTCTGATTGACGCGCTGCTGCAAGAAGAGGCCATCGACACGGTTGCCCACTTGGCCGCTGAGTCCCACGTCGATCGCTCTATTCTCGGCCCTGGCGCGTTTGTGCAAACCAATATGGTGGGTACCTTCACCTTGTTGGAGTCTTTCCGTCAGCACTGGATGGCGCAAGGTAAGCCAGAGCATGTCCGCTTTTTGCATGTTTCTACAGATGAAGTGTATGGCAGTTTAGGAGCCGATGACCCAAGCTTTAATGAAACAACGCCCTACGCGCCCAACAGCCCCTATTCTGCATCAAAGGCAGGAAGTGACCATCTGGCGCGGGCCTACTTTCACACCTACGGCATGCCTACGCTGATTACCAACTGCTCTAATAACTACGGGCCGTACCACTTTCCCGAAAAATTGATTCCGCTAATGTGCATCAACATCTTGCTGGGCAAGCCCCTGCCGGTGTATGGCGATGGGCAAAACGTGCGGGATTGGCTGTATGTCCGCGACCACTGCCGCGCACTGGACTTGGTGATTCACAAGGCTATCCCTGGCGAAACCTACAACGTGGGCGGCAACAACGAAGCTAAAAACATCGATTTGGTGCATCTATTGTGCGGTCTGATGGATGAGTTAGCACCCGAACTGCCCGTGCGTCCGGCAAACCAGTTGATTACGTTTGTGCAAGATCGCCCCGGGCATGATCGCCGCTATGCCATTGATGCGACGAAGATTCGCGCTGAGCTAGGGTGGACTCCGGCTGAAACGGTTGAATCTGGTTTGCGGAAGACGGTGCAGTGGTATTTGGATAATCGCCAATGGTGGCAGCCATTGCTATCGCCGCAGTACCAGGCCTATTACGAGTCGGTGTATGCGGTCGCATCAAACTAATGTCACCTAATGTCACTGTTGCAGGTTGGGGCGAGAGGAGAGATACGCGTGAATCAACTGGGATTAGTGGCGATTGGGCGCAATGAGGGCGATCGCCTGCGGCGCTGTTTGGAATCTGTCGTGGGGCAGGTTGCGCAGGTGGTGTATGTTGATTCTGGCTCAACTGATGGCAGTCAGGAATTGGCGCGATCGCTCGGTGTTGATGTGGTCGATCTGGATCTTGCAGTTCCCTTTACGGCTGCTCGCGCTCGTAATGCGGGTATGGAGCGGCTGCTGCAATTGCATCCCCATCTCGAATTTGTGCAATTTGTAGACGGCGACTGCGAGGTCGTCGAGGGCTGGCTGGCTCTTGCACTGCATACCTTGCAGACTCATCCTGACTATGCGGTGGTGTGTGGTCGCCGCCGAGAGCGCTTTCCCCACCGCACGCTTTACAATCAACTGTGCGATATAGAGTGGAGTACGCCAGTGGGTGAAGCGCGGGCCTGCGGGGGTGATGCGTTGATGCGCGTCATGGCCTTTCGCGATGTAAACGGATTTAACCCATCGCTAATTGCAGGGGAAGAACCTGAGATGTGCGTACGGCTACGCCGCGCCGCTTGGAAAATCTACCGCCTGGATGCAGAAATGACGCTGCATGATGCCCAAATGACTCGGTTTAGCCAATGGTGGCAGCGATCGCTCCGAGCAGGGCATGCCTATGCTGAGGGTGCGTTCCTTCATGGCAACCCACCCGAACGGCATTGGGTTAAGGAGAGCCGCAGCATTTGGCTATGGGGGCTCGCGATGCCACTAGGAGCGATCGCCCTTGCCCCCGTTACCCAGGGGTTAAGCTTGCTGCTGCTGCTAGGCTATGCGCTACTGGGCTACCGCATCTATCGCTACATGCACCAGCAAGGCTATAAGTTCAAAGATGCATCGCTGTATGCCCTGTTTTGTCTGATTGGCAAATTCCCCAATGCTCTAGGGCAGCTCACGTTTTATTGGAATAAGCGGCTGGGGCTGCGCAGTCAACTGATTGAGTATAAGCAGTAATATTGCTATTGCGAGAGCCCTAAGCATTATGACAATGGCAAAGTGCAACTAGCGATCTCGATAGGTCGGTCGTTTTGCGTCACTGTCAGATATCGCACCGTCAGCGATGGCTGATGGCACGTCGGGTGCTGTAGGTTCTACCTCTACAGGTAGGATGCGACATTGCTCAGCGGCAAAGGCGAGGCGCACGACCTGACCCAGTTGGTGGTGATCAGCGCGGTCAGTGGGCACGTCCACCTTGAGATAAAAGTCGCCAATGAGCAGGGAGAGACGCACAACAGATCCCAGAAATAGGCGGCTCGCGATGAGACCGCTGAGCAGGTTAGCGTTGAGGGGCTGGGCTGATTCCTCATTGAGAATTTGGATGCTTTCGGGACGCACCAGCACAATGACAAGGGTGCCGTCAGGTAGGTCGGTTGGCTGCACCTGGAGCCATTCTTCTGGCCTGTCGTCCTGAGTTGAAGGGGCCTTGGGCTGCACCCGCACTCGCCCCTGATGCCACTGTCCCGGAATCTGGTTCATTGCGCCAATGAATGATGCCGTAAAGGGTGTGCTGGGGGTTAGGTAAATCTCTTCTGGGGTGCCAGCTTGCTCAATGTGCCCCTGTGACATGACCACGACGCGATCCGAAACGGAGAGGGCTTCTTCTTGGTCGTGGGTGACGAAGAGGGTGGTGATGTTGAGCTGTTGCTGAATGCGGCGGATCTCGTTGCGAAGCTGCACCCGAACACGAGCATCCAGTGCTGAGAGGGGTTCATCTAACAACAAAACGCGGGGTGCGATCGCCAATGCCCGTGCCAGCGCAACTCGCTGCTGCTGTCCGCCCGAGAGCTGATGGGGAAAGCGATCGCCCATCTGTTCCAGCCCCACGAGCTCCAGCATGGTTTGAACACGCGATCGCTGCTGCGCGGTGGGCAGTTTCTTCAGCCGCAGCCCAAAGGCAATATTCTGCGCCGCCGTCATGTGAGGAAACAGGCTGTAGGACTGAAACACCATGCCCATATCTCGACGGCTGGGGGGCAACCGGGTGATGTCGCGGCCTTCTAACAAGATGGCTCCCTGGGTCGGCTTCTCAAATCCGGCAATCATCCGCAGAATCGTGGTCTTGCCACAGCCCGATGGCCCCAATAACGCAATGAATTCCCCCGGTTCAATGTCGAGGCTAATGTCATGCACCGCCGTAACGGTACCGTACGCTTTTTGCAGGTGATGAAGTTGCAGGTAAGACATGGGGATGGGGATTAGAGGGCGAAAGTAAGGGAGGTCGAGGTTGGGGAGTCAGGCAGGAATCGGGGGTGCGGTTGTGGGAACTGTGGAGGACGCTAGTGTGACCTAGAACGTTGAAACAGTCCTCTCTATAGCGGCTACCTAGCGTGGCCCAGACAGATTTTGGGCGTTGCCACGACCGAGAAACTGAACTAGGGCGATCGCCCCCCACGTCAGCGCAAAGCTAATGATTGCCAGGGCAGAGGGTTCATAAATCCGGCTGCTGCTGAGCAGGTTCATGTAAGGCCCAAAGGCGGGCTGGGCCAGCAGAGCCGCAATGGTGAATTCGCCCATGACGATGGCAAAGGTGAGGAACGCGCCGTTGAGCAACGACACTCGCAGATTGGGAAAAATCACCCGAAAGATAATCGTCTGCCAGTTGGCACCCATGCTCTGGGCGGCCTCGGTAAGGGTGCGCACATCGATCGCCCGCATCCCCGTATCCACAGAGCGATACATATAGGGGAATGAGAGAATGATGTATGCTGCCGTGAGCAATACCCAGCCGCCCTGCCGTGAGTTGAGCAGCGTTGTGTTGTAGGTGCGAATCAGCCCAAAAACCAGCACCACGGCGGGCACCACGAACGGCATGAGCGTCATCAGCTCCACCACAAACCGCAGCCGAGGCATGCGGTAGTGCACCCAGTAGACGGTCGGTACGACCAAGAGCCAAGAAAGGGCGATCGCCACCAAGGCCACCATCATCGAAAACGTAAAGCTGTTGAGAAAGTTGGGATCATCAAACACATTGGAGTAGGCCAGAAACCCCAACGTATCCCGCTCCGCCTTGAGGGAAAAGATAAACGTCGCCACCAGCGGGATCACAAAATAGGCGCCGCCAATGGCGATCCACAGCCAAGGCCAAACTCGATTTTGAGTCATTGCAGCCACCTCGATACGCGCTGTTGCAACCATCCGTAAACCGCAATAGACAGTGCCATCACCACCACCATACCCAGCGCTAAAGCATTGCCCAAACCAGGATTTTGCAATGCATCCCCGCTAATCTGCGCCCCAATTAGGATCGACACCAAGTTGATTTGACCACCGGTTAAGGCAAATGCCGTAGCCTGTGCCCCAAAGGCATTACCAAACATCAAAATTAGGGTGCCTAGAATAGACGGTGCCAGGATGGGGAGACCCACATAGCGCCAATAGTCCCAAGTGGAGCCACCCAAATTTTCTGCGGCTTCGCGCCACTCGCGTTTGAGCCCATCAAACGCAGGCAACAGCATCAGCACCGCCAGAGGAATCTGGAAGTAGAGGTAGGTGAAGCTCAGCCCCCAAAAGGTGTAGATATTAAACCCTGACTGATACAAGTCAAGGCCAATCCACTTGAGCCAGTCTGTGACCATGCCCAATCGCCCAAGTGTGGCAATAAAGGCAAAAGCCAAGGGCACCCCAGCAAAATTTGCCGCTACGCCCGAAAAGGACGATAGGGACGATCGCACCACTCGGGGCAGATTGCCCAGGGTAATGGCATAGGCCATCAGCCCCCCAATTAAGCAACCCAGTAGGGCCGTGAATAGGCTGAGGCGAATGCTAACGGCAAACGCCGACAGGATAAACGGCTGCGTTAGGTCGAAGATGTTTTGTAGGGTGGGGCTGCCGCTGCTGTCTTGAAAGCTGCGGATAAAGATTGAGGCGGCAGGGATAAACAGAAAGGCGATCGCAAACGCAAAAAATGGCGCTACCCCCAGCCAATCCCAAGACCAGGTAAAACGGCGGACAGGTGCACTCGGTGCTATTGGAAGACGAACGGGTTGAACGGAAGACACAGGCGAGGTCCTACGCAATGAACACAAATCTGAGCGAGCAGCCGCAATCGCGGCAACTCCAACAACCCTTAGAGAATGACTGGGCGAATAATTGGACGAATAACTGAGTGGATAGACCCGCTATCCGCTCAGTCATTTGCATCTTCGGAGTTACTGCACGTCCGCACCCACCACTTGATCCCAGCCCTGAGTGATGATGTCAGACGCTGCTTTGATCTGCTCACCATTGGGGAATTGAGCTTGCGCATAGAGTTCGGGAGAGGGCAGCTTGCTCAGCAGGTCATTGGGCACTGCGTTCTTAGCCGTGAGGTCGTCAAATCGGGCAGGGCGAGAGTAGCCCTTCAGCCAAATCATTTGTCCCTCATCTGAGTAGAGATGCTCCATCCACAGACGAGCGGCATTGGGGCGGGGCGCATAGGCACTAATGGCTTGCACATACACGCCTGCCAGCAGCCCGGTTTTGGGCACCACCACCGCAATTTCAGGATTGCCGCCCGTGGAATCGCGATTGCCTAGCGCGTTGTAATCCCAGCGCAGGGCAATGGGGGTTTCGCCTTGGGCAATGGTGGCGGGTTGGGCGATGACGGGCAAAAAGTTTCCGGCTTCGTTTAACTGCTTAAAGAACTCTAGACCAGGCTCGGCATTGGTAAGGGAGCCGCCGTTGCCCAGTGCTGCGGCCCACACGGCATTGATCGCTTGCCCCGACTGACGCGGATCGCCTGCGAGCGCGACTTGACCACGGTACTCGGGCCTTAGCAGGTCTGCCCAGTCTTCGGGCAGGGTTTGCACAATGTCGGTATTGACCTCAAATGTCATGACGCCGTAGTAGTCGCCATACCAAAACCCGTCAGCATCCTTGAGTGAGTCAGGAATAGAATCCCATGTGGCGACTTTGTAGGGCTGGAGTAAGCCTTCTAGTTTTGCCTCTTCCCCAAACTGGAACCCTACATCAAGTACATCGGGGTTTTGAGGGCCGCGGTTGTTTTTGTTCGCGCGAATGGCTTCGAGCTCTTCGGCAGAGCTGGCGTCGGGGTTTAGGTCATTCAGCCGGATAAAGGGATACTTCTGCAAAAAGCTGGACTTCATCTCTTTGTAGTTGGCCCAGGTATCGGGTAGGGCGATGACCGATAGCTCTCCTTCTGCTCTGGCGGCTTCGATGAGCGCATCCATGCCGCCTGCTTCGGCGGCGGAGATCGGGAGGCTGGCTGCTGCGCCCGATCCTTCAGCAGCGGGAGAAGCGGTTGGGGTGGATGTGCCCGATTGACTGGTGCAGGCGTTGAGGGCGATCGCCCCGAGACTAGCTGCCGTGCTCAGTCCTAGAAAATGGCGACGCGACAAACGAGAGTAATACTTCACAGGGATGCCTCTAAAAATTGATAAAAACTGGGACTGCATGAACGGTCAACAAAGCCCACATCGGACCGCGCCACACTCTAGGCGCTCTCGATCGCTTCATGCCGACGCCGTGGCAGCACACAGCCGTCATCCATACGCTGATGCAGGCTGCCCGCTCAGGTCGCCACAGGCGGCAACAGATTGGAACGACAGAGCATTAGCGCATCCAGCGTCCATGGTTCAGTACACCACTGGAAGATTAAAAACTAGTTTGCCTTTCGGTAAAGAGAAAATTAAGCGAACAAAAAACAATCTGAAGGTGTTGGTTTTACCTGAGCCTCTAACGCTGGGAGAATGCCGAGGACAGGACGGTGCAACGAAATAAAAGGTCTGACCCTTAAGTGGTTCAGGGTAAGCTCAAGCTCTCTTAACCCGAACTGACGTTCTTTCTGGAAATGGGTGCAGGTGGACTGTTTTGTGCGCTGGCTTGTTTGAGTGCGGCTTGTTCATGGCCGGAGCCTGCACACGCGGGACACACCAAATACTAAGGGATTTGAAGCGGCGAATGCTGCCTCAAATCCCTTAGGTTTGCTGGAAGGAAAGGGTTGGGAGGGTCGGGGCGATCGCCCTAAACAGGTGCGCCCAACTCTACGCGCAAGCTGGCGATCTCCTCCCGCCAGCTTGCAACCAAAGCATCACTATCAGGATTTTCTCCGCGCTGGCGCACATGATATTTACGAAACGCCAGTTCATTTTGAGCATTCACCAACGCTTCGGATAGGCGACGCTGGGCCTTGCCGATGCGTCGCGACTGAAAAATGCCATCCCGCTGAATCCGCTCATATTCCTCTGGGGTCACCCATGTGCCCACCTCATCTCGCAGCTCAGCCCGAATAATGGTGCGCTCCCACACGCCGCTGCGCCACAACAGCACCAGCACTAGCACCAAAAACGGAAGGAACACAATCAAATCCATCACGCTGCGCTGCACAAAGGCCTCTATAAATGAGGGATTTGGCGGTGGCCCTGTCTCGGAGCGATCGCCCTCATTTCCGAGAACCAGAGTCAGCACCAAGGGCAACACGTTGTAGATGGCATGGGCCGCCATTGCCAGCAGCCAGCCTACCAACGGCGCAGCTATCCGCACCCAGGTTCGAGAGGTTTGCAACGCCAGCCCCAAAAACAATCCCAAAATGCCGCTAAACAGCACGTGGCCCGACATGCCAAACAGGGAATACCGCCCACCTAGCTGCAACCCCCAAGGGGCAAAGCCAAAGGCCGCATAGTTCTGCGCTACATATAGCGCTGATTCTATGCAGGTGAACCCCAGCCCCACCAGCGCTCCGTAAATGAACCCATCGCGCATGTTGTCAAACTCGGCCCGCAGCAGCAGCAGCAGCGCCAAAATGCCTAATCCCTTTAGGGTTTCTTCCACAATTGGCCCAGCCAGGGGTGCACCGATGAGAAACGCCGCCTCAGATCCCAGTCTGTCTTGAATGGCAGGGGTTGTAGCAATCCAATTGCCGAGGCTTTGAATGATGATTGTATTGAGCGGAGCCGACAGCCCGGTGGCAATTAGTCCGCCCCAGAGAATGGCGGTCATCACTGCAATCGGCGATTCGCGTTCCCGGCGATCGAGATACCAGAGAATGGCGAGCGGCATTAGGCTGAGCAGTGCCGAGAGCAGCAGCGCCTGAAAAAACACCCCAACCGCGTTGGGCTCAAAGCTGCCGACTACGCCCAGTAGATTCGCGACTGCGATGACCAACGCCAACGCCAGCACTCCTAGAATCAGCAGAGAAGGCAGGTTGCGTTGAAGCACTGAACCCATTAAGAGGCGATCGCGCTGACTCATAGGAAATTAGGAGCAAAATTATGGGGTGCCAGTATTTTATACCGGGGTTGGAGATTGGGCGTCAGAGATTGGCGGGTGAAGGTTAGAAAGCGTGACGCTGACGCCAAGACCGGGTTTATCGGGGGGAATGAGGCGACCCTCGTGTAGAGTCGCTCCTGTAAAGGGGTCATCCCTAAGGTTTAGGTGACTGTCGAGGTCGAGGTGAGTGGCATAGGGGGCGAGATGGGCGGCGGCGGTGTTGGCTAGGGCGCTGTCGGAGTAGCAGCCAAACATAATTTGCAGCCCGTGCGCCTGGGCTGTGTGGATCATTCGTAGGGCTTCGCTGAGCCCGCCCGATTTCATCAGCTTAATGTTGATGCCGTGGACGCGATCGCTCAATTTGGGTATATCTCGCCGATCGAAGCAGCTTTCATCGACAAACAGCGGCAGGGGAGAAACCCGGTAAAGCGCTGGTAGATCCGCTTCTTGCCCCTCGGGCAGGGGTTGCTCTAGATAGGTAACGCCGCGCTCCGCTAGCCAATGGGTCATGGCGATCGCGCCGTCCAACGTCCAGCCGCCGTTGGCATCGACGCTGACCTTGGCACCCGCAGGAACCGCCTGCATCACCGCTTCAAACATGGCGCGGTCGGCCTCTAGCCCTGCCGGACTGCCGAGCTTGATTTTTACAGCCTTGATAGCGGCTACAGTGAGCCACTGCTCTAGGCGATGCCGCGCGGCCTCAGGCGTGTTGATCCCCACCGTTACAGAGGTTGGCACAATGCGGCTGCACTCTAGTCCCCATAGCTTCCACAGCGGTTGCCCTAGGGCGCGACCCAGCCAGTCATGCAGCGCCATATCGAGCGCAGAGCGGGCCGCAGACAGCACCGCATGCTGCTCACAGCACTGTTCGATTGCTTGGCGGTCAAAGGGGGTATACGCCTGCAGGTGAGGAATCACCGACTGGAGCGATTGGGCGATCGCCTCAGTCGTTTGCATAATGCCCCGTACCGCAAATGGCGAGGCCTCGCCCCAGCCTTCGATGCCGTCGTGCTCTAGCCGCAGCCACAGGTTCGTGCTTTGGGCGGTCGTGCCTCGGCTGATGGTGAGAGGCACCTGTTTGTGGACAACAAAAGGCTCAACCCAAATATGCATGGCGCAATGTGATGATGGATACCTGATTTACTATACTCAGTCCATCCGCTAGTTAGCCTAACGTTGCTAAATCAAGGAGAGTTTAATCGCGTTGTTTCAGCTTTGCGCCGCAGGGCTGGAATAACGAAGACCCATTCTTTCCCCAACGCGGACAGAACAGTTTTATCCATTGCCTACTTGCTTGGCATAAGAAGGGCGAACGATGGGACTCGAACCCACGAATGGCGGGACCACAACCCGCTGCCTTAACCTCTTGGCTACGCTCGCCACGCTGTCTATCAGCATTTGATATTGTAACATCGGTATGTGGCGCATATCAAGAGCCGCGTATAGGCGGGCGATCGCCCCACTCATTTCTAAATCTTCATTTCCAAATCTTTGTCGTTTCTCTTTGTAGTGCCCCATGCCCGACCCCATCATGTATCAAGAAGATGCCTACGTGGTGCTAGAGAGTGGGCACTCTGAGCAAATTCTGACCCCAGACGAACTGCTGACGAAGCTCATCCAGATTTTGGCAGAGCACCCCGATGTGCGATCGCCCGAGCTGATGCGGTTTTCAGACCCGACAGAGCAAGCGCGGCATCTGATGGAAACCACCTGCGAGCTGGCCGTGAGTCCTGGGGCTTATCTGCAATGGTATGTGGTGCGGCTAGAGAAATAGCTGTCCCTTGGGGTGCTTACTGTAGCCGTCCGTTATGGGTAGCCCTGCTTAGGCTGATACTTCTGAGAACATGCCGATTTTGCGAAACTTGTCATAGCGCATTTGCTTGAGCTGAGGGCCTGTAAGCTGATCCAGCGTTTCCAAATTCTTGAGGATAGCGGCCTTGAGCGTCGCGGCAGTGGCTAGAGGGTCGGAATGTGCCCCGCCAATGGGCTCGGGCAAAATTTCATCCAAGATGCCCAGTCGCTTTAGATCGGCTGCGGTAATCTTGAGCGCCTCTGCCGCCTGGGGTGACTTCGCGGCATCCTTCCACAAAATCGCAGCGCAGGCCTCGGGGCTAGCCACGGTATAGACCGAATGCTCAAACATCATCAGGCGATCGCCCACGCCAATGCCCAGCGCTCCGCCCGAGCCGCCTTCCCCAATCACTGTTGAAAGGATGGGCACCTCTAATCGAAACATTTCTCGCAGGTTATAGGCGATCGCCTCCCCCTGCCCCAGCCGCTCGGCCTCTACTCCGGCATAGGCACCGGGCGTGTCAGTAAAGGTGATGATGGGCATGCCAAACCGATTGGCGTGATTCATCAGCCGCATGGCCTTGCGATAGCCACCCGGCGAGGCCATGCCAAAATTGCGCGCCACATTATCCTTGGTATCGCGGCCTTTCTGATGCCCCAGCATCACAACGGGACGGCCCCCCAGCCGCGCTACACCGCCCACCAATGCCTTATCGTCAATGCCCGTGGCGCGATCGCCATGCAGCTCAATCCACTCGTCCGTCATCGCCTGAATATAATCCAACGTGCTAGGCCGACGGGGATGGCGGGCCACCTGAAGCTGCTGCGCTGGGGTCAAATTCTGAAAAATATCTTGACGTAGCTGCGCCGCCCGCGCTTCTAGCTTCTGGATCTCATCGGAGACATCCACCTCGTTTTCATCTGCCAGGTCGCGAATCTGCACGATGCGCAATTCTAGCTCAGTCAGAGGACGCTCAAAGTCCAACAGAGGGCGGCGTTCGGGCTTAGACATAGGACGGTTAGCTAACCAGACGAAACAGTAGTGCGACCAGCGCAACAGATCAGCGCTGAGACCAGCCGATGCTCACAAGCGGTCATCACCAGCGCAGCATCCCCGATCTTAGCGTGAACAGGGTGCCAGCAACGGGCGATTTCTCCTGCCACGGCAGTTCGGAGAATGCCTAAAGCTATGCGGCTCCGCATGGTTTGACCCTGGTTCAGCCTCGCTGCACGGGACTGGAACAACGCTGTTGAACTCACATCCCTCAAGGGCTGATCGAGGATTCCGTTAGGTATCGTTTAGTCGTCGCCTTGCCCCATGCGGCGACCCAATTCATACACCCCGGCTCCCATGCAGGCCAAGATCCCGACGCTGATGGCCCAGTTGTATCCCAGCCCCACCTCAACCCAGTGATTGACCAACGCCCCGACGGCTACAAACGGCACGACGCTAAAGAGGGAGGCGTAAAAGGTGTTTTGAGCATTGCGGGCGGCCTGCGTCCGGTCGTATTCTGCTTGGGAGGTGTAGAGCGATCGCTCTGCCCCGTTGAACCACTGCACGAGCTGCTCAATCAGCCAGTCACCTACCGAAGAAAAGCTAAGGTATAGCGCCAGCGACCACAGCCCTACCGATGCGATCGCCCCAGGGTTAATGGCAATAGAAAAGGGCAGCAAGTCTTGCAGCATGGTGCGGCGTCCTAAAAGGATGCAGCGGATGAATCGCAGCGGCAAGCCATCCGCAAATTGCGCCAGGTTAGAGCCGTGATGCGCGTCTCCAAACCTTAACGACCGAATAGTTTTTATTGTATCTGATTGTAACGTTGCCATCCTTAGTTCAGACCTTGCGCAGTCGTGCGCGACCCAAATCAGCCTGGATAGCTAAGCGTGTCATTCTCAGCGCAGCGCCCGACGCTGCGTCACAATAGACGTAGCTCGCTCAAAATCCCGACTTCAAGACCACTACGTCTGGCTCAAGGACATGAGCCTGACTGAATTCATCCAAGTTCGTTTAAATAGGTTCGTTCAATCAATTCGTCCAGTTCATCTTCAATCAATCCTGGGGCAAATCATCATGTCGGTTCTTGCGGTGAACCACCTGCAAAAGCACTATCGAGAAAAGGGGAAAACCATTGCAGCCGTGCAGGATGTGTCTTTAAACCTAAACATGGGCGAGGTGCTGGCGTTTTTGGGGCCAAATGGTGCAGGCAAAACCACCACCATTAAAATGATTGCGGGGCTGATTCGCCCAGATGCAGGCCAGGTCAGCATTGTGGGACGCAATCCCCACCGCGATTCTGCTGCCCTGCGACAGCTTGGAGCGGTGCTAGAAGGCAACCGCAACCTTTATTGGCGGCTGACAGCGGCAGAAAATCTGGAATATTTTGGTGTATTGCGCGGCATATCGCGGCGGCTGGCGCGACAGCGGGGGCAGCACCTGCTAGAGCGGTTTGGGCTGATGGATAAGCGCAACACGGTGGTGCAAAAGCTGTCGCGGGGGATGCAGCAAAAGTTGGCGATCGCCGTTTCCCTGGTTCACGACCCCCAATTGCTGTTGCTAGACGAACCCACCCTAGGGCTGGATGTGGAAGCGACCCAAACCGTGAAGCAGCTCATCCGGGAGATTGCCGCTGAGGGTCGGGCCATTTTGCTCACCACGCACCAGCTGGATATTGCCGAGGAACTGAGCGATCGCGTCGCCATTATTCAGCGGGGGGTGTTGGTTGCGCAGGAATCTACCGCTGATCTGATCCGTCAGTTTGCAGGCACCGCCTACATTCTGGAGCTGGAGTTGCCGCTAGAGGGCGATCGCCGCACCAAGCTCGAAGCAATGGGCGTTGATTTAGGGACAGATCTGGGCGATCGCACCCTGGTTCTTCACGATGCGACGCTGCTTTACCCCGTGCTCGACATCCTCAAACCCTTGCCCCTGTTGCGGATTGAGAAAGAGCAAGCCACCCTGACTGAGGTATTTTTGCGGCTGGTGAATCCGGGGAAAGAGCCGATGAAAGAGGGCGATCGCCCCTAGGCCTGTGCCTGAATGCAGCCCGACGGCTACTTGCGATATAAAATCACGCTCGAGCGACCGGGCACGCGGTAGATGCCATCCGTCACTATGGGCGCGGTGTCTAACTCGCAAAAATCATCAGGACTCGGCAGCGACGTGTCCACAATGCGCCGCCATTGATGATCGGTATGCATTAGCGGCGGCAGCTCAAACGGCAGCAGCTCCCAATAGGCATTGATAATGACATAGAGGTGTTCTTGAGCGGCAGGATGATTCAGCTCAAAGGCCAGCGCGTGGGATTTAGACCCCCAGTCGGGCTTATGGCGCTTGGTGCCATGCCACACAATATTGGGCTGTCGGCTGTCGGGTTCCACATCCAACAATTCCTCTCGCTCCATCAGCGCCAGCGACTTCGATTTGCTGATTAGCATCTGCACAAACCGCAGCAGCTCAGCCTGCGACTCGACCCTCGACCAGTCAAACCAGCTCAGCTCATTGTCTTGGCAGTAGGCGTTATTGTTGCCCTGCTGGGTGCGCCGCACCTCATCTCCCATCAAAATCATCGGTGTGCCCTGAGACAAAAACAGCACCGTAAAGAAGTTTTTGATTTGCTTTAGCCGCAGCGCCTCAATCTCAGGATCGTCGGTGGGGCCTTCTACGCCGCAGTTCCAGCTATGGTTGTGGTTGCCGCCATCGCGGTTCGCTTCCCCATTGGCCAGGTTGTGCTTCTCGTTGTATGACACTAGATCGTTCATCGTAAACCCATCATGGCAGGTGACGAAGTTGATGCTGCGGTTGGGGTCGCGTTCAGGATGGGAGAAAATGTCGGGACTGCCGAGAATGCGCTGGGCGGCGGTGCCAATGGTATTGGGTTCGCTTTTGATAAAGCGGCGCATGTCGTCGCGGTAGGGGCCGTTCCATTCGGCAAAGCGATCGCCCACAAAGCTGCCCACCTGGTATAGCCCGCCTGCATCCCAGGCTTCGGCAATGATCTTGGCCTTGGCCAGAATGGGGTCTGCCTCAATTGACCACAGCACGGGTGGCCGCTCTAGCACTCGCCCCGAATGGTCGCGCGATAGGGCAGACGCCAAGTCAAACCGAAAGCCATCCACATGCATTTCGGCTACCCAGTAGCGCAGGCTGTCGATCACCAGGTTGCGCGTCACGGGATGGTTGGCATTGACGGTGTTGCCACAGCCGCTGTAGTTGCTATAGAACGTTTTGTTCGTCTCTAGCATGTAGTAGGCGTCGTTCCACAGGCCGCGATAGCTGAGGGTGGGGCCGGTGTCGCTGCCCTCGGCTGTGTGGTTAAACACCACGTCCAAAATTACCTCAATTCCTGCTTGGTGTAGCGCCTTCACCATGTCGCGAAACTCGCGCACGGGGCCTAGCGGGTCTTTGCAAGAGCTATAGGCGCGGTGAGGCGAGAAAAATGAGAGCGTACTGTAGCCCCAGTAGTTTTTGCGGTCGGGGGGGGCGTCGTCTTCGTCAAACTCGTGGATGGGCAGCAGCTCTACGGCGGTAATGCCCAATTGTTTAAGGTAAGGGATTTTTTCAATGACGCCCGCATAGGTGCCGCGTTTGTGGGGCGCAACACCAGAGTTGGGATTGCGGGTGAAGCCGCCCACATGCATTTCATAGATCACGGAGCTAGCTAGGGCCGTTCCTAAGGGGCGATCGCCCTCCCAGTCATAGCTGCCAGGCTTCATGCCCTGAACGACCTGGGTGCTGGGTGCTACCACCACCGCCCGCAACGCCGTCGCGCAGTTGTCATATTCCAAAAGCCCTGCTGCCTGCCGGTCATAGTTCTGCCAGCCCACGACCGCGTGGGCATAGGGGTCGAGCAACACCTTAGAGGCATCAAATCGAAACCCGGCTTCGGGCCAATATTTGCCATGGGCGCGATAGGCATACACCTGCCCTTCGCCCACATCGGGCACCAGCACATGCCAGTAGTACGCGGTTTTATTGAGTTTGGGATCGAGACAAATCACCCGTGCGGGTTTGGGATCCTCAGGGCCATCAAACAACAATAAGTCGATGGCCTCTGCATCTTTAGAAGCGATACAGAAATTTACCCCGGTTTGCAGCACTGTCGCACCTAGCGGATAGCTCAAACCAGGCAATATGTTAGCAGTCATAATCCCCTGATATATGGGTTCACAGATATCTTGCACCGCACCTTAATAAAGGCCCTTGTGCTCGCCAGACAATCGCCTAGACAAGGCCTGCCTTGGTTGTCAGACGGGATGCAGCGCATGATGCGAGTTCACTTACTATAGCAACCGCTGTATTCGCACCCACATTTGCACCCACGACAGCGAGCGCGTGGGTGCATCGGCTGACTGGGCTCTGCTTTAGGTGGGCTGAGGTGGCGTCATGCACAGCGTTGCGTCGCCACCGTCAACGGAACACGCTAAGACCAGAGCGTCTATGGAGCCAGCAGCGCCTTCTTGGCTCGGTTTTTTAGATACCATTCGCTGATTGCGGGCAGCACCGTTTCAACCAGCGGAAACGCCAAATCGCAAAACGCCTGAATTTCTGCCTGAGCATCCTTTTTCCACCGCAGATCCATAATGTGGAAAAACGATCGCGCATTGGTCGACACGACAAAATGCTGGCGCGTGTCAAAGGGAATCAAGCCGCGCGCGTGCTCCTCCGACAGTCCGTATTTTTCTACATCTTCTTGATACTGCTGGGCCGCCTCTAGACAGCGCTGCTGGTGGTGGCGTCGTCGTTCTTCGGTGTAGTCGTAGGGATCTCCTTGGCGATCGCCATACTTCCCCACTGGCCGCAAATAAAACACCTCGTCCACCGTGCGCTTCCCGGTTGCCACATCAATAATGCGGTGCCCCGAATAGCGAAAGCTCTGCACATCAAACGACACCCCGACTCGATGCGTGCGAAGTTGCTGCATCATCGAGTGGGGAAAGTATCCCGCTGCAAACACCAATCCCACATGCTCAATGCAGCCCCAGTGCCCGCGATTGCCCTCTAGCAGCCGTTTTACCACAATGCTTCCGGCCTTTTCTTCTGTAATCGTCTCTAGTGTCTGGGCCCACTCTGCGCCGACATAGTCTTCAGAATAATCAGTATGGAGAGCCGCATACATGACCCGGTTGGGGTTGGGTGTATGGCTCAGCAGGTCTACCTGAAACAGCGGGTCGTGCAGCATAGTTAAAGAACAGGTGGGAGGATCGCGCCAATGTGGTTCACGGTACTATCCAGCTTACGAGCAAGAGAACCCGGCGAGATTAAAATTTAATCTTTTTTCCTATCCCTGGAGGATTGGATTGAGATTGCATCGGCCTTGCCGCTATCTGTAGCACCATCCACCACGATAGCCCGCTGCCTTGCTGTCAGTTCGGCAAATTCTTAAATCGTGCTGTCTGCATCGCGGACAGTATGGGTTAGCGCTGTTTCAGGGACTCGAATGAGGCTGAATCCTAGCAGTTGCTAGGTCACGCTAAAAGGGAGTGGTTTATATAGAAATGACGCGTGAAACAAGCGCAGCCTGCCCCAGCCTCACGACCTGAATTTCCCTACCTAATCGCGAGTGTGATGTTTAGCGCTGGGCTATGTCATCACCAGACCTCGATGTGGGCATTGGGATGGGGGAGATGATTGGATCTGAGTCATGAGTTGGCGATCGTCAGAAACTCCACTTGGGGAATCAACGGATCGTTGACGACACCTACCCCGCCAAAGCCCCAGCGCTTCAGCATCCCCTTAAGTTGGGTTGCCGCCATCGACTCTACTACAAACTCATCCGAGACTTGAGCGGCATGGGTGTTGAGATAGCTTAGGGCGTCGGCATGTTCATTAAAAAGCAGCAGAAATGCTGTGGGTTCTGATTCTGAAGCGCTGGCAGGGGGGCGCGGTCGCGCCACTAGATATTGACCGTCTTGGCGCGATCGCACTAAATAATACACCTGCGAAATCATAGCCCCGTAACCTCGAACGTTGAACCGATAGGAATAAGTGAAGGGTAGCGCTAAACGCTCGCAAAACTAGAAAAAGACTCCGTAAAGTCTTGATCGCGGCATGTAATTATCGGTTGCTGCTTAGCGTAGAACTTGCTCATCCAACAGAACCCTGTGAGCATCCCAGGCTCTGCCAGACGCATCGCGCCCGATCGTCGAGCGAGCGGTAACGCCCTCATCGGTGCGATACGATGCATATACCGCGTGACTGCGTTGCAGGGTTAGCGAGGCCAAAGTATGGATATACAGGAGCGCTGTCGGGGCTGTTTGCTGGGGTTGGCAGCAGGCGATGCTGTCGGCACCACGGTCGAATTTAAACCGCGCGGGTCGTTTCCACCCATGACGGATATGGTGGGTGGTGGGCCGTTTGACCTGGCGCTGGGGCAATGGACGGACGACACCTCGATGGCGTTGTGTTTGGCGACGAGTTTGATCGAACAGTGCACCTTTGATGCGGTTGATCAAATGGAGCGCTACTGCCGCTGGCGAGACGATGGCTATCTCAGCAGCACGGGCCACTGCTTTGACATTGGCGGTACTGTGAGTCAGGCGCTCCGCCATTACAAGGCGACGGGCGATCCCTTTAGCGGGCCTACTGATCCCTATTCGGCAGGGAACGGTTGCTTGATGCGGCTGGCTCCCATTCCGCTGTTCTATTTTCCAGATGGCGATCGCACCCGCCATTTTGCTGGAGAGAGTGCCCGCACGACCCACGGCGCAACGGAGTGCATAGAAGCCAGCCGCTTGTTTGGGGAGATGATCCACCGGGCCTTATCGGGGGTAGCCAAGGCCGAGGTGCTGTTTGGGCCAGTTGCCGATGACCTGACCGCGCCAAAGGTTCGGGCGATCGCCCAAGGTGATTACCGCAACAAACCTGTCCACGATATCTACGGAACGGGCTATGTGGTGAACAGTTTAGAAGCGGCTCTCTGGTGCTTCTGGCACACCCAGAGCTTTGGCGAAGCCATTCTCGCGGCGGCCAACCTTGGCGACGATGCCGACACCACTGCCGCTATCTGCGGGCAGGTGGCAGGCGCATACTACGGAGAGTCGGGCATTCCCCAATCCTGGAGAGACGCCCTGACGATGCAGGCCGAGATTGCAATGCTGGCCGATCAGCTCTACGCCGCCAGTGGCTGATCTCCGGTAGCCATCGCGCTAATTTCAGCCTGACTTTTGCTTCGAGTTCTTTTCACGATTAAATCTCTCATGACTCTCAAATACGCCTATTTCCCCGGCTGCGTTGCTCAGGGTGCCTGCCGCGAACTGTATCAATCCACTGCGGCGCTCACTCAGGCCCTGGGCATTGAGCTGGTAGAGCTGAAAAAGGCCTCGTGCTGCGGGTCAGGCACGTTTAAAGAAGATTCGCAACTTTTGGAAGATGCCGTGAATGCGCGCAATATTGCGTTGGCAGAGTCGCTGCAACTGCCGCTGCTGACCCATTGCAGCACCTGCCAGGGGGTGATTGGGCGAGTGAATGATCGCCTGAAGCAGGCCGAGACTCAGAATCCGGCCTATTTCAACCAGGTGAATGGTCTGCTCAAGCAAGAAGGCTGTTCGCCCTATCGAGGCACCACGGAGGTGCGGCATCTGCTGTGGGCACTGGTGGGTGATTTTGGCCTAGAGGCGCTGGCAGAGCGGGTGACACAGCGCCTTAGCGGGTTGAAGTGCGCCGCGTTCTATGGCTGCTACCTGCTCCGGGCGCAAGACCACCTGCCCTATGACGACCCCCACGATCCACAGTCGATGGAAAATGTGTTTCGCACGGTAGGCGCAACGCCGGTGTACTATCGCGGGCGGACTCAGTGCTGCGGCTGGCCGCTGGCGAGCTACGCTACAGAGCAGTCGTTTCAAATGGCGGGTGGGCATATTCAAGAGGCGATCGCCGCTGGCGCGGATTGCATCGTCACGCCCTGTCCGCTATGCCACCTCAACCTCGACTCGCGCCAGCCCGAGGTGGAAGCAGTCGTCGGGCGATCGCTCAAACTCCCCATCCTGCATCTACCCCAACTCGTTGCCCTAGCGCTAGGCATCAGCCCTCAGCAACTAGGGCTAGATCGTCATGTGGTTTCCACCCAGCCCGTGCTTAGAAAATTGGGCTTGCTGACCCCCTCTCCATAGTTTGTCGGCTGGGAACGTAAACATTTATACAGCTCACATCAAATCCTTATCTTTCGTCAGTAATCTGCGTGCTGTACTTCAATGCTTAACGAAGCTGGGCATCAGTTATGAAGCTCTCAACACGCTTGATAGCCGAGTTTATCGGCACCTTTTGGTTGGTGTTTGGTGGGTGCGGGAGTGCAGTATTTGCAGCCGTCTTTCCCTACGGAGCGGCGGATGCAAACCCACTGGGAATTTCGTTAGTGGGCGTCTCCCTTGCGTTTGGGTTGACCGTGCTGACTGGGGCTTATGCCCTAGGGCATATTTCGGGAGGACACTTCAACCCCGCTGTGTCCTTTGGGTTGGCGACCGCAAAGCGCTTTCCTTGGTCAGATGTATTGCCCTATATCGTGGCTCAGGTTTTGGGCGGGCTGCTGGCCGGAGGCTTCATCTTTCTGATTGCGAGTGGTCGAGCCGGGTTTGAGCTTAGCGGCTCTAATCCCCTAGCGACAAACGGCTATGGCATTCACTCACCCGGAGGATATGGGCTGCTGGCTGCGCTGCTGGCCGAAGTGTTGCTGACGTTTATCTTTTTGCTGGTGATTTTGGGGGCGACCGATCGCCGCGCCCCGGCAGGCTTTGCCCCGTTGGCGATTGGCTTTGCGCTGACGTTGATTCACTTGATCAGCATCCCCATCACCAATACATCGGTGAACCCCGCTCGAAGCACCGGGGTGGCGCTGTTTGCAGGGCAGGCTAGCCTGGTGGGTCAGCTTTGGCTATTCTGGCTGGCTCCGATTGTGGGTGCCGTGTTAGCGGGGTTCGTCTATCTCTCTGTCTTTGAGAGAGCTGTTCCTCCCCAAGCTCAAGCGGTTGAGCCGATTCAGGCGACGGTTCCCTAGGCATAACTAGCAGGATCGCGTCCAAGACTTGCTGTTGCAATTCACTCTCATAGAAACGAGATAAAGCCCGCACAATAGGCGGGCTTTTTTTATATCTCCTCACTGGCGACCCAACGGCCTGTCTCTTGTACCCCGATGGCTATCCGCTAGGCAGGGCTGCTATTCTGAGTGGAGCGATCGCCCCGGTCGCATCTAGAAGGGTGTTTTAGATATGGCAGAGCGGCTTCAGAACTATATTAACGGTGCCTGGTGTGAGGCCTCTACCGCAGACTATTTGGACGTGGTGAACCCCGCGACCACGGAGGTGCTGGCCCAGGTGCCACTGTCGCCTGCTGCCGACATCGCCGCCGCTGCTGAGGCCGCGGCCACCGCATTCAAAACCTGGCGACGAGTGCCCGTGGGCGATCGCATTCAGTATCTGTTCACCCTAAAAGGGCTGATGACCGATCATCTGGATGAGCTGGCGCGCACCATTACGCTAGAGTGCGGTAAAACCGTGGCCGAAGCCAAAGCCGAGATGCAGCGGGCGATCGAGAATGTGGAAGTAGCCTGTAGTGCGCCGCTGATGCTGCAAGGCGATGTGTCAGAAGATATTGCGCGGGGCATTGATGAGCTGATGATTCGGCAGCCATTGGGGGTGTGTGCGGCGATCGCCCCCTTCAACTTTCCGGGCATGATTCCCTTCTGGTTTTTGCCCTATGCGATCGCTTGTGGCAATACCTATATCCTCAAACCCTCCGAAAAAGTGCCCCTCACCCTGCGGCTGGTGATGCAGTTGATCGAGCAAACGGGCCTGCCGCCGGGGGTGGTCAACCTCGTCAACGGCGCAAAAGACGCCGTGGATGCCATTTTGGATCATTCCGCGATTCGCGCCGTGAGCTTTGTGGGGTCTAGCCCCGTGGCGAAGTATGTGTATGGGCGGGCGGCGGCAAACGGCAAACGAGTGCAGTGTCAGGGCGGAGCCAAAAATCCCATCATTGTGCTGCCCGATGCCGATGTGGCGATGACCACCCGCATTACGATGGATAGCGCCTTTGGCTGTGCCGGGCAGCGCTGTTTGGCGGCGTCGCTGATGGTGACAGTGGGCAAGGCAAAAGAGCCCTTTACTGAGGCGATCGCCGAAGCCGCCAAGGCACGGGTGGTGGGCTTTGGTCTAGAAGACGGTGTGCAGATGGGGCCGGTGATCAATGATCAAAGCCGCGATCGCATCCACGACTTGATTGCCCAGGGCATCGAAGAAGGCGCTAAGCCGTTGGTGGATGGGCGCAACCCCAGCGTGTCTGGCTATGAGCGCGGCAGCTTTGTGCGTCCCACTCTGCTGCAGGATGTGCGCCCCGACAGTCGCATTGCCCAAACGGAGGTGTTTGGCCCGGTGCTAGGGATGCTGCATGTGGACACCATTGATGAGGCGATCGCCCTAGTGAATGGCGGGCAATGGGGCAACATGGCCTGCCTGTTTACTAGCAGCGGTGCCGCTGCTCGCCAGTTTCGCTATGAGGCCGAGGCGGGCAACATTGGCATCAACATTGGCGTAGCAGCTCCCATGGCCTTCTTTCCCTTTAGTGGATGGAAGGAGAGCTTTTTTGGCGATCTGCACGGACAAGGCCGCCATGCGTTTGAGTTCTTCACCCAGACCAAAGTCGTCGTGGAGCGATGGTTCCCCGACTGGTCGCGCCAGTTCTAGCCTGTTGGTTGGTCGGGCGTAGCAACGCGGATGAAATCAGGATTGGAGCCAGAATGGGTGACACGCGCTAGCGATCGCCCATCACGCAGCGTTCTATGGCCTACCGTGAGTTCATATCAATTCCGAAACTTTGGGCTACAAATGGGGGGCAAGGGGGCTTCGCCCCCTTGTGGGAAACGCAGTTTCCCACCCCCCTCCTCAAACAATCCGTCGTTCTGGTTGAGAGAATTGATATTAGTTGCGTTGCGTTAGCCCTGATCTGCGGCGGCTGAAGCAACATACCCCTGTTCTGCCCGCGTCGCAGGCAGAACGGGGGTATGGCGTTGAACTGACGTTCTGCAAGATTAGTCGCTGCAGACGTAAACTGCTTGGCCATCCGCCTCAACGCGCCGACAGCGACGATTCATGCCGCGTGCACCCACCAGTTGGCTAAAGGCTTCCCCGTCAATGTTGGCGAGTTCAACCGCTTTGCCAAACGGCAGCATTTCTTGGGCATAAAGGGCGATCGCCAGCTCCTTGAGCAACTCCGGTTCAACTCGACTTTCGGGCAACCGGATTGACTGTATTACCGCATCTGGAATGGTCAACTGCATAACGGGCACCTCACATCAACGCAAGCGCAAGTAATAGACACGTTCATTCAATAGTTCCGCATTCCGATTCTGATTCAGTGGATTTGTAACGCAAACTTAACAAATGCGAGTTCGAGCGACCCGATGTCACTAGGGACACGATTCTCCCACAGGCCGCAGGCGCGTCGCCTTTAGGTTGAACTCCCCCAGCCCGCCGCCCCCAAAGGCGGTGACGCGCAAGATATATTCGCCGGTTTCGGGAATGCGGGTAAACAGTTGAGAATTAGTAGTGCCATCGGGGCCGTCGTCGTTTTGTCCGATGGTGGTGCCGCTGCGGGTCATCAAGGTGATGATGGTGTCGAACTGATCAGACGCGAGGTCAATCACCACTTGCTCGCCAGCCTCAAGGCTAACCACATAGTCGCGAGCAAACCCCCCATCTCCGGTGGGAATATCGGCCTCGGTGAGGCTGTCGGTTGCTTCATAGCTGGGCGGCATGGGGACGGGGATGTAGATGGGCGATCGCTGCGCTTGGGCTGGCAACGTCCACAAACTGGCGGCCAGAGACACCGCTGGAAGCAGCGGCCACAAACCGAAGCGCGAGCACATAAACTGAGGCAACTGAGGCATAAATGTCTAATTCCGTCGGCAGAGTAGAATTCCGTTTATTATGCCCCACCAAGAGAAGGTTCTTGCGCCTTTAGCAAGGAGCCTGGGCAACCCTCCCCGGCTGCTTGCGAGGCGGCTGAGCGTATCCCTGATCCCTATGGGTGGCCTATGGGTGGATATTAGGGCGATCGCCCTAATATTGAGAAGATCCACTGCTGTCATTGCTTTGGCGCACTATATCCCCAGATCCGGGCAGGCAGTTGGCAGGCTGAGGAAAACTACGTTGCGTCATTTTCCAGTGTAGAACTGGGCCGAGTCATGGGCAAAACAAAGACACGGCAATGAACAAGGCAGGGCAATTCAATGATTTCCCTTGACGATCTGGCCCTGCTCCCTACAATGAAGGTGTCGAGTAAAGATTTGTAAAATGACTTCAACGCCTCCTCAACCTACGACTACGCCCAACATCGATCGCCCTAAGTTCGGCTTTAATGACTATGCAGAACGGCTTAACGGTCGCGCTGCCATGATGGGGTTTGTGATTACGCTCGCAATCGAATATGTTACAGGCCAAGGGTTGCTGTCTTGGCTAGGGCTGTATTAAAGGGGTTTGCGATAGCAAATCGCCTTTGTAGGGATGTCCCTCAAGACTGAACATCAACCAGTCAGCAATCCAGACAGTGTAAATGCTTGGTAACATCTGCAGCGATGACGGTTAAGTTAGCACCTAGCCGTTCTATCCTGCCTGCATAGATAATCTGTTTAATAGCGAGAGGCATGCTCCCCGAGAGCATGCCTCTCGCTGTTGATGGAGCATAGGATGGCATCCAACAATGTTGCTGATGGTATTTAACGTCAGTTCGGGTTAAGAGGGTTTTGGGGCATCGCGCGACGCGCGATGCCCCAAAACCCTTAATGTGCCGTGCGCGTCGCGCACGGCACATTAAGGGTTTGAGCTTATCCCGAACTCAGGTTATTTAGGAGGTGATAAAGACTTACAAGGCCAACATTAGCGGGTGGGCTAATGTTGGCCTGAATCGCAGAGGCGGGTTAAGGAATTTGTCGATGATTAGAATGGATGACATCGACGGCATTAACGGTTGCTCGTTCGCGCTCAAGAGTTGGCGGCGCGATTCATTGAGTAGGGCGATCGCTCAAACATATCACCCCCCAAACTCAACCTATTTCGCCATGAATTCAACGAACAGGGAGAGCAACACACCGATGTGGCGTCATGTTTTAAGGTCGCGTTGCAACGAATGATGGTGTAAAGCAAGGGCACAACTCTCGCTTTACACCATCATTCCCCACCTAGTCCTACCCGATCGTTCCCTGTTCTTGGATTTGAAATCGTAGAACGTACTAGGGGAGGTGGCACAGTAAAAAACTGTTGAAGACTAAAATACGCAATGATGAATTGCTGCTCTTCTGTTTTTTCACTGGGCTGAGAGCAGAATTACGCCACAGTGTTGAATGTCAAATCATGAAAAAATTAGTTCGTAAAACAGTTTTAGCGACTTGCTTAATGGCCCCGCTGGTCGCTTTGGCTGCCTGCTCCCAGCCTCAAGTCCCAACAGCAGAATCTGATAACTCTTCGGCTGAGGCGGCAGCAGAGAGTCCAGACGCAACGGTAGCTCAGACCCCAGACGGGGATGGAATGACCAGCGAAGCAGGGCAAAGTTTCACGCCTTTATTTAGCCATATTTGGCGGGTTGACGACGCCACCAATGAATCTGCACCGGGAAGCATTTTCATCTTTGTGGCGAATGGCACGCTGCTGCAAACCTCATGTGTCGAAACCTACGGCATCTATGGATGGTCGGTTGACAAAGATGCGCCGAACCGTCTCAATGTGGAAGAAAATGGGCAATTGGCCTACACTGCCGATATTCGAGAGCTGACCAACGAAACCCTAGAACTTGAGTTGAACCTGGTACTCAGCAATGAAATCAAGGAAATGACTCTTTCAGCGGTGGAAGAGGAATTTGTGTGTCCTGATTTGCCAAGATGAGCAAGGCTAATAGCAGGTGTGATCAGTCATCTCTAGGGTTTTGTGGGCGTTGCTAAATCCTGGTATGAACCCACTCGATCTGCCCTCACCCTAGCCCTCGCCTAAAGAGCTACATTTTACAGATAACGCCAGTTCGGGTTAAGCGGGCTTTGGCTTATCCCGAACTCGGGTTACATAAGTACTGAAACCCTTACTGCTCGACTTGACCCTCATCCCCCAACTCCTTCCCGTTCTGGGAGAGGAGCATTGAGGGGGTGAGGGTCAAGCTGTGTATAAGCAGTAGCCTAAAGAGCGAAGGGACAGAATTTCCGGTGGGTGAATCCCGCTTTTATATCCCTGATCCTAAGTCTGTCTCCCAGAACGAACTATCCATTAGGTAGATCTTGCGGAAACCCTCATTCCTACGTTCAAAAACGGGAAAGTTGGGCGACTGTGGCGATACCGTAGGGGCAACGGTTGTTTGCTTAATGCAGAGCCGTTCTTTTTGAGAACTGGCCTAGGCGCTAGTCCGTCAACTCTTTGATTAGCGAGTCGTCGATGAGCGACGTGGCATCAACGGGGGCAGAGATTTTGCCCAAGTCGAAGAGGGTTTCGGAGGCTGATTCTAGGCTGGTCAGCAGGTAGAGCGAGCTATCGGGATTAAACGGCTCAGCCCGATTGCCTTCAATGTCAAAGGGTTTGATGCCGGCCAACTGCTCGGGGATTTCGTCAGGTGCGACACCCAAGTTTTGAGCGCTGATTTCAGCCGCCGCCTCGGGGTTGGCCGCGGCAAACTCTAGTGCGGCGTCGATCGCCCGCAGATAGGCTAGGATATCCTCCCGGCGAGACTCAATCACTTCGGCGCGGGTTGCCAGCACGATGGGCACCACGTTCGTATCCTTAGTCGTGAAGAGGATTTCAGTTTCACCATCGGCGGTGGCGGCGCTGAGCCAGGGTTCATAGGTGGTGGCGGCATCGACTTGCCCAGCGGCGATCGCCGCTACAGCATCACTGGCGGAGAGGGGCAGCACCTCCACATCATCTTCGGTCAGCCCACCCTGCTTTAGATATTCACCCAGAAAAATGATGGCGTAGGGTGCATCTTCGCGGGCTACGCGCTTGCCCCGCATGTCTTCGGGGCTAGCGATGCCGCGCCCAATCACGCCATCGGCCCCATCCGAATAGTCAGACACCATAATAATTTTGAGGGAAGGAGCTTGGCTCACCAGCGTGAGCAGGTCAGGGCCGCCGATCCAGGCTAAATCGACTCGCCCGGCGGCGAGGGCGGTGTTGGTGTCGGTCGCCACCTGAAAAAGCTCTTCTTCAACCGAAATGCCCTCTGGGGTAAATAAGTCTTGGGCTTGAGCAATGTAGTGCCCTTGAAATCCAATCCAGGGTTGCACGGCAACGACCAGAGGGGTATCGGCGGCAGCACCGCCAAGTTGCCGGGGGCTGCACGCGGCTATAGCTATCGACACGAAGCACCCGGAGAGAAACCAGGCTATGAGTTTAATGAGCGATCGCCGATTCATCATCCCTTCTCCAAAATTGGGTCAATTGATTACGGTTGAGTCACGGGTGTGAGCTTTTACACTGCAACGGGCTCAATCTCTGGGGGAGTGCCACCGCGGCGTTAGGACGGGAGCGAGAATTCTCCCATCCGGGCGCGAGACAGGTCAGATGGGCAGCCGGGTCGGCGCTTAGCCTCCAGATATTCGAGGATGATTTCGCCATAGCGCTGTCGGCTCACAATGGAATAGTGCCCTGGATAGACCGTCTCTATCGCGAGCTGACGCAATCGCTCGAAGGTGGCGCAGTAGGTTGGCACATGGCTGCAATGTAGCTGATCGAGCAGTTCGCCATCGTAAATGACATCGCCGGAAAATAGCTCCTGCGCTTGAGGGTCGTAAAGCGCGATGCAGCCCGGCGAGTGCCCCGGCAGGTGCATTACTTCAAAGGCGCGATCGCCCAAATCCAGCACATCCCCTTCGTTCAAAATCTGAGTGGGTTCTGCGGCGCGCAGGGTATAGCGCTCTACGGCGAAGCCCTCATAGGGCAGGCAGGCAAACTGGTCTTGCGCCACCCAACCCTGGTCGGGCGTGCAGAGCGCTTCGTAGTCATCCCCGGTGCGCAACGCAGAGGCTTCGGCGGCGTGAATGGCGCGATGGTCGAACTCGTGCATGCCTCCGGCGTGATCAAAGTGAACATGGGAGGCGATCGCCAGCAATGGTTTATCGATCAACCCCGCAATATGCTGCCGCAGGCTAGAAACCCCCAGCCCGGTATCAATCAGCAAATCTTGGTCGCGCCCTTTAATGAGCCAGAGGTTGGCCCGGTTAAACCAGTAGTAGTGGGGTTCGGTAATTAGATAGAGGCGATCGCTAATGCGCTCAGTCGAAAACCAGCGATCACACACAGAGATAGACTGCGGCATTGTGCGTCACCCTCCTAAACCAAACTAATGTGATGGGGGGCGATCGCCAGCGCTGCTTCAGGGTGCTGCCGTCGCCATGCCACCATGGATAGAAACTCGTAACCCACTTGGGCCGCCAGTTGGGCCGTAATCTGTGCCGAGTCATGGGCGGGCAGCACTTCTACCACATCTGCCCCAACCCAATCCAGCCCCGCACAGGCGCGTAGATAGGCCAAGCCTTGGGCGCTCGTAGGCCCACCGACTTCGGGGGTGCCGGTTCCGGGTGCAAAGGCCGGATCAAAAAAGTCCACATCAAAGGATAGGAACACCTTGGCAGTGCCCACGCGATCGCGCACCAGTTGCCCGAGCTCATCTGGGGTATAGGTCAGCAGTTCTGTCGTAGACAGCGCCAAAAACCCCAACTGCTGCGAGAGCTGCACATCGTCTTCATCGTAGACCGGCCCGCGCATTCCCAGTTGAATCGAGTGGTCGGGCCGCAGCAAGCCCTCTTCTAAAGCGCGCCGAAAGGGCGTGCCGTGGGTATATTTTTGACCAAAGTAGCTGTCCCACAGGTCACAATGGGCATCAAAATGCACCAGCGCCAGCGGCCCATGCACCGCTGCCAGCGCTCGCAGTTCCCCCAGGGTAATGCTGTGATCGCCGCCAATGCTAAGGGGAATAATGCCCGCTTCTGCCAGCGGCTGCAGCGTGCGGGCGATCGCCCCATAGCTCTCATGAATGAACCCCGGCACTACGGGCGCATCGCCATAGTCAATGCACGACAGCGTTTCAAACACATTGACCTTAAGTTCGCGGTTGTAGGGGCGCAGAATGGCCGAGGCGCTGCGAACCGCCTCTGGCCCAAACCGTGCCCCCACCTTATAGGTAACGCCCGTATCGAACGGCAACCCAACGACGGCCACATCCACCTCTTCGGCCGTTTGCACATAAGGCAACCGAGCAAAGGTGCGAATGCCGCTGAACCGGGGTGACTCCAACGAATTAGCAGGTTGATATCGAGGCACAATCTCACCCGTCTAAAGGACGCAACGCCAAACTAAGATGACCCTACCACAGTAAAGAGAAGCGCAAATTCAAAAAGTTTCTGATGCTACAAAATTAAACTTGTTGAATTTTGCTGCTGTTTTCGCAAATAATAGGGGATATTTATTGAGGATTCACGAAGAGAGGAAACGCGGTGGCAGGCACACAGGTATCGGACGAGGTGGCGATTGATGACATTGATCAATCCCTGATTAATCTGTTGCGAGAAGACGGGCGCATGGCCTTTACGGATATGGCCAAGCAGCTTTCTATCCCAGAATCGACGGTGCGCTATCGGGTGCAGCGGCTCTTGCAGGCCGATGTGATTCAAATTCACGCTCGGCTCAACCCCAAAAAATTCGCCATGCCCCACATTGTCACCATGCGGTTTAATGTAGAGCGATCGCACATCGACGCAGTGGCAGAAGCGCTGGCGCAGTTGTCTGAGGTGCAATTTGTGGCGATCGTCACCGGGCATTACAACATTATTATGGATGCCTGCTTTGGCACCCACGAAGACCTGCTGCGCCTGTTTGAAACCATCCATGCTATTCCGGGCATCATTCACTATGACTCGTGCACGGCTCTCAAACTGCTCAAATCTGAGTATCAATACACGGTGGGATAGTTTTGGGTAGTGGGATTCATACCCTGAATATCCCCCACGCCACTATCCACAGTAGGAGAGTCCTGCATTGAAGAAGAGGGCGATCAGCCCCACGATGCTTCTCGCAATGCTGCCCACGAGACTTGAGGGTTGACCCGCAATTCCCAAGACGCGGCATAACGTGCGTCAGGCCCGTCTGTTTTTAGCGTGCTCTTAATGAATTCGGGATGGTTCAAGACAATGTTCATCAGAGCGTAAACAACGAGTGATAAACCTGTGTATCGGGCAAGGCATCACCCCATGATTTCGTAACAGACACAACATTCAACCCCGAGTCTATCCGCTTAGCTAAACTAAACCGCTCGGCGGATTACGGGAATGCTGAATCTATGGATTCGCTCATGGCATTGGGTGCTGGTCTGCTGGCGGAATGCCTCTACCGAAGTCAACGCAACCATGAGAAGCCGCCTGACCCATCTTGAATTTAGCTAAGCTCTTGGTTTGATACTGGATCGTCTAAGCCTGCCCCGTTTGCGAATGCACCCGTTGAGAATGCATCATGCCTCAGCCTGATTCAGCGCCATTGAGTTTTATGCCATCGGCTTCTGAGCCGCTTTCTGCAGTGCATCCACCCAAACTAGCGGTGCAGGCTGTGGGCAAAACCTATGTCACCCGAGGCAAGCCGCTGGTGGTGCTAGACGAGATTAGCTTTGAGCTAGCCGCGCGGGAGTTTGTGTGCCTCGTGGGCGCATCGGGCTGTGGCAAATCGACGCTGTTGAATATTGTGGCCGGGCTGGTGCCGCCCACCACGGGTGAAGTGCAGGTGGATGGGATGGCGGTGCTGGGGCCAGGGGCTGACCGGGGGATGGTGTTTCAAGGCTATACGCTTTATCCCTGGCTGACGGTGGCGCAGAATATCGCCTTTGGGATGCAGTTGCGGAAGCTGCCCAAGGCTGAGCAGCGCGATCGCACGGCCTATTATCTCAACGTGGTGGGGCTGACGGCGTTTGCTCAGGCCTATCCCAAACAGCTCTCGGGCGGAATGAAGCAGCGGGTGGCGATCGCCCGCGCTCTTGCCAATGAACCCGAAGTGCTCTTGATGGACGAACCCTTTGGCGCGCTCGACGCCCAAACCAAAGAGCAAATGCAGCAGTTTTTGCTAAACCTGTGGGCGCAAACCCACACCACCGTATTGATGATCACCCACGACGTGGAAGAGGCCATTTTTCTGTCGCAACGGGTGTATGTGATGGGTAGCCATCCGGGTCGGCTGACGCACCAGGTGTCTGTGCCGTTGCCCGCTGCCCGCGATCTCGACATCAAGCTATCGCCCGACTTTATCGCCGTTAAACGGGAGGTGCTGCATGCCCTGCGCCAAGAGCATTAGGGCTAATTGAGTATCAGCTAGCCCATGTAGATCTCTGTAAAGCAATTGATGTTGAAGAGGATGTTTGAAGATGCTGGGGTGGAAGATGCGTTGCCTTTTGCAGAACGCGATAATGCAGTTTGTTGGTCTTTTTAGAGCATTGATTGGTCTTTTTTGGAGCATTGAGGATGATTCAGCCTAGCCTGTCGCAATCGGCGATCGCCCCATCTACCCCGCGCCGCTATCTCAAGCCCTCGGTCTTTTGGAGCATTCGTCAAGGGTTTCCCCGCTGGCTGTCGCTGCTGCTGATTGGGGTGTCGCTGGCGATTCCGCTCGTGCTGTGGTCGGTGGTGAGCTATGGCGGATGGGTGCCGCCGCTGTTTTTGCCGACGCCCACGCGGGTGCTGCAGGCGGGTTGGCAAATGCTAACGCGTGAGAATCTGCTGTGGGATGTGTGGGTGAGCTGCGGTCGGGTGGCGGGGGGCTTTGCCTTGGCGGCGATCGTGGGGGTGGCGATGGGCATTGCAATGGGCACCTTCCACAGTATGGAGAGCGTGTTTGCGCCGATTGTGGGCACGGTGCGCTATATGCCGGTGATGTCGTTTGTGCCGCTAATTGTGATCTGGGTGGGCATTGGCGAAGATGCAAAGGTGCTAATTATTTTTTTGGGTGTGGTGCTCTATAACGCTGTGATGGTGGCGGATGCGGTGAAGTTCATCCCCAATGACATGATCAATGTGGCCTATACGCTGGGGGGCGATCGCCGCGATGTGCTATTTCGGGTGATTTTGCCGGCTACGTTCCCCAGCATTCTCGATACCCTGCGGGTGAATGTGTCGGGCGCGTGGAACTATTTGGTGATTGCTGAACTAGTGGCCGCCAAGAGTGGGCTGGGGTTCAAGATCATCCAATCGCAGCGCTATCTGCAAACCGACAAGGTGCTGTTTTGCATTGCGCTGATTGGGCTAATTGGGCTGCTGATCGACTATGGGCTAAAGGCGCTGTCGCGAGCGCTCACGCCCTGGGCCGACCAAACGCGACAGTAGCGTGCATTTAGGGTTTGCGAAGGGGGCGGCGGCGAGTCAAAATGCCTTGCCGAGGGCTAAACAACAGCGCCAGCATAAAAAACGCAAAGGAGGTGAGGGCGATCGCCGGGCCTGAGGGCACATCCAAGTAGTAGCTAATATACATGCCGCCTAGCGAAGAAATCACCCCCAATAAGGCCCCGAGCAGCATCATGCGATGTAGTTGCTTAACCAGCAAGTAGGCGGTTGTGGCTGGCCCCACCAGCAGCGCAATTACCAGCACCACGCCTACCGTCTGCATTCCCACAATGATGGTCATGGTGATGGCCGCCATCATGCCGTAGTAGATGGTGTGCACCGGCAAACCAGCCGCTTCGGCAGCGGCAGGGTCAAAGGTATAGAACAGCAATTCTTTATAAAACAGCTTGACCAGCAGCAGCAGCAGCAGTGTCACCCAGAGCGATCGCCCCACATCAGCCCGAGACACGCTGAGGATATCGCCAAACAAAATCGCCATGAGATCAAGGCGACTGCCCAGTACTCGCAGCAGCAGCACTCCCAGCGAAAAGAACGACGAAAACGTGAGCGCCATGGCGGCATCGACCTTAACGCGGGTTTGGGTGCGAATCCACGCGATCAAAACCGTGCTGAAAATGCCCGACACAAACGAACCCAGCAAAATATTGAAGCGAAGAAAGTTGGCGATCGCCAACCCCGGCAGCACCGCATGGGCAATCACATCCCCCAACAACGCCATGCGCTGCACGATCAGATAGCTGCCCACAATGGGACACAGAACGCCCACCAGAAGACCCACGGCTAGCGCATTCCGCATGAATTGATAACCGAGAGGTTCGAGCAGCCAGTCCAACATAATGCAGAGTTAGTGCAGGGTCTTGCAAACGCAGGCAAATAGTCAGACTGAGAGATTACTGTCCAACTTCGAGGGTCAAAATCCCAAATGGAACTGGGCTTTGCAGGCGCAGTTCAGCCTCGTGCCCACAGTCATTGCTGACCAGCATCGTTCCATCATAAAAATCAGCAGAAAAACGGCATTTCAGCAGGCCGCTCGCTGGGCTGCAAATTTTCGCCATAGGCTCGCTGAATATTATCCAGCGTCATCACCTGTTGCGGGTCGCCATCGGCCACTAACCGCTGATTGAGCAGCAGCAGTCGATCATAGCGATTGAGCGCCTGCCCCCACTCGTGGCTGCACACGAGCACAGTTTTATCGTGGGCTTTGAGTTCGGCGAGCAGGTCAAGAATCACCGCCTCGGTGGTTTTATCGATGGCGTTGAAGGGTTCATCAAAAAAGAAAAGGTCAGCGTCTTGGGCGATCGCCCGGGCCAAAAATACCCGCTGCTGCTGCCCCCCCGAGAGTTCACCAATCTGGCGATCGCGCAGATCCCAAACGCCGAGCCGCTGCATGGCCGCCTCGACCGCCTGGCGCGACCGGGGATTGGGCGATCGCAGCCAGCCCGTCCTCACCGTCCGCGCCATCATCACCACATTCCACGCCGTCACCGGATAATCCCAGTCAATTTGCGATCGCTGCGGCACATAGGCAACCCGCTGCCGCTGGTGAACGAGCGGACGCTCCTCAAACAACACCTGACCGGCATGCATCGCGACCAACCCCAGCAGCGCCTTAAGCAGGGTGCTTTTGCCAGCGCCATTCGGGCCAATCAGCCCCACCAGTTCCCCAGCATGAATCGCTAGGGAAACGCTGTTGAGCGCCTCTGTCCCCCGGTAATTGACAGATAGGTTGTGAACCTTTAGCATAGCAACCTGGATAGAAATGATAACCGTTCTCAATATCTATCACAATAAACGAGTATATCAGAGAGGTTCCTCCGCCATGCAGTTTCACCTGTCACGCCAACGCTTTTGGCAAAGTGCCTTTATGGCGATCGCCCTAGGGTTAGCCGCGTGCAGCCCCTCGCCCCAGTCCCAAACCCCGACCAATGCCGCCGATGACATGGCCACCGCCGATGCCCCCAGCGTTGTCGCGACGTCTGCGCTGCTGTGCGACTTGGCAACCCAAATTGCACAAGATGCGATTAACCTCACCTGCTTGGTTGAGCCTGGCGTCGATCCGCATGTGTATCAGCCAACGCCCACCGATCGACGGGCGATCGAAGACGCACAGCTCGTGCTCTATTTCGGGTATAACTACGAATCTGGATTGGAGCAAATGATCGCCGCCACTGAAAATGACGCTCCCAAAATTGCTGTGTCTGAAGTCGCGGTGCCCAATCCGCTGATGGGAGACCCCCACGATCACGATCATGTCCATGATGACGACCACGGCCAAAGCCATGCCGACGATCATGGACATGACGGTGATCACGCGGATGACCACGGCCATAGCCATGGCGCTGATGACAACGATCATGCGGAGGAGGATGGTCATAATCATGCGTCTGATGACCATGACCATGGCGGTGATCATGCGCATGACGACGATCACGGCCATAGCGCTGCCTCGAGTGAGCTAGAGCCTGACCCCCATGTGTGGCAAGATCCACAGAATGGGGCGCGCATGGTCACTGTGATTGGCAATGAAATTGCCGCCCTAGTGCCTGATCAGGCGGATGTCATTACGGAACGAGGAGAGGCGATCGCCGCTGACTTAACCCAGCTTGACGACTGGATCCGCCAGCAAGTGGCGACTATTCCCGCTAACTCGCGCAAGTTGGTGACGCCCCACGACTCGTTCCAATACTTTGCTGATGCCTATGATGTGGAAGTCGCTGGCACCATCGAAGGCTTGAGCACTGAGGCCCAACCCTCGGCCACTCGTATGGCAGAACTGGTGGACTTGGTAAAAGAGGCAAATGTGCCTGCTGTGTTTAGCGAGCAAACCACCAATAAGCAGTTAATTGAAGCGCTGGCGGAAGATGCTGGTGTAGAGGTGGCCGATCGCCCGCTGTTTGCTGAAGGGCCAGGGGATGCGAGTTCTCCTGCGCCGACCTACCAGGCCATGTTTGTGAGCAATACCTGCACCATTGTGAATGCCCTGGGTGGCACCTGTAATGAAGGGTCTGCGCCTGTAGGTTCGTGAGGGTTTGAGGCTTAGAGGCTGGGGCTCTTCAAGCCTGGGACTCAGAGACTGGGGCTCAGAGTTGAGGCTCGACCGTCTGCGCTAACCGCTAACTCTATAGCGAACGTCAGTTCGGCTAATTCCTAAACCCGTGCTGCTCGCGTCGCGAGCAGCACGGGTGGGCTGGCTTTTAATTCAGATTTTAATTCAGACAAGTTGCTGACCTATTTTTGTTGTCTATGTAACAGTTCCTGTCGAACCTGTGCTTTGAGCTACCACTTCCTGCCTTAATAAAGGGCTATATAGCGAATAGCTCCGTGTAAATGCTGAGACTCGACCCAGTCGCTACTCATTGCCATTATGGTTAGGGGGAATCTGTGTTTAACTTACGAACTGCTCTATTTGCCTTCGTGCTGCTGGCGCTGCTGTTGCTAGTAGGGCGATTCCTTAAGCATAAAATTCGATTATTTCAACGACTATATTTGCCTGCGTCGATTTTGGCAGGCGCAGTAGGGCTATTGCTGGGGCCTCAGGTGCTCGGGGCGATCGCCACAGCCATTGCCGGAGAAGACACGCTGTTAGCAGGTGGGGTGTTCACCGAGGACATCCGCACGGTATGGTCGCAAGCGCCGGGGGTGTTCATCAATATTGTGTTTGCGGGGTTGTTTCTAGGCGAGACTATTCCGCCCCCGCGGGATATTTGGCGACGGGCTGCTCCGCAGGTGGTGTTTGGTCAAACCCTGGCTTGGGGACAATATGTTGTCGGTATTTTGGCGACGCTGCTGGTGTTGGGGCCGCTGTTTGGGGTCAACCCCATCGCTGCTTGCCTCATCGAAATTGGGTTTGAAGGCGGACATGGTACCGCGGGCGGCATGGCCGAAACGCTCACGGAGCTGGGCTATGCCGATGGCGGTGACTTGGCAATAGGCTTGGCAACGGTGGGGATTGTGTCGGGTATTATCCTTGGGACGGCGCTGGCTGATTGGGGACGGCGGAAGGGCCATGTGGGGATGATGAATCGAGCGGTGATTGAACCCGAAGAAATCCCAGATTTGAATGTGATGGCAGAAACACCAGAGATTCGGCGGCAGCGGGCGCGCTTGCTGCGCAATCTGCTGATCGATCCGCTGTCAATCAATTTCGCCATTGTCGGGATGGCGATCGCCATTGGTTGGCTGATTTTATCAGCGCTGCAATGGATAGAATCTGTCACTTGGGGCGGTGAGGGCGGCTTTGCTGTGCTGCAGTTTGTGCCGCTGTTCCCCATGGCGCTGATTGGGGGCATTATCACCCAGTCCATCTTGAATCGGCTGGGGCTGAGCGCGTTGATCATTCGCTCGATGGTGCAAAATATTGCGGGTGTGGCGCTGGATGTCGTAGTGGCGGCGGCGATCGCCTCCATCTCACTTCAGGTCATTGGGGGCAACCTGGCCGTGTTCCTGATCCTGAGCGTGGTCGGCATCTTGTGGAATGTGCTGATCTTCCTCTGGTGGGCTCCGCGCATCTTTCCGACCTCGTGGTTTGAAAAAGGGCTGGGCGATTTCGGCCAGTCAATGGGCGTGACCGCCACAGGCATTTTGCTGCTGCGGATGGTAGACCCTGACAATAGCACGGGAGCCTTTGAAGGCTTTGCCTATAAGCAGCTGTTCTTTGAACCAATCGTGGGTGGGGGCTTATTTACCGCTGCTGCGCCTGCATTGGTAGTGCGTCTGGGGCTGATGCCTGTGTTGGCCATTACCGGCGGTCTGTTGATTTTTTGGATAGCGGCAGGCTTTTTCCTCATTCGGCAAGATCGCCAGCGCCCCACCGCAACGCCGGTATGATGCGAGGGCGATCGCCTGATATCGACTCCAAAGCCAAAGATCGACTCCAAAGATAGTCATACAAAGAAAGGGATGCGGCATCATGCCGCATCCCTTTCCTTTTGCGGATGCTCTAGACTCGAAACCCTGTTGAGAGACGAGGGTTTTGGGGCTAGTCGCTAGTGAGTCTGCTCAGGCGAGGTCACGTGCTGCTGCATCCACTCACGGATGAGCGCATTGACTTGACCGGGCACTTCGTCGTGGGGGCAGTGCCCAGCGTGCAGATAGTGCTCGGTTAGGCTGGGGTAATGTTTGCGATACAGCGCACCGCCTTGGCGAGGCCGCATCCAGGGGTCTTGTTCTCCCCACAGCATGAGCAGCGGACACTGCACCTGATTTAGCAATAGGTCATTCTTTTCGCCTTGGGGCGCTTTGAAGACAGCCGCAAACACCTGGGCTGCGCCGGGGTCGAGTGCAGGACGGTGAATGTCGTCTACCAGTTGCTCTGTGATCGCAGAATGGTCTAGATAAACCTTTTTCAGGGTTTTGCGGATGGTGGATTTTTGCCGGAGGTAGTTAAACAGCAGGAGGCTGGGCAAGGGCTGCAACAGGAGCGATCGCGCCACGGTTCCCACCCAGTTCCGCACGGTGTTGGTTTGCGGACGCGCAGGCACTTCCGTAAACGGCCCGGCAGGATTTAGCAAGATTAGGCCGTTGGCTGACTGGGGATATTGAGCGGCTACCGCTAGCACAACATAACCGCCAATGGAATTGCCCGCCAGCACCACGGGCTGCCCGATGACTTCGGTAATAAAGTCTTGTAATTGATCTCGCCACAGCAGTCCGCTGTAGTCCCAATTGGGCTTGGCCGAGCGCCCAAACCCAAGCAGGTCAATGGCCCACACCTCAAACTCGGTCTGGAGTTCTGCAATGTTTTTCCGCCAGTGATCGGTGGATGCGCCAAAGCCATGCACCAGCAGTAGGGGGGGCTTTTGGGGTTGAGCAGGGCCTGCCTTGACGTAATAAATAGATTGCCCACGCCATTGCCAGGTTGTGCCGAGAGAAGGAGCGATCGCCGTTTGCATAGCTTTAACCGAGAACGATGAATCTGGCCTGTTGGCCATGATGATAACAGTCGTTACACAAAGTTGCGTTCATTGGGTATGCCTTGTGTGAAATATTAACGATTGTTAACTTATTCCTGTATCCTAGCGCATTTATTCCAGCCGTTAATGCCGTAAAAACCGGCTTGAGCTGTGAATTCTCTATGTTGCGCAAGGCCACAAAAAGGGTGGAATTCCTAGGCGGTGGCTAGGTTTCAGCTAGGCTTGTGCAAGCTTGTCCGGGTGTTTGGGTGGGCGCGCTCAACGGCTTGACGAGGAGGAGGGTGACGAGGGGGCAGACCGTCGCCAACGCTGGCTCAGGTTGTATAAAGTGTTTTGGCGTTGAAAGCTCCACAGCTTTAGCCGAAACCCAGGCACATGTTTGGCAATTAGCTCATCTAGCAGGTGATCCACGTAGTCGTATAGCTCCACGTCATAGGGGTTAAGGTCGCGGATGAGCTGCTGCGTTTCTTGTGGAATATCGCTGGCAGCGGGACGATCTAGCGTGACGTTTTGCTTAACATAGACTGGAGCCGACCAGCCCAGGATGGCCTGCATGAGGATTAGTGTGTCATCAAATCGCTCCGTGGTGCCAACGGCAACGAAATGCTGGCGCAGGTTGGCGATTGCCTGCTGCAAGTCGGCGGCGGTGGGCTGGTTCATGTCTTGCACGTTGATACCGGCGATCGCCAGAGTTTGAAAATTCTGAATTTCCTTGGCCATGCCGTCTTGCAAAAACTGATGCAGCGTCAGCCGTTGTTCTACCACTTGACGATGCTGGGGGTGGTCGGGCGATCGCGCCACATAGTAAAAATGTGAAATCGCCCGATCGACTGGATCGCGCAGCATGGTGATGTAGCGCGAGGGGCCAGGCAAATACTGGTGCAGCCCAAAACAAAAGTGGCCGCGAACAATTTTTGACTCTCGGGCTTCGTCGGCTTCGTCGAGTTGGCTAAATTCTGCTAAGCTGCGCTTGCCCCAGCCGTACTTATAAAAGTAGAAATGGCGGTCGGCATATTGACGAGTCAGAATTTTGCTGAGCGTGGTTCCCCCCGATTTGGGGATATGCAAAAACAGTAATCGGTCGGGCGTGGTCACGGTTAACTCCTGAGGCTCACCTGGAATTTCTCTTCCAGTGCTTCACGCACCTTTTGGTGGACGGGTTCGACATCCTCGTCGGTCAAGGTGCGATCGCCCGCTCGATACACCAGTCGAAATGCCAAACTGCGTTTGCCATCGGGCACGCCCTGCCCACGGTAGTCATCAAATAGCTCAACGGAATCAAGCAGCGCCCCCGCCGACTTGCGCATAACCCGCTCAATTTCAGTGACGGAATACGTCAGGGGTGCAAAGAAAGCCAAGTCGCGATCGGTAGCAGGATACGTAGAATAGACCTGAAAGCGAGACGTTTTGAGGTCTTCGGGCGATTGGCTGGTGAGCAGCAGCTCAACGTTGAGCGTGAAGGCGTAGACCTCATCCGGCAGTCCTTTTTCTTGCCGGAGCTGGGGATGGAGTTGACCGAAGGTTCCCAGGCGATCGCCCCGCAGCCAAAGCGACGCCGTTCGCCCTGGATGCAGCAACGGGTTGCGGCGGTCGGGCTGGTATTCTACCTCCAGCCCGAGTCGCTGAAATACGCTGTCTAGCATACCCTTGGCTTCGTACCAGGTCATAGGCTGTTCGCGTCCGCTTTGCACCCAGCGTCCCTTATAGGGGTCTCCTCCCATAATTCCCGCGAGCTGATCTACCTCAAATAGACCCACCTCGTCACGCCAGAACACGCGCCCCAGCTCGTAAGCATTGAGCGAACCATTGCCCTGCTCTAGATTGTATTGAAAGGCCTGAATCAGGTCGGGCAGTAAGTCTGTCCGCAACGCGGAGTATTCTGCAAATAGTGGATTGGCCAGTGTGACCTGCTCATCTCCCGTGGGCTTGCCGACCGAATAATGCACCACTTCGGTTAAGCCCACAGCGCGCAGGGCCGCATGCACCTGCCGGGTCACCTCTTGATCAGGGGGCAAAAAGCCGGGTTCGCTTTCCTTCGGCAACGTGTCGATGAATTTGTTATACCCGTAGAGCCGTGCGACCTCTTCAATCAGGTCAATTTCCCGCTCCAAATCTCGCAGACGGTACGGGGGCACCGATACAGTCCAGACATCGCCTTCAGGCGTAGTGAGAGAGAGCGTGCAGCCCAGTGCTGTTAGGGTTCGCTCCACATCATCTGCTGTCAATTCGCCAATCGCTGTGTCGTCATCAGAATCATTCAGCTCCACCAAACCTAGGATCGTGTTGACCCGCGATAGCCGCAGTTGAATAGTGCGCTCAGTCAGGGTTTGGCGAGTTTCGGCGATCGCCTGACTGGTTACAGTCCCGCTTGCCAGTTCCGTAATCAGCTGAATGGCGCGGCGATTAGCCAAGGCCAACTCGGCTGGGTTCACACCCCGCTCATAGCGCGCCGAGGCTTCTGTACGCAGCCCTTGCGATCGCGCCGAGCGTCGAATCGCAACCGAGTCAAACAGCGCCGCTTCTAACAGCAAGTTGGTCGTGCCATCGTGCACTTCACTCGCTTTACCCCCCATCACCCCGGCTAGCGCCACGGGTTTGTCGTTAGCAGTGATCAGTAACGTTTGCTCTGTCAGGGTGCGCTGCTGACTATCTAACGTGATCAAAGTTTCTTTGGCGCTCGCAAACCGCACCCCCACCGTCAGGTCTGGGCTATCAGCCGGCAGCTGCGCCACTTGGTGCAGGCGATCGCGATCAAATGCGTGCAGCGGTTGTCCCCACTCCAGCAGCACGTAGTTCGTCACATCCACCACGGTATTAATAGAGCGCGTTCCCGCGGCCTGTAATCGTCGTTGCAACCACTCGGGCGATCGCCCTACTGTCACCTGCTCAATCACAGTTCCAATATAGAGAGGGCAGGCCGCCGCAGCAGACACCTGAAGCGCTAATCCCTCAGCTTGAGTTGCGGTCACCTCTGGGATTTCGGGCAGTGTTAGGGGCGATCCGGTAATAGCCGCCACCTCGCGTGCAATGCCTACCATGCTCAGCGCATCAGCCCGGTTTGCCGTAGAGGTTAAATCTAAAATGACATCATCTAGACCCAATAAGGGGCGCACATCGCTACCCACCGCCAACGACGCGTGTGGAAAAATATGAATTCCGTCTGATTCCTTTGCTAGTCCCAACTCAGCCAAGGAGCAGATCATTCCTTCCGAAGGCACATCGCGCAGTTTGCGAGGGCGAATTTTCAAATCCACCGTCGGCAAGTATGTTCCTACTGTCGCCACAGGAACATAAATATCGGCACGCACATTGGCAGCTCCGCACACAATAGTCGAGGGCTGCTCTGCCCCAATATCGACGGTGCACACACTCAACTTGTCAGCATTAGGATGAGGCTGCCGATCAAGCACCCGCCCCACCACCACGCCATCGGCCCAGGTTCGTCGGTCTTCAATATCTTCTACCTCAAACCCTGCCATAGTGAGGGCTTCGGCTAGCCCCTCCGCAGGCATTGAACAATCCACAAGTTCTCGCAACCAGTTCAGAGAAATTCGCATTGCTGCTCTAGCGTAGATGGTGATGGGTGGTAAGCGTCATCGCGGTAAAAGCGACCCGATGGGTACAGCCAAACCCGTTGGATAGAACCTCTGCGCTGCATGAGGCTTGTCTTACCCACAGTTTGACCGATTCTTGAATCAAGGCTTGCATTGCCCTAGGTTAAAGGTCTATGACGAGACCAAGAATAGCCTTGCCTATTCTATCGCTCAGATGTGACTAGAAAACCATTCGGGTCAACCATTGGAAAGGCTCCCATAGCTGTGATGCCCCTCCACAGCCCCTAGCCTGGTTTTTGGGTCGGGCGTGGCAACGCTCATAGCATAAGGCGTTTGGTTGGAATTGATGACACGCCCTAGAGCAGGATTGTTTTTGTGATGGTCGACGCTCCGTGAGATTCCCCTCAAGCAACTGCGGTACGTTCCTAGATAGGAAAAGATTAAGAGATCGGGTATAAACCATGGGGAACACTAACAGAATCCACATGAGGTTTGGTTCAGGCGGGTAGAGCGCTAGCCATACCAGTTCTCCAATCCTCTAAGTTGGATAGGGCTACATTTCTTTGATGTGCCCTCTTAGAAGATGCACAGAAAAGGTTTGAGGTTGCTGCTCAAAACGGTAGCATTAGCCCATTACGTTCATGCAACCTTTGCTCTATCAAGGTTCCATGAACGTAAACAGGTTCTACTGTGATGGGACGATAGTTGTTGCTATAACTGGTATCACAGTGACCCTAAGTTCAAGGCTGACCTAGTTGCATAGAGTCGAAAGGCATCTCTGCCACTGGTTAGCTTGAGGCAGGAACTCAGAGACAGGAACTCAGAGGCAGGAACTCATTTGCTGCAAGGCCAGGGGTATATGTGTGTGAAATTTGCTGCTTAGCCCTTCATGAGGCGGTATTAGCCCTACAACCAACCTGAGAAATAATTGTTCAAGCAATATTTTCGGGTTTGCCGGATGACGCTAGAACAAAGAACTATGGGCACTGCCTGCCTTTATATTTGTTTTTCGACTCTATTTGGTGGCGTTTGTTGGTGCGGCGACTATCAATGATGGGGCAATGATGGGGGACACCCTGTGTCTTTTTGGGAGCAAACCCAGTAGGATCAGATGCACTTAGAAGTCCTGGATACACCCCAGTCCCGTGCTTTTATGGCCATTTACGTAGCCTTTAGGTCAATCTCGCGCCATCTTTAGCAACTCTTTAAGAGATTTCCCGCAAGAACAGCGCTTCATCTTCAAGTGGTTAGAACGATAATGGGGGTATAGGGTGTTGAATATGTTCTCAGCACGTCCGGCGGTCCACTTAGCGAGTGAAGCCGAATGAGTTATTGCTTGAATCCTGATTGTTCCCAGCCCGAAAACCTGATAGAAACTGAAAACTGTCAGAGTTGTGGTGCGTCGTTGCTATTGCGCGATCGCTACCGAGTGCTGCAACAGCTAGGGCATGGTGGCTTTGGGGCAACGTTTCTTGCCAAAGATGAGCAACTACCGGGTTGCCCTCCTTGTGTCATCAAGCAGCTTCGGCCAGTTGCGACCTCGCCTCACGTCTTGCAAATGGCGCGTGAGCTATTTAAACGGGAAGCAAAAACCCTAGGTAAAATTGGTAACCATCCTCAGGTTCCGCGACTGCTGGACTATTTTGAAGACAGCAAAGAATTTTATTTGGTTCAAGAATATATCAGCGGCTTTACGTTGCAGCAAGAAGTAAAGCAAAGCGGCCCTTTTTCTGAGGCTGGGGTGAAGCAATTTTTGAGTGAAGTATTGCCTATGCTGCAATATATTCATTCAAGCCAAGTGATTCATCGCGATATCAAGCCTGCAAACTTGATCCGGCGGTCGCAAGATAAAAAGCTGGTGCTGATTGATTTTGGCGCGGTTAAAGATCAGGTGAATCCGGCGCGGGCGGGTGCGTCTGACCAAACTGCGCTGACAGCCTATGCCATTGGCACACCTGGCTATGCGCCGCCAGAGCAGATGGCAATGCGTCCGGTCTATGCCAGCGATGTCTATGCTCTAGGTGTTACCAGTATCTATTTGCTGACAGGCAAATCGCCGAAAGACTTAGACTATGATCCCACGACTGGGGAAATGCTATGGCAGCAGCATATTCATATTAGTGAGCATTTTGCTGGCGTCTTAAAGAAGATGCTGGATGTGTCGGTGCGGCACCGGTTTCAGACGGCGGGTGAGGTCTTACGTGCACTGGATCTAGAGCCCTACCTCGACAGCTTGGCGCAGAGCATGATGCGCCCTACCAAGTCAGCGCCAGCCCCCGTGGCAGACTATGCCATGCCTACGGGTGACTTGAGCGGCAATCTGTTTCCGTCATCGCCAACTGCGCGGATGGCGGCTGCGATTCGCGCTCGGCAGGCTAAAGCTGGAATGGATTCCAACAGTATGACGGCAGGCTCTACGCGAGGGTATGGCAGCCGACGCTCAACCACAACGGTGATCAGCAGTGGCGATCGCACGCAAGGGTCTAGCGGCACGCCTAGCGGGCCACCTAGCGTAATCCCCAAGCTCAACGCCGATGAGCTGGAATCTGCCTATGCTAAGGGCAAGCGTGACTTTACCTTCCATGACTTGAGCCGGGTTCAGCTGCCTAAGGCAACGTTGAGCAATGCCAACTTTCACCAGTCGAAGCTGCACCATGTCAATCTACAGGGCGCAAATCTGTTCAACGCCGACTTTGGGCGGGCTAGCCTGAGCCATGCGGTGCTCAAAAACGCCAATCTAGCCCGCACCTATATGAGCCATGCCGATTTGCAAGGGGCAGATCTGCGGGGTGCAGACCTCAGCTATGCCTATTTGAGCAATGCTAACCTGCGGGGTGCTAATCTCTGCGGCGCTGATTTGACAGGGGCAAAAGTGAATGATGATCAGCTAGGTCAGGCGAAGACCAACTGGGCGACGGTTCACCCCAACGGCAAGCGTGGCTTGTGGTAGCGCGGTGTGTGGTAGGGTGTTGGCATGACTGAGCCAGCGCCTAAATCCAAACCCCGCCAAGGTCGTGCTTCTAAGCTTGAGCCTGAAAAATATGCCCGCTTGATGGCAGAAGCCAAAGCGCCGTACCGAGGGCTGCGAATTTTTATCTACATTGTCTTTGGTTCGTCTGGCTTTATCGGCGGTGTGGTGTTTCTAGCCCAGGTGCTCGCCGGACGGGATGTGGCTCAAGCGCTGCCTAACTTGGCGCTTCAGGCTGGTGTTGTTGCGCTGATGATTGGGCTGTATCGACTCGAAAAGAAGGTTGAAAAGCGCGATCGCCCTTAGGCAACTCACCCACTAGGCTCAACGAGCAACCGTATCGGACACGGTTGGCTCTCAATTGGTTGGTTCTCAACTCGCTGGATAAAACCTGAGTTCGGGATAAGCTCAAACCCTCTTAACCCGAACTGACGTTGCTTAGGATCTGTTTCGGAGCGAACGTTTCCTCCTGAAGCGAGCAACCGTAAAGTACGCCAATGCCCCTGCAAAAAGATCTGCGGATTGATGCGGAACCTTCTTTGCCAGACCTTTTTGTCGGTGATGATGTGGGACTTTCTTATACGGATAGTGCTTGCAGGGCTTCTAAAGAAATGTGGGCAAAGTATCGTTGTTGAAACTGCTCTTCTTGAATGGCTTGGAGGAACTGCTGAACGGCGTCTGATGCGGTAGGGCTTGGCTCTGAGGCGGGGTTGGGTAGAGTGAGAGTAATCTTAGAGCCCATTATCTGGCAGTGAAACCCCAATTGCTCTAGGCTATGAAGCCCCAACCGCAAGGTGCGATCGCCCACGTGGAGCAGGTCACAGAGTTGTTCTCGATTGACGGATTGGCCGGTGCGGCTGAGGTATTTTGCTAGTCCTATGAATCGCTGCCAGATGTGAACGGGGGGTTCCAAAACGGGTGGAGGATAGGCGATCGCCAGAGATTTTGCCTCGGCCTGTGCTTGGTGAAGCCAGTGACGCAGCTCATCCCAACTGCGAGGACAGTGGTTGAGGGTGAGGACGTCTGCTGGCTCGGTTGCAGACGCGGGAGGGGAGCTAGTGCGCCAATCTAGCAACCCGCTCGCTTCGGGTGTGGAGAGTTGGAGGGCCTGGGCCGGACGCACCGCCAGCAGTCGAATTTCGTAGTGGGGCTGTTGATTGCGAGCTGGGTTGCTGTAGCTGTTGAAGTCAAGTTCGGCGATCGCATCACAGCGCCCGGTCGGCAGTTCGTCTTTATAGTGCCCCCACCAAACGCCAGAAAAGCTAGCACCCGTGTCATCCCGCACAACAAACTCAGTTTTAATGTAGCGAACCTTGTGGTTCCGTAAGTCCTTAATGTTGGCATTCCAAGGGCTCTCAAACCAGCAGTTTTGCAGCAGCAGCCGTGGGGTGGGGTTGCCCATGCCGCAGGGCTCTAGCAGTTTGAGTTCATCAAACAGGGGCTTGCCCAGGTCAGCGATGGTGACGGTGAGATCGGCGGCAGGAGAAGCGCTCTGCTCGACGGCGTGCTGCTGTCGCAGTTGGCGGTTGATCGCGGCGGTGAACAAGTCCAGATTCTCAACCGGCAGGCTCAGCCCGGCAGCAAAGGGGTGGCCCCCAAACCGATGGAGCAGGTGCGCGTGAGCGGCCACGAGTTGATAGAGGTCAATGCCCTGGGGCGATCGCGCCGATCCTCTCGCAAAACGGTGGCACACCTCACCAGACTGTGTCGCAGGAGTATCCGCATCCACGGCTGGATCTACCGCTAGCAGAATCGTGGGACGGCCATACTCTTGGGCGATCTGCCCTGCTACCAAACCCAAAACGCCAGGCTCCCACTGTTCATCCGCGAGCACAATGACGCGAGTGGTGGACATATCCAGGTTGGCTAAGCGAGTCGCAACCTGCTGGGCCACATCCCGCTGGAGGGCTTTGCGGCGGGTATTGGCGAGTTCGGTTTCTTCGGCAAGCTGGGCGCAACGCGCGGCATCTTGGCTGGTCAGCAATTCTACCCCAAAATGGGCGTCGCCGTGGATGCGGCTGATGGCATTGATGCGGGGGCCAATGCCGAAGGAAATGTCGGTGGGGCGATCGCCATTGCGACGACAGAGTTCCAACAGCTTTGCCACACCGGGCCGCGGCGGGGGATGCCGCAAGTTCTTCTGTAGCTGAGTGATGCCTTGCTGCGCCAAATAGCGGCAGTCGCCTCGCAGTTCTACTAAGTCGGCGACTAGCCCAATGGCCACCAGATCTAGCAGTCGCTCTAGCGGCTGGGTCGGTACGTCTGGCAGCGCTGCATACAAGGCCTCTACCAGTTTATAGGCTACAGCCACGCCCGACAGCGTTGCCAGGGGATGATGGGCAGGCAGAGCGCGAGGATTAATGATAGCGGTCACAGGGGGGCGATCGCTCGGGAGCGTGTGGTGATCCGTCACGATTACATCGAGCCCGAGCGATTGCGCATAGGCGAGCTCTGTTAGATTGGTGCTGCCCGTGTCGCAGGTCACGACAACGCGGTAGCCCGCTTCGTGAAGTGCCGCCAGCCCTGCACAATGCAGGCCGTGGGACTCCGTCAGTCGATTGGGAATCACATAGGTGAGCCGGGTATCTTGCGGGAAAAACTGCCCCAGTCCATCCCAGAGAACCGCTGTGGCCGTTAGCCCATCTGCGTCAAAGTCGCCCCAAATGGCGATCGCTTCTCCCTGCTGCCATGCTGTGCGCAGCCGCGCCACCGCCTGCGTCATTTCCTCACCGAACGCAAGGGGGCTGGTAGGCATATACTGTGCTGGATCGAGGAATGGGGCCAGAGCGTCTGTCTGGCGCACACCCCGCTGCCATAGCAGTTGCGCGGCCCACTGCCCAGATGACTCAGGGACATAGGCCTGCACCGCTGCCACAAACGACTCCGGGATCGCGGGCAAGGGTGGCTCCTGCCAGTGGAGTGCAGCATTGCTCACTGCTTATCCCGGTCATCGGGCTGGTCATCGGGCTGGTCATCGGGCGCGTTGGGCGTCTCACTGCCCTCTGGGGCAAGATGCCCCGATGCTTCAATCTCGGTTGAGGGTTCAGATGGCTCAGATGGCTCTATCCCATTGCTCGCAGCAGAGGGTGGCGACTCTACCGCAACGGTACTAAATGGCTCTAAATTGAGATGGCGCAGCAGGGGCAACTGCACCGTAAATGTAGTGCCGCGATCTTCCTGGCTGACGAAGGAAATATCGCCCCCATGCTCAAGCACACACTGTCGCACAATCGCCAGCCCCAGCCCTGTGCCGCGAATCGTGTGAACATTGCTAGCACGGTGGAATAGCTCAAACAGCATCGGCTGATCATCCAGGGGAATGCCAATGCCCGCGTCCCGAATCACCAAAGTGGCGGTGCGATCGGCACAGGTGAGGGAAAACTCCACCGTGCTCCCGGTGGGCGAATATTTAATGGCGTTGGAGAGCAGATTCGTCAAAATTGAGCGCATGAGCTTGGGGTCAAAGTAGCCTTCGGCATCGTCACCCTGATGCACAAACGCCACCCGATGCGTATGCCCAACCCCCAGGCGCACTTCATCCACCACATCTCGACAAAATGCCCGCAGATCTAGCAAGACTGGCTTGAAGTCCAACTTTTTGGCTTCGGCTTTACCAATCATCAGCACATCTTCGATCAGCTGGTTCATCGTTTCGATGGCGATTCGGCTACGTTGAAAGTAGTGCTGCTGCTTTTCTTCAGATGCTACATGGCCATAGCGATCCAGCAGTTCTATTGAGGTGCGAATTACGGTCAGCGGGGTTCGCAACTCGTGAGACACCATCGCAATAAATCGTGATTTGAGTTCGTTTAGCTCTCGCTCTTCTTCGAGCGCCAGCCGCATTTGGTCTTCGGTGCGCTTGCCCTCTCGGATGAGCTGCTCGCGCACGCGAATGCTTTGCACCATGCCCCGAAACACCTGAGACAGACTCGTCATTTCATCGGGGAAGTAGCCCCGGCTGATGGCAAATTGCCCCAGGCTATAGTCGCCTGTGGCTATCTGATCGGCTGCATGGGTTAGCTCTCGCAACTGGCGCGTAAGCATGCCAGACAGAATGTAGATCAGCCCAAATAAAATGCTGTAGGCAAGCGCGCTAGCAATTAACACCCGCTGCCGAATGGTGGACTGAATCTGCCGCACGTAGCTTGCTTCGATGTCTAGCCCCAGACCAAATACCAGACCATTGCCCTGGTTGGGCAGAGGCACAAATGCAGAAACCCAGGTGCCCCATTCATCTTCATAAATGCCGAATTCTTCTAACGTAGACCCGCTGGCAATCCTTCGGAGCGCACTTCCAGATTCAGTGGTTTCTAAAAACTGCGCTGCTTTTTCAGGATTGTAGGCTGACCAAATATCGACTAGGTAGACCGTGATAGGCTCGTTGGGTTGCACCTGTTGGGCGATCGCCCGCTGGTGGTATCGGGCGTCTCCTGTTGCATAGGTATAGAGCCAAGCGCGGGGTTCTATACTGTGCACCATCTGAAACCAGTCCATCACGGCTAAGTAACGCGGATCATTGGAGAAGCCGTCGGCATTCGGCTGCCCGGTTTCATAGAGCGCTTGCAGCAGTTCAGGATCGAGCCCTGCCAACGCGCCGTAGAGCGTGGCCTGCATGTCGGCTCGCAGGCGGGTCAGCACTTTGTCTGTGGTGAAGCTGTAGAACCAATAGAACGCGCCCGCAAACACCACCCCAAACACGACGCTGAACCCTACCAGTAGCTTCGTGCGCAGGCTGACAGGCCGCTGCCACCGAGACAACGCAAGCATTAGTCCGGATACATAGCGATGATTAGAAACCCGTCTTAGCAAACTTACCTCTGGGGGGTGCAGTGAGCTGAAATAGAGATGGCCAATGCGCTAGACGTTATCCTAATCAACCCTCAACACTAGGAATCTTGAATCTCAGGATCTTGCTTCCGCTTGTCGTGAGGGGTTGGTGCGGCGATACAGCAGCTTGCATCGCCGCTGCATTTGATTAGAGTTTATGAGAATGAGAAGGGTTGAGCTGCACAGCGCTAGAGACCCAAGGTCTGCATAAGTATGCAGCTCTGGCGCAGAAGCGATGGGCGGCTATCCTAATTCCTCTACAGGGGTGCGCTCATTCCGTCAGTGTAGGTTGGCAAGTATTTGAACCCGATGACTAGGAATGGGCGATCGCACCCTCTTGATCGACAGTAACCGCAGGCAGAGGCATGCCGAGTCAATAGCGTACTTCACTTTACTGGATTGAGCTGATATGAGGAACCAACCCCGCACCCCTGTTGGTCTTGCGATCGAGAGGATCGCTCAAGATATTCAGCCTGCACAGAGCCCTAGCGGAATGCACCCTTGCCTCACTGCCATTCTGCCCTAGAATTGCGGGCGATCGCCCTATTGTGACCAATCTGGAATGTTAGCGCACTGTTATCTGGCCGAGGTATTCACAAAAATCAAGCCCAGCCTGCCAAAGGCTGGGCAGCCCATCAACCCTACCAGAGCACCTGTTGGCGTTCTTGAATTACCCGTTGATAAATAGCGTCGGTTTGCTGCGCCAGATGTGCCCAGCTAAAGCGATCGCCCAATTCTTGATAGGCTTGGTCTACCAAGCGCTTTGCCAAATACGGATGTTGCAACACCATCAAAATGCCTGCTGCAAGAGAGCCGGAATTATTTGCTAAGGTCACAATCCCAGTTTTGCCATGGCGCACCACTTCAGGAATGCCGCCTGCATTGGAGACGACAACGGGAACGCGAGCTGCAAAGCTTTCGAGCACCACAATGCCAAACGGCTCATAAAGGCTGGGAAACACAGCACAATCGGCAATGGTTTGAAACTGATCCAGATCCTCCTCAGACATGAAGCCCGTGAAGTGGCAGTGATCCCAAATTCCTAATTCCCAAGCCTGCCGCTTGAGTGACTCAGACTGACCACTGCCGATGATCACCACCTTAACCTGACCATTCAGTTCTTGAATAATGGTGGGCGTGGCATCTAGCAACACCTGCACGCCCTTTTCATAGGTCATGCGGCCGACGTAGTACACAATGCGCTGGTTGTCTGCGGCAAAGCGGCGACGAAACTGGCGGTGGTCGGCCTGGTGCAGCGTGGGTTTTTTGCCCGATCGAATGCCGTTAAATACCACGTCTACCTTGTCCCATGGGGTGCAAAGCGCCCGCTCTACTTCGCGACGCATGTAGTCAGAACACACAATCACCCGCCAAGATTCATGCGCGAGGTATTTCTCTTTTTGGTGAATGTAGTGGTGAATTGGGTTGTGTAAGCCGTTGTGCCGGCCAAATTCAGTCGCGTGGATGGTGGTGACTAAGGGCACTTTGAAGGTGTGCTTAAGGGCGATCGCCGCATCGCCTACCAGCCAGTCATGGGCATGGATCAGATCAAAAGGTGCCTCTTCAAGCAAAAGCTTGCCGCCTTGCCGCCCCATGCTCTCATTCATATTGCCTACCCAGTGAAAGAAATCCTGGCTGGCACCCACGGGCACTCGATGGACTCGAATATTATCGACCACCTCGTAATGGGGCGCTTGGCCAAATTCCACCGTCAGCAGGTGCACCTCGTGCCCCGCCTGAGCCACTTCTGGATAGAGTTCGGCAACATGGCGAGCGATTCCACCCACAATGCGGGGTGGGAACTCCCACGCTAACACCAGGATTTTCATACAGTTGCAACCTGCCAAACGCTAGGTTTCACCAATTCTACAAGGCTAGGGCTGGCATCGCTGGGCTCAAGGAGGGGTGGCGAAGGGAATCTACTAACAGGGCTGATGGGAAAGGCATCTGCCTGATGCTGTGAGCCCGTGCTGCCTCAAGCCGCCAGTGTACTCAGAGAGATAGGGATCGAGCCAGAAACAAAGGCCGGAATCAGTGCGAAATTTGCCGTGCTGCTGCAATTCGCGATTAGAATTTACGTAATGCAATGATGGGCGATCGCGGTAGGCTAAACAAGGGTTGGGGCGACTCCACCCAGTAGCATCAGTCCTATCTTATCTATTCCCTCGCTGATTTAACGGATTGCTTAACGCGTGTCAATCGCCCATGGGGCTTCATCTGCAGGGCGATCGCCCGCAATGAGTCTAGTATCTGTAGGATCTAGTTTTCACAGATTCTTCATCTCTATGAATTTTCTGTAGTTACAATTATTTTGCATCTCAGTTTCGCGACCGCGCATTCCACTAGCTTGTCACACCCAATTTTTAAACACGCATGGAGGCTCTGCCAAGCTCACTCTCAAACCCCACCTCATCGTTGCAGCTGTTGCTGTTTGTTGATAAACGCCCTAGTTCCACCGAGAAACTGCGGCAAATTCTCAGTCGGTTGAGAGAGCTTGGGTCGGCATTTCAGTTTGGGCTTCAGGTGATTGATGTTGGCGAACGCCCAGATTTGGTCGAACATTTTAAGCTGGTGGCTACGCCAGCCCTCGTCAAAATTCATCCTGAGCCGCTACACACGCTGGCGGGTAGCGATCTCATTGCTCAGCTCAATCGAACCTGGACGCAGTGGCAGCAAGCCGCAGAAGACAAAGGGAAAACCGGAGCGATCGCACCGACGGCTAACACGAACGGCTCCGTCGCGTCTCCCGACAGCTCAATTGCCCACCTCAGCGAAGTCAATCAGCTCTCAGACGAAATTTTTCGGCTCAATCAAGATAAGCAAGCCCTGCAAGAGCAGCTCCAGTTCAAAGAGCGCCTAATTGCTATGCTGGCGCATGACCTCCGTAACCCCCTCACGGCTGTCTCCATTGCGCTAGAAACCCTAGAATTTGCGCTGGGCCGCCCGAGCGATCGCCCCTCTCGGCTAACGCCCGAAACCACCGCACAGCTCTTGCGCCATGCTCGCACTCAGGCCAAAGCACTCGATCGCATGATTACCGATGCCCTGCAGGCCGCCCGCGGCAGCACCGGAAAATTGCAGCTGCAACCCCAAAAACTCAGTATTTCTAGCCTGTGCCACGAAGTTGTAAGCGATCTGCAAAACCGCTTCGCAAGCAAATCGCAGCACATCACGATTGATATCCCCAACGATTTGCCGATGGTTTACGTTGACCCTGAACGCATCCGTCAGGTCATTACGAACTTGCTTGACAATGCCTGCAAATATACCCCAGACCAAGGCATGATTGCGGTGTCCATCTTGCACCGCACCACCCAGAAGATTCAGGTGTCTATTTGCGACAACGGCCCAGGCATCCCCGATGAAGACAAGGAGCTGATCTTTGAAGATCGATTTCGCTTAGAGCGCGACGAAGCCAAAGATGGCTATGGAATTGGACTAGCTCTGTGTCAGCGAATTGTGCGGGCGCACTTTGGGCGAATTTGGGTGGACTCTTCAGGGCAACAGGGTAGTTGCTTTCACTTCACCCTGCCCGTGTATCAGTAGCGTGGCGCTGATTACCTGAATGCCACGATTGAACTTTTCTGGAGGCGACCTGAGTTCCTATAGTTAAAAAGCATCTTGGGACAGGGCTACAGTCTCGTCACCTCAATGCCCAACGAGGGCTTCTTGGATGAGTGGGCATCGGCATTCAGGCCCGAGATCAGATCGCTGAGACAGATGATAGACAACGTGCTGGCGCGTCATTGTTCAATGGGATGCACCAATCCTGGACTCTGCGTTGTGTAGTAGCTAATCACAACAAACTCTCCCAATGCTGTTTAATCAGATTTATCTACTTAGCTAAACACCTGAGGAACAAATAATGGCAATACTGAAGAGGGTTTTGGCGATCGCATTGCTCACAACGCTTAAACTTGCTAGCGCTGTGGGCTTGACTGAGGCTTGTACAAGGGTTGTGTATCAAGGTCCAAATAGTACGGTCTTGACAGGACGAACTATGGACTTTTCGTTGGAGATTCCGGCCAACCTATGGGTTTTCCCCAGGGGTATGGAGCGCAGTGGGGAGGCGGGGCCAAACTCCATGGAGTGGACTTCAAAATATGGGAGTGTGATCGCTAGCTCCTGGGATATTGGCACATCAGACGGGATGAATGAAAAAGGACTGGTAGCCAATTTACTCTGGCTTGTTGCGTCCGAATATCCGCCTTTTGACCAGCAGGGGGCTGAGCCAGGGCTTTCTGTCTCTGCCTGGGCGCAGTATGCGTTAGATAATTTTGCAACCGTTGCTGAAGCAGTGGAGGCGCTTCAAAAGGAAGAGTTCGTCGTCGTTACAGATTTTATTCCTGGAACCGATAAGTTTACAACGGTACATCTCTCGTTGTCTGACGCTACAGGCGATAGCGCTATCTTTGAATACATTGATGGCCAGTTGGTGATTCACCACGATTCCTCCTACACGGTGATGACCAATGATCCGATATTTTCAGAACAATTAGCCATTAACGATTACTGGCAAAATATTCCAGGCAACGTTTTTCTGCCAGGGACGAATCGAGCGGCCGATCGCTTTGTTCGAGCTAGCCACTATATCACTGCCATTCCTCAGACCGATGATCCTAGAATTTCAGTGGCAGGGGTGTTTAGCGTGATTCGAAATACCTCTGTGCCCTATGGTATTTCCACTGAGGGGTTTCCTAATCTGTCTACTACCCGGTGGCGGGTTGTCGCAGACCAAAGGAATCTAGTCTATTATTTCGAGACGGCAATCACCCCCAATACGGTTTGGGTCGATTTGAAAAAGCTGGATTTTAGCGAAAATAGCAGCGTCAGGGTCCTCAGATTAGATGGGGGAGAAACCTATGCCGGAGAAACATCTGCTGAATTTGTTGAAGCAGAACCCTTTAGGTTTCAAGGTCTAAGCGACCCTGGGTGAATCGTAAAAATCTGTAGGGCAGGCGGCCTGCCTATATGAGCAAAATGCCCGCCTTGCGTTTACAAAACTTGATCTTGATGGATGTGAGCTTGATAGGGTTGTTTCAGCCCTGCACTGCGGGGCTAAAACAACCCTAAAACCGTTCTGCCCGCAACGCGGACGGCATGTTTTTGGGAATTTGCGGACTTGACGGTTTTGGCGGGCAGAATCCGCCTCAAGGTGGCAAGACTGCAGCCAGACTTAAGGCTGACACTCGTCAGTTGTTAGGTGTTAAGCGAATGCGCCTTCATCCACTTTGTAGTCTTCTCGGCGGGTGAGGTTCCACTCGCTGTCGCCCGTTAGTTGCAGCACGTAGTCGTGATATCCCAATAGGCTAGGGCGATGGCCTACGCTGATGAATGTGGTGCTGCCCTGTCGCAGCTGGTCATAGAGCCGCCGTTCGTTTGCCAAGTCGAGGGCGCTGGTTGCTTCATCAAGCACGGCATAGCGGGGCTTGTTGAGCACTAGGCGGGCAAAGGCGAGGCGCTGTTGTTCACCAAGCGATAGAACGGTGGCCCAGTCTAGCTCTATATCAAAGCCGCCCAAACGGTCAGGCAAGTCTTCTAGGTTAACCTTGCGGAGCACATAGCGCAGGCTCTCCTCATCGACTGAAGCACTCGAGTTGGGGTAGAGCAACTGATCTCGCAGGCTACCCAGCACCATGTAGGGCCGCTGCGGCAAAAACAGCATTTGGTCTAAGCCGGGGCGGGTGATGGTGCCATCGCCGCTGTTCCATAATCCGGCGATCGCCCGCAAAATAGAACTCTTGCCCGCACCACTGTGCCCCACAATCACCAGCCCTTCGCCGGCCTGCAGCGATACGGTTAAATCCTGCACCAGGGTGCGGCCGGTTTTGGGTGTCAGTAGCGTCACATCCGATAGCGCAATGCGACCATTTTCAATGGTGTTGATCGTAGAGGGCGGGTCTACAGTGTCTGCGGTTCCATCCAGCACCTCTGAAAAGGTTTCAAGACGGTTAACCCCGGCTGCAAATTCACTCAACTGGTTGATTTGCAGCACCACAATGGCAAAGGCATCAAAGATTTGGCTAAACGCAAAATTCGCCTGGGTGATGTCGCCATAGCGAATCTGGCCATCAAATAGCAGTGGAGCCAACAGAGCCGACGGCAAGATAAAGGTGAGGTACCGATAGGGCGTTCTAAAAAAGCCGAGATGTCGCTGCCATCCAATCAAAAAGTTGAAGTTGCGGAGCACCTCAACAAAACGACGCCGCAGCTGCCCTAGCTCTCGGTCTTCGCCTTGGTAAAACGCGATGGATTCGGCATTGTCGCGCACATGCACGAGGCCGTAACGAAAGTCGGCTTCTTTTTTGAGCTGCAAAAAGTTCAGTGAGATCAGCCGCCGCCCCAGCAATGCCACCACTACCGTGCCGCCCAAGGCATAGAAAATCAAAAAACCAGCGAGAAACTGCGATTTTGAAATCAGGATGCCCGTAAACGACAGCACGTCGATGAATGATCCCAACAGAATCAGCAAAAAGCTCAGGCTAAAGGTGGTGAAGGAGTTGATGTCTTGCGAAATCCGCTGGTCGGGGTTATCGATAGTGCCCCCCGAGTTGATGTCGTAGTAGGCCCGATCCTGAAAGTATTGGCCTAAAAATTTGCCGGTCATCCAGTCTCGCCAGCGCAGCCCCAAAAGGGCTTGGGAGTATTGGTAATAGACCACGAACGGCGTGGCGATCGCAAACACCCCAGCATAGACCCCAAAAAACCGCCAGAAGGTCGGCGCATCCTGTTCGGCTAGCGCGGTAGTAAAAAAGTTGCCCACAAAGCTGATGATCACGTTCATGCCGCTCACACACAGCGACAAAAACAGCAGCCCGCCCAAAAACACCCACTGCTGCCAGCGGGGCAGCACCTGGTCGCGCACGGCAAAAAAGGCGATCGCCGGAACAATAAACCCAGCCACCAGCAAAAATACGACAGGTGTACTGAAGATAGTCTGGCTGAGGCTCACCAGCCCGCCCGCCGTTTGCTCCATAAATTCTGGAAAATAGGCCTGGCAAAGCGCGGCCACACCGCAGACGATCGACGCCAGCAGCGAAAACAGAAACACAATAAACAGACCCACCAGCGGGAAAAATCTCCACCCGCCACGTCCGGTCGGGAACCAATAGGGCTGGGCGATCGCCACAAAGCGCTTCACCAAACCCCAGTCAAATTTATTAATTTGCCGCAGTGATGGGTCAGGAGAGGAAGGTGCTACGGTCATGGATGGTAAACAAGCCTAGAGTTCGATAGAGATTGTTACATTCTAAGATGTCGAGGCGAGTCTGTTGGTGCTGTGAGTATAGGTATTCGGAGTGCATCTCCATCGCACGCCAAACCGCACGCTAAAACAACGTCAGTTCTGGTTAAATGAGGGTTTGAGCTTATCCAGAACTCAGGTTAAAACAAGCTTAATTGGGACGGTGGGGGTTCTAGGGTATTCCAGGGCAGGGGAGGAACGTCTACTCCGGCTTTTTCCAAATACGTTTGCACTTGCTGCGCATTGGTGGGCGATCGCTCCTCTAGTGGGCAGTGAACGAAGAAATACACCTGCTTACCCTGCTCTAGCCAGCTGGCAATTTGAGCCGTCCATTCCTGCATATACATTACATTTAAATCGGGGTCAGGATGGCTGATATAGCGTACCAAGCAAATATCAGACGTGGCGATAGGCTGCACCGGCAGACGCGGCTTTTTGCGCTCTGAGGCTACTTGAGGATCGTCGGGGCAGTCGTAAATGGGGCGCGTGTCGAGAATAACGCGGCCTGTTCCCGTCTGAGACAGCAGCAGCGTCAGCTCCAGCCGAAAGTCTTCTCTAAACCAGTCTAGATGGCGAACTTCTAGCGCCAGTGGGGCGCGATCGCCCGGCCACGCTTTCACAAAAGCTGCCAAGTCGTCAATCTGTTGGGGACTGTAGGCCGGGGGCAATTGAGCGAAGATTGTTCCCAGGCGATCGCCCAACCCCTCCATCCGCTCTAGAAACGCCAGCGCCGCTTCCATCTGTGGCATCAACTCGCCTTGGTGAGTGATGGCTCGCGGCAGCTTGGGGCAAAAGCGAAACTCGGGCGGCGTTTCGGCCACCCATCGCTGCACCGTCTCCGCATCGGGGACAGAATAAAAGGTCGTGTTGCCTTCCACAGTTGCAAAGCGCTGACCGTAGAGCTTCAAAAAATGAGTGCTGCGACTTTTGGGCGGAAATAACTCCCCCACCCAGTCTTTATAGCCCCACAGCGCTAGCCCAATCCGAAAGTTCATAGCATCTCAAACATGCGATCGCAACCCGTCTTTCACATCCTAAGAGATTTGGGGATTGGAGGTTGGGGTGGAACGTTGGGCGTAGACGATTCGATAAGAGTTCACATCACGCTCGATTTGACCCATTTGCCCCCGTTAGACCAAACCATTGGGTTAAGGATAAGTCCGACTGGTTGAAATCACATCCATAAGTTACTGAATTTGTAAGTTACTGAATTTGTAACCTGCCGCAGTTCTTTCTGCCCGTCGTGCCAGATTAAGAGCACTCAATGACGTGCCACCGGGAACCTTCCGGTGTGTGAGGAGAGATGAAGTATGAAACGCAATATGTTAAACCCCACGCGCTCTACCCGATGGGCCACGGGGGTAAAATGGGGCATCTTACTGCCGCTGGCGGTGGGCTGTCTGAGCCTAGCGATTCCAAAACCTACGAGCGCCCAAGAGCAGATGATGCGGCTATTGTCGGTTAGCGGGCAGGGTCTAGAATCGGTAGAAACAACCCTGACTCAGGTGCAACTGGGTGTAGAAGTACAGGCCCGCACCGCCGAAGATGCGCAGCGTCAAGCCGCGCAGCAGTCGTCTGCGGTTGTGGAATTGGTGCGATCGCGCAATGTGTCTAAACTGCAAACGACGGGTATTGCACTCAACCCGGTCTATAACTATGACGGCGGCGAGCAGCGCATTGTGCGCTATAGCGCCAGCAATACCATCCGATTCGAGCTGCCCACTGAGCAAGCCGGGTCAATTCTGGATGATGCGGTGCAAGCGGGAGCCACGCGCATCGACAGCGTCAGCTTTATTGCGTCGGATGAGGCGATCGCCCAAGCCCAGCGGCAAGCGTTGCGGGAGGCCACCGAAGATGCACAAGCCCAGGCAGAAGCCGTTCTCTCAGCATTGGGGCTGAGTAGCCAAGAGGTGGTGGGCATTCAAGTGAATCACGCCAGCGCGCCCGTTCCTCCTCCCATGCCGTTTCAGCGGCAAATGGCTGCAGAGGCCGCTAGCTTTGATGCATCGACTCCTGTGGTGGGGGGTGAGCAAGACGTGCGAGCCACCGTAACGCTACAAATCCGGTATTAAGGCTCCGGTCATCAAGGCTCTGGTCTTTGAGGCCAAGGTGGCGGCAGGCATCGGTCTGATGATCCTCCACACTTCTACTCCACACTTCTAATGGAGAGGGGATTATCATCCCTTTTAACGGGAGTGCGATCGCGTCGTAGGCAGCCTCGCTGAAACAACGCGACTCCGTGCTGGTGGTGTCGTGGGCAGCACGGAGTCGGTATTGGCCGAACTGATGGTTTTGAAGAGGGCGGGGGCGATCGCTCTCTTCAAAAGAATTCTGTGTGATCTGTAGTCACCCGTTCCAAACAGGGTCTTGCCAAGGATGCCGCCTATTCATAAAGTGAGGTTCCTTGGTGCGGTAAAGTGTCTGTAAGGATACGATCCACCCTGTCATAGTTCCAGCATATTTTCAGTGATGCGCCTTGCGCCGAGTGGCAACCGAGAGAGCAAATCGCCACCCGCATAACCTATTGCCCAAGACCCCACCCGCGCCTATGTACGATGAAGACGACATCTCAGTACTGGAGGCTGAGCTAGAAAACGACCCACTGGATCAGCTTGGTGCTGAAGAGGCCGCGAACACCGACGTGCTGATTGATCCAGAGGAAATGCTGCGGCTGCTAAAGTCTCCTGTGAATCAGCAGCGCATGGTGGCAGCTCGGGCGTTTTGCGAACTCGAAGATCACCGCGCCATTCCCGATTTAATTACTCTACTCAGCGATGTGTGTCCGCTGGTGCGGGTGAGTGCAGCCTATGCCTTAGGCCGCAACTCTAGCCCAGACGCAGTCGAGCCGCTGATTCATCAGCTTCAATATGATTGGAATGGCTATGTGCGAAAGGGGGCCGCATGGGCCTTGGGGAATTGCCGCGATCGCCGCACTTTAAATCCGCTCATTGATGCCCTGAGAACCGACATTTCTGCGGTGCGCCTGTGGGCTGCTAGCGCCCTAGCGCAAATGGCCCATGTGGGTTATGACGAGGCGATCGCAGCCATGCCAGCTCTGATTGAAGGCTTGCGCCGTGACCCAGTGGCCGCCGTTCGCAGCAACTGCGCGTGGACCGTTGGTCAACTTTGTCGCGAGCTGCCCTCTAATGTGGTCTATGGCACAGCCATCGACGCCCTCCTCGAAGCCTTTGCCGAAGATGATGACCTGGGCGTGCGCGAAGATGCCAAAGTCGCCATGCTCCAAGTGGGCGACACCCGCGGCTTGCAAATCATTGAAGAAATTGAAGAGCTTGAGCAAGAAGACGCTCTTTAGGAGATTGCAGCAAAAGACACTCTCGCTTCAATCAGTAGCGATCTAAGAGGGGTTTGGGCAATGCGAAATGTCCAGTGGTTTGTGGCTTGAGTGTTGGAGAACGCGTAGCGGGGGTTCTCTATATAGTGGGTTGGCACTTATCACTTGATAGGTGCTAACTGATGATAGGTGCTAACTGAATAAGTGCCACCGAATCTTCTCTTCTACACATCTTCTATGCCTGACCGGGTGAGATGCCGCTGCACCCGTCTCCATTCCCTAAATTTGACCATGATTCCTGTGAGGAGAAAATAAGTATGAGACATCCTCGTTTAGCCGTTGCGACTGCATTGGGATTGATTGCTTTGGCGACTGGGGCGATCGCCGCTCATACCCATGAGTTTAGAGTCCCTATCTTAGGCTCCGCGATACCCCTGATCGGGGCGATCGCCCCACATCAGTCAGCGCCCAACAGTCTGTCCTCAGCCGCCATTCCTCAGGCTAGCGACAGCGGTGCAGAGGCCACACGCATCGCCCATGAACTCGAGGTCGCCCAGTCTACCGAATCGACAGAAACTGCGACCGAGCTACCCGCGGTCAGTCTTTCAGCAGATCGAACCCAGCTCTCGCTTACGTATTTGGGCACGACCCACACTATCAACGCCTCTAGCCTCAACCTGCGGGTGCTGGATGCGGTAGATTGCGATCGCCTAGAACTTGCACCCGAGCAAATCTTGACTGGGCAGTGGTTCTTCCCCAGCATCGCGATTGATCAGAACACGGGCAATGTTGCCCTGCCGGCCCTGCTGCGAGAATGCGCCGGAACCCAGGTCGGCGCTGTGTTTGTAATCGATCCGCAGCCGGGAGCTTATGCCATTTATCGCGTACAGGTGCCGGGCGATCGCCCCTTGCCCGACGAGTTTTCTACCTTTCCGCTCAGCAGCATCACTGACGTAGGCTACCTAGGGAGCGACCTGCTGGTAAAGCATGGCGACGCATCTGGTTCCACCGCCTTACTGGTGTTTGCCCAGCAACCGACTATCCCGGTTGGGCGCTATGTCGGCTGCGTCTACACCATTGAGGAAGAAGGGCGACGACTCTGTCCCGAAGATTCAGCAGACTAAGGGCATTTCTTGAAAAAAATGCCTCTGCATTGGGCGAACTGCCGTAAACCCTTCGGTTTGGCTGCCGCTAACACCCCTGCGGTATTGCTGCTAGTGGCGTGGGATTTTCTTGGACAGCCATCAGCGACGTTCTGTCAAGATGCCAGGACTACCCTCGCCCTACCCTCGACTTGGGAGGCTAGCTGTTGTTAGAGCGAGAAGTCAAGGGGTTCAGCGCTGGGCTTAGTGGCTGGAACCCTCGCTCTGTCAATTAATTTCCCAAGGCGCAACAATCAGAGTTTTGGGGCAGGGTTTTGGGGCACCGCGCGCCGTGCGGTGCCCCAAAACCCTGTTAACTCGAATTGATGTCTGGTCTGATCGGCTTGAGCCTCAATGCTGCCCACCCTACAATAGAAGCGCTGACAGACTTCAGGCAGAGTTTGGTGCCATGCACAGGGTGAACTGGAAATGGCTGCTGCTGGTGCTGGTTGCCCTAGTGGTTGTCAGCTTAAGTGGGCAGGCTTGGCGGATCGGGCATTGGTTGCCTTCATCCTCGCCCCATCAGGCAGACATCGGTGTTTCGCATCGCGCGCCTCGGGTTGACTCGGAGCAGTTGCTATCCGATGTGGCGGCACTATCCTTTGTGCGATCGCAGGCTGAGGGGCGCGATCGCGCTCGGCGGTATATTATGCAATCGCTGACGCAATCGGGATGGACGGTGCAGCGGCAGCCCTTTACAGCAGCGGGCAAGACGGGCGAAAACCTCGTCGCGATTCGTCCTGGTCGCGATGCGACAGCAGGCATTGTGCTGTTGGGTGCCCATTATGATACGGTGGGGCGATCGCCCGGTGCCGATGACAATGCGACTGCGGTGGCCACACTGCTCGAAACCGCTCGGCTTTTGGGCTCCGAGGCAACCTCGCACCCACTGCATCTGGTTTTGTTTGACCTAGAAGAAGCGGGTCTGCTGGGTAGCACCGCGTTTGTGGAGGCGATTCCCAATCCGCGAGCCTACGATGGCGCGATGATTTTGGACATGCTGGGGTATCGCTGCACCGTTCCCGGCTGTCAAACCTATCCGTCCCTGCCGATTGCGCCCCCGTCAGATCAGGGTGATTTCTTAGCTGTGATAGTGGATCAGGGCCATGCGGCGCTGCTCTCTGCCGTGCAGGCGCAACCGACGGGCGTTCCGGTGTTTACTCTAGCGATACCGCCTTTCAGCAACCTCATGCCAGATGCGATGCGGAGTGACCACGCCCCGTTTTGGAATCGCGGTATCGGAGCATTGCTCGTCACCGACACGGCCAACTTCCGCAATCCCCACTATCATCAAGCAACTGATACTCCTGAGACACTAGATTCGGCTTTTTTAGCCTCTGCGGCTCAAGTGGTGGTCGATGCGATCGCCACGCTTACCCACACGCCGTCCCAGTAGCGCGCCGAAGCTGCCATCCCCGCGCTGAAAGGGTAGTAGACTTGCATGCCCTACAAGATCCTCAGATCAGATCCCACCGGAAGATCCCATCAGAAAGTACCAGGGAATCTGTCGCTGCTACAGTACTTCGATCGTGGTGTATGGTGAAATAAGTATTTAGATAGGTAACGGGATGTACCAGATTATGAGGGACATCGCTTGTCGACCATGGCAGACCCTCCTTCTTAGTCTGTTGTTCTGCCTTCAGGTCTTCGTGTTGGGGGCGTCTCCGGCAGCCGCCACTAGTCTTTACGAAATGCCATCGCTGGCGGCGGGCTCGTCGACTTGGGTGGTAGACGAAGGCGAGGTTCTGAGCCGACTGACAGAAGGAAACCTCAGCGAGCAGCTGAGTCAGTTAGCAGACACCACTGGACAAGAAGTTCGGTTGGTTACGATCCATCGGCTTGACTATGGTGAAACCGTAGAAACCTTTGCCGAAAAGCTGTTTGAGTCTTGGTATCCAACGGCAGACGCTCAGACTAATCAAGCGCTGCTGGTGCTAGATACGGTGACGAACAATGCGGCATTGCATACCGGAGTAGAAACCAAGTCGATATTGCCTGACGACTTAGCAACAAGCGTTGTTAGTGAAACCCTGATGGCTCCCCTGCGGGACGGCAATCGATATAATCAGGCTTTTCTAGATGCGAGCGATCGCCTTGTGGCGGTGTTGTCGGGTGAACCAGACCCAGGACCTCCTGAAATTGTGGTAACTGAGCAGGCAGAAAGCACCTTTGCGAGTCGCGAAGAAACTGAAGAAAGCAAAGGCATCTCTACAATCTGGGTGATTGGGCTACTGCTGGCAGCCACCATTATTCCTATGGCGACCTACTACTTCTATCAAGGTTTTTCTTAAGGGCTGTTCCTAGTTCTCTGAGCGTTAAGCCGTATGAGTGGGGCGATCGCCCCACTCATATCGCTTTTCAATTGCGTAGAGCTGCCGTCACACAGGATTCTGCCCAAGCATTGCAGAGTAAAAGACAACGCGGTTGGTAAATACTTTGCAGACGGCCTCGCTGTGACCCTGAATGCTTGACGCGGCTCAATACCGCTGCACCAGTGCCCAGGATTTTTATGCTCTCAGAATTCTCAAGAGATAACGTCAGTTTAAGCTGACAGGAGTTTAGGACTCTACGCCATACGCAGTGACCCAAACCATATTTAGGCAGAACTGAGGGGACAATAGAAATCTAGCGCAATGCATAGCATTCCTATGATTTGATATTTATTTCTGCACGGCTCTAGTTTCTTTCTCTCTTTGGTGTCCTTGACTGCATTGATAAGTTGCGCGACACTAACAAAAAGAGCAATCGGTATCTTAATTGATAACTTTTGTTGAGATTTACATTTTTTCTCATCAATTTACAAAGGTTTTGCAGCCCCTGCACTGCTTCGTTAGGCGGTGCTGAGGACGCTAAATCTCCCCTATTCAACGCATTTTTGAGTCAGACGCTGTTGAGTTTATTAACTAGGATTTATGGAAACTCTTGAGTTCATCATCTATCCCGACGGTCGAGTTCAAGAGACGGTAACGGGAATTATCGGTTCGTCTTGTGCTGAAGTTACGGCGGCAATTGAGGAAAAGTTGGGACAGGTGGTGAGCTGTGAGCCAACCTCTGAGCACTTTGCCCAAGTCATGCAATCTGCCGAGACCGTGCTTCATCAGCCGTCCTACAGCGAGTGGTAGGGGCGGTTCTTATGGGTGGTTGCGTTTGATGTCCTTGAGCCTAGCTGTTTCTTAGCTTTCACTTTGAGACCTTTAGTTTTATTAGAGTAAACGAGTCCCATGTCACACTTCAGTCAAATTAAAACAAAACTGCGCGATCTGTCTGGTCTTCAGTCTGCATTAACGGATGTCGGGGCAGACTGGAAAGCTGGCCCTAGCCCCGTGCGCGGTTATCAGGGGCAAACCGTTGAGGCTGAGCTCGTAATTGAGCAGTCTAATGGGTATGACCTGGGCTTCCGCTGGACGGGTCAAGATTATGAGCTGGTGGCGGATCTGCAGTATTGGAATCAGCCCTTCTCAGTAGAAGGATTCTTGAATCGGGTAAACCAGCGCTATGCGTATCACACCGTGAAAACAGAGACGGCGCGAAGCGGCTTTCAGGTGACTGAAGAGCAACGTCAGGCGGATGGTTCAATTCGCCTAGTGCTGAGCCGTTGGAGTGCGTAGACCCATAGTTTTAGAGCGGCGGGTTGGCCAGATTGTCTGACCCGTCTTCTACATCAGGTTGATTTGCCCAAGCTTTTGGTTGAATTCAACCTGTCTTTTGCCGTTGATTGAACGCTCATCCGCTGCTGTGTAGCAGTTCTGAGGTGGGACGTTGGGCGTCTTGATAGAGGGCGCTAGCTTATCGTTAATGCTGCTACGCAACCTCATCACTTGTTATGCCTCATACTCCTGATTTTTCATCATCATTTCAACCCGATCTGCCCCAAGATGTAGCCCATGAGACTGCTACCGGACTAGAGCCAGAGTTGGGCGGGCAGTGGCGCAATGCGACCGACCGAACGGGGCTAGAGCCGGAACTAGGCGGCATGGTTCGGCAGATAGGGGTATATGTAGATGAGATTACCTGTATTGGCTGTAAACACTGCGCCCATGTGGCTCGCAATACGTTTTACATTGAGCCTGTTTACGGGCGATCGCGCGTGATTCGTCAAGATGGCGACTCTGAAGATGTGATTCAAGAAGCGATTGATACCTGCCCGGTCGACTGCATTCACTGGGTCGACTACACAGAACTGCGGAACTTAGAAGATGATCGCAAGCACCAGGTGATTCCGGTGGCGGGGTTTCCGGTAGATAAGTCGGTCGTAGCCGCCAATCTGCGACGACGACGGCAAGAACAGCGAGAGCAACGCTCTTAATTTTTACAGCAGGGTTAGCGGGTCAATGTCGAGACTGAGGCTCACCGTAGCGGGGCAGAGCGATCGCATCCGCTCTAAGGAAAGCGGCCACTGCGGAGGGCTGTCGAGTGAGCGTTTGAGCAAAATTTGCCAACGATAACGCCCAGAGACGCGGGCGATCGCCGCTGGGGCTGGCCCTAGCAGGGTGCAATCGGGTAGCCAGGCTTCGAGGCGATCGCGCAGGGTTAGGGCCGTTTGCCGCACCACATCCGGCTGAGGGCCGCTAAGACGCACCACCGCCATGCGGCTAAAGGGGGGATAGTCTAGCTCGACTCGATACTGTAGCTCTTGTGCGGCAAAGGGTTCGTATTGATGCTGCACTACAGCCTGCACTACCGGATGCTCGGGTGCATAGGTCTGCAATAGCACTTGACCGGGGCGATCGCCCCGACCCGCTCGTCCGGCTACTTGCAGCAGTGTTTGAAATGCGCGTTCACTGGCGCGATAGTCTGACAGATAAAGTAGCCCATCCGCCGCCACAATCCCCACCAGGGTGACATCGGGCAGATCCAGCCCTTTGGTGAGCATTTGAGTGCCCACCAGCACATCAGCATCGCCATTCGCAAATCGATCTAATAAAGCCCGATGGGCTCCTTTGTGGCGCGTGGTGTCGCTGTCAAACCGCAGACAGCGTAGGTGGGGAAAGTCGCGCTCTAGCTCGTGCATGACGCGCTGGGTGCCGCTGCCAAAATGTTTGAAATACGTTGAATCGCAGGCGGGGCACTGTTCAGGATGCGATTGCCAGTGGCCGCAGTAATGGCACCGTAGGGAGGGGGTGCCCTCAGCGTGTGTCTGATGATAGGTCAGGGAGATATCGCAGTGGGGGCACATGACCACATGGCCGCAGTCACGGCACGACACAAAGGTGCTGTGCCCGCGCCGATGGATAAACAAAATCCCCCGTTCGCGTCGCTGCTGAAGTTGATCCAGCGCTGCTTGCAAACTGCGGCTAAAAATAGAGCGATGCCCCTGCTGAAGCTCGCGCCGCATGTCTACCACCTGAATCTGGGGGAGCGATCGCGCCTCTACCCGCTCAGGCAATGAGAGATAGTGGATGGTGCGGGATGCTGCGGAGAGCCCGGCAGAGGGTGCCGAAATCAGTTTAGACCCCAGCAAATCTGAGCAGTTTGGGGCTAACGGGTTGGCCTCTTGTGGATGAATCAACGGATCTACGTTCTCGATGCGTGCATCGGTCGGCGTATCCAGCGGTGCATCAGCCAGATGGGGGGTCGGAGGCTCTGCTAGCAGGGCCCACGTGTCGATCGCAGGCGTGGCAGAGCCCAAGACCAGGGGGCAATTTGCCGCTGCTGCGCGCCACTGCGCCACCTGTCGGGCATGGTAGGTGGGCGCGGGCTGGTCTTGCTTAAAACTGGTGTCGTGCTCTTCGTCTAGCACGATGAGGCCGAGGTTTGCTAGAGGCGCAAAGATCGCAGAGCGAGTGCCAATAACCACCTGGGGCCTGCCATCTAGCATCAGCCGCCATGTGTCGTAGCGCTCGCCTTCTGACAGGGCGCTGTGATAGACCCGCACCCGATCGCCAAACCGAGCCCGGAACCGATCGGTGAGCTGGGGCGTTAGGCCAATTTCGGGCACCAGCACCAGTGCCGACCGACCGCCTTGGAGCACTGGGGCGATCGCCTGGAGATAGACCTCAGTTTTGCCGGACCCCGTTACGCCATGCAGCAGCAGGGTCTGATCGGCGACCGCTGTCGCAATGGCGGTTACGGCCTCGGCTTGAGCGGGGGTGAGCGCTTTGGGGCGATCGCCTGCTGCCATCGGGGACGACTCTAGCCGCAACACCTCACGCGGTTGAATCACGACATACCCTTTCCGCGCTAGAGCCTGCACCACCGACGAACTGATTCGGCAGATCTGCAACAGCTCTTGCATCCACACTTCGCCGCCGCGCCGTCGCAGCACCTCCAAGACCTCGCGCTGGCGATCGCTCACTGCGATGTCGTCTGCGATTGCCGCCATGATCACGGCCTGCCGCTGCTTAGGGCGAATGGCCCGAGGCGGTTCTAGGTAACGCTCAACCCAGCCCAACTGCACCAGATCGTGGATGCCCGCCGCTGCTCGAGGCACCTGCCGCTGCGCATACTGCCACGTATAGTCCTGGGTTTTGCTGCGGTGGAGCAACTGCCACACGCGCAATGCTGCTGGGGACAGCACGGCGATCGCCCCTGCCTCGGGCGTTTTCCCGCTGGGGGTCAGCCGCAATCGGCGCTGCGATCGCCCCAATAGCCCCGGTGGCAGCGCTGTTCGCACGACCTGCATGAGCGGGGTGCAGTAGTACGTGGCAACCTGCTGCAACACCGCCCAGTAGCCCGGTGGAAAAAACCCCTGGCACACGAGTTCATCAATCTCCCGCACGGTCGAGGGGGCGAGAGCGTGGGGAAGCGTGGCTTGCCTGTGCAGCACTAGCCCGCCGACCTGCTGCGGCCCAAAGGGCACGCTGACAATGTCGCCAGGGGCCACCGCAATCGTGGATGGGACGCGATAGGTATAGGTGCCCTGGGCACCCGGGCAGTCGACCATCACCTCGACCCACGGGCAGGGCTCAGACGGCTCGACCTGGGTTGGATCTAAGCCCGCCCAGGCGTGGGGCGGCTCGCTGGGGATTGGATCTGAGTTGCCACCAGACCATCCTTGCGCGCCGACCTCCGCCACCGTCGTAATAGACGGTGCGTCATCTAGGCAAGTGGGCGATGGGTCAAACCAGTGCAAGGGCATGGGCGGTCATGGCAATAGCGATGGAAGAACGGCAGCAGATGGGATTAGAGGGCGATCGCCCCACAAGCTGTGCGGCGGTCAGCCCCGATAAGAGTCTTGCCAGGGTTCTGCTGCAATTCGGGTTGATCCTATTTAGTGTAAACGGGTGTCCCGTCTCTGGGTAGGGCGCAGGACGACGGCACGCCCCGATTCCTGATCGCATCTGTACGAGCCCAGCCTGCTGAACCTAAAGGCTCAAGCTAAGGGCGCAGTTGGGATGCCGCGCTCAGCTTCCCACCCATGCCTCTCCTGACAAGACCCCTTTCCATCAGGAATACCCAGGTTTCATCAGCGTAGAAAAGGCCTCTTTATAGTGCTTAATCCTGTGAGAACAGGACGAAATATTCTAGGAGCGATCGCACCCATTCTCAATCGAACTACTGCCAAATTGGGCAAAAATGCGATCAAAACCTGCACGTACAATTCACTAACCTGCCGTGCCCTATGCCATTGAGCATTTGTATGCCTTCTCAATAGTGATCTAGGCTCAGCGGTTGCTCAGCGATGTTCGCATAAATTAATCAGCCTCAGATCTCGGCAAAACATTGCAGCAACCTCCAATCTTGCTGCAATGTTTTGCCTATCCCGATTCACCAAATCTCTTATTGCGTCTCGATCGATCAATCGTATCGATGGAAGCGAATCCCAATTCCACTCGTTCGACCGAATTCCCTGGGCAATTGTTCCGCGTCGCGATCATGGGCGATCGCGCTAAACCCCGGCTTTAAAGCGTTCTCCCCGATCCGGCCCGATCTGGGTAGATAGATCCGACCGTTTGCTATTGACAAGAGCCACCCTCACCGCCTCAATGAGGCGCAGTCTCTTACCCGTGACGTCAGCTTAGGGATCGCATCAACCGCTGCACAGCACCGCCGGATCTACGCCTGGATCTAAGCCATTTCTCCAGAACGATCAAGGGATCGATCGAGTTCATCGATAGAGCGATCCGAGGGCGATCATTAGGGGAGCGACTGCGTGATCTTGGCCGAGATGTGGGCAGTCTGTAGGCATCGATCTCGCTCAATTGATGCGCCCTTGATCCAGGCTTGTTTAAATGCTGGTGAAGGGTTAAATCCTCCAAACACCGGGGCAGTCGTTGCGAATAAACGTTAATTTTCTCTGATGTATTTGCTAAAACGAGAAAACCATTCTATAAAGTATTTGGTAATCGAATACAGTCAAGAAAGTAATTTAATTTTTAAGTCTTTAGCGTTCGATTGCAGGTCATCCTAACGCTATCTCGATTGAGTCTATCAACAGCGTTTAAATCCCCAGGACAGCTTCGACCCTATCCATCCTCAACACTCCTTCTGGTTAGACCTATGGCACCCCGATTTCACGACACCTCTGACCCGAACGATCGCACGGCTGGCGTTAGCACGATGCCAACTATTGAACAGAAGCCCGCAGTCGATCAAGCGGATGATTCTGATGAAACGCTACTGGAACGTGAAGAATTGAGCGATGATCGATTGGGCTTGAGTAGTCGCGATCTAGATGTTTTGGATCATGATGCAGATACCATCGAATTGATGGGAGCGTTTACCCAGAGCCAGCGAGCCGAGGTGGATGAGCCCAGTGGTCGGGGCCTAGGCGAGGAAACGGCTATTGAGGGATTGGAGGATCTGGCAGAAAGCTATGCCCAGGGCTATCGCAAAACCGCATCAGACGATGCGGTAGGCGCATTCTTTAAGGAGATGGCGCGCTATCCCTTGCTCAAGCCGGGTGAAGAAATTGAGCTGGCGCGGGATGTGAAGTTTTTGGTGGAGGTGGATCGGCTGCGCGATCGCCTTCGCAAACAGCTGGGTCATGTGCCCCAAAAGGCCGACATTGCCCAGGCGCTGAAGCTCTCTGAGCGGCAGCTCGATCAAAAGCTGCACCGCAGCCGCACCGCTAAGCGCAAAATGATTCGCTCTAATTTGCGGCTGGTTGTGTCCATCGCTAAGCGCTACCTCAACCGCGGCGTGCCCTTCCTAGATTTGATTCAGGAAGGGGCTCTGGGGCTGAATCGCGCTACCGAAAAGTTTGACCCGGACAAAGGGTATAAGTTTTCGACCTATGCCTACTGGTGGATTCGTCAGGGCATTACCCGCACCATTGCCAACGATGCCCGCACCATTCGCCTTCCAATCCACATTGTCGAAAAGCTAAATAAGCTGAAAAAAGCCCATCGGGAGCTACGGCGCGATCTCAACCGCAACCCCACCGAAGAGGAAATGGCGAAGGCGCTGGATATGCCGCTCGATCAGCTGCGGAATTTGCAGCAGGTGCGACGGCGATCGCTCTCTCTCAACCATCGCGTCGGCAAGGGCGAAGACACTGAGCTGATGGAGCTGCTGGAAGACCACAGCACGCGATCGCCCGAAGCCCAACTAGGCGAAGCCATGCTGCGGCAAGAAATCTACACGGTGCTGAGCGACGTGCTGAGCGAGCGTGAAAAAGACATCATCTCGCTGCGCTATGGGCTAGTCAATGGCGAAACCCATACCCTAGAAGAAGTGGGCAACATCTTTGACCTATCGCGAGAGCGCGTCCGTCAAATTCAGACCAAAGCCATGCGAAAGCTGCGCCGCCCTCAAGTCGCCGCCCGTCTGCGCAGTTGGATGAAGTAGTCTCTACCCGAGTTCATTCTTTGATAGGGAGATTGGAGTCAGGCGGTTGGGAGAACGGGCAACGCTCGCACTCTCCAATACTCTGATTGATTCAACGGAGCGAATAGCCCTCATGGCGGATGATTCTTACAACGCACAATCCCCTGCACTGACGCTGCGAGTGGCTACGCCTGCCGATGCGCCCATTATCTTTGGGTTAATTGGGGAACTGGCAGAGTATGAAAAGCTGGCGCATGAAGTGACGGGCAGTGCGGCAAAACTGGCGGAGCATTTGGGGGGCAAGTCTCTATCAGACTCCCACCGAGAACGCCCCTTAGTGGATGCAGTCTTGGCAGAGTGGAAGGGCACTGCGGTCGGCTTTGCGCTGTTTTTTACCAACTATTCCACCTTCTTAACCCAGCCGGGAATTTATCTCGAAGATCTGTTTGTGCAGCCGGTTCATCGTGGACGTGGCATTGGCAAGGCGCTGCTCAGCTATCTGGGTAAGCTGGCGCTGGCGCGGGGCTGTGGACGTATAGAGTGGAGCGTGCTGGACTGGAACCAGCCGGCCATTGATTTTTATCAGCGCATGGGTGCAACTGTGCTGCCAGAGTGGCGCACCTGCCGCATCAGTGGGGCGGCGATCGCCCAACTCGCGGCTACGGTGCCCGAGGGTCACACCGCAGACCCCCATCGCTAAGAAACCTTGCAGCTATTTCCAACAGCCATCCTGCGTTCTATAGTGCTGATAGGGCGATCGCCCGTGCTGTAACAGAATAGGGTGCCACCCCTGGGTTCGCTACGGGTTCGCAAACCAGAATCACTGAGGGCGATCGCTCTACAGTTCTCCAGTGCTCACAGAACGTTCTCTATGAGAGATTTCTACAACAATTCTTTCCGATAGCTCTCTCCGATAGCTTTCTACGGCCCATCAACAGTTCCCCACGACACACCGGAACGGTATCTTGCAATGACAACCATGACACCAACCCCAAAATCCGCCCGTCCCATCTGGGTCAATGAGCAAATTGATCCCTCTGGCCTCATCTATTCCTGCATTGCCTGCTACAACGCAGAGCAAGCCCAAGCCTGCCACGACTCTTTTACCCAAAACCTCACCGCTGAGCAAAAAGCCCAAGGCTGGGTGGCGCAGCTCCGCACGGTAGAAACGTGGGATGACGTGCCCGTTAATGCGCTAAAGCTGAGCTAAAGTCTACCCTCATCGTTGGTTTAGTCTTGGGATCGATTGTTATTGATCACCCGCACAATCCAGTAGCTAATGGCAAGGGCGAGAATCGCCACTCCCAGGCCAATCAGGTCGATGCCGCTGGCTTGTTTTGAATCAAAGATGATAATCTTTCGCGCTACAGCAATGAGGGAGGTGACGATCACCAGCTCTACTTGCACCACATGCCGTTTTAGGTAGGCGGTAATGTTTTCTAGCACCTCCATCGCAATTAGCACATTGAGAAAGAAGCCAAAAATCTCGATCAGCGTTGTGGCAAAAGAGCCATAGGGCGGCGCCGATAATTCCTGAATGAGGAAGCGAAACAGATCCGTAATTGCGACCAGCAACACCACAATCATGGCGATAGAAAGCACCTTGGCGACCAGGGTTTCCATCGCTTTGATCGAGGCGAGAAACTGCTCATCGTTAGTGAGAGCCCCTCGAATTCTGCTCAACAGGGTGCGAGATTTCATCGGCAAGAGCCCTAAAGGGTCGCGAGGCGTTGGGTCAATAAATCATAGAAGCCTGCGGCATCAGCTCGCAAGACAACGTTGGCATTGGCCGGATGCGTGCCGTTGTCTACGTCGCTGCCTTCGGCCTTGCTAACGATGGTGCGACCCATGCTGCTAGAGCTGGTGATCTCAATCTCCACATGGTAAGGATGCACCTCAAATAGATCAGGCTGAATCAGGTAGGCAATGACGCAAGGATCATGCAGAGGCGCACCGGGGAGCTTGAGATGGTCGCGCTCATCTTTGCCATAGAAGGTGAGCAGGTCGGCGGCGGCAAGGCTGGCGGCATTGTCGTTGGCGCGGATGCGGTCGATGCGGTCGGGTGTGGACATCACCGTGTGGGTTGCATTGAGCCCAATCATCGTCAGGGGAATGCCGCTAGAAAACACTACATGGGCGGCATGGGGGTCTACATAAATATTGAACTCTGCTGAGGGTGTGATGTTGCCTTGCCCTATCGATCCGCCCATCAGCACAATATGGGGAATTTTGCCCACTAGGCGCGGCTCTTTGATCAGGGCGATCGCCACATTTGTTAGCGGCCCCAGGGTTGCCAGGGTGATATCCCCAGCGGAGTTCATGAGCGTGTCAATCAAAAAATCTACCCCATGTGTGGGCTGCACTGCCATTGTTGGCTCGGGTAAGGTGACCCCACCCAGCCCCGAGGCCCCGTGTACCTCTTCGGCGGTAGCCAAGGGACGCAGCAGCGGTCGGGCACATCCGGGATAGACCTTGGCGTCTGGATGTCCTGCCAGTTCGCAAATCTGCCGCGTGTTCTTCTGAATCCGTTCGAGGGAGACGTTGCCCGCTACGTTGCTGATGCCCACGATCTCTAGCTCTGGCGAGGCCAGCGCTAACAGCAGGGCGATCGCATCATCCACCCCTGGATCACAGTCTATGATTAGCTTCATTGGCACTGGCTCTCCTGCATTGCGTTGAGACGGGAGGCTGACTCCACCCGACCCTATCAGAGCATAACCGCAGGCGATCGCATACAGATTTAACAGATCTAACGGAAATTTTTAGGCGCTAGGGGTGACGCCGATGATCTGGGCTGATAGCCGGGAGCAAGGGACTCGGCGTTAAGCAGCACAATACATCTAGCTATGCTCAAGTGATTTGAAATGCCAAATGCGGCATTCGGCCTAAGCCCCTATCGTTAACCCATCCCCCGATCCCCTAACTCCGGTTACACTAGAAAGACACTTAACCCGAAATCGAATCGACTATGACTTCAACCCTAACTGCAATGGATAACCCCCTGCTGATTGGCAAAGGTTTGCCCCCGTTTGAGCAGATTCGTCCCGAGCATGTGGTGCCTGCTATAACCCAGCTATTGGCCGAAGCGGGCGATCGCCTCTCTCACATTGAGTCGAATATCGTGCCGACTTGGAGTGGCTTGGTAGAGCCGCTGGAGCAGTTGGGCGATCGCATCTCCTGGAGTTGGGGTATCGTCCACCACCTGCTGGGGGTGAAAAACAGCGCAGAACTGCGGCAGGCTCAAGAGTCGATGCAGCCCCAAGTGGTGACGTTTCTGATGCGGCTGGGGCAGAGTCAGCCCATCTATAACGGCTATAGGGCACTGCGGGAGGGTCGCGAGTGGGCCACCCTTGACTCGGCTCAGCGCCGCATTATTGATGCTGCGATTCGCGAAGCTGAACTGGCGGGTGTGGGGTTGCAGGGCGAGGCAAAAGAGCGGTTTAACGCCATTCAGCTAGAATTGGCCGACCTAGCAACCAAGTTTTCTAATAACGTCCTCGATGCGACCAAGGCCTATACGCTAACGTTGACCCAGTCTGACGAGGTCGACGGGTTGCCGCCTAGCCTGCTGGGCATGGCAGCGCAAGCAGCGCGGGCGGCAGGCCATGAAGCCGCTACGCCCGAGGCTGGCCCTTGGGTGATCACGCTGGATAGTCCCAGCTATCTTCCCTTTATGCAGCACAGCCGCCGCCGCCCGCTACGCGAACAGCTCCATCGTGCCTTCATCACCCGCGCCGCATCCGGAGATACGGATAATCAGCCGCTGATCGACCGCATTTTGACGCGGCGGCGCGAGCAGGCGCAGCTGCTGGGCTATGGTAGCTATGCTGAACTGAGCCTGGCAAGCAAAATGGCACCGGATGTGGCGGCGGTAGAGGCGTTGCTAGAATCACTGCGGCAGTCGAGCTTTGATGCAGCTAAGGCCGATCTAGAGGATCTGCGCGCCTTTGCCTGCGAGCAGGGTGCAGCAGAGGCCGATGATCTGCGCCCCTGGGATGTGGCTTTTTGGTCGGAGCGGATGCGAGAGGAGACCTATGCCCTCAATGCCGAAGCGCTGCGTCCCTACTTTCCGCTAGAGCAGGTGTTAGACGGGTTGTTTGCCCTAGCCAAGCGGATATTTGGGATTGTAATCACCGCTGCAGATGGGGAAGCGCCAGTGTGGCATCCCGATGTGCGGTATTTTCAGGTGGCTGATGAGCAGACGGGTGGGGCGATCGCCGCATTCTATCTTGACCCCTACAGCCGACCTGCCGAAAAGCGCGGCGGTGCGTGGATGGATGTGTGCATCAATCGCGGTCAAGAGCTCCACGACGGCATCCCCGAGGTGCGCTTGCCGGTGGCGTATCTCACCTGCAACCAGACGCCGCCAGTGGATGGTAAACCCAGCCTCATGACCTTTCAGGAAGTGACGACGCTGTTCCACGAGTTTGGGCATGGCTTGCAGCACATGCTGACGCGGGTAGACTACAGCGGTGCAGCGGGCATTAACAATGTGGAATGGGATGCGGTAGAACTGCCCAGCCAATTTATGGAGAACTGGTGCTATGACCGGGCCACGCTGCTCAGCCTAGCAAAGCACTATGAAACCGGAGAGCCGCTGCCCGAGCACTATTATCAGAAGCTGCTGGCCGTGCGCAACTTCATGAGTGGCAGCGCCATGGTGCGACAGCTGCACTTTAGCCTGCTAGACATTGAGCTGCACCACCGCTACCAGCCCGGCACGGGTGAAACGCCAAACGATGTGCGCAATCGTTTGGCCCAAACCACGACCGTGATGCCTCCGCTGCCAGAAGACGCCTTTCTCTGTGCGTTTGGCCATATCTTTGCGGGGGGCTATGCGGCAGGCTATTACAGCTATAAGTGGGCCGAGGTGCTGAGTGCTGATGCCTTCTCGGCCTTTGAAGAAGCCGGGTTGGAAGACGAAGGGGCGATCGCCCAAACAGGACGCCGCTTCCGCGATACGGTGCTAGCTCTGGGGGGCAGTCAGCACCCAATGGAGGTGTTCAAAGCCTTCCGGGGACGCGAACCCGAAACCCAACCCCTGCTGCGCCACAACGGGCTGCTAGCTGCCTGACGGTGAATGCCTTTGGGGCTTAAACAGTAAACAACCTGAGTTCGGGATAATCTCAAACCCTCAATGTGCCGTGCGCATCGCACACGGCACATTACACGGCACATTGAGGGTTTTGGGGCATCGCGCGTCGCGCGATGCCCCAAAACTCGCTTAATCCGAACTAGCCTTAAGCAAAGTAATCTCGAACATTGAGGACGCCTGCAGCTTGATCGCCCTCTTTGAACTGAACATTGGTGACATCTGCCAAGAGGCTGCCGCGAATCTGGAAGTTGGGAGAGTTGTTGTTCACTGATAGGAAGGTGCTGCCACGCCATTCAAAGAACACAGCCTCGCGGACGCTCAGCGCTTGCTCACCATCGGCAGCTTGGTTTTTGTCAGCATAGGCATTGCGTGCTGCACGCACCAAATTGCCTGCCGTCACTTCCCCAGCATTGAATAGCCCTCGGGGACGGTTGATGCTGTTTGCACCTTGGTAATTGAGTTCAAAGCGATCGCCCTCTGCAAAATTAAAGTCAAAAATGCGATCAGGCTGAGTCACCAGCGACTGTCGGTGTGCCGCCCGCAGGTTGTTTCCCCGGAAGACGAAGCGATCTGCATCTGACCCTCCGGTCAGAAAGTCGCCGCCGCCGCCGCCAATCAGCACATCATCACCGGGGCCACCCATCAACACATCGCGGCCACCCAAGCCTCGCAGCGTGTCGTTGCCCGGGCCACCGGTCAACTCATCCGGCCCACCAGTGCCCACCAGCACTTGACCCACAGGAGCGATGTCTCCAGCCACAGAGGCTAGGCCCAGCAAGTTGACGCCTGCTTCAGAACCCACCATACCAAGACTCGTCGCAGCGCCAGTGCTGAGGTTAATGCTAAAGAGCATGCCGTCAGAGACCGCAAACCCCATATTGCTGCCATCGGGGCCTGTCACGATCTCAAACCCGGCCACATTGGCAAAGTCAACGCCTAGCGCACCAATGGTGACAAGCGTGCCGTCATTAGGCGGATCTTGCAGCACCAGCGTGTTGAGCGCTGTGTCAATGCCATAGAGTTCGGTGGTCGTGGCTCCATCCACCGAGTTGATGTAGGCGGCGGCTGTGATTGTGGGGTTCACCCCTGCATTCACATCGCCTGGTGCATAGGCCAGCGTGCCATCTACAATCACCTCACCAGTATCCACATTGATGCGGAAGTTTTGGTTGTTGCTCCCCACTAGCCGCAGCCGATCGGGAACAGGGTTGAAATCGAGCCCAGAAATCGTACCGCCAGTAAAGGGCTCAGACAGCGTGCTCACGAAGGTGGCCACTTCGTCTACGGCTGTGAGGCTGCGGATAATAGGGCCGTTGACCCCCGCAGCGCCCTCGTGCAGGTGAATGGCGCTTTGCGGATTGCCTTCCACATCTGCCGGAGGCCCCACAGGCAGCAGTGGCCCTGTGATGTCACTAAAGGCTCCGTTAATAGCCAGCGTTCCGGTGGAGGTGTCATAAATCAGGTCAAAGGCTCCCATCCCCGGCCCATTGGCGGGTGGCACCATGTCGCCAACTTCCTGTGCTTCTTCGATGGGGATGCCCAAAATCGCCACATCGTTTTCTTCTAACACCACATTCACTTGGCCCCGCAGTTCGCCCGCGCCAAAGCTGTCGGTGTGGATATTGACGTAAAGCTCCTGGTTAAACAGCAGCGCTTCTTCTTCATCGGTCAGGGTAAAGCTTCCGCCAAAGGTGCCGTCGCTGGTCACCGTAAAGTTGCGGATGATAGGGCCGTTGGCTCCTGCTGCGCCTTGATGCAGGTGAATCGGGCTTTGGGGATTACCCTCTGCATCTACCGCGCCTACAGGCATCAAATTGCTGGTTAGATCGCTAAAGGTGCCGCCGATTCTGAGGGTGTTGGTGGCGTCGTCATACACCACACTGTAGGAACCCATGGCAGGCCCGTCAGCGGGTGGCACATTGTCGCCAACTTCTTGCGACTCCTCTAGGGGAATGCCGAAGGCAACAATGTCATTTTGGGGCTGAACGTTGACCTGCCCACGCAATTCACCGCCATTGAAGGTGGCTGTGTGGAGGTTGATGTAGAGGCCGTTGCTGAGCAGGAGCTGTTCTTCTGCGGCTGTCAGGGTGAAATTGCCGTTAAAGGTGCCGGCTGAAAATCCGTTGGGATCTAGTGTGTAAATTTCATTTTCGGTGGTGAGGCCATAAATTAGGTCATCAGCTGGGCGGGTATCGATACCCAGGAGGGTGCCGTTGATACCATTGACAGGGACTGAGGTCGTAAGTCCTGGATTGCTGGGGTCAAACGAGACCAAGACGTTGTCATCAGTCAGGGCTATGAGAGTACTCATGATTTTTCTATGGTTAGAGGTTTGGTTGCCGCTGTAGGGCTTTTAGAGCTATGGGCCGGTTCAGGCAAGCCTGAGATGCCTATCGCTCCGTATAGTTACGGAGGTTACAAATTATTGGTTTTAAATGCTGCCGCAGAAAACAGGCGTTTGGTATTAGCCGGCGAGATCGGTTGCTGCAGCCAGCTTGGGCCAGTCTGCAACGCTGCATCGTGGGGCACGGCCTAAATCTGATGCTATAGCGAGGGCGATCGCAGCATTTAGGTGGCGCTGTGTTGCATGATGGGGTTGAAGCCTCTGGCGTTTTTCCCATTCCATTTATCTTCAGCCGTGTTATGACTTTGCCTGTCCTGCCGTCTACGGTGTTTCTGACGTTTTTATTGGCGATTGGGCTGTTTTTCTTTATTCGCGCCTCAACTAAAGACCGCACGGAGGTGGTGCGTCTGGTGGCGCATCAGCCGCAGGTGGATGTGCTGACGGAGTTAGAGCGTCATTTTCTGGATCGGGCTTATCGCTTGGCGGCGGTGGATGCAGACACAAATCAGGTGCGCTATGAGGGCCGGGTGCGCCCCAGCGTGTTTCTGGCAGTGTTTTTGTCTGGGTTGGCTATGGTGGGTGGTCTATGCCTGGTGCTGGTGCTGGCGATCGCCTATCCCGAGAGCAAATGGCTATCCCCAGCCTTACTGCTGCTGGCACCGCTGGCAGGCGTATTTTATTGGCGAACAGCCGGGCGAACAGAGGCGGTGGTGGTGCAACTTGAGTCGCCAACTAGCGAAACGGCGAGTGCCCTAGAGACAGAGTCGGCGTCTCAACAGATTACTGTGACCGCGCATCGCGATGAGATTATTGCGATGCGGCAGGCGATTAAATTGGCGACTGTGGACTAGCGGTGGCCTCGCGAACGGGTAGCTCGTAACTGGATGGCTCGTGACCGGGTCGCTGAGTCGGCGGGTGTTGTCGTCAGGGGTGAGCTAAAGCCCGGATGGATGGACAATGGACTATCTAAGCTGACAGGCGGAGTGTCACACTGGGCCTGCCAGTTTTTGCTGCGGTTTGGCTAGGGTATGGTTGTGGGCGATCGCCCTGCCTCAGCACTGTGTCTGGTGGTTTGGGCGAGTCCATCACACCTGTTTAAGCAAGTTTAAGTGAGGGTTGCCTGTTCTCGCACTACTCCTCAATGGAGCACCTGAGAGCAAGGCAGTTTCTCCTGATCATTCGTTTCGCATTCATTTCACCTGTTCTGCATTCATTTCAACTCATGAGAGCAAACTTTGATGCTCAGCCGCACTGCGCTGAGTTTACTGTGCAACGCCTTGCGGCGGACTGCACTCAACCGGATACCTTTATCCAGAATTACCTGAAGCCGGGTGTGCCAGTGGTGATCACGGGGCTGTTGGGCCAGGATGCCGCTTGGACTGTTGATTTTTTGCGTCAGCACTTGGGCGATCGCACCTTTCCAGTTCGCCATTATGGGCGCGATCGCTATCAACAAGACAAACGCACCTGGGACACCGTGGGTAGCGGCGTCAACGTCCGCACCCTGACCTTTAACGACTACGCGGCGTTGCTAGAGAACGGCGAGGCCCATGATCAGGATCTATACCTGGCTCGTTCTGCCTTAACCCATACTCCCCTAGCCCAAGCGCCAGCTCTGGTTCAAGCAGAGCAGCGGCTGGGCTTCACCAGCCCCGTAACGGCACTCAACCTGTGGGTGGGGCCATCGGGGCATATCTCGTGCTTACACTATGATCCGATGGATGGCACGTTGATGCAGCTTCAGGGCAGCAAGCACATCATCTTGTTTCCCCCCGATCAGCTCTACAACCTCTACCCTTTTGCCGTGATGAACCACTTGTGGTACGGCCTGCGGCGGCGTGCGGTCTACAGTCAGGTCTATCCCGATCGACCCGATTTCGATAGTTTTCCTCGATTTCAGGAAGCGCTGCGTCATCGGCAGGATGTAACGCTAAAACCGGGGGAGATTTTGTTCATTCCCTCTGGCTGGTGGCATGAGGTCAGTTCGGTCGGTGCGGGGGCAGTGCTGTCAATCAACCGCTGGTGGAATGTGCCCTGGGGGCGATCGCTCCGCACTTGGAGCAAGTGGCGGGCTCATTTGGGATCTGTGATGGCAGTGCCCCACACGCTGCGAGAGGTTCTGCCTGGCCTTGTGTCGGCCACCCGTGAGTACACCCTCAAAGAGCTGCTCCAACGACTGTAGGCAGCTCAGGGTTGATGCACTGGTGCGGTGTCTTGGAAATCGTGCAACTGCGTAAGGCCTATAGCTGTAGTCAGATTCCAGTCGCACTACAACGCCATATGCCGCTAGTGGAGGGTGGTAGTCAAACCATCGTATTTAGGACATCGTATTCAGGACATGATTAGGTGGCGTAAGGGCTTAGCCCCTGCGCCACCTAATTATTTCTCCTCTAACGTGACGTGAGATTGATCGTGGGGTCTCAGCCCCGCAGCACGGTTTAGTGTTGTCGAACTGAGGTTCTGAACTGAGGTTTTATTGAGGATGACCACAACCTGGCTTAACCATTGTTTGGTCTCAGCTAATATGACCCCCAACAGGCCAAGAACCCAACTCAATGAACTGAGAGAACCGAGATCTGTGACTACTCCCGGAGCGTTAGAATGCTGGGGAGTAACGAAATGTTTCGACATAGGGAGAACCCATGGTAGCCAAGGTCAACATCGAGATTTATACCTGGAGTATGTGCCCCTTTTGCGTTCGCGCCAAAGCGCTATTAGACCGCAAAGGGGTTGCATACGAGGAATACTGCATTGATGGCGATGAGCAGGCACGAGCCGAAATGGCAAAGCGGGCCAAGGGTCGGCGATCGCTGCCACAAATTTTTATTGACGATGTGCATGTGGGGGGCTGTGATGACCTGCACGCGCTCAACACCGAGGGCGAGCTCGATCGCCTGTTGATGAGCCTTAGCTAAGGACGGAATCCGTGAAGCTTGCATTTATTATTGACCCAATTGAACGGCTCGACCCTGGGCACGATACCAGCGTAGCGCTGATGGAAGCCGCGCAAATGCTCGGCCATGAGGTGTGGGTGGCCGCTGCTGCTGACCTCAGCGTGATTGAGGGCAAGGCGTTTGCCACATTGTATTCAGTGCAGTTAGAGCCGGTAAAACTGGTAGAAGACCGCTGGGTGGCCGCGACTCCTTGGTATTCTCTGGGCGATCGCGCGCTGGTGTCTCCCTTAGAGACGATGGATGCGGTGTTTATGCGACTTGATCCGCCGGTGGATGTGCCGTATCTCTATGCCACCTATATTTTGGATCACATTGATCCGGCTCGCACTTTAGTCGTGAACTCGCCCGCCGGGCTGCGCGCCGCCAACGAAAAGATGTATGCGCTACAGTTTGCCGAGGCCATTCCCGAAACCTTAGTTTCCACCAGCAAGTCCGTGCTGCGCGCCTTTGTCGAGAGGCATGGGGCCGCAGTGCTAAAACCCTTGGGCGGCAAGGGTGGCGAAGGCATTTTGTTGATAGAAGCAGGCGATCGCAACTTCAACTCCCTCATCGAAATCAGCACCCACTATGGCCGCTATCCCATCATGGCGCAGACCTACCTACCCGCCGCCAAAGATGGTGACAAGCGCATCATTTTGCTAGCAGGCGAGCCGATTGGGGCGGTGAATCGCATCCCCTCTGGCGGCGACTTTCGCGGCAATATGGCCGCAGGCGGTCGGGTGGCGGCAGCCGCTATTACTGACCGCGAGCGCGAAATCTGCACTCAACTAGCCCCCGTGCTCAAGCGCGATGGCCTATTTTTTGTCGGCATTGATATCATTGGCGGCTACCTGACCGAGATCAACGTCACCAGTCCGACGGGAATTCGCGAAGTGGATCGCCTCAATCAGGTGCAGTTGGGGCGAACGGTGATGGAGTGGGTCGAAGCACAAAGGCCCTAACGGTCGGCACCCCAGTGCGAAATCCCAAGGCAATCTGCGCCTTCCCCTCCCATGCGTAAAACTAGATACAAACGGCTCCGAGTTCTTCTTGATACCTTCCTTACAGGGAGTTCGGGTGGGGTTAGTCGCCCGAGAGGGTTGCGGTATAGCCTGTGAGCAGCCTGCTCAACGCTTCGACGCCAAACCCTTGACCTGGTTCAAGATTCAGCGATATACCCGAGCGATCGCCACCCCAGCCACCAAGAAGCCATCACAAAAACCATACCAAATTGCAGACAATCAGCAACTGCATGAGGCCGCATGGCTCTACTCCAACAACAATCTAGTGAGTTTACGCATATTTTAGAAGCAGGTGCGGGTTTAGCCCTCTGCGCCTCCTGATCAAAGTCGAGTTGTCCTACTTACACTGAATTTAGCCGTTAGGAGAGTTAGATGAGTCATTCGCGCCAGTCACGATCCATTGCCGCAGCTATGAAGCGGCGGCGATTTTTGCAATACGGGGCCATGGCGATGGGCACTGGCATTTTGGGTGCTTGCGCCTCCGGCACCAACACATCCCAACCTGAGACCTCAGCCTCCCCCACAGCCGAAGAGCCAGCCTCGGGAGAACTCACTCAAGTCACCTACGGCACCAACTGGTATGCCCAAGCAGAGCACGGCGGCTTCTACCAAGCGGTGGCGACTGGCATTTATGAAGAGCACGGGCTAGATGTCAGCATCGAAATGGGAGGCCCTCAGGTGAATGGCACCCAACTGTTGATGGGTGGGGCGATCGACTTCTTTATGGGGTATGCCTCTGACGCCATCAAGGCGATTGAAGAGGGCATTCCCAAAGTTACCGTTGCCGCCATCTTTCAGAAAGATCCGCAAATTCTCATCGCCCATCCCGGCACTGCTGATGGCCTCGAAGATTTGCAAGGTCGGCCCATCTTTATTTCTTCAGCCGCTAACGTCACCTATTGGCCGTTTTTGCAGGCCAAGTACGGCTTTACTGAAGATATGAAGCGGCCCTATAACTTTAACCCTGGCCCCTTCTTGCAAGACGAAAACTCGGCCCAGCAAGGCTACCTCAGCTCAGAACCGCTGGCTATTTCCAAAGAAGGCGGATTTGAGCCGACGGTGTTTTTGCTAGCCGACTACGGTTACAGTCCCTATTCCACCACTATCGAATGCCGCCGCGAGCTAGTGGATTCTAACCCCGATCTGGTTGAGCGGTTTGTGGATGCGTCGATCAAAGGCTGGTATAGCTATCTCTATAGCGACCCGACCCCTGGCAATGAGCTGATCAAGCAAGCTAACCCCGAAATGACGGATGAGCAAATTGCTTACGGCATTGAAAAGATGAAGGAATACGGCATTGCCGACTCTGGCGATGCCGAGGAGTTCGGCATTGGAGCCATGACCGATGAGCGATGGCAAGAGTTCTTCGCAACCATGTCATCGGAGGAGGTGTTTGATGCAAGCGCCGACTATACCCAGGCCTACACGCTGGAGTTTGTAAATAAGGGCGCTGATTTCTATAAAAGCTGATTGTGTCTAGCCGGGGCTTGTGTTTAGTTGGGACTAGTGTCCAGTGGGAATATGAGGGTGGGATGCAGGTTCATCTGTTGCGTAGATGGCGTCTGAATCGTGCATTGCCGATCGTTCATTCCCAATGGATCGCCTGCATGTCCCGAGAGCGAACTAGATATCGTGTGTGTCAACCGAGGCATGATAAATCAGCGGTGGATTGCATAGCCTGTGACTCGGTTCCGTCAGCAGCCCATCGACTGTCTGTCGTTATTATTCAGGATAAAACCCATGACCCCAAGCTCTACGTTCAGCTTGAGCAACGTTAGCAAGGTGTATTCCAACGGAACGGTTGCCCTGCAAGACCTGAACTTGGCTGTGAATGACGGTCAATTTGTCAGCTTGCTGGGGCCATCGGGCTGTGGCAAAAGCACTGTGTTGCGGATTGTGGCGGGTCTGGGGCATATGAGCAGTGGGCAGCTGAGTTGGAGTCATCAGGCCAATCGCCGCATGGCGTTTGTGTTTCAGGAGGCGGCGCTGATGCCGTGGGCGACCGTGCAGAACAATGTGCGGCTGCCGCTCAAGCTGTCAGGTATGGGTAAGGCTGCGTCTAATGCGGCGGTGGCAGAAGCGCTGGAGATGGTGGACTTGACGGGGTTTGAGTCGAGCTATCCCCGAGAGTTGTCGGGTGGGATGAAGATGCGAGTTTCAATTGCTCGGGCTTTGGTCACAAAGCCCGAGGTGTTGCTGATGGATGAGCCGTTTGGGGCGCTGGATGAAATGACGCGCAGCAAGTTGAATAGTGATCTGCTCAATCTGTGGCAGCAGAAGCAGTGGACGGTGGTGTTTGTGACGCACAACATTTATGAGGCGGTGTATTTATCAAATCGGGTGATTGTGATGGCGGCGCGACCCGGTCGAGTGGTGGCGGATGTGCCCATTGATGCGCCTTATCCTCGGACGGAGGATTTTCGCACGAGCGCGATGTTCAACCACTACTGCCGCGATATTTCGGCGCGGTTGTCTCAGGCGGCAAGTCACCATCTTCAAGACAATGCATCGTCGGTGCGATCGCCCAATGTCGTCGATTCCCTCGTTTAGGGTGATGGCTGAAGTCGGTTGATTGAAGGCTAGGCTCACCCGAACGCGATCGCTGCTCTATAGGACTCACCCCTTCCCATGCAAAATCCCTTAACCAACTTCACGGCTGTGCCTGATGGGGCGTCGCCTGCCGAGGCTGCCGCCACGTTTCCCATGGGTAGCCGCCTGCGGTGGCTGCTCTCTGCCGATGTGCTGGCCCCGATTGTGGTCGGAGTGGGGGTGCTGGTGCTGTGGGAAGTGGGTGTGCGCCTGACGAATACGCCGCCCTACATTTTGCCGGGGCCACTGCTGGTGTTGCAAACGCTGGTGAGTGAGTGGGGCACGCTGTTTCCGTCGTTGATGATTACGCTGCAAATTACGCTGGTGGCGTTTGTGGCTGCGGTAGTGACGGGGTTGGCGATCGCCATTTTGTTTACCCAAAGCAAGTGGATCGAGCGCAGCTTTTTTCCCTATGCGGTGATTTTGCAAACAACGCCGATTGTGGCGATCGCCCCCCTGATCATTCTCTGGGTGCGGCAACTGGTGCAGGGCCAGCAGGCCACCTTTATTTCGCTTACCATCTGCGCGTGGATTGTGGCCTTTTTCCCGATTTTGTCGAATACCACATTGGGGCTCAACAGCGCCGACCATAACCTGCTGAACCTGTTTCAACTCTACAAAGCCAATCGCTGGCAAACCCTGCGATACCTGCGGTTGCCCAGTGCGCTGCCCTACTTTTTGGGCGGCTTGCGGATCAGCGGCGGCTTGGCCCTGATTGGCGCGGTGGTAGCGGAGTTTGTGGCGGGTACGGGCGGCACGCGGTCGGGCATTGCCTATCAGATTTTGATATCGAGCTTTAACCTGCAAATTCCCCGTATGTTTGCGGCGCTGTTGATGACCACCGGGCTGGGTGTGGCGATTTTTGTGGCGCTAACGCTGTTGTCTGACCTGCTGCTGCGCGACTGGCATGAAAGCGCGATCAAGCGTGAGAACTAGTCTGCTGCGGGCTACGGTTACGTGGCACGACGCGTCGATGCATTCGGCGGATGAGCGATCGCCCTTCTATCCGCATCGAAACAGCTAGGGCTATAGCCTGCTGAACTTGGTGTGAACCTGCATCAACGGGCAGGATGCGGCTCAAAATCTACGGCGCGAGGTACAGGGCCGAGGGCGTGAAACTCCAACTGGGGGAAGCCTCTCAGCGATTGAAGAGTGTGCGATGCTGTTGAAACATGAATGATGCCCCTCAACCGTATTGGCTTGCATGACACACTCTAGACCCACCGTTCCCTCAGCAGACCGCTACTGGCTCACAAATGCCCATGTTCCCGTCTCTCTTCTGACAGAAGCGATCGCGCCGCAGACTCCAGATGGGCTGGCTCTGCTAGATCTTGAAATCCATAACGGGTGCATTCGTCAGATTGCCGCAGGCTCCTCCCATGCTGCCGATTCTGATGCAATTCCCCAGGTTGATTTGCAGCGGGGCATTGTCTTTCCTTGCTTTGTTGACATGCACACCCACTTAGACAAGGGGCATGTGTGGGAGCGATCGCCCAACCCCAGTGGCTCCTTTGAAGCCGCGCTAGAAATCGTCAACGCCGACGCCGACGCGAACTGGTCTGCTGATGACGTGTATCGCCGCATGGAGTTTGGGCTGAAATGCAGCTATGCCCACGGCACCAAAGCCATTCGCACCCATCTCGACTCGGCAGGGAAACAGGGTGCCATTAGCTTTGAGGTGTTTCGCACCCTGCGGGAAGAATGGCGCGATCGCATTACCCTGCAAGCTGTGTCTCTCGTGCCGCTGGAGTACTTTCTGACGCCAGAAGGCGAGAAGCTGGCGGATTTGGTGGTTGAGTCGGGCGGGGTGCTGGGCGGCGTCGCCTTTGCCAATCCCGACTTAGATCGGCAGATCGAGCGGGTGTTTGAGCTGGCGATCGAGCGCAACCTGCTGTTGGACTTCCACACCGATGAAAGCGGCGACCCCGCAGATATCGCCCTGCGGCGGCTAGCGCAGGCGGCTACCCAGCACCAGTTTTCAGGTCAGATCGTCTGTGGGCACTGCTGTAGCTTGGCGATTCAAACGCAGGCTGATGTCGAGGCTACGATTAGCGCTGTGCAAAAAGCGAACCTGGGTGTGGTGAGCTTGCCTATGTGTAATCTCTATCTGCAAGATCGCAATCAGTATGCGACCGCTGATCTGCAGCGCCCCGACTCGGGGAAATCCCTCGCGCACTTACCCGACCGCGCTGCCTATACCCCGCGCTGGCGAGGCGTCACGCTGCTGCATGAGCTGGCCCAGGCGGATATTCCGGTGGCGATCGCCAGCGACAACTGCCGTGACCCCTTCTATGCCTTTGGCGATCACGACGCGCTAGAGGTGCTGGTGCAGGGCGTCCGCATTGCCCACCTCGATGCCCCCTATGGACACTGGTGCCATGTAGTGACGCGCACCCCTGCCGACCTGCTGGGGTTGCCCGATACCGGGCGAATTGGCGTGGGGTTGCCTGCCGACCTAGTGCTGTTTTCGGCGCGCTATTTTAGTGAACTCTACGCGCGATCGCAGCACGACCGCATTGTGTTGCGCCAGGGCCAGCCGATTGACACCACGCTGCCCAGCTATGCCGACTTAGATGATCTGATGCAGAAATAGCGATCGCCCCAGATCAGTAAGCGTCCCCTAGAGAAAAGGAACCACGACGGTTCCATCAGCTCTATTAAACGGGGGTGCGATCGCGATCAATACGGGTTTAGGCATGTGCCGAACAGACGTTAAGTTGGATTAAGAGAAGTGTTGGGACACCGGATGGAGCACAGTGGCCTATGATCCAGGCCCAAACCTCTGAGTAGGCTATGCACGACACGCATGGCCTACTCAGAGGTTGGCTTTCCTAACCTGCTTCCATACAATTTGCTCATACGTCCCAGAAAAACTGGTTTTTGTATCTAAATTGACAGTTTACTATCCTGTATATATGCAGTACGCCACAGGAGGATCTGTCATGACCACTCGGTTATCACCCCAAGAATATCGCTCGCTTGAACTCATTGCGGAGAATGACCGCCACTATCGGGCATCTTGGCTTCGCCAGATTGTCAATCGGATCGCAGGGTTGTTTAGCACGTCAGACGAGCCGCAGGTGTGGGCCACCAACACGCGCGATGGTCGGATGCTATGGAGCGCCTATGACCCTGTGACCTATGATTCAATCGCTGGCGTGTCCCATGAAGAAATGCAGGTATGGCTGGAAGATCATCGTCGGCACGGTTACGCATCAGAGCGGCTGCGCCAGCAGTTCATGATCCAGCAGCTCAGCCAAATGCGCTAGAAGCGCGATCGCCCCCACGAGCCGGTTAAGGGCGTTGCGATGCAGTCGGGCGATCGCCCCCTAGCGCCAGATCGAGCCGCTGCTGCGACTCAGCTAGCGCCCCCTCCGGCGTGGCTTTGCCCAGCAGCACCGCTTCAATCGCCCGCCCGAGATTGTCTGAAATACGGTTATAGCCGGGAAAAATAGGGCGCGATCGCCCGTAGGGTGCCTGCTCTACAAACACCTCAACGGCAGGCTGCTGCGCTACAAAGGTCTGGTAGTCTGGGCGATCGCGCGATCGCAGGTTCACGGGCAAATAGCCGGTGCCGATCGCCCACTGGGTTTGAAACTCTGCGCTGAGCACATACTCCGCAAATGTGAGCGCTGCTTGCTCTCGCTCCGGTGTAGATCGAAACACAAATAAATTTTCTCCGCCGACCACCGTGGCCCGTCGTGCTCCGGTGGGGATGGGCATAACGCCATAGTCCACATCCGTTGCCGCCAGTTGCCCGAGCGTCCACGGCCCGGTGAGCTGCATTGCCACACGCCCTGCTAAAAAGCCATCGAGCTCATAGCCCCGCTCTGGCTGCGACAGCACCACTGAGCCATCTGTCATCAGATCTTGCCATAGATGAAGCGCGGCGATCGCCCCCTCATTGTCTATCTGCACCACGGGCGGGGCTGCATCGCTGGCCGCATCACCTGGCTCGGCTACCAGTTCTCCCCCGCCACTCCACATAAACGGCAGCCACGTAAATACTGTCCACTCGCCTTTGCCCAGCGGCAGCAGCATGCCATGCTGGTTGCGGCTAGGAATGGTGAGCGTCTGCGCGGTCTGCCGTAGCTCATCCCAGGTTTGGGGTAGGGTGTCGATACCTGCTGCCTCAAATAAGCTAGGGCGATAGAAAATGGCGACATTATTGGTCCCAAACGGAATCGACCACGTGTGGCCCTCCCATTGCATTGATTCCAGCAACGCTGGGTCAATTTGGTCGCGACCTGCCGTCGTCTCTAGCCAGTCATCTAGCGATCGCAGCGCTTCTAGCTCTACCAGTTGCCCCGTGATCATCGGCGCATACCAGAGCAAATCGGGTGGGGCATTGCCCACAATGGCCGCCAAGATCTTGGGCATCTGCTGATCAGACTGCCCGACATAGAGCGACTCGACCTGAATGGTGGAATGGGTTGCATTAAACTGGCGCACCAGCGTATCCAGCACATCGCGGTTTGGGGGCGGATTCACCCCCTGCCAGAGCGTCAGGTGCGTGATGCCATCCGTCTGCCGTGCCCCAGGCTGGCACCCCACCAGCAGGCCACCCAGCACGAGTGCCATCGTCACCCCCAGTCCTAGCCAACGCCGGAGCGATCGCCGCCCCATGGGTTTCCTCTGCTGCATTCGTTCCCCGGTCTTAACTACCATTCAGATATTCAACCTGTTGCGGAGCCCACCTTATCAGTCTTATCGGTAGGGTTTGTCATCGGCTCATCATGAAATTTCCGTGAAGACTTTACTGTGCCTGGGTTTCATCTGCTTTGCCTCAGGCGTTTACTCTAGCGGTTGCCATCTCCCTGCTATCTTCCTGCAATTGTCGGTGCGGTCGTCGCATGATGCGCAGGTTTTCTTGATAGCCTAGAGAGGTACATCTTTACATTGCAACACATATACCCATTGTGAATCTTACGTCTTTAGGCTTTTTCAAAAGCTTGCGGGCAAACAACCGACAGTTTGCGGTGATTGGGTTAGGACGATTTGGCCGAGCCGTTTGCATGACGCTCCACAAATCCGGCTACGAAGTTCTCGGCATTGACTCAGATGAAAAGCTAGTTAACCAGATTTTGCAAGATGAATTGGCTTCTCACGCGCTCACGCTCGACTCTACAGAACCGGGTGCGTTAAAAGAAGCTGGCATTTTTGAATTTGACACGGTGATTGTGGGCATCGGCAACTATATTCAAGAGAGCATCATCACCACACTGAACTTGAAAGAGGGCGGCGTGCCGCATGTGGTGGCGAAGGCGTCGTCAGAAATCCACGGTAAGCTGCTGACTCGGGTCGGGGCTGACCATGTGATTTTCCCTGAGCATGAAATGGGCTGTGAACTGGCGCGATCGCTCACTCGGCCTGGCATTCTAGAACGGTTTGATCTCGACCCTGACCACAGCATTGTAGAAGTGGTGGTGCCCAAGGAATTTGATGGCAAAACTATTCTAGAGCTAGAGCTGCGAACGCGCTTTGGGTTAACGGTGCTGGCCATGTGCAAGAATGGCGGCCATTTTGAGGTTAACCCTAGTCCCTCTGCTCGACTTGAAAAAGACGCGCTGATGGTGGTTGTGGGCACGAATAAGGGCATTAACCAATTGCCGGTTTAGCACCTGGCTTAAGCCGTTGCGGCCGATCTGAGTGAGTTTGGCCGATTCAAATCTGGCTGATTCACATGCCGATTCAACTAAGGGAAAAAACTGTGGCAAACACCATGCGTGTTGTGGGGCTAATTAGCGGCACCTCGGTAGACGGCATTGATGCGGCCTTGGTGGATGTCACAGGAGATGCGTCTAGGCTTGCGGTGCAGACAGTGGCCGCGGCGACCTACCCCTATCCAGATGCGCTGCGATCGCACATTCTCCAGGTCTGTGGCGGCGCGGCCCTGGCCTTGACGGAGTTTGCTGAACTGGATGAGGCGATCGCCCGTCAGTTTGCGAAGGCGGCACTGCAGGTGCAGCAGGGACAGGCCCCAGCCCAGCTCATCGGCTCCCACGGGCAAACGGTGTTTCACCGCCCCCGGGGCGCCACGCAGGGCGCAGATTGGCTAGTTCCGCCGCCGCCGGATGACGCACCCCGGTTAGCCCCCTCTGACCCGGCTCCCCGCGCAGAACTGGCCTATAGCCTGCAACTGGGTCGGGGCGATTTGATTGCCCATCTGACTCAGATCCCCACGGTGAGCAACTTTCGGGCTGCAGATATTGCGGCTGGGGGCGAAGGCGCACCGATGGTATCGGGGTTAGATGTAGCGCTGTTGCGCCATCCCACACGCGATCGCTGTGTGCAAAACATCGGCGGCATTGGCAACGTTACGGTGCTGCCCGCGGGCGATCGCCCCAATGCGCTTATCCAAGGGTGGGACACGGGCCCAGGCAACTCCCTGATTGATTTGGCTGTGGAACGCCTGTCTGCCGGGGCGCTGACCTATGACAACGACGGCGCTTGGGCTCGTCAAGGCAAGCCCAGCCTAGAGTTAGTGGCTGAATGGTTGCAGCAGCCCTACTTTCGCCAGTCCCCCCCCAAGTCGACCGGGCGCGAGCTGTTTGGGGCCGCCTATCTTGAGCAATGCTGGCAGGCGATGGCAGGGCGATCGCTCGACCCAGCGGATATGTTGGCAACCTTAACAGAACTGACGGCAGCGTCTATTGCCGAGAGCTATCGCCAGTGCTTGCCGAGCCTGCCTGCAGAAGTGCTGCTGTGCGGCGGCGGCAGTCGCAATCACTATTTGCGGCAGCGGCTGCAATCAAATCTGGCCCCTGCGGCAGTGCTGACCACAGACGAAGCCGGGGTCAACGCTGATTTTAAAGAAGCGATCGCCTTTGCCGTGCTAGCCTACTGGAGATTCACCCAAACTCCCGGTAATGTGCCCGCAGTGACCGGGGCGCGCCAAGCCGTGCTGCTGGGCACTCTGCATACAGAACCCCTCTTGGGGCTCGCCCACGCGTGATGGGAGGGCGATCGCCGCGAGCTAAGCGGCATCCTGAATCAGGTGAACCCTGCGATCAGCCAACGTCCCACCTTATCGCATAAGGTCTATTTCTGTGGCAACGGCCTAGGACAAAAACACTGTGGCGCATTCGTTTTTGATGGAAGCAGGGCGGTGGACACTCCAGGGAAACTGGCTGGAGCGCAACGCCATGCCCATGCCCGTTAAGGGAAAGATTCTGATTGGCTGGAGCCGAGACCACTGGTTTACGATGGTGATGAAGCTGGTGTTTCCAGGCACTGACCATCAAGAAATTGCGCTGCAATATCGCGGACGGCTCAATTCGGGCGATCGCCAATATACCTTTGTGCTCCAACACAGTCTGCTGGGGCGAGTCGAAGGCGAAGGCTGGGTGGCTCCAGAGTCCATTGTGCAGCGGTATTGGGTCTTGGGCGATCGCCAGCGCCGCAGCGGCTTTGAGGCGCTATATCAGCTCAGCAGCACGGAATACCGCCTGAGCAGCACATTGCTTACAGGGCACCAAATCGAGAGCCTGATCGAAGCCACGGTAGAACGCCAGCCTGATTAAAATCAAGAGTCACGGCATTCAGCATCACTCCGCCAAGCTGAGCCAAGATTGAAGGGGGCGCAGGGGAATTGCTAGCTAATCAAGCCAGACCGCAGCGCTAATACAGCCGCTTGGGTGCGGTCATCTGCGCAGAGCTTATTCAAGATATTGCGGACATGGGTTTTGACCGTGCCCACAGTGATATAGAGCTTCTCGGCGATCGCCGCATTGCTGCATCCCGCCACAATCAGTTCCAAGATCTCCAGCTCACGCTCCGTCAAGGGCGAACTTTCTAGCAGTTGCTCTACCTCAGGTTGCGCAGCACTAATCGCCACAGTCTTCACCTCTTCCACCAGCGCTGCCGCAGACTGAGGCTGGCGCACCTGCCGTAATACAATGCTGGCGATCGTCGGGTCAATCCAAGAATTACCCTCATGTGTTGCCCGTAGCGCCTCCGTCAGCAGGTCAATGCTGACATCCTTCATGCAGTAGGAATCAGCCCCTGCCGCAAATGCCGCCAAAACCGAATCCTGCGAATCATGCATCGTTAGAATGAGAATTTTGGTCTTGCCAGCCTCTTCGTCAGACTGAGTACTGCGAAACCGCCGAGTTAGCTCAATCCCATCAATGTCGGGCAGGCCAATGTCAACCACGGCCACATTGGGCCGAGTCGACTGCAGCAATTGCAATCCCTGGCTGCCGTTTGATGCTTCACCCACGACGTGAATTCCTGGCTTCCGCTGAAGTGCAGCGCGTAGGCCCACACGAGTCAAATCGTGATCTTCAACCAATACAACTTGAATGTCTTGCATACTCTTTCTGGGGATATCGAATCTGAATGATGATCTGAATGATGAATGTATGAACGCAGATAAAAAGATGATGAACAGGGTTTTATTGAATGCCGTTATATCGTAGAACGTTTACAAGGCAAAAATTAGACGTAGGCTAGATAGTGCTTAAATACTGCTTTGGTGCCAGCATAATTGTTCAGTTAGTTACTACCAGCAGCAGAAACCCAAAGATAGCACTCAGTATTAACCGAGCATTAAGCAACATTGCTCAACATTAGTGATCTGATAGTGCCACCTACCTAAACATGGTACGCCTACAATCGATAATTTTGCTGTCTGCTGTTAAATGTTAAACAGCGCGTAGCCAATTGAAATAATCTAAATTTCTGTTTCCTGCGGGAATAAATTCGTAATCAAAATTATGGCGAAACTTAAGACGACTGGCTATCTTCCTCTAGGTTGAACAATTCTTCTCATTATTCTTTTTGGAGCGGCGAACTTCTAACTTGGGATGTATGGCTGTTCTCTACCCAAAGAATTAAGCTAGAAGAATAAAACTTGATTGATATTGATATAGGTCAGATTCGGTCATCCACAGGGCATGTAGATGGATGGACGCTACCCTAACGCAGGTAGAAGCCGCTTTGAAAACATCGGTAGTGGAAGATCTCCGACTTTAACAGAGCCTAAAATTGGCTCTTTTGGTCTTTGAAATTTCTGTGCAACTGTTGAATCCCGTTCAATCGCCTTCCGAAGTTACGCTTGTTTCACTTTAGTTAAGCCATGAAATACGGCAGCGCGCCCTCACTACTGGCAAAATTGAGCAGCTATTGGTACAAGATGCCAATTCGCTATCGAGGGGCTGCTATCATCTCCATTCCGACCTTGTGCTTAATGGTGACGCTAGGCACTTGGCTTTGGGGACGGTTTAACTTGGTCGCACTACGGGGCGAGATTGAGAATAAGCAGGAGCTGATTTCTCTAAGCGATAGCGTGCTGCGCCAAACGCTGGCAGCAGAGTCATCGGTGCTAGGCTATGCCCTAACCAAAGACGAAGCTTTCATTGATCCCTATAAGCAGGCTGTCTTAGAAGCACAATCGGAGGTGCGGAAGCTCCAAGAGGCTTCTCGAGGCAGCCTTGAGGGCGAAGCTCAGATTCGCATTATCGAGCGACTGGCTCAGCGGCAGATTGAAACGCTAGAACGAACCGTGAACAATGCCAGCAATGAAGGGCGATTTGTAGTGCGATCGCCCCAAACCCTCGCCCTAGTTAATCGGGGCAAGGCGCAGATGATCAACTTTATTAGCACCGTCAACGACTTCCAGGCCGAGAATCGAGCCATCCTAAACGGTCTTGGTAGCCGTCGTCGGTGGCTGCAAGAAATCACCGGCAGAATGCTGAGCTTGGTCACCGTGGTCAGCCTGCTGAGTTCGGCAGCAGCCGTTTATCTATTTAGCCAACTCGATCAGGAACTTAAGGAGCGAGAACGCCTGCTACTCGAAAACCGCAACCTGTTGACGGGCATTGTCAGCAACGTGGTGGACGGCGTGATGGTGCTCAACGAATTTGGCGAAATTGAGATGATTAACCCTACTGCCATTCGCATGTTTGGCTATGAGCCTTATGAAGTGATTGGCAAAGATATTGGGCTACTGCTGGTAGATCTTCAGTCCAATGCCAACGAAGCAGAGCTGGCCGCCATGCCCAATGATGCGACAGGCTACCTCAGCAGCCGCAAAATTGAGCCTGGGCGACCCTGGCAAGCACTGGGAGTGCGGAAAGATGAGTCATCTTTTCCGATTGAAGTGTCAATGAGTGATATGCAGCTCGATCGCCGCAACATCGTGATCATGCGCGATATCACTCCGTTTCTCGACACAGAGGCCAAGCTGCAAAACCGAGCCGATGAGCTGGCTCGCCTCAGTAGCATTCTGGCGCATACCAATACGGCTCTCGAAGATCGCAACCGTGAGCTAGAGCAGTTCGCGTATGTGGCCTCGCATGACTTGAAAGCGCCTCTGCGGGCGATCGCCAACCTATCTGAATGGATCGAAGAAGACCTAAACACCCTACTCCCCAAAGAAAACAAGCATCAAATGACCCTACTGCGAGGGCGAGTCCATCGGATGGAAGCCCTGATCAACGGGCTGCTAGAGTATTCGCGCGTGGGACGCACTGAGTCCCCGATTGAGCAGGTTTCAGTTAGGCCTCTGCTCAGTGAAGTCATCGACTCCTTAGCACCGCCGCCCACGTTTGCCCTCCAAATCGAAGAGTCTATGCCAACCCTCATGGCTCGACGTGTGCCGCTGCGACAAGTGTTTGCCAACCTGCTGAGTAACGCGATCAAGCATCACAATCGTGAGGATGGCAAGATCTGGGTCTCTGCAGAAGAATGTGGCGATTGTTATCGGTTTACCGTTGCTGATGATGGCCCTGGGATTGCCCCGGAGTTTCATATAAAAATCTTTACAATCTTCCAAACCCTGCAACCACGGGATGCGAAAGAAAACACGGGCATTGGCCTGTCTATTGTGAAGAAAATTGTAGAGCGCGAGGGGGGAACAATCACTGTAGAGTCTGAGGAACAACAAGGGGCTCAGTTTAGATTTACTTGGCCCAAGTATGCGGTAGAGCATTCCACTCTGTTTTAAGCCAGAGCGTCTTACCACTTAGGCCGACAATGCCGACAGAACCCACCGTCTCAGAGTAAGGAGTCCACGTTAGACACTTTTTTCAGAAGGGAACCGTCTGCTTAGCTGATTAGCCTTTTGTGGGATGAGGGATCTACCCTGTGGATGATGTGTGTGTGCACTCGGTTGCACATAGTGGTAGATCTAGGCTTTTCTTGAATGTTTAAATCATCAATCTGCCCTGCGAGTGAGGTATTTTTAGGCACATTTAGACAATAATTTGAGTATTAAGATGCGTATCTCACATAACAAATTGCGTTAATAAATCTTAAATCTCTAAGATTTCAGGAAAAGTGAACCATGCCTTAGAATTTCTCTCCCTGGAGAGGTTTCTCGTTTTGTTTAAGATGACTGCCAAGAAAAATGGAACACAAAGATATCAATATATTGCTGGTTGAAGACGATGAAGTAGATGTGATGAATGTTCGACGAGCATTTAAGCGGAACAGCATTCAAAACCCGCTCTATGTGGCCTCGAACGGAATTGAAGCGCTGGAAATGCTGCGAGGCCAGAGCGAGGCCAAGCCCATGCCAGCGAAACGACGGCTGATTCTGCTCGATCTGAACATGCCCCGGATGGGTGGGATCGAGTTTTTGCATCAACTGCGTGCTGATACAGATCTGCGAATGACGCCTGTGATCGTGCTTACAACATCAAACCAGGACAAAGATCGGGTTGAAGCCTACCACTTAAACGTAGCGGGCTACATTCTCAAACCGGTGACATTCTCTAATTTTGCAGAAACAATGGCGACGCTGAATCGGTATTGGTCGCTGTGCGAATTGCCCTGAAAGGATGAGTGGAGTGGTCTCGTCACTCCGGACTATCCCGACTATCCTGACTCTCAAGCCTAATAGAAACTTAACAGGCTGACTAAACGGATAAACTGAAGCAAAATTCTCTGCTGGGTAGAAAGATTCGTCATAGGCTAACTTTGTAACGGTCAAGCAGATAGATTAGCTGCCTAATTCTTTTGATCGATGGCTGGCCGCCCGCACCGCTTCGATCAGCGCCGATCGAAGCCCAGCTTGCTCTAATGTGGCGATACCAGTGATGGTCGTACCGCCAGGACTTGTGACGCGATCTTTAAGCTCTGCTGGGTGCAGGCCAGTTTGATGCAGCAGTTGGGCGGTGCCTAGCACGGTTTGCAGTGCTAGTTGAGCGGCGATCGCCCGAGGTAAGCCTGCTGCTACGCCACCATCCGCCAGCGCCTCAATCACGATCGCCACATAGCCGGGGCCTGAACCGGATAGCCCCGTCACAGCATCCATCCAGGTTTCTGGGACTTCAACCACCTTTCCAACGGCTGTAAACAACTGGTGGGCGATCGCCCGATGAGAATCCTTAGTATGTTGGCCGAGGGCGATCGCCGTCATGCCTGCCCCTACCGTTGCGGGGGTGTTGGGCATCGCGCGCACCACTGGCTGATGGGGAAAAGCAGCTTCTAATTTAGCCAGCGGCACGCCTGCCAAAATTGAGACCACCAGCTGATCGCTTGCCGGGTGCGACAGCGCCCCAACGACCCGCTCAAACACTTGAGGTTTGATGGCGAGCAGCAAGGTCTGGGCTGATTCGGCAACCATGGCATTGTGGGCGATCGCCTGCACGCCATATCGCTGGCTCAACTCGTCTCGCCGACTTTCTTGGGGATCACTGACCATCACCCGAGACGCCTCAATCAGCTCCTGCTCCAAAATGCGAGACAGCAGCGCTTCGCCCATGACGCCCCCGCCGATGATGCCTAATATTCCGGTTAATATCGTCATGCTGTGGTTTTAAAGCGTTAACAAACAAGAAGGCAGGCAACTCGCGTTACCTGCCAACCATCAACCAAAATCCCCAGTCGTAAACTGTGCAACTAACGCTAGACGTCGCCCGAACAAGCGATCGCCTGCTTAGATATAAGACGCGGACTAAGACGTAACCCCTAGCCTGTGTACGAGAATTTGTTCGAGAGCGCGCTAATCAGCACGCCTGCCTCCAAACTCTGACAGATGCCATAGGATGCTTTAATCTGATTTGAATTCTAAGCCATACGGGCTTGCTCGTTCCACGCAGGAGCGGGCGTAGCCATCGGTCGCGCCATCGGGCGGCCCGTTTGCGGCACGCCGAGATCGTTCAACCCTTGCAATTGAGTGCTAACCTGCACGCAATTGGGTGTAAACAAGAAAATGCTTTCTCCGATACGCTCTTGATGCCCGTCAATTGCATAGGTTCCACCCGCCACAAAATCGACTGCGCGCTGGGCTTGGTCGGGATCCATCACAGCCAGGTTAAGCACCACTGACTTGCGCTCGCGCAAGGCTCGGATGGCCTGAGGCATTTCTTCAAAGGTGCGGGGCTCCATCACCACCACCTCAGACATACCGTTAATCGCGCCGGGCATGCCAATGACATTGCCCATGGGGGATGCAGGAGCTTCTGTCGCCATCGTGACACGCTCTCTCAGCCGACGGCGGCGCGGCTCATCGTCTGCCAACGGCTGTTGTTGAGTATGCTCTTCTTGATAGAGATGCTGGTAATCTTGCCCCTCCATCTCGTCATACTCATACTCATAATCAGCAGGATCATTGAACCCAACAAAGTCTCTTAGCTTTCCAAAGATACTCACGGCTTACGCTCCATCACAACTAGAGTTAACTGGAGATTTGATTCTAAACAACACAGACTAAAATTCGGCAGAAATCTACTGTTAGGCAGGCAGCCTCGAAGGCTGAGGTCAGAAAATATTAACAAGAATTAAGATTTCAATTCTGCGCCTGCAAGAAAGCTTTCAGCTCTAGTTCGCCTGGTTTGAGTCAACAGTATACCTCAATTCCATAAAATGGGACTCAATTTACAACTAATTGGGCGAGAAAATAGCGCTTTTGATTTAAGGATTTGTTTTAGCCGCACAACTCGCTCAGGTTGCCTGATCAAACAGTAATAGATTTTTTGGATTTTGAACCATCTCGAGCATGCGGTTTAGCGTGCGATCGCCCTTAAGACTCATCCTCAATCCCGCGACTAAGATTACTGGATGCTCTCTTAGAGATCGAGTGCTCCTCTTATTGATCAGTCAAAATGAAATGCTTATGGTACAACGCGTTGGCTACTTTACTTAAACGATTTTCCATCGCCAGACATCGATCGATTGAGTCGATGAATGCTCAACTCGTTCCAGCAGCTTCTCTAACCACAGGATGTTTACAGGGTTCAGTTTGATCGAACCCCACAGCAGGTATTTAAACTTAGCCTTGAGGAAGAATTGCGCCTTGATACCGCACGTCACGCAGAATCATTTTGGTATGGATCTAACGATATGAATGGTTAAGGCAGCATGCCTCTAGCTGACGGTTCTGAATAGGGATTCTCCATTACATTCCCAGAACCTCCGTAGGCGCGCCTCGTATTGGAGAGCCGAAGATCGCGATCGCCCGCAGACTTAGGGATAACGTTAGGGGCGATCGCCAAACAGCGTCCGTCCCACCCGAATGATTGTAGCCCCAGCCTCAACTGCTAAGGCGTAATCCATCGACATTCCCATCGATAACTCCGTCATCCGGATCAATTGCCAAGACTGTTGCCGAATAGTGTTAGCTAGCTTAGCGGCCTCGTCAAATACAGCGCGAGTTTCGTCTGCCGATAAGCCATAGGGTGGAATTACCATCAACCCTACAACATCCAGGTTTGTGCAGCAGTCAATCTCCGGCAACTCTGCCCAAAGCTGCTCCGGCTGCCAGCCAAATTTTGCCTCATCTGGACGGAGCTTTACCTGCAGACAAAGTTTAGGTTTGGGCGATCGCCCCTCAGCCAACTCATTTAGCCGCAGCACCAGCTTTAAACTATCTGCTGAATGAATCCATGAAAACATGTCAAGCGCTTTTGCCGCCTTATTGCTCTGCAAATGCCCAATGAGATGCCACACCAGATCTGACAGATCGCTTAACTGCGCCTGCTTCTGCATCGCGTCCTGAACGCGGCTTTCTCCAAAATCTCGCACACCAGCAGCATAGGCTTCGCGCATTGCCTCAATCGGCACCTGCTTCGTCACCGCCATGAGCTTGACTGATGGGGGAACGGTTTGCCGAATTGCATCAATACGCTGAGCCACCCCAGACTTTTCAGAACTCCCCGGCGCATTAACCCCAAAAGAATTGCTCACTGCACCTTAACCTAGACAAAACAACAGCAGATTTGTGTAATTTCAAATTGGTTTGAGTCGCAGTCATCTTACTATCTTGACTCGCTATAGCCAGGATCTATGCAGGAATAGCGCAAGTCACTCAAACGACAACTTATCATTAGACGACCTTCCAATGGGTGGAATGTAGGCCTAATGGGTTCTAACTAACCGCTGCTATGACAGGGGTGTATGCCCATGACTTCTCACAAAATTCCGCCACACCAATTTGTCGAACTCACATCACAGTTCTACAACCTCTCACAACGTGCGTCAGTTGTGGAAGCCATGACCAGCTATACCCATTCTATAAAGTGGCGCAGGTTAGCGTCGCGTCGCGCTTTTCTGGGAGACCCCTGCCCAGCAAAGATCTGACAAAACATAAACACCAATCAACGCTTCAAACCCCATCGCCTGACACAATTGAGTGAGCCGCCACAAGCGCGACCTCCATTAGGGTAGAGCCAAGGCTCACGCCCATGCCCACGCCTAGACAGTATGCTGAATGTCCTCTGTAGAGTGTAGAGAGCAAATTCATTAGGCTGTCCTGACTCAGGTTGCACAGGTGTGGCTCGACATAGAATTACGCCTGTTCGGGTTAAAGAAGGTTTGCCCAGTTCACACTAGACAGCCCCTCGAAACCCTCAATTCATTTTGTCTAGTCATTTTGTCCAGCCCCGCACGACAAATTAGAGATTTAAGCCCGTTCTAAACTCACGGTTGCCAAAATTACGTTACTGAAACGTTTGCTTATAGACCACGATCAGGCTGTTGTAGGCGTCTGTATCCCCAAAACGCCGCAGCCCTCGGAGGCGATTCTCAATCAGCATTTTGGCATCAGCGCGGCTAGTGGGCTCAAACTGCACGCCCATGGCATCTGTGGTCACTCGAAAGAAGAGGCGCTGGGCATAAAGCGTTGCGAACAGTTCCTTAGTTTCTTCAAGGTCGCAGACGCGATAGAGCAGCCCAAAGGTGGGGTGGTTGAGGTAAGACTCCATACTCATAGGGGGTTGGGCGGTCGTGGAAGCCACAAACTGAGCAGACTGTGTGAGTTTCATAGAGCGAACTAGGGTAAGGAGGAGTGTGGGAGTACTACCGAATGGCGCAAGTGAAACACTAGGAGGAAAGAGAAATCCGAGGCATTGAGCAGTGAGAGCTAGGGTTGGCAGTGAAAGACCACCATTGCAACAGCGTAGTCGGTATCATGGCTGAGGCTAAGGTGCCACTGCCCTTCGCCAAGCTTGGCTTCTGCTAGATGTGCTGCTTTGCGGTGTAGGCAAACGCCCGGTGCTCCGGTCGCAAGCCGCCGAATTTCCACATCTAGGTATGGGATACCAACCCAGCCGGTGCCAAGTGCCTTGACTACGGCTTCTTTAGCGGCCCATCGCCCTGCCAGTCGCAAGATATCGGGGGGCAATATCTGAGCGGGAGAACTCTGCAAGCAGTCTTGCTGTTCACCTGGCGTGTAGATTCGCTGAAGAAAGCGATCGCCAAAACGCTCCACAGCAAGCCGAATGCGGGGAACATAAACAATGTCGGTACCAATGCGAATGTTCACCCGAAATGACTGACTTGCTTAATGTTCTTAATCATGCCACCACTTTAGGCTAAATTGTGCCCCGTTGCTACAAAAACAAAATATATCTCGATTTTGTCATGTATTTTTTACAACATCGAGACTTACGCAATTGGACGGTAAATATTTCTAGTTGGATGTGCAGCTTGAGCTGCTTAACTTAAGCTATGGCGTGCGATGAACTCTTCCACCATGGGAAGGTTCGGTGCTCGGCAGGCTCGAGCGAAGTAATCGTCTCTACAGCATCTGTCCTGATTGAATTCTTAGGTTGTCAAACTGTGTGATATGCGAAGCTTCTACTGCACTCATTCGAGGGATTGGGTTGAGTGCAGTTGGGGCTCATACCAGATGGCGCAAGTTCAGCTACTGAGCAATAGGGCTTAAGGCGGGTTCTCTGTCCAAGAAAAGCCCCTATCAATCAGCGGTGATATCGTAGGGGCATAGGCGCAGCCAAGCCGAAGGCGTTACGGATGTTCGCCTCATGCAGGAAAATTCTCTGCCAGAGTTGATCTAGCTCCCTTGCCTGAGTTGCCGCCTAGTAGCAAAATTTCTGCCAGGACGTGCTAGTAAGTACCGCCCCAGAGTGTGCGACTGACAACAAACAGACCCAGCAAACCCAGCACAAGCCAGTCAATCGGATGCAAACGAAGCTGATGCCACTGCATGAGGTGTTCTCGAGGGTTGCTAAACCCGCGCACTTGCATGGCGATCGCCGTTTGTTCGGCACGAGTTAACAAATTATCCACCAAGCGCTCTGCTACCATCAGGCATACCTGGGCAGAGCCTCGAAACCCGAGTTTCTTCCAGCGAATAGCGCGAGTTCGCACAGAGCGAACGAGGTTTTGAATTTCTTCTAACACGAGTGGAATGAAGCGCAGGGCCAAGGTCAGGGTGAGCACAATCTCTGCAACGGGTACACCCCAGCGCCCTAGCGGTTTTAGAAGTCGCTCTAGACTGGCTGTAATTTCTTCGGGTGCTGTCGTTAACAGATACAGGTTAGTGCTGGCCAGCAATGTGAAGGCTAGGGTGCTGACTCGAATCGCTAAATCGAGCGATCGCCGGGTGATACGGAACGGCGGACGGTCGAGCAGCACATAGCGATAGGCGGTGGGCTGAGGCAGGTTCTGTGGCTCAGCAGCGGGGAGACTGGCGTTGCTCGCGCCACCCTCAGGTTGTATCAAGCTCCACTCGTTGGCTGGAAGCCGTGGACGGTGCTGCACATTCACCCCGTCGGGCGCAAACAGCGTAATGCCAAACAGCAAGATGCTGAAGCCCGTGACCAAGCCCATCTGTTTCCACCACACCCGCAACGGCAGGCGTGTGCTCAGCATCAGCACCAGCATCCAGCCGACTAGCGAGAGCCGCCACGCAGGGCTCGCGGCAATGGGCGTGAGCAAAAACGCCATCAGCCAGGCAAATTTAACCCGTGGGTCAATCCCATGCAGCCACGAAACTGGCTTTTCGAGATAAAGACCAATGGGGAGCGATCGCAATAAATCCATAGCCTAAACCAGTCTAAACTTTGGTGGCTCGATTGGCGCTGCTGCCCCGCTCTAGCTCGCGCACCTTTTTACCTCGCCAAAACAGCCGAATTGGGGTTCCCTGAAAGCCCAAGCTTTGGCGAAACTGCTTTTCTATATAGCGCTTGTAGTTTTCGTTGAACAGCTTGGGATCATTGACAAACAGAGCAATAGACGGCGGCTGGGATGACACTTGTGTGCCATAGTAAATTTTGCCTTGGCGGCCCTGACGCGTCGTTGGGGGGGTGTGCCATTTCAGCGCTTCTTCTAGCACTTCGTTGATCACTGCCGTCGAGACGCGCCGTTGGTGCTGCTCTGCTGCCACATCCACCAATTGCAAAATGCGCTCTACCCGCTGCCCCGTATGGGCACTGACAAAGATAATATCGGCCCAATCGACAAACCGTAGCCGGGTTCGCACGAGCTGCTCGTGGTCATAAATTGTGTAGGAATCTTTTTCTACGGCATCCCACTTATTGACGACAATGACACAGCCGCGACCGTCTTCCTCAATGCGACCCGCTAGCTTCTGGTCTTGTTCTGTGACACCATCCAGCGCATCAATCACCAGCAGCACGACATCTGCCCGTTCAATCGCCTTAAAGGCGCGGTTGATGCCAAAGAACTCAGGGCCGTACTCTACATTCTTTTTCTTGCGAATGCCTGCGGTGTCGACCAGGCGATAGTGCTTCTCTCCACTGGCGATGACCATATCAATGGCATCACGAGTGGTGCCAGAAATGGGGCTAACAATAGCGCGCTCTTCGCCCACAAAGGCATTGAGCAAGCTTGATTTGCCTACATTCGGACGTCCCACAATGGCGACGCGGGTTTCGGCTGCAGGTTCGAGATCCCCGGTATCGGGCAGATGGGTCAACAGTTGATCGAGTAGCTCACCGGTGCCGTTTCCATGAATTGCAGATAATGGAAAGGGTTCGCCGAGGCCCAGCTCCCAAAACTCTGCCGCTTGAGACATCCCTTGTTCGACAGACTCACACTTATTAACCGCTACTAGCACAGGCACAGACTGTTGCCGTAGCCAGGTGGCGATCGCCTCATCTGCTGCCGTAATACCAGCCTGACCATCCACCACTAAAATTGCGGCGCTGGCCTCTGTTAGCGCTGCCATTGCCTGCTGGCGAATGTGGGGCAAAAACTCAGTATCATCATCAAAGATTAGTCCGCCCGTATCGACCACCTGAAAGTCGCGATCGCCCCAAAAGGCGTCACGATAGGTGCGATCGCGCGTTACCCCAGGTTCATCATGCACAATTGCATCGCGCCCCTCTACCAGCCGATTCACAAAGGTAGACTTCCCCACGTTGGGGCGACCGATAATAGCAACAATTGGGGTCGTCATGGGTTCATCGCCTGTGGAGAGTATGCAGTAAGCTGAATAGTCTAGAGAACACGGAGCACCGTAATCGGTCAGGGCTGAAGGTTGGAGCGTGGCAGCTTAGAATCGCTGCCTAGACGAGAGTAGGCTTAACCAAAACACCATCGCGGACTTAGCGATCGCTCGTTCGCATTGCCGTTTGGGCTTCTCGCCGCAGCCCCTTAGCAATCCGAAACAGCTCTTGCCCAGTGTGGAGATAATGCTCGTTGTAACACATTACAAACCGCTCTAGCTCATCCACCCCATCACCCAATTGATTCAGGCAATGGTAGAGGTGTGCAGCTACGCCTGCAACACTGGCCGGATTAGGCATAGAGCCGAATAGTGTTTGCGCTCGCTGCAAGTGATCCCGGCATTCTTCCAAATACGACTGAAACCCCTCTAGCAAATCATCATCAAAGGGATCAGCAGCCAACTCGTTTACTTGATGAGGCAGTGGCTTGATGACCTGGTTTAAGTGGCGATTCACCGGTTGATAAACCCGCAAAATCCATCGTTTCAGGTGTTCGTCATCGCTTTGCCCTTGAGTGCGCTGACGGTAGCGATCCTGTGCCGCCTTGGTGCGGCTGGTGGCTTCGCGGCGCACGGCTGAATCTCCGCGCTGGCGCATTTGCCGATCATAGCTCTGCCGCCGCTGAGGATCTCCTAGAACTTCATAGGCGGCATTGATTTCGGCAATCTTTTCATGGCTCGGCGCATTGGGATTAGCATCGGGATGAAACTTCTTTACCAGGCGGCGATAGGCATGTTTGATCTCTGCCTGGGTGGCCGCTGGCGCAAGGTCGAGGGTTTCATAATGGCTAGGAGGCCTCGTCATCCTTTTATTGTATAGCAGTCGTCATACTGCACCGACCGGTTAATGGGGTTGACCTGCTCAGTAGCAGAAATGCTTCTTTGGATGAGTTCAGTTGGTTGCGCTAGCGACCAGCAGTTCGGCATCTTGGAAGAGAGGGGTGCTGAGATAGCGCTCTCCAAAGCTCGGCTGAATCATCACAATCAACTTGCCTGCGTTCTCAGGGCGCTGAGCAACTTGAACGGCTGCAGCCAAAGCGGCCCCGCTTGAAATTCCCGATAGCAAGCCTTCCTCTCGGGCTAAACGGCGTCCAAAGGCGATCGCTGCATCATCCGTTACGGGGATAACCTCATCAATCACGTCTACATTCAGGACATCGGGCACAAAACCTGCACCAATGCCTTGAATTTTGTGTGGCCCGGGGTGCCCACCCGATAACACGGGACTGTTAGAAGGCTCAACGGCGATCGCCTGAAAAGATGGTTTGCGCTGCTTTAGAACTTCGCCCACCCCGGTTAGTGTGCCGCCCGTCCCAATACCTGCAATCAAAATATCCACTTGCCCATCCGTATCCTCCCAAATTTCTACCGCAGTGGTCGTGCGGTGAGCACTTGGATTTGCCGCATTGCTAAACTGCTGCAGCATGTATGCATCAGGCAACTCATGCACAAGCTGCTGCGCCCGCTGAATGCATCCCCCCATCCCCTCAATGCCGGGAGTCAATTCCAGTTCAGCACCGTAGGCCCGCAACATCGCTCGGCGCTCTGAACTCATCGTATCTGGCATCGTCAGGATGAGTCGATAGCCTTTAGCCGCCGCCGCCATCGATAGCGCGATGCCCGTATTGCCTGAAGTGGGCTCCACTAGCACAGTCTTGCCCGGATAAATGTGCCCAGCCTGCTCCGCTGCCTCAATCATGCTGATGCCGATGCGATCCTTCACGGATGCTGAAGGATTCATCCCCTCCAGTTTCACCACAATATCAGCCACGCAACCCTCTGCTTGGGGAATACGGTTCAGCCGCACCAGGGGAGTATGACCAACCAGCTCCGTTACATTGTTTGCGATTCGCATGATCAAGCCGCCACATTAAAATGAAATAGAAAGAGTTTGAGCATAATCGCACTTAAGCTCAGATATAGTACATAATCTCAACCTGATTTCGTGCATCCTTCATCTCAACTAAATCCTGTAAGGTCTGAGATTTCAGCAACGTCTCAGCTGCTTGCACTGCATCCTTCCAAACATCTAAAATCACGTTTCCTGCGACAGATTTGGGATTCTTTGCTCGATCTGCTGACTGAGCATCGGCACCCTCAATGCACTGAATAACATCTAAAAGCGTAATCTTCCAGGGCTCACGAGCCAGCATATAGCCGCCTTTTGCACCCCGCTGACTTCGCACCAACCCTGCTCGTCGCAGCGCTGCTAAGAGTTGCTCCAAATATCGGTCTGGGATGTGTTGCTCAGCCGCAATCTGGCGGATTTGTATTGGCTCCCCCTCAGCGTAGTGAGCAGAGAGTTCTACGAGTGCAAGCAGAGCGTATTCACTTTTGCAGGATAAGTCCAAAACCAAAGCTCGACACATTAACTACCTCTAGTTCAGTATATCCCTGTTCTCCACCGGACTTAGTGCGATTTACCTATGAGAACGCGAGAAATCGTATAAACATAAAAGCTGCCCTACAAAATTGCAGGACAGCTTTTAAGCTAACTGATGCAAATCAGTTTAAGAAAAGCGATTAGAAGGTGAAGCTAGTACGCAGAGCACCAATCACTACGCTTTCGTTGCCGTTATCGTTACCGGGATCCTCAACAAAGATAATGCCAGGAGTGACAGACACGTTGTTGTTCAAAGGAATACGGTAGAACCCTTCGATGTGCAGGGAAGTATCGCTTCCGCTAGCACCCAAAGCATTCTGAGCGAAGGTATAGCGAGCATTGTAGGGAGGAACGCCCACAATGAATCCCAATAGGCTACCCTCAATCCCCAAATCTTCGATACCTAAGGTGCCAGCATAGGTCCAGCCTTCACCATTGCCCAAAATGTCATTAGGGCCATCAAAGATGCGGGTGTCAAAGTAGCTAACCCAACCGCCGACTAGGAAGCGCTCAGCAAGACGGAACTCAGCACTCAAACCATAAGCATTAACCACGTTTGCGGGCTCGTTATCGAACGCGTTCACATAAGTTAGAGCAGCGGTTAGATTACCAGGAGAGAACGTTAACTGACCAAATGCGGTATAGCCACCATCAGTCAGACCATTCTTATCAGTCGGGTCGAAACCACGATCGGTCAGGTAACCTAAACCAACCTGGAATAAGTCGCCTGCATCAAAAGTCAAACCAGCACCCACACCCTGAGGACCAAGGTCATAAATGGGGTTGTAACCAAAGTAAGACAGCGAGCCGTTCTCACTACTATCAAAAGAGCTGACAGAAGATACCACATCAGAAATACCCATGCCAACACCACCGATGTAGGCAGTTGCAGGGCCAACGGGGAAGCGATATTCCAAACGGCTCAGGTTCACGCGATTCGGATCGAGTGTGTTAGTGCTAAAGGAGAATGCACCAGCAGTTTCAGATAATGGATCAGCGTCAGCGATATCGCTACCAGCACGGTTAGACAGCAGTCCACCCTCAGGAATGCCGCCAAAATCGATGAAGTTGCCATATTGCAGACGGGCACGTAAACGGTCAGATCCAAAGAAGCTGCTATCAAAATTCAATCGGTAGCGACTTTGAAGCACTGCATTGTTGTCTTCATCAGCACCATCAAACACGTCTGACAGGCTGATGATTGCAGCACCACGCAAGCGAGTGGTCGTGGAGAACTGGTTCGCTTCTAGTTCGCCTACAGCGGCTTCCAGAGCATCCACGCGACCGCGCAAGGTCGCTAGTTCAGCAGCAAACTCACGCTGTAGTGCTTCAATCCGCTCTAGAGCGCCGGGGTCTAATGCACCACCACGAGCGGCGATCGCATCCAAACAAGCAGCCAGACCAGCGGCAAACTCATAGCGAGTCAGCGGGCGATTACCGCGATAGGTTTGGTCAGGATATCCTTCGAGACAGTCCAGACCACCCAACTCTTCAGAGTTGGCTAAGAAAGAAAGTGCCTCATAAGCCCAATCGGTAGGGCTCACATCAGAAAATTGAGTAACGGAAGTCACCTGAGACAGGTTTCCCATGCCACTGCCTTCGTTGCTGTACTCCATCACTTGATCGAGGGTTGCAACGCTGGGCACAGAGGCTTCAGCTTCAACGTCTACGGATTGTGCGAGAGCAGCAGAGGAGAGGGTCAAGGCTCCTAGAACTGCTGGAGCACCCAGCAAAGACTTCCACAAAAACTTAGACAACATATCGTGTCCTCACACCTTTTTAGCTAAAAAGAACTCATAGCCTACTCGTTTATAGCACTATAAGTTAGAGATTTTGTGTCTCTCCACGATACAGATTAGCAAAAAAAACTGAATTGCACACCCCCGGAAATCTCGGATTCGCCACAATCTAAGCGTGATTTTTTATATGGTGGACTTTTGAGTGCCTATTAGGGTGGCTTGAAAGGCTCTGAACGTAAGGACAGAGATACTTTTAAGGATGCCCAAGCAAGGCCTACATTAGTCTCTACTATCGCGTATGTGAAGGTTTCTGGATGCATCAAGCGATACGGCTGAAATATACGCACGGATGCAGCCCATAAATAATCCTTCTTAGGAGCTTTCTATAGGATAGGGCGTTGCGCCTGGCGCAACGCCCTATCCTATAGATTTCGAGTAGCGATACAAAGGTGGAATAAATCTACAAGCGGGAAATGACTCACTCTGAAAATCGCAGATGTCAAGAGTGAAGATACCCCGGATATCGCTGATAGTGTTGTCCGTGCAAGCACTTATAAATGATTGATAGTTTCGGCCATTTCAAAATCTTTTGGGGTGAGGCCACCAGCATCGTGGGTCGTTAGGGTTATGGTGACCTTGTTGTAGGAAATGGCGATATCTGGATGATGACCTGCAGTTTCGGCAGGTTCTACCAGCTTGTTAACAAAGGCGATCGCCTCTACAAAGCCATCAAAGGTCTTTACACTCTGGATCGACATCCCATCTAGCGACCAGTCAGAAAGCTGGCTTAAGCGCGTTTGGATTTCAGCTTCAGAGAGTTGTGAGGTCATAACTTAGATTGTGATGGAGTGTTCTAGTGCAATCCAATACAGCGTCTGCGAGCCTTGGGGTGCGATCGCCCCAAACCCAGCAGAATCGCTAGGTGCTGGATATATTGTTCTAGCAAAAGGGCCTTAAAAAACTATCCGCTCTCACTCGGGGATTTTGGATGTCCATGACTGGAAGCCATCATCATGAGTGAGAGCGGTCTAGCGGGTCTTCAGATTGAATCTGACTGCCGGAAGGAATCATCAACCTTCCAACACGGAATCAGAGCAGGGCTCTGGTTTGGAGTTGGCAGAAGTTAAAGAACTGCCCCGGCACACAGCCGACATACTCCAACCTGACGACCCATCGGTTTACTGCTATCTGACATGGGCATCACCTCCTGTTATTTAATAAGTATTGCTTGAGACGATCACCTTGCTGTGCAAGGCTTGTTGCCAGGATAACACAGCTTTTTTAGCCGGGGCAGGTGAATAATCAGTCCGCTGTTGAGTGGCCTTTAAATTCAAGGCATTCCAGGTAGCTTGATCTTGCAGATCAGCCATGCGTCATCGTGCTTTCCCCAACACTCTCAGGTAACGCTCAAAGACTGATGCAGTAGTGCAACAGTCTGGTTTCCGAGCGAAGACCGGTAGGCTGAGGCTCCAAGTGTCGCTTTCTCACTCTGATGCGTCGGGTGCGTCGGGGTTGAGCTACATAACCCATAGGAAAGCCCAAGCTTACACCCGATAAACTACATCAAATAAATAAAAAGGGGCACCAAGTATCGCTTGGTGCCCCTTATCTTACTTAACTTCACTTCCACTCAATTAGAGAGCGTTACCACGTGGCAGTACCTCTTCGGGGAAGATAAAGTTTTCATGCGGCTGGTCTTGAGGTGCCATCCAAGCTCGGATGCCCTCATTCAGCAAGATGTTCTTGGTGTAGAACGTCTC